>Ga0307477_10001152_pt1 | contig 23449 bp, 15 predicted proteins | sample atmos_gasesECM2C_FD_203316 | JGI IMG/M metagenome (GOLD analysis project Ga0307477, IMG submission 203316) | Hardwood forest soil microbial communities from Morgan-Monroe State Forest, Indiana, United States - atmos_gasesECM2C_515 | ecosystem: Environmental > Terrestrial > Soil > Temperate...
TTCTTGGTGAAGTTATGGAGTGGGATCTTGAACGATCTCGGACCGAATTCGCGTGGCTTCAACTAATGTCCAGATTTAAGTACGACGGGTACAGTGACTTTGTTGCCGGGGTCCGCTTCATTGAAAGTCTGGCCGGATGGCTTCAGCAGTTTGAAGCGTCCGAGAGGCCAGAGGCGTATGCCTTCGTGAAGACCTACCTTGTATATTTCAACCCGGCTGAGATTCAGCACCTCGTCGAACTGGTCTACCCTGACCGAGTTCGCGTTCGCCTGCTTCGAGAAGTCGCCTCCGAGCTCAAGAAGCCGAGTTATCTGGTCTGGTCTGACAGCGCCGCGTTTGAACTTTACAGGCGGCGACTGCGGCAAAGTTTGTTTTTCGGATTGAGTGATGGTGCGCGGATCGATACCTTTCGGCGAGCAACGGCTGGAATCATAAGCAACGAGCAGGTCCTGCTGGCTACGGAAATCGCTTCTGGAAAGTGGGACCAAGTCCTAGCTGACCTCCGGGAAGCCATTAACGATGCGCAAGGGCGATTCAAGTACTTGTTCTTGCTGGACGACTTTATTGCTACTGGAACGACCCTCCAAGGGAAGTTGAAACGATTCTGGCGAGACTGCCAACCCATCGTGGCAACCCACCTCGACCCGGAGTGGACAGTGTTTGTCCATCACTACATTGCAACTGAGTCTGTGATACAAAAGATCGCCACGCAAGAAAGCGACCTTCGCCGAGAGTCCGGCGATAATGGCTGGTTTCGCAGCGTCGAATTCTCGTGCGAACTAGTGCTCCCAGATGCGATGAAGATTGATGAGAAGAAGGCCGGAGCTTTCTGGTCTGTGATACAGAAGTACTACAACAGCAGCATCGAGACGCGCCACACTCGAAAAGGGGGAGGCAAGGATGTAAAACTGGGTTTTGGACAGTGCGCGCTTCCTCTGATCTTAGAACACAATACGCCTAACAATTCGCTACCGATTCTTTGGGCTGACGTGGAGGGGACAAGCGGAGGACCTTCAATGCGCCCACTGTTCAGGCGCAGACAGCGCCATTCGGAGTTGGCATAGACGCGATGGACAACCCTTTCGAGAGACGAGCGACAGAACAAGTACGGAATGAAGAAGCATTTCTCGCCCTAATAAGCCCCGACCCCATAACCACCTATCTTGGAAAATATGGTGCGAGCGGCCAGCTTTATGATCGTCTCGTCATCATCGTTGGGACACCTGGAAGTGGCAAGACCACGATGGCCAAGCTGTTTGAGTATCCCATGGTCAGCGCACTTCTTCGCCACAGCGGGTCTCCCTCTCATCGAGCTTTGCTCACTGCGTTGGCGGAAACTGGCTGCATCCATGACGGCACGCCCGCGATCCTGGCGGCACGTCTCTCACTCGAAAGCGACTACCGCGAAATCTGGGAATTTCCGTATGGTGAGGACTTTCGCGACGGACTTTTCAAAGCGTTGCTGCAGGCAAGGACGGTACTCGGCTGGTTCCGGCACCTCCAGCGAACAGGTGTGAACCCAGCTGACGTTGAGGTGGTCACCACGGGCTCCTCTCACGCCGCTACGGAAGCCATTGGTGGAGTTACCGGTGACAGCATTGTTCGAAGGGCGCAAGACGTCGAAAGCAGCATTTATCGGATTGTGGGAGCATTGCTTCCGCCAAATGCTGATGATTTGGAAAAGGCCGCAACCGATGCATATCGTCCATTTGACGTTATAGATCGCTTCGTTGTGCCGTTTGGCAGCAGTCAGGCCAAGATCGAAATCCGTCCGCTCGTAGCTTTCGACGACGCTCATGCTTTACACCCAACGCAGTTTCGCAACCTTTCTAGATGGCTTGTCAGGCGTGAATTGCGAGTTGCTCGATGGATCTTGACCCGGCTTGACGTGCTTCCCGCAGACGAAGCTATAGGGGTAATTCTCGCCGGAAACAGCGGGGAAGTTGAACTGCCGGGTATAACTACGGCTCGGGAAATAACGCAAATCACGCTGCAAAGCACACATGATCGGCGCGGACAGAGATCGCTGTTCCGAAGAATGGCAAAGGACATGGCGAACCGCTATCTCTCGCAGATGGCAGAATTCTCCACGCGCAAGCTTGTCTCGCTGGACTCGTTATTGCCGAACGAACCGGAGCATATCACTGCAGCGAAGATATCCGATTTGCGCAGTAAGGTGGATTCAACTCAGAAGCGACTGCGGCTCACAAAGGAACGTCGAGCCAGACTCCTGCAGGACGTTGAAGCCTACGAAGGAACTGGGCTTGGCGAAGACGACCGGCTGGCGATGCTGGCCATTCTGATGCACCGATACGCAAAGCGGATTCCCCAGACCGGCTTGTTCAGTGAGAACGCCGATCCCGATCCTTCGCGCCCGCTAGCGGTTGATAGCTCGGTTTTTGAGGCGTCCCGCTTACACCTCTTTCATTCCTATGGGCGACCGTACTACTTCGGTATCGACGACCTGTGCGACGCGAGTTCGGAAAATGCTGAGCAATTCTTACGGTTGGCAGCAATTCTGGTGGAGGCGATTGCAACGAGGCTCATCCGTGGACGACCTGCGTCATTGCGTTCAGATGAACAGGACCGTTTGTTGCGTGAACGGGCTGCCAGTTTTATCAAAGATTGGAATTTTCCTCAATTCGACCACGTGCGCACGCTTGTTGATTTGATTGCCAAACAGTGTTTAGCGGTCTCTCTTGAGCCAAATGCATGGATCGGAGCTGGAGCTAACGCCTACGGAGTGTTGCAAACCGAGTTTGAAAGGATTAATACACAAGAGCCTGATTTGGGAAGAACCCTCAAGTACGCAGTTGCGTACAACGCAATCACACTTGTTCCTCAATACGAATGTAAGAACAAGATCTGGTGTCTCTTGGAGCTTGGGGGAATCCCCAAGCTCCACTATGGCCTGACCCTAAAGCGCGGTGGATTCATAGAAGGGACGCTTTCGGAGCTCGCGTCCTACAACCGGAATTCTGTATGAAGGTTCCTTGGAAGTGGGAGCGATGCATTGTGCAGCACGATGCCTACGTCCTGGAGTTCATCAAAGACTTTTTCGGCCAGAATCATCGGACGGTTTTGCTGATTGCTGGTGCAGGATTTGATCCGCGTGCAACAAAAATCTGTGAACTTCTCTCAGCGACTCTGGGAAAGCGATTAAGAGCGCTTTTGTTGCGTGAAGAACGGCCCAATGCGGAACAGGAGCTCCGTCGAAGAGCAGACGAGAATCTTAAGAGGCTGTTGGCCTTTGTTCCAGATGCGAAGGTCGTGCCACTGAACATCTTCGCTACTGACAATGCCGTGATCGGAGGCCGAGAGGCCGTGAAGGCGGTCGCTCAGATTTCCATATCTGATTGTACGGACATCATTGTGGACACCAGTGCTCTATCGCGAGGCGTAACGTTTCCGATTGTCAAATATCTTCTGGGAAACGCTCAAGGGAAAAATATTCACGCGTTTATGATGGACGATCCCGCAGCAGACGAAGAGATTTGTCCTGTCGTGTGGGAGCAGGCCAGCAGCATTCATGGATTCCGGGGCAGCCTGGGATCAGTATCTGATCTGAAACCCGCGAGACTTTGGCTGCCGCAGCTCGTTCGCGGGCAGAACGCTGCGCTCGATATGATTTACAAAATGATTCAGCCACACGACGTTTGTCCCATCCTTCCTTTTCCGGGGGCAGACCCGCGACTCCCAGATCGTTTGATTGAGTCATATTCTGTGGAAATGGAGAGTGGTTGGAAAGTGGATCCAAGGAATATCGTGTACGCCCATGAAAGAAGCCCGTTAGACCTCTATCGAGCGATTTTGAGAATCGACGACGCAAGAAAGACGATCTTTGAACGCATTGGCTCCCAAATTGTGCTGTCGCCCGTTGGAAGCAAGCTGCTTTCTATGGGCGCTTTGCTGGCGGCTTTAGAACGCGACTTTCCTGTAGTGTACGTAGAGGCTGTAGCGTACAGGGTTAATTTCGAAGCGTTGGATAAGCGCACACAAGATGCGACGCCACTAGTTCATTTATGGTTAGATGGAGAAGCCTATGGAAGCCAAGACGCGAATAAAGACCCACGGTAAGCCTACAGCATGGGGTATTGGTTTGATTGCTTTGGATCTCATTCTAGATGGAGCCGATCCGAAACCTCGGCTGTCAGCGGGCGGGACGTGCGGAAATGTTATGGCCATTCTCAGTCGTTTGGGTTGGAATGCAGTTCCCGTTGCTCGACTAGCAAGCGGCGGTGTCTCCAATCTGGTGATGGGCGATCTGCAACGATGGAACGTGGACACAAGTCGATTGCAACTTCGCCCCGCGGCAAGAGTGCCCATCATCGTTCAACGAATACGAAAGGATGCAAACGGAATCCCTTTTCACTCGTTTTCGTTCAGCTGCCCGAATTGTGGCAAGCGTCTGCCAAGTTTTCAGGCTGTCAGGACTGACTCGATTCTAGAAATGACTTCGCAGCGCGAGCGGCGGCCAAGAATTGTATTCATTGATCGAGTCTCACGGAGCTCCATTTCTTTGGCCGAGGCGGCAACCAAACGCGGAGCGATTATCTATTTTGAACCGTCAGCGGTATCACAGAAGAGACTTTTCGACGAATTGATGCACTTAGCGCACATTGTCAAATATTCGCAAGACCGATTATTTGATTTCGGAGAACTCGATTGGCGTCCTCAAATGTTGTTAGAAATCCGAACGTTGGGAAGAGGCGGTCTGCGTTTCAGAACGACACTCGATAGCAGCCAGAAACGATGGAGGAACTTGGAGGCGATACAACCGTTGCGTGTCAAGGACACGGCAGGTTGTGGCGATTGGCTTTCCGGTGGCTTGATTAACAGCCTTTGCCGGGATGGGTTGGGAGCACTCAAAGAGTGCACGTTTGACCAGGTGCTCGGAGCGTTGGCTTTCGGACAGGGACTTGCGGCATGGAATTGTGGATTCGTTGGAGCTCGGGGCGGCATGTACAGCGTCCCGGAGGCGGATTTCGCGCGGTTAGTCCGTCGCTTGCAGGTTGGGAAACCCGTTATGTGCACGACCGAAGACGATTCAGTATCGGCCACTGGATATGAGGGTCTAATATGTGACGTATGCCAGCCCTCGGATGGGGGACACGATCAGACTGTTTCGCGAATTGGTTCCTTGCAACAGCGTCTGAGCTAAGCGAGCAATCCGTAACACCAGATCTAATGCTGGCTCTTCGAATCAGACGACTGATCGGCCGTCAGTCGGAGTAGCCCCGTCACGACTGTCGAGGAACATTACAGCTCCGTCCGCGTTCATTTGATTTCATAATCCGTTGCCCTCTCGTCAGGCGGATTTACTCACCCGTCAGCACAAATGGAGCCCAAAAAAAGGGGTTCATGTAGCCTTCGGATACAAGCGTTGAACGTGCTGCAGCTAGAGCAGCACCTTTCGACATCCCCTTCAGGAGATTACGGTAGAACTCCTGCATGAGAACCGAAGTGGACTGATCCTCCACCTTCCACAGGCTGACGGTCACACTGGATGCTCCTGCCGCCAAGAACGCCGTTCCCAAGCTAGCGACGCCTTCGGCTCGCGTGACCCGTCCTGATCCCGTGTTACACGCGGAAAGGACGACCATCTCGGAATGCAATTTCAATTGCAAAACTTCAGACAATGTGAGCAACATTCGGCCCTCTTCCTCCCCGTCGTAGGAGAGAACCAGTGCGGGCTCTCTGATTCCGGGCTCCACGGGAAAAAATCCGTGAGTTGCAAAATGGACGAACTTGAACCTGCCGAGATCAGTCTGTAGCAACTCTAGCTTCCTGGCGTCCGCACCGGTGCGAACAGTGGCTGCGGACGGAAAGAGGGCAGCAATATTCCTTACCTCAGTGGCAGTGTTAGGTAGGCGACGGAAAATATACCCCCTGGTCTTAAGATCATCCACTGACAGCTGCGACCGCACCGGGAGTTGGCTTGCTTTCTCCGCGGATTGTGGTGTCAAAGACTCGACTGTCGAGAGAATGCTGGCCGAACTATAACGGTCGTCGTCCCTTGAGACGATTGGATCAGCCAAGCCAAAAAACTGGTCTGGCCACTCGCGTTTGGTACGGACGATTTCCCGCAACAAGCGGAACGCACCCGCAGACGGGAAGTAAGATGTGGGGGTTTTTAATAGTGCATATTCCGATTTTGAGGCAGTCGGTGACAGTAGTTCGAACGGCAGCAAGAATAAAATGTCATCCGGTACGAATACGATCGATTTGGCAGCGGTCACGTACTGTGCAAAAGGCCCAGGAAACAGACCGTCAAACAACTGCTCGGAAATTTGCGGATCAAACTCACTGGGCTGACCCCGGTTAAACGCATCTCTGATCCCAAGAATGCGCTCTTCATACCATTGCCGCTGGTGATCGACCTTGTAAAAGGCCACCAAACGCGGCCGGTCTTGTGAACCGGAAATAATCCAAACGAGGAGGGATTCATCCAGCATCTTGAACTCAATAAATGTTTCATCTGCATGAAGCGGCAAGCTTGAGATAGAAACTGGCTGAGGATACCGAGCCTCGGCGTACGCTGGGCTTGCCTGACGGAGCTCTTTTTCGAGTGACAACTGCTCGCTCGTCGTGCTTCGGAGTTCCTCTCGGATCGCTTTTTGCGTTCTCTGGCCTTGGCCCGAGATGGATGTTGCGAGTTCGGACTGAAGAGCGTCCTGGCGGGTGGACAGGGTATTCTCCCGCTGGCGCGAGTCAGCGGGAAGCTGCATTCGAAGGACATCGATGAAGGTACGACCCCAGGAGTTGGTAAAGATTCGAGACTTGTTGAGTTCGGAGTACCGCAGTGCATTGTCTGCCGCCGCGAGTTTATTTTCTACATCCTTGTTGCTGATCGCATAATAGGTGTCGACCAATTCGCCGTATATGAACCCATAGTTCTCAGAAGCTTTCCGCCGAATATCGGGATCGCTGCTGGCCTTGACCTGTTCCAGCAGGGTAATAACACGTTCATATTGTTCAACTGCTTTTTCGAACTGCCCTTCTGCTTTCAAGAGGTTAGCTTGGCCGTAATAGAGGCGGCCAGTCATATAAAAATTGTGTATACGGTTTACCAGCGGTTCCGCACGCCCTAGGCTAGCAACTGCCGCCTGAACATCGCCACTGGAACGCTGCGCTTCCGCAAGGGTAATCAGTGCATTTCCTTCGTCCCAGTCGTCCTTGGTCCGCACGTAGTAATCTAGAGCCTCACTGACTTTTGCGATGGCTTCTTTGAAACGCTTCTGTTGCCAGTAAATCTCTTCAACGTCCAATGCCAGTCCTGCCGCCCGTCCCGGATCGTCGGTTCTTACTCTTCGATACGCCGCCTCGTAGTTTTCGAGCGCTTTATCAAAATCTTTAAGGTCTGATTCACGCGCACCGTATATGTCCATGAGCTCGATATAAGAAGTGATCTCGCTGTCTGTGTCCTTAAACTGCCGGAAAATAGGCAGGGCGACATTGACGGCATCGCGTGCTTGCTCCCATCCACCCACGTCTACGAAGGCTTCTGCTAACGCCAACCTTGCTTGAGCAGAGTTTAGCTGCTGATGTGCGGAATCGCTGATCTGGATGGCCTCTTGAAGAAGGGTTAACGCTTTTTCAAATTCACCACGGTTCACGTATCCCGCGGCCACCGTCCGACGCACTAAATAACGAGCCGACCAAGAACCGCTCGTGTCGGCTAGTTGTTTGGCCTTAAGCGCAGTTTCAAACGCTTCATCTGTCTTGTGCAGATCATTCAACACCCAGGCTTCGTGATTCAGCTGAAGTGCTTCGTTCGCAAGGTCATTCGTGCTGTGATAGACGGAGGCGGAGTTCTTGTAATACTCAAGCGCTGAATCAGGCATGCCCGAATTTTGGTAGGCCTGACCAATGTCTGATAACACACCTGCTTCCAGATCAGATTTCTTCAATTCACGCGACAACTTGAGGGACTTCTCAAAATACTCTTTAGCTCTTTTGGCGTCTTTTTTGTTGCTATAAAGCTCTCCGAGAAAGAGCGATGCCCTAGCCTCTCCTTCGCGATCAACGATCTGTCGGTAGAGCATTAGGGCCTGTTCTAGATTCTCACGCGCTTCGTCATTCCTGTTCTTACTGGACATTAACGTAAGGGCTAAGGCCAGGCGCGTCGCTGCCATGTCCTTCAGATCTTTTTTGAGTTCGAATAGATGCAAGGCCTTTTGCCAGCTCTGGATAGCGTCTGGCGAATTCCCCTGCTGTGCCTGGAGTTGGGCAAGCTCAACATAATGCTGTGGGTCGTCCGGTGAGTGTTGCAGCAGAAATTGTTCGGACTCCTGTGCCTCCTTTTGCTTACCCAGGGCCGTCAGCACCCACACGTTCGCTTGATGAGCAAGGGCGAGAAGTTGTGGATCTCCCAGTTTTTTCGCGCTGCGAAGGCACAGGCCAACGTTCTCTGCTGCCGCATCGAGGTCTTTTTGGAGCATGAGTGAGTACGCGAGGCCGCAGGAAAGTTCGACATCCCAACGGTTAGGCTGATTCCCCTCACCAAGCTTCAGATAGGGAAGGGCGGCAGTCGCGAACTTTACAACGATGTCAGGGCGTTGCGCGAGCATGTAGTGGCGGCTGAGCGCCCACAGTATCGGCAGTTTCGCATTCTTAACGACGGGGCCCATCTCCTCAAGATTTGTCTCAAGCGCGTTGGCCCCATCTGGCTGCGAGATAACTTTGAATGGCAAGTCCAAAAGCCTGCCGAAGTTGTCGGCACCGTTCTTCTGATAATCACCAACCTTGTCGTTCCATATGGCATCCGTCTGATCAAAATTATCGATCAGTTCGTAATACACCAAGGCATTGGCGAAATCACTACTTTCGTACGCCTTAATGGCTTTGCTTCTCAGATCGAAATCGTTAAACCGCTTCTTCAGCTGTTGTTCAATGAGCGCCATAGCCTTTACATCAACGGCCGTACCGGCAGGAAGCATGGCTTTCTCTAATGTGATGATGGCTTGAAGCGGGTTTGTCTGCTTATCCGCTAAGTCGCATTCTCGATAGTAAAGCTCAAGGACGAATCTCGGTTCCAGCTTCGGTATTGTCAGATCGGGAGAAAGCAAGGATTCAGCATCTTTAAGCGCCTGTGCGGTTCGGATCACTTCGCCTTTCGGCTGCAAGTACTCCGCGATGGACAGGTCCTCCAGGAACTGAAGAACCAGATTCTTTGTAGACCTTGTCAGTGATAAGAGTTGTTCCTGTATTTGCACTGCCTTATCGCCTTGGCCTTGCTCTGAAAGGAGCGTGGCTTCGCTGGTGAGTGCAGTGATCTGGCTCTGGATGCTTCCTCCCTTTGCCCAGAATTCAGCTGATATAGAGTAATAAGAGATCGCTTTTGCGAAGTCTTTTCTTGCTCGGTAGTTGTCAGCGATCTCCTGGGCAGCCCCAGCGGTGAATAGAGTGAATCCCGATGTTCTTGCGGCCTCGTACAAGTCTTCCCATATTTTGAGCGCGTCATCCGCGCGCTGGCCGGCCTTGTAAGCCGTTGCGATTGACGCAAGAAGTACAAACCTGGGAAACGGCTGGGACATTGCAGCCCGAAACGAGGTCGGGTTCTGGAATAAAGGTTCGCCATCCGACGAAGTGCCGTCTCGCGAGTGCTCCAGAATTGTTATGGCGTCGTCCAGTCGGCCTTTTCCGACGTATGCCTGTCCAAGCCACGCCGACGCTTGCATGAAGGTGAGGTAGTCCGCCTGACTTATCGCAAGGTCACGGGCTGAATTTGCGAGCTGAATCGCTTGATCGGATTTGGACACATCGCTGGCGGAAACCTGGGCCAAATAGAAGAGGTGCCTAGCCTCCCATTCGTATGCATTAAGGCGGTCGATTCGAAGAGCTTCTTCCACCGAGGCGCGTGCCTCCGACACCTTGCCCGCAGAGAGCTGCAGTGAACCCAACTCCCCAAGGCAACGAGACTGGATCCACAAACTCTTGCTCTTGCGAGCTAGGTCAACAGCTTTGCTGACCAACTCAAGGGCTTTACTCGTGTCACCTGTTGCTTGAGAAAGGGATGACAGTGCGACCAAGGTCTCTGCTTGCAACACCAGATTCCCAGCGGTCAGTGAATCTGAGAATGCGTTCGACCATTGCTGTTTTGAATCTTCCAGTTTCCCCTGGATGGCATAGGCTTGTGCCACCCTAGCCTCGGTGAGAGCCTTGTCGGCAACAATTCCTTTCTTGATGCTAAGGTCAAGGGCGTTCTGGAGCTCACGAAATGATTCGGGATACTTTCCCTCTTGAGCCAGTTCGTCGGCGGACTTGAGACGCTCCTTGACATCGGAGTCAGAAGCCTGCAATTCAGGCGGAACATATTTCTGTGACACCGCCGTCGTCTTCTGTCCAAAGCTCCACGCTGACGACACCAGCAGTAGACACAAGAGACAGCAAACGAGGCGAGGCGAGATCCTCATAATAGTGCGGTAGCAGACTTGAGCGCCTACAGTATAGCGTTCGTGAAAGCCCACCAGAAGGGGAAACCAAAACGCCGAGCTGCGGGTCAAGCATCGACATCTGGCCGGGTCGCTGCTTTGGGTGACCCTGAGCTTTGCACTATCGGTGTCGAACCTTTTGGCGTTAGTATGCAAGTTTAAGAACCAACGGCGTTCTCTGTTTTGAGGTAACAAATGATCTCCCGTGAAATGCGTCGCATCACTTGTTTGCTTGTCATTGCCGTCTTTGGGGCGCTTCTGATTCATTCCGCGGCTGCACAGGAGAAGACCGGTAGCATTCAGTCAGCCGAAGCTCTCGCAAAGGACCTGAAACCGGGTGGGTTAACTCAAACTGGCGTACGGATTCAGCCAGTTCAGCCGAATGACCTCGCTCGGTCGTTGTCCAAGAATCAGCATGCCCTGATGTCTCCACCTCCACCCCGCATTGTTTCGTCGTTGGCGGACGCTAGCCTCCCAGCGAGCTCGCCCAAGCGATTTTCCTCACGAGGAATCTCCAAGGCCGATTTCTTGACCCCCACAAGGGTCCGGCCGACCGATTGGCAGCACCTCAACTTGCCAAGGGTGAATGCTTCAGAACTGCAGAACAATACGCGTCCCACTGTGTTGCCGCCTGAATAGTTGCTGCAAAACAATGCGTGCAATGACGACATTCTTTAAGACGGAACTAGCAATGAGGCGCTCGTTGCCTTTCTTCTGCCTGACTGTTCTCCTGTTGACCGGATCGCTCATGTCTCCCGTCAGTGCCGAGGTCAGTGAATCCGACCGCGCGTTGGCGGAGCAGGTGTTCCAGCGGCTGTTGATCTCTGTGACGCCCCCAACGGACATGCCCTGGCCGCCTAAGCTCGAAATTATTGATAAGGATGAAATCAATGCTTTTGCGGTGATGCGGAGCCAAGGCAGTGGCCGATACCCGGTTGTGGTCTGTTACAACGGTCTTCTCAAGCAGGTGGTCGAGGGAAATTCCGACCGTATCGCCTACGTGCTAGGCCATGAGATTTCACACCATATTCTCGGGCATACAAGAGCAACAACGGGAGCAACCGAGTTCTTGAGGGCAACCTTCAGCAGGGACCAAGAGATCGCTGCTGATCGCAAAGGAATGGAGCTTGCTCTCCGGGCCAACTATTCTTACCTCGGTGGCTTATCTGCGATTCGCGAAATGATCGATCTGGGATTAAATTATTCCTCTTTTGAAGGACTAGCCGCGGACCACCCTTCTTGGTTTGACCGCATAGCTTTGTTGGATAAGGAACAGGCCGGTTTGTGGCGGGCGATGAGCTCGTTCGATAACGGAGTCTACTTCCTGCTGGTACAGAACTACCCGCTGGCTGAGCGCGCCTTCCGGCAAGTCACAAAAGATTTTCCCGCCTCGTATGAGGCGTGGGCCAACCTCGGATATGCACTCTTGATGCAGTATGCCGACTCTCTGGATACCGATGACCTCCGCCGCTTTGACGTAGGACAGATTGTGGTGGGTGGATTCTATCGTCGGCCGAAATCTCTGGAAGTGAAGGTTCGGGGTATCAACGAGGAACTGTGGTGGGACGCGGTGGGCGCTTTACGGGAGTCGATCCGGTTGAAGCCGGCGCTTTCACTGCCCAAAGCGAACTTGGGCGTCGCTTACTTGTTTCGTCCGGCGGGCAAGGACCCCGGGAAAGCGGCGCAGTTCCTGGAGGAAGCATCGCAACTAGCAGATGGTGACCCCTCTCTAGATCCGGTCTCGCGGCTGTCCGAGGACATAAACCTGGCTGTCGCCTACGCAGCGCTCGGTAGTACTGAGAAGGCGCTGAGTACGCTCAGCCAAGTAGAGACTTCTCTAAAAGGCAGGGATCGGAGCTTCTTTCGAGGGGATGGCTCGCTGTCAAGCGCCCTTGCGTACAACCACGCACTCCTGCTAGCGCAGTCACCGGATGGTCAGCGGCAGCTATTGGCTATTGGCGAACTCGAGAATTACCTGCGGCAGACCGACTCCTCGCTGGCGTGGTGGCAGCTGGCGTATCAACGCTATGCAGTTCTGTGCAAACAATCCGGAACAACGCCCAAAACGGAAGATGCGTTGCTGTCGCAGACGACAGTTCGATTCCGTCCGGTAGCTACTGTAGATCTAAGCAGAGGCCAGATTGCTCTGGGACAGAGTCTAACGGAAGCTAAAGGACAACTCGGAGCCGCGACCTCGAGCATTCCGGTGGTACGCGGTACCAATGTGGTGAGGCTCGACTACCCCGACCAAGGCATCAGGGTAATAGGCACCGACGAAGTGCTTGCGATTATCGTTTGCGGTGACAAAGCGTCGGCTGTGAAGATAAGAGAGATGGGTCTGGGCACAAAATTCATCGAATTGAAAGTGGGCATGACGAGCGCGGATTTGGACCGCGTGCTGGGGGATTCGGATTACGACTTCCGCCAGTTGGTAAACCCGGATTTGAACTATCGGTTTTATTCTGATCTAGGGATTGCAGTCCTCACCCAAGGTGGCAAGATCACTGAGCTGGTGATCAGCCAAGTCCCGAAGAGAAAAGTGGGTTTTTAGATTCTCGAAACTTGGTCAAATCCAACGAAGATGGTGAAAAAAACATGAGGAAGCTAGCAGTCGTAGCACTGAGTTGTGCACTCCTGGGTTCGACCTTACTGGCTGCCCAAAAGCAACCTCAAGCATCCAGCAAGAAGATCGAAGCACTATTCAAGACCGCCGAAATTCCTTTCACTAGTTCCGAGGAAGGAAGTTATGTTGCTGTGATCACTGTAGAAGAAGGCGAGTCGGACAGATTCCACGTCTACGTGACCGCTATCGGTAGCGATCCGAACAATGAAAAACTTCAGGTCGTCCAGCTTTACTTCCTCCTCGGCCAATTGCCGAAGGGCACTCCCGTTCCCGTTGCTCTCACCAAGCAGATCGCTGAGTGGAATGCCAATCTAACACTCGGTAAAGTAGTCGTAATCGGGAGCACTATTCTTTACACCTCCAGTTCGTGGCTGTCCCGAACTGACGCGGATGGCCTGGCTCAGGATGCGGTTCTTGGTCACTATCTCAGCAAGGATTTACGTAAGGAGATCGCACCTTATCTCAAACCGTAGTTGAGGTTGGCAACAACCGACGGCTCGGGCATTCTTCGATCGACACCAGCGGTTACTTCGCATCTTCATCTCCACTTCTTCCTCTTCCGGGTGGACGCCGCTTGGCCGCGGCTCGGACGGGCGTTTCGGACTGCGCCGGTTTCACGCCAAACTAGACCCTACCCCGTTTGGCACTCACCTCGCTTTCACTCACGCCCTGCCACCCTCCTTCGGCCTCCGTTCTGTCCCTTTCACCGTTCCGCCTTGTTTCTTCCCGCTGCCGCTCAAGTGAAGAAAGAAACAAGCCGGAAACGGCAGAAAGGGAAAAAACATGAAATTAGAAGAAGTCACCACACGAACCAAAGAGGCCGTCGATTTCCTCGTCGCAGCGCTGGAGTCCGGTCACAGCGAAATCCTCACCACATACCTCGGAGCTATGGCGAAGTTTCACACCTACAGCTTCGGCAACATTATGCTCATCGCACGCCAGAAGCCCGACGCTACCAACGTTGCCGGACTTCGGACATGGAACTCGCTTGGCCGCTTCGTTAAACGGGGAGAAAAAGGCATTTTCATTCTTGCCCCGATGGTCGGAAGACGAACCACGAAAGATGTAGCGACCGACGAGCCGAGTGAAGACGCAACAACGGAGGGTCAGCGGACGCTGTACGGATTCCGGGCCGTCTACGTTTTCGATGTTAACCAAACCGAAGGCAAGGAACTCCCAACCCTGACCGAGGTCAATGGCGACGTGAGCGGATACCGCGAACGCCTGTTCAAGTTCGTGGAAGCGCAAAGCGTCGAGCTTAGCTTCTCCGAGAGAATTGCTCCCGCGAAGGGTCTTTCGCACGGCGGAAAGATCACGCTGCTTGCAGGGATGCAGCCAGCCGAGGAGTTTTCGACGCTCGTGCATGAGATTGCTCACGAAATGTTGCATCGTGGCGACCGCCGCACCCTGACCACCAAACAAGTCCGCGAGACCGAGGCCGAAGCCGTGGCCTTTGTGGTCTGCCAATCTGTCGGGCTTCAGAACGGAACTTCATCCCAGGACTACATCCAGCTTTGGCACGGAGACGCCAATCTCCTGCGCGAGAGCTTGGAAGCCGTTCAGCAAACCGCTGCCGTGATCCTCGGGGGCATTGCCCCCGAGCCAGCGGCACTCGCGGCAGCCGCATAGCACGCCAACACCTGCACCGTTTGGTTCTTAGGCCCGACGTGTGCGCTGAGTCCACGACCACCTAACCAAAGACACATGAGAGGAGAAAAGATCATGCCGAGTACGCAAAATGCAGTCAGCAACCATGAATATCGCAGCGTTCCTATCACCGCGCTTGCGGAGTCTGCAACCAATCCCCGCAAACGCTTTGATGCGAAAAGCCTTGAAGAACTGGCCGCCAGCTTCAAGACGCAAGGGATTCTGGCGCCTCTTCTGGTACGCGAACTGGAGGAAAGCAAGTACGAAGTTGTAGCCGGGGCACGTCGCCTCAGAGCGGCAAAACTGGCAGAACTCGAAAAACTTCCCGTCCGCGTAGTCAAGCTGACGGATGCCGAGGCAATCGAGGCTCAATGCGTTGAAAACCTGCAACGCGAGGACATCCACCCGCTAGAGGAAGCTCTGGGTTTCAAATCACTCATGGAACTCGGAGAACCTGTCTACACCATCGCCACCATTGCGTCACGCGCTGGCAAGAGCGAAGCGTATGTCTACGGTCGAATTCGACTCGCTGACCTCATACCGCCCGTGGCCGAGGCATTCCTGAAAGACCAGATCACCATCGGCCACGCTTTGCTGATCGCCAAACTCCCGGCTTCGCAACAACAAGAGGCATTCTCGGCTGCTTTTCGGGGGCTGTGGACAAGCGAAGGCAACACCCAAGTCCTGATTCCAGTCCGGGAGTTGGCTGCGTGGATCGAATCGAACATCTTGCTTCAATTGGCGTCTGCACCGTTTGACAAGCAGGATGAGACACTCGTTGCCGAGGCAGGATCGTGCGCGAACTGTCCGAAGCGAACTGGCTTCAACAAGCTACTCTTCCCCGACGTGCGTAAGGATTCCTGCACTTCGCCCGACTGTTTCCGAGCCAAGATCGACGCTTCCGTGAAAAAGACTCTGGAAACCAAGCCGCAGTTAATCCAGATTTCGGCGGCGTGGAATTCCCGCGAGGGCGCTCCCTTGGGACGGAATCACTATGTGGAGTTGGAGATCAAGAAAGCAAAGCCGAACGGCGCAAGCGGCAAGCTCTCGCCCGTTCAGAAACCCTGTGACAAGATGACCGAGGCCGTCGTCATGGACGGCGGCAAGCGCGGACAGGTCGTCAAGGTTTGTGCCGATCCGACCTGCCGTATCCACCATCCCAACACGCCCTCTCCACAGCAGGTCGAGCGGGAGCGGGCAGAAGAACGGAAGCGGATCGAGAAAGAAAAACTGGCGATTACGACTCGCCACCGTATCTTGGCCACGATCCTCCAACGCGTTTCGGCTCCATTAAAGAAGGCCGACTTGCTAACGGTCGCCCACTACCTAGTCGGCCATCTGACCTACAGCCAAGTTCCGGCTTTGGCAAAGCGGCACAAGGTAGAAGCTAAGAAAGACTCTGCGTCCGCGCAGGAGCTTTTGGCCAAGCAAGTAGGCACGTATGATGAGTCCGAACTGTGCAAGCTGCTTTTGGAAGTCAGTTTGCTCGATTCGTCTTATCAGCGATCCCCCAGCCGTGACGACGTTCTCATGGACGCCGCCAAACGCTACCGCGTGGACACCGAAAAGCTACAGAAAGCCGTGGCCAAAGAATTCGCCGCGAAACGAGACAAGAAAACAATCACGCCGAAGGGTCGCACGGCGGTAGCCTAAGTCGATCCATTCTTGATCTGTGGCGGGGTGCGAATCTGCACTCCGCCTTTTTTGTTGAATCGGAAACCGCACCGTTCTGTCGGGGCAAGACTCTCACTTGAACAATACTTCCGGTTTGCATGTTTTTCGAGAGTAATCCAATCACGCATACTTCAGTCGGAAAACCCCACGTTCCAAATGTTGACTAATTAGGTTGACGGGGACACAGGCCCTTATCAATGACACCAACCTGAATCCTCACTTGCCGCTTCGCACCGACCTTTCACGCGCAGACACCTTCTTGTTTGGCCTCTTTTTCGTGGGCTTGATTCGGAGTGCATCTATGGGCTGCCGACGCGTAGAAACAGCCATCAACCACGCTTCAAACCCAAATTCGAGCCCGCTTGCCGGTTTGATCTCGCCTAACACTTGAGCGGCTTCTAGCGTTGCGGCTCCGTGTAGGAACGCCCAAAGCGCGACGGATGCCTGCGCAGCTCGGTCGGGCCCGGCAATTCGTTGCACCTGCTCGACAGTGAACGTCCAGAGGCTTTGGTGGGAGGTCGCCTCGTGCCCCGGCGCGTGGAGACTCATCATCGCCTCGTAGAGGTGAGGATTGTCCCTTGCGAACTTGATGTAAGCAGATGACATCTCGCGGATTGCTGTAACCGGTTCGCACCCGTCGGCTGCCTTCCTGAGCGCCAGCTCCAGTTGCCGGGCAGCTTCGTTTGCCAGGGTGGCTTCGAGCACCCCCCGATCTGAAAAGTAACGGTAGATTGCGTTGGGCGCGAGGTCGAGGGAAGCAGCGATATTCCGTAGCGATAAGTCGCGGATACCCCCGTGAACGAGTTCCTTAACCGCGGCCGAAAGGATGGTCTGACGGTCTGTTTTCGACGGATACGGCATACAGAACACTGTACACCTTGACATGTCGTTGGCCAAGGTGTACGCTGTACATATTGAAGGTGAACAGTGATCATCTTAGGAGAAGTGCAATGACGAACAGCAAAGATGTCGTGGTCACGGGGGTCTCGACCGGAATCGGTTGGGGAACCACAAAGGTGCTTATTTCAAAGGGATTTCGCGTGTTCGGTTCTGTGCGCAAGCAGGCTGACGCCCATCGTTTGCAAAGAGAGTTCGGGAACGGCTTCGTGCCTCTCATGATGGACATTACGGACGCAGACGCTGTACATCAAGCAGCCCAGAAGGTCGGCTCCATGATAGGCGACAGGAATCTTATTGGCCTGGTGAACAATGCAGGAATTGTAGTGAGTGGGCCGCTGCTTCATCTGAGGCCCAGCGAGTACAGGCGGCAGTTGGAGGTCAACATGGTCTCACCACTTGTCGTAATCCAAGCCTTTGCGCCTCTTTTGGGAACGGATAAGAAGAGGCAGGGGAACCCAGGGCGCATCGTGAACATCACCTCCAGCGTTGCAAAAGTTGCTATCCCGCTTCTCGGCGCCTATAGCGCTTCCAAGTTTGGTCTTGAAGGAATGTCGGACGCGCTGCGGCGAGAACTGATGTTATTTGGCATCGACGTCGTGATCATTGAACCGGGCACCGTGAACACGGCGATGTACGACAAGGGCGAAAAACAAGATCTGAGTGAGTTCAAGCAGACCGAGTATTGGGAGGCAGTGCAGAACTTCCAGAAATTCATCGTCACCGAAGCACGTACCAATGGCTTATCCCCTGAGCGCTTGGGCGAAGCCGTCCACGTCGCACTCAGCACGGCAAAACCGAAGGCACGCTACGCGGTCATTCCGCAACGCTTCAAGAACTGGACTCTGCCCAGACTTGTTCCTGCGAGGATGCTCGACGCCGAACTCGCAAGGCAGATGAAACTCACAAAGCTGTAGTCAGCCTCGAACGGCTGGGCTCTCACAGCTCATGCCAAGGAGAGTCAAGGGCAAGAACCGTGTTTCGTCAGCAACGGATCGCTACCGAGAAGCCGACGTATCGTTACTAACCCAGATCAGATTTGCTTCTGAGCTGCCGACCTGCTCGATGTCGTCCGACTTTTCACAAGGGCATTTCTGGATAAGTTCCTGTTTGCCGACATTACCGGTCAATCTCTGCCCACTCTCAGGGGGCGCGGAGTTTGCGCGTTTCGCTGACAATCTTGGTGAGCCGGTTGGATAGGCGGTCGAGGCAAGCGCGGGAGTGGCCATGTGGCAGCACGCGGCGGAACATCTCGAGCACATGTTGAGCCGCCAGCAAGGAATCGATTACTCCCTGGAGTCCAGCTCGAATGGGGGTGGACGGCACTTTCGGCTGTGGAACGAGATGCCGGGGTCGTGAACGAGCCAGTTGATATTCCCGCTGGAGATCAGTCAACGCCACGTCGACATAACGCATGGTCATGTCAGGAGAGGTGTGGCCGAGTAACTTCATGAGCACGGGAAAGCTCACGCCGGCACGCAGCATTTCTGTGGCATAGGTATGACGAAGCTGATGAGGAACGATGCGGGTGGAGAGGCCGAGGGTATGGCAAACCTGATGCAAGTAATCACGCAGCTGACCAACCAAGGCTTCTTTGCTGCTTGCGCGCGCCAGGAGCCGTCCATCGGCGGGCAGCGGATCCAAGGAGCGGAAGAATGCCAGGCGTTGAACGAGTTCACAGGCAAAGAAATCCACAGGGACCATACGTTCGGTTTTTAGCTTTCCGAGGGGCACATGAATCGCCCATTGCTCTGATCCGGTGGAGCGCAGGCAATCGCAGGACAAATCGGCGCATTCGCCAATGCGCATGCCGGTGTGGCGCTGCAACAGAAAAACATTGCCACCCAGATCATTACGGCGGCGGAACTCCTGCTGGAGAAGCTGATCCTGCTGTAGAGTGAGCGGCCGTGGGAGTCTCTGCGCTGGACGCGGAAAATCCTCGCGCCGGATCAGGCGAACCAGTTCTGCAAGCTCTTCCGACCAAGCCAGTTCGTTCAAGAGAGAGCGCAGAGCGATGAGCTGGTTAATGTAGGAGGCGGTCGACAGGGGCCGCACTTTGGAGCGCAGATGAGACATCCAGCCCAGGATGTGGGGCTCACGACGCAATTGCTCAAGACCGTTCACTTGGGGATATGCGAGGCCAAGAAATCTCAGGAAATTGTGCGCGGTACCGCGGTAGTGGCGAATCGTCTCCGGACTGAGTGCAACGCTGAAGGAATCAACGGCACGATCGAAGACCGGCGCCAGAGGATGCTGAAGCGGCGGACGGCGAGCGCGGTTCATGAGGAAATCTTCGGGACAGGACGAGTGTGCTGCGCCACTGCGCGCGCATACTCAACATAAACGTCCTGTGGGGTGATCTGCACATAGAGCAGCGTGGTTTGAATGTCGGCGTGACCCATCAGCTGCATGAGCGCGGGCAGGCTGATCCCGGCACGTACCATATCGGAGGCAAAGGTGTGTCGAAAACGATGCGGGTGGGCGAGCTTAATGCCAGTGGTTCGGCGATGGTAGCGGAACAAGGAGCGCAATCCCGCAGTGCTCATACGGGTTCCGCGCGCAGTTCCTTTCAGAGAGACGAACAATGCGGGGCTGCATGGATTGGGTCGTTCCAGTCGCAGATAGTGATCGAGCAGTTGAATGCTTTCTGGCGCAAGCGGGAGGAAGCGAAGTTTGTTGCCTTTGCCACGAACGCGGAGTTGCGCTTCCGCCAGCAACACGTCATCCCGATTCAAAGCCATCACTTCGGCGGAACGGAGCCCATGCAGAAGCATCAAACCCACGATGCCCAAGTCGCGTGAGGTACGAAAACTCGACCAGAAGCGGGCCACTTCATTCACTGAGAGCGGCACGATGTTACGTTTAGGTACCCTCACTCGTAGCCGGCTGATTGCCTGCCGTGGGCGCGCCAGGCCCATGGGTCCACGCCGCAAAAAAGCTTGATGAAAACCGCGAGCGACCTGACAAGGAGCGTTCGGGAACTGGTTGCGCAGAGCACGATCGGTGACGGCAACGCGGTCGTTGATGAGGGAAGCCGATGGCCGAGGTTGTTGGCTGGACTGGAAGCGCACGTAATCCAGGAGTGTCGACTCGGTAAGGTCTCCTTCCACGATATCGCCGGTGTGATGAATGCTTTCCCACCAGCGAACGAAGTGCAGCAGGTTGTAAGCGTAGGTTCGCAGAGTCGAGTCCGCTAGGCGACGGACGTATTCGCGGTCTAGATAACGATTAATCCAGCCGACCTCCCAGCCGGTGATTTGATCGATGATGTGAATCGGGCTTCGTGCGTCATGGGAGTGCAGATAGATCACGCGGAACTTCACGGCTGAGCCACCTCCAGCAGAGACTGAAACTGCCGCGCATCACCGCCCTGGACGAAGAAGTGGTTGGGATCATGGCCAGGAGGCAGAAGGACTCGGCGAGTGGCCATACCTCGCGCCCGGAGACGATATGCAAGCTGCTGCGAGGCCTGTTGACCGCTGCCATTGGCGTCAACATCGAAGGCAAGATAAATCGTGCGTTGGTGGTCGCACAGTTGCCGAAACTGGCAGGCGTTGAGGTGGGTGCCCAACGAGCAGGTGAGGTGATGAAAACCTGCCTGCCACAACACAGCATAGTCGAACAGCCCCTCGACGAGAATTACCTCCGGGCAATGCCGAACCTGCTCCCAGGCATACAAGCCGCCCTTGGGGCGAGGCAGAAATCGATGGGCAAAGGCATCACCCAGGCTAAGGCTGCGGCCGTAGAGGTTGACAATGCGTCCGCCGTGACTGCAGGGGAAGACCACGCGACCGTAGAAGGTGTCGCGGCCTTGAGAGTTGACCAGGCCAACCTGGCGAAGAAGATCGAAAGAATAGCCTTGAGCGGTAAGATGCCGGCGCAGGCATCCGCCGGGAGCATAGCCGATGCGCAGCTCTTTGATCAATGCCGGATCGTGAACTCCGCGTCGCTCAAGATAACGCAGTGCCTCAGGGTAGCGATCGAGATGCTCTTGATAGAACGCGGCCACCTCATTAAGCACGGTGGCAGACTCGACTGAGTCGACTGGAGGAGCGCTTTGCTGCTCGAGGTAGGCAAGACTTTGGCGGAAAGAGAGATGGCGGGACAACTCGACAAAACGAATTAAATCGCCACCCTGGCCGCAACCGTGGCAGTAGAAGAGATTTTTACGGGCGTTGACATAGAACGAAGGCCGCGTCTCCTGGTGTAGCGGACAGAGCCCGACGAACTCGGAGTTGTAACCTGCTGGCCGGGCGGCCCAGTTCTGCTGTTGTAAGTAATCGAGCAGCGGCCAGCGCTGCTTGAGTTGTTCGACATCCCCGCCCACGATGCTGTTTGCCTCCGAAGGCTAGCGTAGGAGAAGCTCGCCGGCATTCACAAGCAAGGATGGTAGGTGGAAGAAACTTTTTCTCAGAGACGCAGGGGCCCCAGAAGCCGCAAAATCGGATTTAGGCAAGGCAACAGCCAAGCTTCGTGATCTACGTGACCACCCCCCAGCCAGTAAGCAACGCGAGCCAGGGTTTGACACAGGAACGAAAAAGCCAGTTGAGAACGATCCAGGCCGCTCGACCAGCGGCGGATGGTAGAAGCATCGGGCACGCGGTTAGGGTCCTTGAGTGTAGGCATCGCGTCTTCCCAAGAGCAGTGTTCCACAAAGCGCCGTCGCAATGCCTGACCGCGCGCCAGCAAGCTGTAATGCGTGTAAGGGAGAGAAAGCAGAGGGAGGAAAGTGAAAGTCTTCCTGCAAACTGGGCAGCGACCGCGACGGATGCCAATCCAATCGTGATACTCATCGTGTGCCTGCTTGCTGCGCCGGCCGTGGCCGATGATCGAATCCCGTTCACATGCAGGGCAGCGCCGCAGGATCTTGTCGCAGTCTATGGCCCAATCCGTTTCAAGCTTGTGCGGCGGCGCAGAAAGTGGGATAAAAAGAATCGTAGTTCATTGGGGCTCTGCCACCGGCGCTGACCCGCCAAGATCTGAACCGGAAGCAGAGCTCCTTCTCCTGAAAAACCCAATCTCAAGAGAATAAAGCTTTCCGGCTAGAGTCTTTAGAATGTGATTCGAGGGGTTGGCCGGTAATTACCGACAATCCGCGAAGTAGCTTGTTTTGCAGAGATCGCGGAGTTGCTCGGTACTGATTCGGCTCCGAATGTGTCGGAGCTTAATCAGTGTGGCTGAAAGGCGGGAATCACGTTGTCAAGGATGCTTTTAGCAAAGCTTTTATCAAGCGGAGCGTGTCCCTGCAGCCATCGGAAGAACAGGGGCCCAGTAAGCACGTCGATCAGCAGCTCTGGATCCGTCGTCGACTTCAGTTCGCCGGACGCAATAGCCTCTTCGATGATTCTGCGTTGGATCTGACGTCTGTGCTTGACATATCTCTCCAAGAACGCCTGCCGGAGTCGCGTATCCTCGTGGATACCAGTAAAGATGCGAGCCATGACCTCACCCTCTTCTGATACCAGGAACTCAGCCGCACGCAGGACGTAGCGGCGAAGCCGCGTCAAGCCGGAACCAGCCTCAGGAATCGCAAGAACAGGTTTCATGCGTTCAAAGCAGGCGTCAAATAGGATCTCTTCCTTCGACCTCCACCAGCGGTATAGCGTGGCACTGCTCACGCCGGCTGCCTGTGCTATCTCGTGTGAGCCGACGGCGTTGAAACCTTTGTCTCTCAGCAGCTTGTAAGCGGCTTCCAGAATTTCCTGCCGGGCGTGCTCACTCCTTGGCCGACCGCGGGGTCTTGGTGTGATCCTGGTTTTAGGTCCTTTCGTCGCCATGATTCCACTTACGAAAATAATTGTTTCGTTTTATTTTGGCAAGCATCTATTGCAGTGTAGAAACGAAACTGTCGGTTTCATATTTCCTGGTCCATTTACGGGCGGGTGAAACGGTCAGCGTGGCAAAACTCAATGGAAGAAAGGAACCCATCATGAAACGGCTCGACAATAAGGTTGCGATAGTGACCGGCGCTTCAAAAGGAATCGGAGCAGGGATTGCAAAGGCTTTCGCCGCGGAAGGTGCCGCGGTGATCGTGAATTACGCGCGCGATCAAGCGGGCGCGGAGCGGGTGGTGCGAGAGATCACCGGCAAAGGCGGGCGGGCCGTCGCGGTGCAAGGCGACGTGGCGCAGAGGTCCGACGCGCAATTCCTCGTCGCGGAGGCGAAAAAAGCCTTC
>Ga0307477_10001154_pt1 | contig 23348 bp, 16 predicted proteins | sample atmos_gasesECM2C_FD_203316 | JGI IMG/M metagenome (GOLD analysis project Ga0307477, IMG submission 203316) | Hardwood forest soil microbial communities from Morgan-Monroe State Forest, Indiana, United States - atmos_gasesECM2C_515 | ecosystem: Environmental > Terrestrial > Soil > Temperate...
AGGGGTGACGAGGATGTTTTCGGGCTTCAGATCCCGATGGACCACGTGCTGTCCGTGCAGGTAGACGACGGCCGCCGCGAGCTGCCGCGCGATGTCGAGCGCCTTGTCGGTGGGGAGAGGTTGCCCGGGGGCGAGGAGGGCGCGCAGCGGGACCCCGTTCACGTACTCGGTGACGATGTACATCCGGCTCTGCTGGCGCGGCTTGAGGACCCGGATGATGTTCGGATGGTTTAGGCGGCGGCCGATCTCCTCCTCGCGCCGGAAGCGGGCGTGGAAGGCGGGATCGCTCTCGTAGCGGAGGTAGGGGACTTTGACGGCGACCGTGGCACCGGTCGCACGATCCACGGCCTTGAAGATCGCCGCCATCCCGCCGCGCGCGATCTGCGCGACGACCCGGTACTGGTCGAGGGTTTCCCCGACCTTGACGTCGGCCACGGGCGCCTAAGCTAAGCCGCGCGCGGCGCGAGGGTCAATCGTGGCGCTTGAGAAGGCCGAGCAGTCGGGCGCGCCACCCCGCCGGCGCCGGCGTCTGGACGCCGGCGCTGCTCGCAAACACCGCCACGGTGAGATTGTCGGTGGCGTTGCGACGCTTGGCCGCGGCGATCAGGCTGCGGCAGGCAGTCTTCGCGGCCTGGTCCCGGCAGTAGTCGCCGAGCTCCTGTTCGTGCACCATGGTGTAGACGCCATCGGTGCACACCACCAGACGATCCCCGGCAAGGAGCCGCAGCGACACGCGATCGAGCGGGGCCACGAGGTCCTGGCCGAGGCTCCGCGTCAGCATCGAGCGGTCGGGGTCGCCGAGCGCCGAGCGGCCGCTGGCGAGCCGGAGCCGCGCCCGCTCCCCGGCCACGGTGTGATCTTTGGTGAGCTGCCGCACCGCGTCACCGCGGACGAGATAGAGCCGCGTGTCGCCCACGTGCACGGCTGACGCGGTCCCGTCGCTCACGACCACGGCGGTCAGGGTGCTCGCCATGCGGGACAGCTCGGGCACGGCGAGCGCCCGGTTGTGGATCACGACGTTGGCTTGTTGAACGGCATGGTGCAGTCGCTTGGCCGCGGCCCACGCGGCCGGGCTCTCGCGATACGCCTGCAGGGTGGTCGCCACGGCGAGCCGGCTCGCGACTTCGCCACCTTCGCGACCCCCCACGCCGTCGGCGACCACGAAGACCACGTCGCCCGAGTCGGCGGTCCACTGCCCGTAGGCGTCTTCGTTGGTCCACCCACCACCCACATCGGAGAGTATCGCCAGCTCGGACACCGTGTGCGTCGCTCCGTCGCGTGCCGCTCGCACCAACATAACCACTCCCCGAGAGAAAACGGTGGGGGTAGGCGGCCATGCCCCGCCTACCCCCACCGTGGACCCGACGGTCCCGACTACGCGGCCGCGGGCTTCATCAAAATGTCCTTCCCATGTTTCTTCGAGCTGCGCATGAAGTAGATCACCCCGTACACGCCCCACACGGCCGCGAGCCCCACCGCCATCAGCGGTTCTTTCGCGCTCCCAAGCCCCTCGATCGGCCCGATGATGTAGAACGCGAGGCAGGCGAAGTTCGCGAAGGCGCCGAAGATCGGCACCACCATGTGCTTGAAGCCGTTGAACATGTGGTGCTCTTTGAACGCCACGATGCACACGATGTTCGTGAGCCCGTAGAGCACGAACGTGCCGAAGTTCGACACCAGCGTGATCAAGAGGAGTCCGTTGGGCAGTCGGGCGAGGGCGTCGTGCGAGCTCATCCCGATCGCGTACCAAATGTTTGTCGGGAGCCCCTTGATGGTGGGGGCGTCAGGCGCCGACCCGCCGGCGAAGTAATACAGGGCCCCGTAGGCACCCAGCACGGCCGCGATGATCCCCAGGGTCCAGATGGCGCGGTGCGGCGTCAGGTTCTTCCCGTGCAGCAGCCCGAAGTGCTCGGGGACCTCCTTGTCCCGGCCCATAGCGTAAGTCACGCGGGCCCCCGTGTTGATGCAGCTCAGCGTCGTGCCGATCAAGGCTAGGAACACCGTAAACGCCTCGATCAACATGAAGGCCCGACCTCGGCCGCCCAGCATCGCGTTGCCGACGAGCACCATCATGTCGCCGACCGGCGCGGCCGAGCTCTTCGCGGCGCCGAGGCTATAGCCGCTGCTCATGAAGTAGTTGGCCGCGAAGTACTCGATCATATAGCAGACCAACCCCTGAATCGTGAGCGAGAGCAGCACGCCTCGGGGGATGTCCCGCTTCGGGTCTTTGGCTTCTTCGCCGAGCGCCGTGACCGACTCGAAGCCGACCAGGAGCAGAATCGCCACCGTGGCCTGCAGCATCATCCAATCGAAACGGTGCGGGGCGATGACCGAGAGCGCCGAGGGATGCGAGACGTTTAACGTATCCGAGAGCGTGTAATGCAGCGTGGTCGCCACGACGCCGCCCGAGGCGTCGTAGGTGAGTCCCGCCGAGCCCTCAGGGTGCGAGAGCCGGAAGCTGATGGCGAGCGCGGCGAAGAACAACAGCGCGATGATCTGAATGACGTTGATGGCCACGTTCACCCGCGTGGACGACGTCACCCCCCGGTAGGCGATCCAGCAGACGAAGAACGAAAACACGATCGCGACCAGGGCCATGAACACTGGGCCCGGCGTCCCGGCGTTCATGAAGGTCGGCGCCAGGGTGCCCCAGATGTAGCCCAGCATGACCCCCATCATCGCCACCATCACGGCTGGGTACACCCAGTAGTAGAGGTGCGACGACCAGCCGATGATGAACTTGGCGATGCGGGCGAAGCGCGAGGCCCTGGTCTTGCCGAGGAATGCCTGTTCGGCGAAGAGATACGAGCTGCCGGCGCCGGGGTAGAGTTTGGCGAGCTCGGCGTAGGAGACGGCCGTCGCGTAGGCGAGCACGAGGGCCACGAGGATGCCAAACCACATCGAGAGGCCCGAGGGGAACACGTACCCGGCCTGCACTGCGAACGTGATCCAGAGAAACGCCCCCGGGGCGATGAGCGCCATGGCGTTCATCGTCACGCCGGTCAGCCCGAGGCTGGCCTTCATCTGGGGTTGGGGTGCTGCGGCTGCGTCCGCCACGCTTCCTCCTTGGGATCGCCCCAATGCTGTGGGTTGGTCGCGCGCTCGAGCCGCCCGGCCCTTGCGCGACGATTTGCAGTGCACGGTGTACACCAGAACGTGCACCAACTGCACGAAATCATACACGTGCTGCAGTCATCGCGCAAGGGAGCTGCATTGACGTTGACAATTATGCGCTCGTCATACACATTTCCCGTAACACCGGTGGCCGGGGCAGCGCCGTGCCGACCATCGGGCCCCGCACTCTGGGGACGCCCGTCGGCGACGGCGCGCTCGAGTCGGCCGGCGAGCGAAGGTGTTCGCACGGTGAGATGCCACCGACACCGTGCTGGCTGGGGCGTCGATCGCCATTGTCACCGAGCTGGAGTGGAAGCGCCGAGAGGAAAGAAGGAGCCCGCCGGGTGGGCCAACGACGTTCACCGGTGTGCGCGAAGTTGTGCAATCTGTGCACGTCCGATCATCCAGTCCGCAGCCAACGGCCCATGGCCCGGCCGATCAGTCGCTCGAGGGCGTGCAGATGTGCACTTTTGCTTGACCGACGTGCGCGGGCCGGATAGCTTCACGCGAGCCCACCGCTCGAGCCCGCGCGAGCTGTGAACCCCGCTCGACCCATGAACCCGGAGTCACCCGCTGTCTCGGAGGGATGCGAACACTTATGACCGCCACCGCACGACCAACTACCCACCCCAAGGGCGCCGCGTCCCCGGCCGACGTCATTCGTCGGGCACGGGAGGCCGGGGTGCAGGTGGTCGACCTGCGCTTCGTCGACTTACCCGGCACCTGGCAGCATTTCTCGACCCCGCTCACCGAGCTCACCGAGGACCTGTTCGCCGAGGGGATCGGATTCGACGGGTCGTCGATCCGCGGGTTCCAGGCCATCAACGAAAGCGACATGCTGCTGTTCCCCGACCCGGGGAGCGCGTTCGTGGATCCGTGTCTGCAGGTGCCCACCCTGTCGCTCTCGTGTGACGTCGTGGATCCCATCACCGGGGCGCGCTACTCGCGCGATCCGCGCTTCATCGCGCAGAAGGCCGAGGAGCACCTCGTCAAAACCGGGATTGCCGACACCGTCTATTACGGGCCCGAGGCCGAGTTTTACATCTTCAACTCCGTGCGCTTCGATCAGAACGCCCACGAGGGCTACTACTACATCGACTCCGAAGAGGGAATCTGGAACTCGGGAACGGATGGTAACGGCACGCCGAACCTGGGGCACCGGCCGCGGCACAAGGAGGGGTACTTCCCCGTGCCGCCCACCGACCGGCTCCAGGACCTGCGCTCCAAAATCATGCTCGCCCTGATCGCGGCGGGGGTGGAAGTCGAGGTGCATCACCACGAGGTGGGCACCGCCGGCCAGACCGAGATCGACATGCGCTTCAAGACGCTCACCCGCATGGCCGATCAGATGATGATCTACAAGTACATCGTGAAGAACGTCTGCCGCCAAAACGGCTACACGGCCACCTTCATGCCGAAGCCGATGTTCGGCGACAACGGCTCGGGGATGCACGTCCACATGAGTCTGTGGAAGGAGTCGAAGCCGCTGTTCTTCGACGCGAAGGGCTACGGCCTGATTTCCGACATGGCGCGCTGGTATATCGGCGGCCTCATCAAGCATGCGGCGGCGCTCCTCGGCTTCGCCGCGCCGACCACGAACAGCTATCGGCGGCTGGTGCCGGGTTATGAGGCGCCGATCAACCTTATCTACTCGCAGCGCAACCGCTCGGCGATCTGCCGGATCCCGGTGTACTCGAAGAACCCCAAGGCGAAGCGCATCGAGTTCCGGGCCCCCGATCCGTCGAGCAACCCGTATCTCACGTTCGCGGCGCTCCTGATGGCGGGCCTCGACGGCGTCAAGAACAAGATCGAGCCGCCGAAGCCGATGGACGTGGATCTCTACGAGCTCGAGCCCGAGGAGCGCAAGCACGTGAAGAACACCCCGGGCACGTTGTCGGAATCGCTGGCGGCGCTCGAGGCGGACCACGCCTTTCTGCTCGAGGGCGGCGTGTTTACCGCCGATCTGATCGAGACCTGGCTGTCCTACAAGCGGGCGAAAGAGGTCGACCCGGTGGCCCTGCGGCCGCATCCCTACGAGTTCTTCTTGTACTACGACGTCTGACCGACCGGTGCCCTGAGGCGGCTGCGGTGTCGCATCCGTCTCAGGGCGCTCGGGCCTCTGCCACCCTGGTTGCGCCATGACTGCGACGATCGATAAGACGACCGGAGCCACGAAGCGCGATATTCTGAGCCTCTGCCGCGAGCAGGGTGTCTCGTTCTTGCGGCTCCAATTCACCGATATCCTGGGCGTCAACAAGAACTTCGAAGTCCCCGAGAGCCAGTTCGACAAGGCGCTGTCGGGGGACATCCGGTTCGACGGCTCGGCCATCGAAGGGTTCGTGCGGATCGAGGAATCCGACATGGTCTTGAAGCCCGACCTCGACACCTTCCGCATTCTGCCCTACGACGACGAAGGCGGGCGGGTCGCACGGCTCCTCTGCGACATCTATAACCCCGACGGCTCGACGTTCGCGGGCTGCCCGCGGCAGACGCTGCGGCGCCAGATCGCGCGGGCGGAGGCCCTCGGGTTCGCCGTCATGGTGGGCGTCGAGGCCGAGTTCTACATCTTCCAGCTCGACGCGGATGGGAAGCCCACCACGCGCACGCACGACAGCGGCGGCTACTTCGACCTGACGCCCCTCGATCGGGCCGAGGAGATCCGCCGCCTCATCGTGCGCGACCTCGTGTCCATGGGGTTCGAGGTGGAGGGCGGACACCACGAGGTCGCCCCGGGGCAGCACGAGATCGACTTCCGCTACGCCGGGGCGCTCGAGACCGCCGACAACTTGGCGACGTTCAAGTTCGTCGTCCGCAACGTCGCTTACCGCCACGGCTACATCGCGACCTTCATGCCGCAGCCGATCTTTGGGCAGGCGGGCTCGGGGATGCACACCAGCCACTCGCTGTTCCGCGATGAGACCAACGCCTTTTATGATCGCAAGGCGCAGTGGGAGCTGTCGAGCGTGGCGCTCAATTACATCGCGGGGCTGTTGCGGCACGCCCGCGGCTTCTGCGCCGTCACGAACCCGCTCGTCAACAGCTACAAGCGGCTCGTCCCCGGGTACGAGGCTCCGGTGCATGTCGCCTGGTCGATGCGCAACCGCTCACCACTCATCCGCATCCCAGAGCGCCGCGAGGTGGGCACGCGGTGCGAGGTCCGGATGCCCGATCCGTCGGCCGATCCCTACCTCTCGCTCACGGTGCAGATCGCGGCGGGCCTGGACGGGGTGGAGCAGAAGCTCACGCCCCCCGACCCCGTGAACAAGAACATCTTCGAGATGAGCTACCGGGAGCGACGGCACTTCCGCATCGACGATCTGCCGCGGGACTTGCACGAGGCCTTGGAGTATCTCGAGAAGGACGAGGTGGTCCGCGCCGCGCTGGGCGAGCACATCTACCAGCGGTTCACCGATGCGAAGCAGCGCGAGTGGCAGGAGTACATCGGCCGCGTGAGTGAGTGGGAGCTGACCCGCTATCTCGGCTTGTACTAACCGAGGATCGGGTCGGGTGAGAACGGAGCGGGGCAGGGGGCCAAGTCCGGCCCGCTGCCCCGCTCGTCATACGCGGCCTAGAACTGGTAGGCGACGCTGAGGGCCCCCGAGACCTGGCTGCCCTTGTTGTTAAACACCGTGTAGCTCGCGTGATCGAACCGGACCTCGGGGCGTACGAGGACGTTCGGGAAGGTTGTGATGTTGAGATCGCCCGTGAGACTCCAGAGTTTCAAGCCGGAGTAGGTGACGCCGGGCGCGAAGACGGTCACGAGACCGAACGTCCCCGCCGTCCGCGCCCCCTCGTTGTCCGTCGTGTAATCGGCGCGGGCCGCGAAGGTGACGGTCGGGGAGAGCGGCGCCGTGACCCAGCCGCCCACCCCCCACCACGTGGCGTTCTTCGTCGAATCGGGCAGCGCGCCGTTCTTCCCTTCTTCGCCGTAGTCCCCCTGGAGCCAGAGGGTCAGCTTCTTGATGCGGCGGCTGAAGACGACGTCCACGCCCTCGCGCGTCGCCGTGCTGCCATCCTCCTGAGCGCCGATGTAGGGAACGATGCTCAAGGACGTGCCCACCGTATCGGGTGTGAAGGCGAGATCCGCCATGAAGTCCTTGTGCCCCGCGGTGTCCACGATCCGGTCCCAACCGTTGTCCACCCGCGCCGAGAACGTGAAGGTGTTCGACGTCTTGTAATCCACTTCGAGGCCCGTGGCCGTGAAGTTTTCGACGAAGATGAATTGGTTCCCCTCCGACCACACGGGGTTCGCTTCGTCCTCGATGACCTCGACGCCCATGAAGGTCACCATCTTGCCCATCTTGAACTGGACGCCGTTGCCGTTCTTCGTGGGCACGTTCAGCGTGACGTAGAGCTGCGTCACGTCGCCATCGGGGCCGAGGGGCTGAAAGGCCCCGCCCTCCGATCCGCTGCCGATCGAGTGCAAGACGGTCGCGTTTTGCCCCACGATGAAGTTCGCGTGCACGCCCGCGTCGAGCTTCGTGGTGGTGATCGGCCGGTCGGCGACGAGCTCGAAGTGGTTGAGCTCGAACGCATTGGAATAGCGGTCGTAGAGGCGTCCGAGCAGCATGCCGCCGACGGCTTCGTTGCCGTAGACATAGGAGCCTTCGGCATACCCGGTGAATTTCGGGGTGGCCGGCGGCGGGGCGGGCGCCGGGGCCGGAGCGGCCGCCGGGGGGGTGCTGTCGGGGCGCGCCGAGGGCCCTCCCTGCGCGGCGAGCGATCCAACGCCCAGCGCCAGGCACGCGAGACCCAGGGATTGGAGAGTTCGGACAGATGGCGGCATTGCTACTCCCGTGCAATTGGTGGAGGTGCTCGGCGGTACGCGGGGTGCCCGCGCCCTGGCGGAATCCTAACCAAGCCCTGGTTCCACTGTCAAGGGAATCGTGCAATTTTAGCACATTCTTAATGTCATATTGCAGCTAGCTCGGTAGCATGCCTGCAGCTCGTGTCTAGCTTTGTGCACCTGCTGCACGCTAATCACGCTCTGGGTTCCTAACCCCGGCGTCGGTGGCGGTCGGGTGCCTGCGGAGCGGGCGGGGTTGACGGGTCGGGGTCGGGGGTTAGTATGCGCAGCATGATGCGCACGACCCGCTGCCTCGACTCGCGAATTCCTCTGATCGCGATTAGACCCGCTCCGAGAGGCGGCGCGCTGACGCTCGGCTGATAGCCCTTCCAGTCGGTGACACGCGGCCTCTCGCAGCCCGAGGGGCCGTTTCTATTTCGAGGTGCGCCATGCAGCTCTGGCTGTACGACACGACGTTGCGCGACGGGACCCAGCGTGAGGGGCTGTCGCTGTCGGTGGACGACAAGCTGAAGATCGCGCGCCGGCTGGACGAGCTCGGGATTCAGTATCTCGAGGGCGGGTGGCCCGGCTCGAATCCGAAGGACGCGGACTTCTTTCGGCGGCTCGCGCGCGCGGGCCTCACGCAGGCGAAACCCGCGGCCTTCGGGATGACGCGGCGCGCCGCGTTGCGGGCGGAGGAGGACCCCGGGCTCCGGGCCCTGCTCGAGGCCGAAACCCCCGTCGTGACCCTGGTAGGCAAGACGTCGACCCTCCACGTGGAGCGGGTGCTCGAGACGAGCCGCGACGAAAACCTGCGCATGATCGCCGACAGCGTGGGGTACTGTAAGCGGGTGGGCCGGGAAGTGATTTATGACGCCGAGCACTTCTTCGACGGATGTCGCCTCGATCTTGCCTACGCGCACGCTACGCTCCGCGCCGCAGCCGACGCCGGGGCCGACTGCCTCGTCTTGTGCGACACGAACGGCGGCGAGTTGCCGGAGGTCGTGGAGGAACGGGTGCGGCAGGCCCGGGCCCAGGTGGCGACACCGCTCGGGATCCACACCCACAACGATTCGGGGCTCGCGCTCGCGAACGCCCTCGCGGCCGTGCGCGCGGGGTGCGTGCACGCCCAGGGCACGATCAATGGGTACGGGGAGCGGTGCGGCAACATGGATCTGATCCCCCTGATCGCGACGCTGCAATGCAAGCTCGGTTACACGGTGCTCCCACCCGAGCAGCTCAGTCGCCTGACCGAGGTCGCGCACTTCGTCGCCGCGGTCGCGAACCTGAACCCCGATCCCCATCAGCCGTACGTCGGCCGGAGCGCCTTCGCGCACAAAGGCGGCATCCATGTGGCCGCGGTCTCGAAGCTCGCCGAGACCTACCAGCACATCGACCCCGCCGTCGTCGGGAACGAGATGCGCGTGGTCGTGAGCGAACTTGCGGGACGCCGCAACATCACCATGCGCGCCGAGGCGCTGGGGCTGCAGGTGGGCGCCGCCGAACAGGGCCTGCTGCGACGCATCAAGGAGCTGGAACACGCGGGGTTCCAATTTGAGGGGGCCGAGGGGTCGTTCGAGATGCTGGTGCGGCGCTCCGCCCCCGAGTATCGGGCGCCCTTTGAGCTCCTCGGCTTCTCGGTCGTGGTGGCGCAGGCGGATGGGGCGGGCGTGACCGCGCATGCCACGGTGCAGCTCCGTGTCGGCACGCAGGTGGTGGAGACCGAGGCGGCGGGGGCGGGTCCGGTGAACGCGCTCGACTGCGCGGTCCGCAAGGGGTTGTTACCGCATTATCCCGAGCTCGCCCAGGTGCGTCTCGTGGACTACAAGGTGCGCATTGTCGACGAGCACCTGGGGACAGCGGCGAAACCGCGCGTCGTGCTCGAATCGGCACGGGGCGCGGAGCGCTGGAGCACGGTGGGGTGCTCGGAGAACATTCTGGAAGCGAGCTGGCAGGCCCTGCGGGACGGCCTCGAGCTGCCGCTCCTCAGGGCGCGGGGCTGAGGGCTCAGTCGGCGGCGGCCGGCGCGGCGGGCGCCGGCCCAAACTTGATCGGCTCGGCCGTGAAGCCCGCGCAGAAATCCCCGAAGGCGCGTGCCCGCTCGAGCATCGCGCGGGCCCCCGCCTCGGCGGGCTCCGCCTCTTTCAGACGCTCAAACTCGGCCGCCAACTCCTCCCAGGCCCCCCCCGTTTGCCCGGACAGCACGAAGATGTTCTCGAACTCCCACAGCACCTGCTCCGGGGTGAAGGGATCGACCAGGCGGCGGTACAGGGGGACCCGGGCGGCCGCGGCCGCGGCCTCATAGCCCGCGAGGATCGCCGCGGCGAACTCCTTGTGCGCCACGTACGCCTCGGCCAGCGCGAGCGCTTCCTTGGCGTCGGCGACCGAGGGGATCTTCTCCGCGATCGTCGTCCCGGCGCACTCCCCCTTCACCCCCTGGCGCACGGCGAACTTCTCGTTCGCGTGCCCCCAGTCCTGATAGAAGGCCGGGTCCGCGGCAAACGTCGGCACGGCGCGCAGCGGCTCGAGCGTCTCCTTGAGGCGCGTCTCGCCGAGCCGCTCCATGCACTGGGTGAAGTCTTCTTCGTCCCGCCGCTCGCTTTCGAACAAGCCGAGCAGGGTGCCGAGCACCTTGATCCCGTTCTTGGCGGGATACTTCCCGATGATGCTCCCGAGCTGCGCCTCGTCGAGGCCGAGTCTCCCGCCCACGAACACGAGGTAGGAGGGCACGGTGCGCTTCTCCTCGGTCATGGCTGCGCTGTGGAAGCCAATGTCGGCGACGGCATGCTGGGCGCAGCCGTTGGGGCATCCGGAGATCTTGATCCGCAAGGGACGCGCGAGCTCGCGGTAGCGGGCGAGCTCACCGCCGTCTTCGAGCGCGGCCGAGAGCGCGGAGCCGAGCCCCTTCGCCGAGGCGATCCCGAGTCGGCAGGTGTCGGCTGCGGGGCACGTCGTCACGTCCTCCACGGTTTCGGCACCGGGATCGGCGAGCGCGAGCGCCTGCAGGGCCTCGTAGAGCGCCGGGAGCTCGTCCTCACGAACCCAGGGCAGATAGAAGTTCTGATCGAGCGCGATGCGCGCTTCGCCCGCCGAGTAGCGCCGCACCACCGCGGCGAGGCGACGCAGCGGATCGCTCAGGATATCCCCGAGGCGCAGGCGTACGTGGACGCCTTTGAGCCCCGGGATCTTGTGCCGCACCACCGAATCACGATACCAACGGGTGTACTCCGGCCGCTCGGTGCCCGAGTCGCGCACGGGCAGTCCGGCCTGGCGTGGTAGGGTGACGGGCTGGTGGACCTCCTGGAGGTCCTCTGGCGGGAACGGGATCGGACCGACGCGTGCGCGCTCGAGATCCAGAGCCTCACGGAACCGCTCCCATCCCATGGCGTGCACCAGGAACTTCATGCGCGCCTTCATCCGGGATTTGCGCTCACCGTAGCGGTCGAAGACCCGCAGGATGGCCGCGGCGAAGTTGTACATCTCTTCCACGGGCAGGAAATCCGTGTACTCGTGCGACAGCATCGGCGCGCCGCCCATGCCGCCCGCCACCTGGACCTTGAACCCGCGCCGCTCACGGCCGTCATCGGTGCGGACCTGCGCAATGAATCCGATGTCGTGCAACCGTACGGCCGAGTGGTCTTCGGTGCAGCCTTCGAAGGTGATCTTGAACTTCCGCCCCATGACCTGGTTGTGGTCGTTACGGACGAGGTAGCGAAACAGCGCCAGGGCGTACGGGGCGACGTCGAACACCTCCGTGGGCGACGTCCCCGAGCGATAGCACGCGGTGATATTCCGCACCGTGTTGCCGCACGCCTCGCGCGTCGTGATGCCGGCGGCGGCGAGGAAGCGGAGCAGATTGGGAGCGTCTTCGAGCTTCAAGTAATAGAGCTGCACGTCCTCGCGCGTCGTGACGTGCAGGAACCCGCTCGCGAAGCGGTCCGCGGCGTCGGCGAGCGCAACGAGCTGGTCGGCTGACAGGACGCCGCCCGGGATCTTGATGCGCTGCATCTGGACGCCCTCCTGCCGCTGGGCGTACGTACCGAATTGCAGGCGCAGCTTCTGCATCTTCACCTCGCCGATCTCGCCGCGCCGGTACTGCTGGATCTCCTCCTCGTAGAGATCGAGCTCGGCTGCGATGTAGTCGGGGAGGGGCGCGGTCGGTAGCGGTGTGGGCGCGGTGCGATCGATGGTGGTCATGGCTCGGGTTCCCTCAGGCTTCGATGAGGACGTGGGCACGACCCGCAAGCCCGGCGAGCCGCTCGCGTACCGCGACCACCGCGCCCACCACCAGGGTCGCCGGAGATTCGAGATGCGCCTCGCGCACGAGCGCTTCGATCGTGGCGAGCGTCCCGACCACGACCTGCTCTTCGGGGAGTGTGGCGTTCGCGATCACGGCGGCGGGGATGTCGGGCTGGGCGCCGTGGGCCAGAAGCCGCGCCACGATCTGGGGCAGTCCCCGCAGGCCCATGAGAAACACGAGCGTCGGGATGCGCGCCAGCGCCTCCCAGTCGAGGTCCGACCCGCCTTCGCACTCGTGTCCCGCCGCCACCGCAAACGCCGAGGCATAGCGGCGGTGTGTCACGGGAATGCCCGCCGCCCCGGGCGCCGCGATGGCGGACGTGACACCGGGGACGACGGCGAACGGGACGCCGGCGGCCTCGAGCGCCTCGCCCTCCTCCGCGCCGCGACCGAAGACGAAGGGATCGCCGCCCTTCAGCCGGACGACGACCCGCCCCTGGCGCGCGCGAGCGATCAGGAGCTCGTTCGTCTTCGCTTGGTCGATCGAATGCCCATCGGCGCGCTTCCCGACGAACACCCGCTCGGCCCACGGGGCCGCCCGCTCGACCAGGGAGGGATGCACGAGGCGATCGTAGACGACGACATCGGCCGCGCGCAGCAGCTCGAGGCCGCGGACGGTGACGAGCGCCGGGTCGCCGGGGCCGGCCCCCACGAGATAGACCATCCCGCGGGCCGGCGACGGGACCAGGTCCTCGCCGCTCGCCTCCCGCACGAGCTCGTCGATGCGGGCTCTCGCGTGAGCGAGGTCCCCCCGGCGCACGTCTTCGAGTGCGTCGGAGTCGACGATGCGGTACCAGAGCCGCGTGCGAGTGGCTTGATCGGGGACACGGGCGGCGACCTCCGCCCGCAGCGCCCCGAGGAGGTCCAGGAATCGCCCGTGCTCGGGACCGATCAGTTCCCGGATCTGCTCGCGCAGTCGGACGGCGAGCGCCGGACTCTTGCCGGCGGTCGACACGGCGACCGCGATGTCTCCCGCGCGGTGCACGGCGGGAGCAATGAAGCTGCAGTGCGGCAGGTCGTCCACGGCGTTGAGCAGAATGCCTGCTTCCTCGGCGTCCGCCCAAACCGCCGCGTTGGCGCTGCGGTCGTCGGTGGCGGCGATCGCGAGCCACGCGCCGGCCAAGTCACCTCGCTCGTAGGGGCGCCGCCGCACGCCGATCGCTCCCGTGGCGGCAAGGTCCTCGAGTTTCCAGGTGAGCGCGGGGCTCACCACCGTGACGCGCGCGCCCGCGTCGATCAGGCCCGCGACCTTCTGTTCCGCCACCGCACCCCCGCCCACCACCACACAAGGCCGCCCCGCGAGGTCGAGGAACACCGGATAGAAGGTCATGAGGCCTTCACCGTGAAGGTGTGGAGGCCGCATTCGGTCTTCTCCAACCCGCTCCAGCGGCCTGCCCGCTCGGGCTCGCCGGGGCGGGTGGCGCGGGTGCACGGCCAGCACCCGATGCTTGTGTAGCCCTGGTCGAGGAGGGGGTGATAGGGGATGTCCTGCTCGCGGATGTAGCGCCATACCGCGTCGCGCGACCACCCCGCGAGCGGGAAGACCTTCACGACCGCATGCCCTGCGGCTTCGTGGTACTCGAGGACGTCCACGCTCGCCCGGGTGTGCCCCTGGTCGCCGCGCACGGCACTGATCCACGCGTCATACCCAGTGAGGGCGTGTTGCAGCGGCTCCACTTTGCGGATCCAGCAGCAGCGGTCGGGATCGGTCTGATAGAGCGGCCCGGGGTCGGTGCGGGGCCGCAGCTCGACGACGTTGAGGCCGTAGCGCTCGGCGAATTGGTCCTTGAACGCGAGGGTCTCGGGGAAGTGAAAGCCCGTGTCGAGGAACAGGACGGGGACGGTCTTGTCGATGCGGCTCAGGATGTGCGCCAGCACGACGCCGCCGCCCCCGAAGCTCACCGTCAGCGCGGCGCGGTCCGGGAACGCCGCGAGCGTCCAGGCGACAATCGCCTCTGGACTTGCGTCGCGGAGCGCCGCGGCGCGGGCACGCACCTCGGCAGGGCTAAACACTTGTTCCTCGCGCCACGTGACACTCCATTCGTTGATGCCCCTCCCCGGCCTCCGCCCCCCTCCCCCTCCCCCCCGTGTCCCACAAGCAATCGGGCCCGCTTCCCCATTCCCGGAAGCGGGCCCGATGCGCGTTGCACTTGTCCAGCTACCTGCCCTTAGGTCCGATCCCCTCCGGACAGTGCGCCCGCGACCGTGGCCGCTCCGATGGAGCAAGCACAGAAGGCCGTACAACAACAGCAGGCGAGGGCTGGGGCGGTGGAACGCATGCCGAACGCTAGCATGCCCTTTGGGCAGTGTCAACACAACGCCGAGGTTTCAGCCTCAGGATAGGGCAGACGCGGGCCTCGCCCGAGCGCAGCGCTCCCGCTTGACAGCCCCGCCGGCGCTTCCTAACGTGGGAGACCACTCATGTATCCGCCCCGTCGCCACTCCCCTTCAACCCCTCTCGGCGGCCCCCGTCCGGTGACCCGCCGAAAGCGGGTGTGTGTCCTCCGCTAGCGGTTTCTCGCAGTTTTCGTTGTAGCGATCGCAAGCCTTCAGCAGCGTGCGTCAGGGGTGGCCTAGCCTCTCACGCCTTGGCAGCGGTCGCTGGTGGCGCGTGAACTCAGAGGTCTACGTGACAGGACGTTCGTTATCAGAGCCGGCGCCGTGCACCGTGCTCAAGTTCGGCGGCACCTCGGTTGAGGACGCCGCGGCCTTCGAGCGGGTGGCCGGCATCGTGCGGGAAGAGCGCGGCGCGCGCCCGGTGGTCGTCGTCTCGGCGATGAGTGGCGTGACCGACGTGCTGCTCGCGAGCGCGAGCGCCGAACGCACGGCCGACCTCGCCCCGCTCCTCGAGCGGCACCGGGAGGTCGCCCGCCAGCTGCTCGCGCCGGCTGCGGCAACTCGCTTCGGCTCGGAGCTCGAGGAGGCGCGAGCCGACATCCAAGGGCTTCTCGAGCGCGCCTGCCGGGACCCGGCGGCCGCCCCGCGCGTGCGTGATGAGATCGTGTCCTTCGGGGAGCGCCTCGCGTCGTCGCTCCTCGCCTTGGTCCTCGCGGCTCGCGACGTTCCCGCGGCCTGGGTGGACGCCCGCCGCTGCATCGTTACGGACGAGGCGGTCGGGCGGGCGGACCCCGATGTTCGCGAGACGGCCGAGCGCACCCGGGCGGAGCTCCTGCCGCTCGTCGCGGAGGGCCGAGTCCCCGTCCTCGGTGGCTACATCGCGCGCTCGCGGAGCGGCGTCGCGACCACACTCGGCCGCGGAGGCTCGGACTATACCGCCGCCCTCGTGGGCGCGGCCCTCGACGCGGCCGAGATCCAGATTTGGACCGATGTCTCCGGCGTTCTCACCGCCGATCCCCGGGTGGTCGCCACGGCGCGCACGATTCCCACGCTCTCCTACGCCGAGGCGTCCGAGCTCGCGTATTTCGGCGCCAAGGTGTTGCACCCCAACACCATTCAGCCCGCCCTGGCGCGCGGGATTCCGGTGCGGATCGTGAACTCGCGACGGCCGGGCGACGCCGGCACCGTGGTGGCCGCGGAAGCGGAGCTCTGGCCCGGCACCGTCAAGTCGATCGCCCACAAGACCGGGATCACGGTCCTGCAGATCACGTCGGCGCGCATGCTGGGGGCCTACGGATTCCTGCGCGCCTTGTTCGAGGTGTTCGATCGCCACCACATGCCGGTGGACGTGGTGACCACCTCGGAGGTGAGTCTCTCGCTCACCGTGGAAGACGGCGCCCAGCTTCCGGCGGTCGTCGAGGAGTTGGGGGCGCTCGGCGAGGTGCGAGTCGAGCCTCGGCGCGCCATCATTTGCGTCGTGGGGGAGGGTCTGCGGACCACGCCGGGGATCGCGGCCCGCGTCTTCGAGACGATTCGCGACGTCAACGTCTCCCTGATCTCGCAAGGCGCCTCGCGCGTGAACCTCACTTTCATCGTGGACGAGGACCAAGCCCGCGAGGTGGTCACGCGCCTGCACACCGCGCTGCTCGAGGGGGCCCGCGTGCCGGCTCCCCGGTCCTCCGCGCGGACGCGCGCCCGTCGCCCCGGGGTGCGACGGTCCGCCGGCCGCGCCGCGAGTGACCGGGCGGACGGGGCACTCGACCCGGTCGCCCTCGCGCGGCGGCTCATCGATATCCCCTCGGTCTCGGGCGAGGAGGGGCCGCTCGCCGAGTTCCTGCGCCGCTACCTCGAAGGACTGGGGTACACCGTCGAGCTGCTTGAGTCGGCGCCCGACCGGCCGGGGCTCTTCGCCACGACCTCCGCCCCACCGCGGCTCGTCCTTTGCACCCATCTGGACACCGTCCCACCGCACTTCCCGTCGTCAGAGGATGAACAATTCCTCTACGGCCGCGGGGCGTGCGACGCGAAGGGCGTCCTCGCCGTCCAGCTCGCGGCTGCGGAGCGGCTGCGGGCCACGGGGGTCGACGAGCTCGGCCTCCTGTTCGTCGTCGACGAGGAGAAGGGGAGCATCGGCGCGCGCGCGGCGAATGTGCACCCACGGGCGCGCGACTGTCGGTGGCTCGTCGTCGGCGAGCCGACCGAGAACAAGCTCGCCGTCGGGTCCAAGGGGTCGCTCCGGGTCAGGCTCCGCGCCGAGGGTACGGGCGGCCACTCCGCCTACCCCGAGCGCGGACGCTCGGCGATCCACGTGCTGCTCGAGGTGCTGGCCGACATCCGCGCGCTCCCCTGGCCGCGCGACGCCGAGTTCGGGGAGACGACGTGCAACGTCGGGCTGATCAGCGGCGGATCCGGGGCGAACGTGATCGCGACCGATGCGTCGGCTGACCTGCACATTCGCCTCGTGACCGACGCGGCGCCGGTGCGCGCGCTCCTCGAGGGGGCGGTTCGCAGCCGCGCGAAGATCGACTATTTAAGCGCCACGCCGCGGGTACACCTCACGGGCGTCCCGGGGTTCGAGCAGTGCGTCGTGGGGTTCACGACCGACGTCCCGCACCTCTCGAACTGGGGTCGCCCGCTGCTCCTCGGTCCCGGCTCGATTCACGACGCCCACACGGCTGGGGAACGGATCGCCAAGGCCGAACTCGAGCGCGGCGTGGAGCTCTATGTCCGGCTCGCGCACGTCCTCCGGGGCGACGGGGCCGGCGACCGGTGAGGCTCGCCTTCTTCGGCCGCGGTCGCATGGGACGGGCGGTCGTCGCCCAAGCCCGGGACCTGGGGCACGACGTGGGCGTCGTCTTCAGCTCGGCGGACGCGGGGCGAACGCCGGAGCAGCTGGCGCAGACGCTCGAGGGACACGACGCGGCCGTCGACTTCTCGGCACCGGACGCCGTGCTGGCGCACGTCGCCGCGTGCGCCAAGGCCCGCGTCCCCCTCGTGGAAGGCACGACCGGCTGGCAGGAGCGGGAGGCCGAGGCGCGGAGCGTGATCGCACAGGCGGGTGGCGCGATGGTCTATGGGGCGAACTTCTCGATTGGCGTGAATCTGTTCTACCGTGTGGTCGAGCGAGCGGGAGAGGTTTTCCGAGGTCTCCCCGCCTACGCGCCCTACATCGAGGAGGCGCACCATGCCCGCAAGCGGGATGCGCCCTCCGGCACCGCCCTGGAGCTGCGCCGCCTCCTCGGGGAGCGTCTCGGCACTGCGGTGCCCATCGCGAGTACGCGGGCGGGCCATATTCCTGGCCTCCATCGGGTCGGCTTCGACTCTGCGGCGGACGAGATCATCTTGGTGCACCGGGCCCGCTCGCGGGACGCCTTCGCCGCGGGGGCGCTGGCCGCCGCGCGCTGGCTGGTGCTGGGCGGTACGGGGACCCGGGGCGTCCAGCGATTTGCCGATGTGCTCGATGCTATTCTGGAGCTCGAAAGGAAGGGCAACCCATGACCATGCGCGTGGACTGGCTACGGGGGTGCGGGACGGCGCTCGTGACGCCCTTCACCGCCGATGGGGTGGGCGGCGGACCGGCGGGGCCCCGGTTGGATGAGGCCCGCGTGCGCGCCCTCGTGGAGCGGCAGATTGCGGGCGGGGTCGGGCTCCTCGTGCCCTGCGGCACCACGGGCGAAGCGATGACGATGACCCCCGAGGAGCAGCTGCGCGTGCTGCGCCTGACGGTCGAGGTCGGGCGCGGCCGGGCCCGGGTGCTCGCGGGGGTCGGGAGCAATTCCACCGCCGTCACGATCGAGCGGGCCAAGAGCGCCCGGGCGGCGGGCGTCGATGGCATCCTGGTCGTGGCGCCGTTCTACAATAAGCCGACCCAGGCGGGTCTCATCGCGCATTTCACCGCCGTCGCGGCCGCCGTGCCCGGGCTGCCGGTCGTGTTGTACAACGTGCCCAGTCGCACGTCCTCCAATATCCAGGCGCCAACGGCCCTCGCGCTCGCCCGTGAGGTGGAAACGATCGTCGGTGTGAAGGAGGCCTCGGGAGACCTGACGCAGATTATGGCGATCCTGCGGGGGCGGCCCGAGGGCTTCCGGGTGCTCTCGGGCGACGATGCCGTGACGCTTCCCCTCATCGCCCTCGGCGCGGATGGGATCATCTCGGTCGTCGCAAACGAGGTTCCCGATCTGATGGCGCGCCTGTGCGAGCTCGCGCTCCAGGGCAACTGGTCCGCGGCGCGCGCGCTGCACTACCGATTGCTGCCGCTCATGGAGGCGAACTTCCTCGAGTCCAATCCGGGGCCCGTGAAGGCGGCGATGGCGCTGCTCGGTCTCCTCGAGGAGCAACTCCGGCTGCCGCTCGTCCCGGTCGAGGACAAGACCCGCACCCGCCTGCGCGAGGTGCTTCACGAGCTCGGGGTGCTCGCGCGGCCGGCCCATGTCGCTGCGTGAGCGGATCGAGGCCCTCGTCGCCGCAACCCCCGGCGCGTCCGGGGAGAGCGCCCGCGCGGTGTTCGCCGAGTTCCGGGCGGCGCTGTCGAGCGGCCACGTGCGCGCGGCCGAGCGCGGGGCGGACGGCGCGTGGCGGGTCAACCCGTGGGTGAAGCAGGGCATCCTCCTCGGGTTCCGTCTGGGCGTGCTCGCGGACCAGTCGGTCGACGGGACGTTCCGGTTCTTCGACAAGGACACCTATCCCGTGCGCCAGACCACGCTCGCCGACCGCGTGCGCATCGTTCCCGGTGGCTCCACGATCCGCGACGGGTGCTACGTGGCCCCCGGCGTCGTGTGCATGCCGCCCATGTACGTGAACGTCGGCGCCTACGTGGACGAGGGCACGCTGATCGACTCCCACGCGCTCGTGGGCTCGTGCGCCCAAATCGGGCGGCGGGTCCACCTCTCCGCGGCCGCGCAGATCGGCGGCGTGCTCGAGCCCGTGGGCGCCGTGCCCGTGATTATCGAGGACGACGTCCTGGTGGGCGGCAACTGCGGCGTCTACGAAGGGACGATCGTGCGCGAGCGGGCCGTGCTCGCGGCCGGGACCATTCTCACCGGCTCGACGCCGGTCTACGACCTCGCGCGCGAGCAGGTGTACCGCCGGCCGCCGGGCGGCGTGCTCGAGATCCCGGCGGGCGCCGTCGTGGTGCCCGGCGCCCGGGCGGCCCAGGGCGCGCTCGCGGCCGCCGAGCGGCTCGCGCTCTACACGCCGGTCATTGTGAAATACCGCGACCAGCGCACCGACGCGGCGGCGGCGCTCGAGGAGGCGCTGCGGTGAGCGAGTTCCGCGCGGCTCGTCGCCTCCGGGGAATCGAGAAAAGCGCGATCCGCCAGTTCTTCGATCGCGCCCCGACGGGGAGCATCAACCTCGGGCTCGGCGAGCCCGATCTCCCGACGCCCGACGTCGTCCGACAGGCGGCGGTCCGCGCCATTCTCGAAGAGCCGAACGGCTATACGACGCACGCGGGCCTCGCGAGCTTGCGCGAACGCGTCGCCGCCGATTACCCTGGCGTCGCCGCCACGCCGGACCGGGTGATCGTCACGGCCGGCTCGCAGGAGGCCCTCTACCTCGCCCTCACCACGCTCGTCGACGACGGGGACGAGGTCCTGCTGCCGAATCCGGGGTTCGTCGCCTACCCCGCGATCGTCCGCATGGCGGGTGGCACCCCGGTCTTTTACCGGCTCCCCGCGGCCCGGGACTTCGGTTGGGACGCGAGCGAGTTCCGCGCGAAGGTCACGCCGCGCACCAAGGTCGCCGTCTGCATCAGCCCCTCGAATCCGACCGGCCGGACGCTGGGCACGCGCGAGCTCAAGGAAATGGCCGCGGCCCTCGCGGGCACCGGGGTCGTCGTCGTGAGCGACGAGATCTATAGGGACCTCTATTACGGCGACGCGCGCCCGCCCTCGATCGCCGACCACTACCCCAACACGGTCGTCGTGAGCGGACTCTCTAAGTCCATGAGCATGACGGGGTGGCGCCTCGGGTGGTTGTGCGGTCCTGCGGACATGGTGCGGAGCGCCCTGGTGCTGCATGGCTACGTCACGACGTGCGCGTCCACGATCGCGCAAAAGGCGGCGCTCGCCGCGTGGACACCGGACGCCACGGCGGCCCGCGAGGCGATGCGTGGCACGTTCCGGGCGCGACGTACGCACCTGCTCAGCCTGCTGCGCGGGACGCTCGGCTTGCGGGCGATCGAGCCGGACGGCGCCTTCTACGCGATGCTCGAGGTCGCCGGGTACAGCGCCTCGCTCCCTGTCGCGGAAGCGCTCCTCGCAGACGGCGTGATCACAGTTCCCGGAGGGACCTTCGGATCGGAAGGCGAGGGATTCCTGCGCCTCTCGTTCTGCGCGACCGAGGAGATGCTAAGCGAGGGCGTGCGGCGGATGGCCGCGGCACTCGCCCGCCTGCAGCCGCGCGCGGTGTCCGTATGACCTCGCGTCTTCGGGTCGCGATCCTCGGGGCCACGGGGACCGTGGGCCAGCGCTTCGTCCAGCTGCTCGAGGGACACCCGCGCTTCATCGTGAGCGCACTCGCCGCCTCCGACCGGTCGGTGGGCAAGCCCTACGCCGAGGCGTGCCTGTGGCGCCTGCCGGGCGAGATGCCCGAGGGCGTGCGGGGGCTCATGGTGCAGCCGCCCGACCCCCCGCTTGACTGCGACCTCGTCCTCTCCAGTCTCCCGGGCGAGGTGGCGCGCGAGATCGAGGGGTGCTGGGCGGCCGCCGGGTTTCCGGTGATCAGCAACTCGTCGGCCTACCGCATGGCGGCGGAGGTGCCGCTCGTCATCCCCGAGGTGAACCCGGACCACCTGCGCCTTCTCGACGGCCGTAAGGGGAAGGGGTTCATCGTGACGAACCCCAATTGCTCGGCGATCGGGATCGCCCTCGCGCTTGCCCCGTTGCAGCGCGACTTCGGCATCGCCGCCTGCGTGGTGACGACGCTGCAGGCGATCTCGGGCGCCGGGTACCCGGGCGTGCCCGCGATGGATATCACGGACAACGTCGTCCCGTTCATCGCGGAGGAGGAAGAAAAGATTGAACGCGAGACGCAGAAGATTCTCGGGACCCTGCGGGGCGGCTCGATCGACCCCGCGGCGTTTCCGGTGAGCGCGCAGTGTCACCGCGTCAACGTGCAAGACGGTCACCTCACGGCGGTGCGCGTGAAGCTCGCGCGGCCGGCGGCGCTCGACGCGCTCCGCACGGCGCTCGCCACGTTCACCGGGATCCCGCAGACGCTCCGCCTCCATAGCGCCCCCGAGCGGCCTATCGTGGTACGCGAGGAACCCGACCGCCCCCAACCGCGCCTCGACCGGGACGCGGGGGCCGGGATGAGCGTGACCGTGGGCCGAGTCTTCCGCGATCGCGTGCTGGACTACCGCTTCGTCGTGCTCAGCCACAACACGATCCGGGGCGCCGCGGGCGCCGCACTCCTGAACGCCGAGCTGCTCGCCGCCCAGGGCTACGTCGGCTAGCCCTTCCCCTTCGTCGGTTTCTTCGGTCGCGGGCTCTTCGGTTTGGGTTGCTTGGAGGGGAGAGTCCGCGCATGCGCGAGTGCCCGCTCGAGCCAGGTCGCGAGGAGCGCCTCCGAACCGAGTACGGACGGCGGCACGACCACGTACTCACGCATCGGGCGCCCGGGCATCGGCTCGAACGTCTTCGCCCCGGGCTGCTGCAGCAACTCCGCCCGGTCTCCCTCCGACAGCCGGAGGATCATCCTGTCCTGAAACAGACCCGTGAACATGCGTCCCCCGAGGAATCCGGCTGGGTATCCGAACATCTTGCGCCCGACCGCTCGGGGGAGGCCGGCCAGGGCCCGCTCGAACCGCTCCACGAGCGCTGGAGGCGCAGGTCGCCAGCGGGGCTTCGGGGGCGGCGTCACAGGAGATGCCGGAGCACGAACCAGACATTCGCCGGGCGTTCCGCGAGGCGCCGCATGTACCAGGCGAACCACGCCGTCCCGTAACTGATGAGGATGCGCACGGTCGTCCCCGCGGCCGCAAGCGCCCGCTGTTCCGCCGTGCGGATACCGTAGAGCATGTGGATCTCATACGCCCCGGTGGGAAGGCTCGCGGCGCGCGCGTGCGCGGCGATGGCCCTGACCATGGCGAGATCGTGCGTCCCGAACACAGGCGTCGAAACCGCCCCGTCACCCGCCGCGCGTTCTCGTGCGGGGCGACCGAGGAGTTCGGCAGCGAGCGCCAGGTAGGCTCGGTCCACGTCGGCCTTTCTCGGGTAGGCGCCCGCGGCGGGCTCGTTGTAGGCCCCCTTCACGAGCCGGATCGCGGGACGCAGCGGCGAGAGCGCAGCCAGGTCGGCCGGGGTGCGGCGCAGGTAGGCCTGGAGACAGATGCCTACATCCGGGTGGACCTTGCGCACGAAGCGGAAGAGAGCGAGCGTCGCGTCGACATAGCGCGATTCCTCCATGTCGAGCCACAGGAACGACTGCGCGCACTCTGCTTGGCGGGCGATGGCGACCACGTTGTCGGCGGCGAGCGTCGGGTCGAGATCGAGGCCAAGATGGGTGAGCTTGAGCGACACGTGCACGGCGAGGGCGCGCTGGCTGCTTTCGACGAGCGCGTCGCAGTAGCGGTCCCGGACCCGCGCCGCCTCGGCGCGGCTCGCCACCTGTTCGCCGAGCTCGGTGAGGACGCTGCCAATCCCCACGCGCGCGAGCTCCGCCCCGGCGTCGAGCGCGGCGGCGAGGGTTTCTCCCGGAAGGAACCGCCGGACCGCGCGGCGGAAGGACGCGCGCCGGCTGAGCTGGGCCGCGAGCCACGGGCTGCGCGAGGCGCGCAGCAGAAGGCGACGCGCGAGGGCCGTGCTTAGACCGC
>Ga0307477_10001155_pt1 | contig 23345 bp, 27 predicted proteins | sample atmos_gasesECM2C_FD_203316 | JGI IMG/M metagenome (GOLD analysis project Ga0307477, IMG submission 203316) | Hardwood forest soil microbial communities from Morgan-Monroe State Forest, Indiana, United States - atmos_gasesECM2C_515 | ecosystem: Environmental > Terrestrial > Soil > Temperate...
CTGGCCCGCGGGACCTGGCGGCGATTCGTTCCTGTAGGCGATCTGCAAGGGATATACGCCTCCGCGGAAATCGAGCAGTTGCAAGTGCATAAGTCGGCCGGCCGCCAGATCAGCGCGCACCAGCGGCTCCGGCATGCTGCCCCAGCCGATGCCGGCCAGCAGAAGCGCGTGCTTTGAGGCGAGATCACCGAGCCGCCAAACGTTTGCACTGACGACTCCGTAGTCCCGTGTGTCAGTGGCCGACTGCTCCGACAGCACGAGCTGGAGATGTTCCCGTGTAGCTCCAAGCTCTGCGCGGCCGCCAAGCGCGAGCGGATGCCCCGGAGCCGCCACCGGGACAAGTTTGACTCCTGCAAGGTGAATGCACCGGAGTCCTTGGTCCTTCATGTGAGCGCCACTTCCGATCGCAATCCCTGTGGCGCCGCTGCGGAGTGAGCGCTCAATTTCGCCAAGTGCTTCGAATTTCAGACGAAGTGGCACGGTCGGGAACCTCACTTGAAAGCTCTTGAGCACTTTGACGAGGCGGTCGGGCGGAAACATCGCGTCTACAACCACTGACACGTCGGTCTCGAGTCCCTCCTGAAGTCCCTTGACTCTGGCGCGCAGCATTTGCGCGCTGTACGCAACGGACTTCGCTTCAGCAACGACTGCTTCGCCAACCTGCGAAAGCTTTGCGCGCCGGGTGGTCCCACGATCGAAGAGAGCAACGCCCAACTGCGATTCGAGAGTGTCGATCGCATAGCTGACGGCAGACGTCGCACGCTTGAGGCGCCGCGCGGCCCCGGCAAAGCTACCGGCTTCCGCGACATATAAAAGAACCTGCAGCTGATCGAGGCTGAGAGGCTCTGGCTTCGGCATATCTAAAATTTAGAACAAAATTATAGAGGAAGTTTGGATTGTTATATCAAATCTCCGCGCTTACAGTCATCCCATGCCAAAACCCGCGGAGCCAGCCGCCAGGCCACCCCGTCGCCTCGTGCACCGGACTCACGGCCGACTTCATGCACCCATCACCCGCCTAATGAGCCCGTCTGACCTTGGCCAGGTTCTCAAGCCCTTCGTGTTTCTCGACTACTTCGATATGCAGGCAGGGTCGTTTTCCGGTTTCGGGCTGCACCCCCACTCGGGCATCGCGACGCTGACGCACCTGCTCGAGGGGAGCGTGCGCTACGAGGACACGAGTGGCGCGACTGGGACCTTGCGAGAGGGCGCAGTCGAGTGGTTCAAGGCTGCTCAGGGCGCATGGCACGGCGGCGGTCCGGGTGAGTCCGGACGATCACGCGGGTTCCAACTTTGGATTGCGCTGCCCCCCGAGCAAGAGCTCGGTCCTGTCGAAAGCATCTACCAGGCACCAGAGGATATTCGGCGGCTCGGACCGGCCCTCGTATTGCTGGGCAAACTCGGCGATGTATCGAGTCCGCTGCAGGCGCCATCCTCGATCACCTACCTGTCGGTGCGCCTCCAAGCGGGCGAGTCCTGGTCTTACCAGCCACTTGCCGATCAGCCCATCTGCTGGGTCGCGCTCAGTACGGGGAGTCTCATGGTTCCCGAAGCTGTATCGGCCGGCGAGCTCGCGGTCTTCGACTCTTCCAACGCAGCGATCGACTTTCACGCCGAAGTCGACACCGAGTTCGTCCTGGGCTCGGCGGCGCCCCATCCACACGAACTCGTTCTCGGAACCTACTCGGTGCACACGAGTCCGGCGGCACTGCGCGCCGGCGAACGGCGCATCGGCGAGATCCAGGCGCGGTTACGGACGCAAGGCCGCTTGTAGCAGGACCTTTCCGCTGGACGAAAGAATCCTTCACTCCGCGATTCATGAGGTAATCGAACGTGATCAGGGTTGCAATTGTTACGGGGAGTACGCGCCCACGGCGCAACAATGAGGCTGTCGCGCGCTGGGTATTCAAGATCGCAAGCGGCCGCCGTGACGCCGAGTTCGAGTTGGTCGACATCGCAGATTACACCCTCCCCCTGCTTGACGAGCCTGCGCCCCCCAGCCTGGGGCAGTACAGCCACGCCCATACGAAAGTGTGGGCTTCAAAGATCGCCTCGTTCGATGCATACGTATTCGTAACGCCCGAATACAACCACAGCATCTCCGGCGCGCTCAAGAACGCCATCGACTATCTGTTTCGCGAGTGGAACAACAAGGCGGCTGCATTCGTCAGCTACGGCGGTATCGGCGGTGCACGCGCGGTGGAACAGCTGCGCCTCATCATGGCCGAGCTTATGGTCGCGACCGTGCGTTCGCAGGTGATGCTCTCGATGATCAGCGATTTCGAGAACTTCTCGGCCTTCAAGCCCGATCCTCGTCACGAGCAGGAGGTTCACACGATGCTGGATCAAGTGATTTCTTGGGGCAGTGCGCTGAAGACTGTCAGATCGAGGCGAACAACGATTCCGGCCGGTGCTACACCAAGCGAGCCAGTTGAATTCCAACCATAGAAGTGCAAGATGTAACACTGACGCTGCGAGTGTTAGGCACGCCGCGTAAGCGGCGGAATCACAACGAGGAGATGCATGTGCGATAAGAGCGAGGCAAACAGTGGAGGCTCCCGATGCTCAAGCGGGCGAATACCCATATCCCGCCGGGAGTTCGTGGAAGCAGCGGCAGTCGCCGGTGCGGGGTTCACCACACTCAGCGCTTCAGCACACGCCCTGCTGGGGCCTCGCAGCGTTGAGGACGCAACGAACCATAAACCGACGGAGGACACTGCGATGAACGCAGACAACAGCGTGTCTGATGAAATAGTGAAAGCCAAAATTCGACGAGCGCTTTTGTCAGGGCCTGACTGCATCACTCGAGAGGCCACGGTTGCGGAACTGGATGCTCAAGGCAAGATGACTGTGTTGCGTCCGGGTACAAACCACTGGGTGTGTGTCCCCGGCAATGAGAACGTCATCGGACAGGCGGACATGTGCGCAGATCCCATGGGGATGCGGTGGATGCTGGACGTCATGGTGAAGAAGCCGAGACCGTCGAATACCACGCCCGGACTGATCTACATGCTCAATGGGGCCACGCAGCGCAGCTACACTGATCCCTTCGATCGGACGAGTCCGGCCATCCCGATTGGTCCTCACTGGATGATCATGTGGCCCTTCGACGCGCAACTTGCCGGCTTGCCGACGGTCATGCGCGACGCAGGAACGTTGGTGATGTTCGCCGGCACGCCGTATGCGCATCTGCATGTCTGCGGCTCACCATGGGAGGGGAACGAGTATCACCCGGGCGATAGAGGTGTCTGGACAATGACCTATGCTCGGCCGTGACAAGGCCAAGACTATCGGCCCTGGTCTGGTTGAGGAGACTGCACATGCCACAGGGGGATGGCGATCACGTCCTCCAGACGATTCCCGAGAAATCCGCCAGCGCGAACGCAATGTTCTGACGGCGTATGTACGCGCAGGGCTACGGTTTCTTCCATGAGCGACGGCAACATCAGACGCACAAACGGGGGGCGGCCCTTGGCGTTTGAATACGACCCACCCTCGGCCCTTTCCCATTTCGAGCCCGCGGAACTGCTCGATGCGCTCTCGATCGGCCTCGTCGTGCTCGACGCCCAACTGTGCGTCATCTACGCGAACGTAGCCGCGCAGGACGCACTCGCTTTTCGGCTCGATCAGGCACGTGGTCGGCCGATCGGGGATTTTCTCGACCAATCGAGTGGCCTGGTCACGACGCTGCGACGCGTCCTGGAAACTGGTGAGTGCATTGCGGACCGCGAACACCCTGTCAGGCCATTCGGCTCGTCGCGCGATGCCAGTGCGCTGGTCGTGACGATCACGCCTCTGGGGAGTCAGGTCACCGGCACGCACCTCTTGCTGGAATTCGCTGATGCCATCGAGAGGCAAACTGTCCCCGCGAGAAGGACTTGATCGATCAACCCGAAAGGGAGTCGGCGCGGGATCCGACAGCCGGGGCACCGACACCGCGTACTCCTAGGTGAGGGCCTCCGTTTCTGGATGCCAACGAGCGTGAGTCTGCAGCACCGATGACTTCCAGGCCCGACGAATCCGTGTGATGTCGCGAAAGGAGTATCGATCTTCAGGAGCCGCCTCTCTCATCGCCTTCCTCCCAGATTTCCGATGTGCTGAGGAACTGGACTTAGGCAAGGCACTGGTGCGAATTGTTTGCGTGGCGCGAAACAGCGTCGTTAGGCGATGGCGGCGTAGGGATCGCAGTCGGGCCGAATGTCGACCCGACTGCAAGCTTCCCGTCTCACATCACACCGGCGCTCGCTTCCCCAATAAGTCCCCCCGGGCTGAGACGCCAACGAGGCGTGACTCGCCTGCAACGTGTCAGGCTCGTTTGGCCGCATCCGCTACTGGGTTTCGCGAGCTGCCCGTGTGATGAGCTCCGCTACAACTTTCGGCTTTGACACATAGACGGCATGACTGCCTGCGCTCTCGACCACCTTCGCCTCCGCACGCTTCGCCATCGAGCGCTGCGCAGGCGGCGGGATCATCTTGTCGTCCGCGGCAACCAAGTACCAACTCGGTTTGCTGCGCCAGGCGGGATTGCTGATCGCACCCGCCAATGCCTCGACCCCCCATGGCACCTGCGAATCCGCCATGAACGCCGCGAGTTCAGGATCAACGTCCGCGGCAAACGAAGCCGCGAATTTCGAACGGTCCAGGAACAGAAAGCCGTCCTGCGGGGGAAGAATTGGAGGCACGGGAGCACCGGGAGGAGGATTGGCGATCAGCGACGAGACGGACTCGCCCCGGTCAGGCGCGAAAGCCGCGATATAAACCAAGCCTTTTACCTTCGGGTCGGTCCCAGCCTCCGACACTACGGCGCCACCATATGAATGGCCGACCAAAATCACCGGTCCGTCTGAGGATGCGATCGCCCGTTTGGTGACCGCTACATCGTCAGACAGCGATAGCGTTGGGTTCTGCACGATACGTACGTTAAAGCCCTCCCCTGTCAGAATTTTGTGAACAGCTTGCCAACCGGAACCATCGACGAAACCACCGTGAACGAGCACGATGAATGGTTTGTTTGCCATAGCAGATCTCCGCACTGTGTTCCATGGGCCAAGCACGATCGCGTCTGGGACACCGCTGCATCAAGCGACTCAACACGTGCCGGTTCGATATTACTCCGCAGGTGCTCCGCCGGGTCATCACGTCGGCCACTCATTCCACAGCGTGAACTCTGGCGCTGCCGTCATTTCCAAGAGCCTCGCACTGCCAAGATTCGCTCCGCTCGCTTGGCATCCACGTTCTTTCGGCCTTTTGAGCACCCTACTGGTCCGGGGGCTCGCGATGTCACCGCCGCCCGGGGCGCCCCGTTGCTGCATGCAAACAGCGCGCATAGTGAAGTTCTCAAGGGCGCCCTGAAACCGCGCCTACTGTCCGAGGTGCGCGAGCGCATTGCTGAGGGGCGCGCTCGAGACTTTCATCACGCCTTCGATTGGGTGGTTCATCGACTCGATCAGGAAAACAGTGCCACCCATCGAGAGCGCACAGAGAAATAGAGTCACGAGGACCGTTAAGTTCCTGACGCTCACGAGCCCGAACCCGGTGTACATGGCGGCAAGCCAGAGCACTAGCATCACCAGGAACACAGTCGGTATCGACGCCTCGCCTTGTGCGATAGCGAGAACCCGCGCCTGCGCCATCTCGCCGGCAATCTCCACAGCACGCGCTCGCAGAGCCCGCTGCGTGTCATTCTCCGGTGTCAATTCGCGCAGCTTGGTCTGAAACTTCTCCCCCCTCGCGAGCCTCGCCGGCGTGTCGATTGCCGCGATACCCGCTGAGGAGTTCAGCACGTCGACGAGGGATGAGGTGATTTCGCGCAGCAGTCCCCGCGCCTCTTGGGTCTGCGGCCCGTACTGGGCCAGCGTGCGGTCAAGGAGCATCACTCGTGCCGCGGTTTGTGTGACCTCATCAATGGCTCGGTCGTAGTTTCCCTTGGCCGAGGCGACAAGAAGACCCAGTACCAGGGCAGTCAGCGTAGCCAGCAACCCCGTACCGAACTTCACCATTCCCACCGACTCATCGTGCAGGTGCTCTGGCGGGAGGAGCTTGCGCACAGAGAGCCCGAGGAGTCCTCCGCCAGACACGCCAGCGAAAACAATGGATCCGAGGGCAACCGGGCTCATGAGCGACCGCCCGGAGAAGCTGTGTTGTCGTGTGTGATCCGCACCGGCGGGTCAAATTCTATTGCACTGGCGAACTCCAAGGGAAACAGCCCGGAGCCGCCCGTCCTTATAGACGGGGTGTACCGCGGTAGGCACGCCAGTCACCGGGCGCCCCGTTCAACACATTTGGGCGGCGGTTCGGCTCCTGCTACAACCGCTCGAGCCCGACCTCAGCTGCGCTGAGCCGGTTGCCAGGGAATTGCTGTCGCGCAGCGCACCGCCGACGCTCGCGTCCGCGGGATTCGCGATCTCACTGCGCAGCTGGGCAAAACGCCCTGGCTGCGGTCGCTCGGCCGATCGCTTGCGAGCGCTCGCGCCAGCCGCGCCCGCAACTCGTCAGCGCTGCCCGCGTGCGATGAACACTACTGTTTGGGCGTGCTGGAGATTGCGCCTTTGCACTGAGCACTTAGCTTCGACTCATTGTTCTTTAGGCACTGCTCGGCCTGCTGGCCCTTCTGACCCTGGCACAATTGTTGGAGCTCGGTCTTGCACGCCTCGGTAGCTTGGCTATTGGCGCGCTCAGCAGCTTGCACCTGAATAGAGGCGCCTGCGACGAGGGCCGCTAGCAAGACTAATGATGTCAGTTTCATGGATTTCCCCTTGGGGTATCTATTATGCGGTTGCCCGCAGGACCCACTATTCCGACACATGTGGCGCAGGCTGTATGTTCGCTGGCGTACTCACTCACGAACTTACTCGACAGCGTGCGCGACGACGGATGCGTCGTGTCGATTGACGTGAGCTAGACAGGGAGCGCGGGGGGCGGGCAAGCCCACGCTGCGGCATCGGCGGATGCCATGGGCGGCGAAATGAGAGGGGCAGTCTAGTTGGGTGCAATCGCCGTCGCCGGGTGTGCAGGCGGTCCACAAATCGGTTACGAATCGGCGCCGACTTCGATGCAGCCGGGTGACCTCAATGGACTGAGGCGAGGCCCAGGCCCTCGAACAGGCGGAGGCGGACTGTGCGCGTCAGGGCGGGCACGCTACGTCTCAGCGCATCGAGGGCGAGACTGTATACCGCTACGCGGACTGATGGTCGCAACTGCGCTGCCGCTCGGAGTGGGCCGGGGGCGGAGGACTCCACATTGGAATATCATCGAGCTCAAGCAGGGTTACTTCCCGCTTGCCCACCCTTCGCGACCATCTCGCACAAAAGAAGACCGCCAGCGCAGATGTCCGCGCCAGCGGACCAAAACTGAATCCTGTTGAACATTCGCTCGGGGGGGCGAGCGATGTTCATTTATAGAACCTTAGATACTCCGCCAACGCCAGCTAGTCCGTGCGGTAGCGAACATAAGGCGAGGCGCCACACGCGCAGCTCACGCGCACCCGCACCCTCGAATGGTGCGAGCGGTTCAGGGCGGGCGTCTGCACAGTGCGAGTGAGCTGACAGAGCCGTACGGACAGTCTCATTAATCACTCACCCTCGATATCCTTTATTCGCTTTCTTCTCTCTCTTTGCGGCGCGCTTTTCCATCAAGCTCTTAGCGGGTTTCTTTTTGGCATCTTTCTTCGTGTCCATTGCTTTGCTCATAGGTGGCTCCTCAGATTGGAGGGGATCTCGATATCTTGCGCCAACGTGAGCCGATATCCGGGTGTAACGCGGATGCCGAGGCCGCGCCACTCAGTGCCGCGGCGCCCGAGGGCGCAGTCTCCGAATGGCCTTGATCTGTCGGCCTTGCGGCCCGATCGTCTGGCGCAACTCATCAGCCTTGCCTGCTCGAGCAGGTAACCGAGCACCTTCAAGGTACATCGCGGTCCGGCGTGAAACGCGCCTTGGGCAAAGACGAGATCGCGCTTGCCGACCCCATCCCGAGCCAGAACCTGCTCGTACCTTGTCCACAGCCTACGCACCGAGAGTGCGGTCACCAAGAGCCTCCTCCGGCTCTTGCCAGATTGAGCACCTGTGCCTCGCGACGCCTGCCGGTCTGCGCCTGAGTGAGATCATGCGAGGTGGCCATGTGACGCTCGTTTCCCAGCGCGGCTACTTCTGCTTCTGTAACTCTAGCAACGCCAGATGGACCTCCTGCAGTCGCGGTCGGTCCTTGCCTGGCATGTTTTCGGCCTCAGCCTGTGATCGGAGTCGAGCATCGAGAGCCCAGGATTCGAGAATCCGATGTTTCTCGTCATGGGTGAAGCGCGAATCGTTGACGAGGTCCAGAGGCGCCGCGAAATAGTCCGCCGGGTCTCTCACGACTGCTTCGATGTCCAATTTTTCGGACCGGTCGATCATGATTTGGCCTCTCGGTGAAGAGGCGCCCAGTTGGCGGCTGCGGTCAGCGTCGCCCTCGCAGCAGCGTGCGGATGCAGTACAACTCACAGTGCGCGACGCGCAGGCGTTGCCCGAGCTGCATGCGGCCGGCCCTGCTGCGCGCTTGCACGCTCAGCTTCTGCACCCGCGCCGCAAGCCGCTTCGCGCCATTTATAGCGGCCGCCCGCGACCGATATGTCGAATGGCGCAGGCCGCAGACCTTCACCCGCCACCAGCCGGCGCGTTCGACCACTTCAATCTTAATCTTCTTCATCGCCGGGCTACCTCGGTGGCGTCGTGGCTTTGCGGGCGTGCTCATGTCCGTAAGGCTACCCCAACGTCCGCGCGGCCAGCGAGTTCAATGCGGATTCTTCAGCACCTCGCGCGGGCCTGGGCTTCGCCAGCTGCCACGACCTCGGCTTCGCCTTCTTCCCGCGTTCTGAGCAGCGCATCCTCAGCCCGGGCGCAGAACGAGTTGCATCAGCCGATCCCAGGCCTGCTGAAACTCAGCCGCCACCAGATCGGGCGTCTCAGGGGATGAGTCCCGTATCGGTAGATGTCGGTAGCGCTCCCGCAATTCTTCAGCCGTCGCTTGCAGCGACTTGGCCAAAGTCGGCTGCCAGCTCGCCAGCGAGCGGGTCAAGGCGACGACTAGCGTTTCCAGAGCCACGAGTTCGCTCTTGAGCCGGATCACTTCGATGTCCATGGAGGAACCCTCCCCTTTACAGGTGGAAACGGTACGACTAGAAGACCCCTCCAGTCCATCACGTACGATTGACTGTGCACGAACTGGGCGTCGAAGCCGATACGCGCCTGTCGAGACGCGCGTCGGTTGCCCTTCCCGCCGCCATCATAGCCAGCGCCGTGCTGCGCGGCGGGCGGTCGCGACTGGATGGCCGTAGACCCCACCAAACCGGACACGCCGGTTGCAAGGCCGTGGTGGATCAGCAACGCCGACTGATTCGCAGCTTCCCTCAGCGGATGGTGGGCAGTAGCCCAACCGCCACTCAGAGCTCAGGTCGAAGTGTTCTCCTGTGTACGTCGACGCACAGACGGCGTTGCGCAGATGTGGCCGAATCACACCGAACATAGGATCAAGATCATGGAGACTCGTATGACTATGACAGCTGAGCACCGCGAGCAAGTTGCGGCAGAACTTAAACGTTTCGCTGCAGACATCAATCTAACCGAGGAGCAGAAGGAGAAACTTCAGGCCGCTCTTGCCGAGGGGCGAGAAAAGGTCGGTGAATACCTGAAGGCGTTCCCCAACACAACCAAAGCCGCAATTGTTGCCAAAGTGAAAGAGCATCGTGTCGAGATTCATCAACGCGTTGCTGGTTTTCTGAATCCCGAGCAACTCGGCAAGTGGGACAATGAAGTCGCCAAGGCCAAGGAATTTCTAGGCCAGAAGCTCGACTCATAAGAACACGCTCTCCGCAAAGACCTGTAGACGAGTAGCCGCCAGCGGAAGGCTGGCGGCCACTCTCAAGAGCCTCGGGCTGGCACCGCCGCCTCTATGTAACGTTGAGTCAGTTGGCACAGACGGCCGCTTGCACTCGCTTCCGTCTCGTGGAGGCGCGGCTTGCCCGTTGGTTCTTGATGACTCGCGATCGGGCGCACGCCGACGAGTTCAAAGTCACGCACGAACTCCTCGCTTATATGCTGGGCGTGCGCCGCGCAGGCGTTACTCGAGCCGCCAGTTCTCTGCGCAAACGCAAGCTGATCCGCTACAGTCGCGGCAAGCTTGCGATTCTCGACGGGCGCGGCCTGGAAGCCGCTGCGTGCGGGTGTTATGCGGCGGTCAACGAAACCTCCGCCAGGGCCCTCAAGTAGCCCGTAACCTCATCGTCAGATGTTGCGAGTGGCGCCTCGCAAACGCAGACAGCTCCCCCGCCGTTGTGCCGCCTTCGTCCTCCCAGCCATCTAATCGCGCAAACGTACAGGTTCCGGGCTGGGAAGAGAGCGGTGAGTGTTTTGACGTCGTCTGCCAGAAAAGGAGTCGGAACTCAGAATCTTAAGATCCGATCAGAGCGGAGCGCGCCCGAGATAACGCGTGCCGCGCAATGCGTGGAATGTGGCGAGTAGCGCGGCAGCCCCCGTGAGTGCGGTCACGAGCGCACTCGCGACATTGAGCCCCACTGCGCCCGTCGCCGCCATATGGTTGAAGAGTGAGCCGGCAATGACGGCGCCACTGACACCCCAACCGAAGTCCAACACGACATCCTTGCCGGTAGTCTTGAAAAGCCCGCGAGCGACGTATCCGACAATGAGCCCGAGAAAGATGAAGACTAAGATTGACATTCGCTGGCGGCGCCTCCTGCATGCAACGAATTCACCTCGCACTACCGTGGTGCACCTCGCCGCACGAAGTTGACAACGGTCAGCAGGCCGATTGCTCCCATAAACGAGACGACCACGGCCGCTGCGCTGAAGTTGCTCTGATTGATGGTCGACACCCCGACGAGCGGGCTCAAGAGCCATCCGCCCAGGCCCGCACCGGCGATTCCGACCACCACATTGAGCAGCATACCCTCTCGCGTTCGCATAACCGCGCTCGCCGCCCAGCCGATCAATCCACCGACCGCGAGCCAGATGATGATGTTCATAAATATGACCTCTGATCAGCTACTGCTCCTAAAAAGCTACTCGGGTTGCAGCGGCAGAGTCTGTACGTCAGCGCACGAACGACGGGTCAGCCGCGGTGACCGACTACATTCGCAGCGGCAGTGTATCGCCCCGCCGCCTGGCGCCGGAGTACTTGAACTGCGGCTGCGTGGCCAATCGCTCAGGCACGCGAACAGATGAACGCTCGCCATCAAGGCTGTGTGCGGTAGCGCGCACAGCGGGAACTATTGAGCTATACTCCGGCTTCGACCGCCGTGGTTGACAGAGGGAGGTTATGCCCGGCGTCCACGATCCGAAACAAAACCATCTTCTCGCGGCGCTGTCGGCCGCGGAGCGGGATCGACTCTACCCGCATTTGCGACTGGCCCCCATGCCGCTCGGTGAAGTCTTGTACGAATCCGGTGATCTCCTGCGGTACGTTTATTTTCCGACCGACTCCATCATATCCCTGCTGTACGTCTTGGCCGACGGCGCGTCCGCGGAAATTGCGGTGGTGGGCAACGAAGGCCTCATCGGAATCGCGCTATTCATGGGCGGTGAAACCACCCCCAGCCGGGCAATCGTGCAGAGCGCCGGGCACGCTTACCGCCTGATCGGACAGCAACTCAAGGACGAGTTCCATCGCAATGGCGGGATGCAGCTCTTGCTTCTGCGCTATACGCAGGCGCTTATCACGCAGATGGCGCAAACCGCGGTGTGCAATCGCCATCACTCGGTGGACCAGCAACTGTGCCGCTGGCTACTGCTGTCTCTCGATCGCCTGTCGACCAACCAATTAACCATGACGCAGGAGCTGATCGCCAACATGCTCGGCGTGCGCCGTGAAGGCGTCACCGAAGCCGCCGGAAGATTGCACAAGCTCGGTGTGATCGAATACAGCCGTGGCCAGATCACGGTGCTGGACCGGCCACAATTGCAACAGTTGTGCTGTGAGTGCTACGCCGTGGTCAAGAAAGAAAGCGACCGCCTGCTACCACATCCCGCCCCGACCCTGCATCAACGGGCCCCAAGTTATCCCGCCGCAGGTGCGTAAGTAGGCAGCCTAAACGCAAAGTTCCTCGCGTCTGCGATTGTGAACGGCTGCCCTGCGCGCCGGCTCAGGATTTCAAACGGCAGAAGGTGCTCCATAGCGCACGCTCCAGCATAGTGGTCCATGGTCTCAGTTGTTGGGGTTCGCGAGCTCCTGCTCGACCGCCGTCAGTCGCTTCATCAACTCGACTGCCTTGAGAGTCATGTAGTTGACATTCGCGGGTTGCATCCCCGCTCCTTCCTGGAAGGGGTACTGGGCCATGCTCGACAAAAACTCTTTGACTTTCTGGCCCACGGGAATGAACAGCCACATGTTGTCCGCATACCAGCGCAAGTACATCTGCGACTCGAAGGGCATCTTTTCATACGGGTCAGCGCGCAGGTTTACGAGAAGCGGCCAGGAGGTCACCTTGCGGGTCCCGGACATGATGTTTCCCTCCACCCCCGCGAAGTTGGCCTTCCAGTCGTTCCAGCGAACAGCGTTTAACTCACCGCCCTGTCCGAAGTAGAATATTTCCTCACGTGGCCCCTTACTGGCCTCACCCTTAAAGTAGGGCAGGAAGTTGTAGCCATCGGGGTGAACCTTGAAGGTTCGGCCATTGGCTTTGTAGCCCTGCATCAGTTTCTCTTTGACGTCGGGTACACCTGCCGCCGCGAGCAGAGTTGGCATCCAGTCTTCCTGCGAGAATATCTGATTGTTTTGAGTGCCCGGCTTGATAACGCCCGGCCACCTGACGAGCATCGGCACACGGAAGCCGCCCTCCCAGGTGGTTCCCTTTTCGCCATGGAACGGCGTGATCCCACCGTCAGGCCAGGAGGCCGTCTCCGCCCCATTGTCTGTGCCGTAGACCACAATTGTGTTCTGAGCAATGCCCAGGTCGTCGAGCTTTTTCAGCAACTCACCGACCATGCCATCGTGTTCGACCATGCCGTCGGGATAGAGTCCGATGCCGGTCACTCCATCAGAAGACTTCTTGAGATGAGTCCAAACATGCATGCGGGTGCTGTTGAACCAGATGAAGAAGGGTTTCTTGTTGACGACTGCTTTGTCCAAAAACGTCGTCGCGGCATCGTAGATTTCACGGTCAATGGTCGGCATGCGTTCCCGGGTTAGCGGGCCCGTATCTTCGATCCTTTGCTTGCCGACCTTGCCCCAGCGCGGCTGAACGGTGGGATCATCCTTATCCGTGGCCCAACTGTGGAGCACTCCGCGGGGACCGTACTTTGCCTTGAACGCCGGGTCCTTCGGATAGTAATAAGTCTCCGGCTCTTCCTCTGAATTCAGGTGATAGAGGTTGCCATAGAACTCATCAAAGCCGTGCACCGTGGGCAGATGCTTGTTGTTGTCTCCCAGGTGGTTCTTGCCAAATTGACCTGTCGCGTAACCCTGCTCCTTGAGAAGGTCCGCGACGGTAGGCGTCCAGTCCGGGATCCCGTGAGTGGAGCCGGGGAAGCCGACAGTCAGCAAGCCCGTGCGGAACGGATGCTGCCCCAGAATGAAGGATGCGCGGCCGGCGGTGCAGCTCTGCTGGGCATAAGCGTCGGTGAAGATCGCTCCCTCCTTCGCCAGGCGATCGATATTGGGAGTTCTATAGCCCATCACTCCGAGGTTGTAGGCACTGATATTGTGAATGCCGACGTCATCGCCCCAAATCACCAGGATATTTGGTTTCTGGGTCTGTGCCGAAACAGGCATCACGACGCCAATCAGACCGACAAAGAGTGCCGCCAACGCGGCTATACTTTTCTTCATGGATGTACTCCTCGAGATGGGGCCGGTCGGACTTTTCGGCGCCTGAATTTTGACAATCGGCGTTCCATTCCTCTATTCCCTGCTTCCGGGAAGCCGCGTTCGGCGCGAGCGCCGCAGAAATGGTCTCATTGAATTCCGCGAATCCGCAGCGCAATTCTACGCACACTTCGGTAGTTTCACCGCGCGGGCTCTGTAAAACCGTACTTGACGAAAACTTCGTGTCCCCGCGGTCCGATGACATAGGCCACAAAACCTGCGGACTCCCTGTTCGCGGACTTCGTCAAGGCGATCGGATACACAATCGGCTCGTGGGAATTCACGGGGAACGTATCGACCACACGCACGTCCTTGCTCACAAGCGCATCACTCGCGTACACAATGCCTAAAGGCGCATCGCCACGAGCGACGTACATCATCGCAGTGCGGACGTTCTCCGCACGCGCGAGCCGTCCAGCCACCTCATCCCACACGCCGAGAGTCGTCAGCGCTGAACGCGCGTAGCGGCCGGCGGGTACCGAGTCTGGATCTCCAGTTGCAAGACGACCCGCGCCGAGGGCTGCCGCCAGCGGGAAGTGCGGCTCGATCTTAAGCTTGATCTGGCTGTCGATTGGAGCGATGAGTACCAGGCGATTTCCGACCACATTTTCCCGACTCGCTGCCTGAATCAAGTCATGGGCCTGCAGGTAATCCATCCACTGGGCATCGGCCGAGAAAAACACGTCCGCTTGAGCGCCCGCCTGGATCTGACGGACCAGATTTGAAGTCGCGTCAAACGAGAACTTGACCTGGACGCCGATAGTCTTTTCGTATCCGGTCCCGATCTCTTGCAACACATCGGTGAGAGATGAGGCGGCAAAAACCAAAATCTGTGGCTGCTTCGCATCCACTGCCGGCAGCCAGGCAGAGTGAATAATGAGGCATAGGAGCGCCAGGCGGAGCAAGACACGGGACATGCGTCGCAGACCCGCGCTTCAGATGCCCGTGCGGGCTCTCGATTGAGCCCGCCGCGCAAAACGATCAGAAGGTGAAACGACCACCGATCGTCGGAGCAACGTTGTCGTCGTGGTAGTAGGGTACGCCAGGTCCGTGAGGAATGGCGATGGCCAGACCGCCGCTCACCTTGGAATACGCAATTCCGGCATAAGCGTCGAAACGCTTGGTGAAGCGATGATCCACGTAGAGCGAGCCCTCGTTGAAGTGGCCCCCACAGGAAGCGCGCATGTTCGTAGGCGTGCAGGTCGGCGGCACACGGAAGGTGTTCTGCTGCAGCCCATAGTAGGACAAAGTGATGTCGGTCTTGCTGTCGTTAAAGGTGTATTTCACACCCCCCCAGTAGACCTGCGCCTTCTTCGTAGAATCAAGATTGTTGTCTTCGACGCCGCTCAGGAGATAACCGCCCTGGGCTGTCGCGCCAATGCCCAACGGATTTGACGGGTTATTCTGAGTAATATGTTCGTATCCGGCAAAGAACGTGAACGGGTCCCAGGTATATTTGGCAGCGACCATAACGGCGGTGTTGTCGGTCACGATGCCATATTCGGTGTTGGTCAATTCGATCAGATTGGCGCCGTTAATGGGGTGTGTATTGATGCTGTTGAGGGTCGACTGATATGGCTGCGTCGGACTCTGAGGCCCCAGCAATGGGTTGAGCACGCTGATCGCCTGGAAGATGCGTTGGTAGACGACGTCGGCGGAGAATTTCTCGATCACTGCGCCGAGGTTGAATCCATAGGCATTGTTGTGCGGCTGTTCCGGCGTACAGTTCGCGGCAGTCCAGTTTGCGGAGGCGGAGTAGCAGCCGCCAGAACCCTGGACGAATCTATACATCGCGCCGAAATGCACCGGACCATAGGAGACGCGATACTTGATGGCCTCGTCCCAACGGGTGTCCTGGGTGTCGCCGCCGCCGGCCATGAGGCCGTTATAGCCGATGAACGAAAACGCATAAGCGCCGCCCGCGGGATCGTAAGCGAGCATCGCATCGGTACCGAGAGCGCGCTGACGACCGAAGGTCAGTGTGCCGAGCTGCTTGGACGATATACCGCCCTGGAATTCATCGTTGAAGGTTTGACCCGCCCGCGCGCCATCGCCGGCGAACGAATAGCTCGCCCTGGGGAGGCCATTGTTGGCGACGTTGGTGGCCGCCAAGTTGGCGAGCTGGCCGGACTGCGGGTTGATGCCGGTCGCGGCGTTGAACACCACGAACCAATCCCGCATGAACTCTACCCTGCCCCTGATGCCAAGACCGGACTGCGACAGGTTGTTCGGCGCAATGAGCCATTGTGGGTGATTGCCGTTCCGGTTGACCAGCGCCTCGCCTTCATAGTTATAGGGACTTTCCGGCATGCCGTGGCTGACCCAGCCCACGCCGACGTCATACGTGCCGTAGAGCGTGACGCCGTGCCAGGTCAGCGGGCAATCAGTGTGGATGAACTCCTCGAAGCTCGCACAGCCTGCCTCGCTACGTGGAGCGGCCGGAGCCGGTACGGGGGCCGGAATATTCTGGGCGCGCGCCGCATGACTGAAAACTAAAATTGAAGCAAGCGCCGCCAGGGCGCTCCACCAGACAGACCTCATTGTAACTCGCCCCGAAAAGAAGCCGTCACAACGGCGAAGGAACTAAACCTAACGATCGCGATGGTCGCGATTCTGCTTCTCCCTGAAATGCCAGCGGCTATCGCCTTAGAACTCGTTATATTTGCCCGTATATAACACAGCTACGTCGTAAAGTGCAAAGTCCCGATGGGCCGAGCTAGCAGATGGAGCTCATTGCAAAAGGGACCGCTTGCAAGGTATTGGCGGAACCTTCGCTACGCTGTCGTGATGAGGAATCTCGGTGGCTGCTCTGGTTGTTCTGCGCGCGACGTCGCCAAATCCTCGCCAGGCTGCCCGCGCCGCGCTCAGGAGGTGCAAAAGAACATGCCGAGCAGGATCGCGGCGATGCAGCCCCACTGCAGCAACATGATCCGCTCGCGCAGCACGAGCGCCGCGAAGGCGAGCGTGACAAGCGGGTAGGCGCCGGTCAGCGGCGCCACGACGGAGATCTTGCCGTAGCGACTCGCGATCAGCACGCCAAGGTCGCCAGACGCCATCATCCCCATCGGCAGGAACGAGCGCGTCCACTCGATCACGGAGTGCGTGCCAGCGCGGCCCTTCCACAAGCCGTAGACGCCAAGCGTGAGCAGCGCGCCGATCATGCTGTAGAGCGCCATGTTGGCGTCAGTGGCACCCAAGCTGTAATCGTACTTGATGATCGTCTGGGCGCCGCCCCACAACACCAGGGCCGAGAACGCGAGCAGGATCCAGGCCCGCCCGGTCACCTTGTTTGCGGCGTCCGCCGGTTGGTAGGCAAGCCCGATGCAGCCGCCGATCACGAGAGCCACCGCGCCGTACTGGAGCGGAGAAAGCGTCTCGCCGAGGAACCAGTGCGCGAACACGACGGTGATCGCGGGATAGGCAGCCGAGAGCGTGCCCACAATCGTGATCGGGCCCGCGATGATCGACTGGAAGTACATGATCCAGCCGGTGCCGTCGAGCAGGTAGGCAAGCACGCCGATCGCGAGCACCTGGCGGCCTTCCGCCAAGAACACTGGCGTATGCGAGCTCGCGAGGAAGTAGCAGACCATCACCAACGCGCGGGCGCACGCGAAGTAGAGGCAGAAGCGCGCCGGCGGCACCTCCGTGATCCACATCTTCACAAAGCCCTGGCCCAGGCCGTAGAGCAGGAGCGCGAGCAGAGCCGGCGTCAGCCACAGGAGAAGGGGTGCAGCGGTCGGTGAGTAGGTCATCACCAATTCTAGCGCGCCAGGACCCACTTTCAGGCGACCGTCTCAGATCGGCCCAGTGGGTTGAAGAGCTCTCGAGTGGTTTCGATGAAGAATTCTCCCCCGGGATCGGATGCTCGCGAGTGACCGAGTCGGGTCAAAACAGGCAGTACAAGCCATTCCGTCAGCAGCCGGCCAATGCCGGGCAGCGACCGGCCCCAAATCGACCGCTATGAAGCGGCCGTTCGCGGCTTGCGGTAGGGAAGTACGTGCAATACTCAGCAGGCGGCCCAAACCCGTCCTTCGGCCGCGCGGATCGCTTACCCGACACCGGTCGTTCCGGGCGCCCATCCGCGTCCAGTTGCCAACTCCCCTTTGCATCCGCGACCATTCGGGCACAAAGGGGAGCGTGCTCGACATGATCGAGGGTGGCTGCGCACCTTGAGCAGCACACCCCATGCTGGTTTCATCAGCTACGCCTCGCAGGGCGCGGGAGGTACGCACTTACCAGGTGTCACCAGGACGACAGCAGTGCACAGTCGGCGCAATGATCCAACCGACACAGAAGCAAATCGATGACCAGGAGGCTGCTTCCCAAGCGGGAAAGTCCGCCTGGGGCGCGCTTCGGTACAGGGTGTTCCGGCTCCTGTGGATTGCCACCGTCGTCTCGAACGTCGGCACCGGGATGTACAACACCGCATCTGGTTGGCTCATGACGAGCCTAGACGCACACCCGCTGATCGTTTCGCTGGTTCAGGTGGCGAGTAGCCTGCCGCTATTCTTGTTTGGGTTGCCGGCGGGTGCCCTCGCGGACATGGTCGATAAGCGCCGCTTCATTTTCACCCTCGAGGTCCTGACCACGGCCTTTTCGTGCCTGTTCGCGTTGCTGCTCACGGTGCACGTTGTAACCCCGAGCGTGCTGCTACTCTTCATTTTTCTGGTCGGAATCCTCGGCGCGCTCGAGACTCCCGCCTGGCAGGCGATCGTGCCGGAGCTTGTGCCGAAGCAAGCGCTCTCGTCTGCTTCTGCCCTGAACGGCGTGGGGGTCAACATTAGTCGCGTCATCGGCCCTGCGCTCGCCGGCATTGTCATCCTGGCCTTCGGGATCGCGGCGCCGTTCTGGTTGGATGCGGTCAGCAATCTTGGTGTGATCGCCGTAATCTTCAGGTGGCGTCCGCCCGCGAAGCCGACGCATGCGCTGCCCGCCGAACGGTTGCTGAACGCCATCCGCACCGGGGTGCGCTACGCACAGAACAACGGAGATCTGCGCGCGACGCTGGGGCAGGCCGCGGGCTTTTTCCTTTTCGCGAGCGCGTACTGGGCATTGCTGCCCGTCCTCGCCCGAGGTCAGCTCCACGGCGGTCCGACCCTCTACGGCGTTCTCCTCGGGGCTATTGGAGCAGGCGCAGTCGCAGGGGCGTTTCTACTGCCGAGGCTGAAGGCGAGATCAGGCGCCAACGGAATGGTCATGCTGGGCGAGCTCGGTACGGCATGTGCGCTGATTCTTTTCGGGCTCGCGCAGCAGCCTGCCACAGCCGTATTAGCAGCGCTGATTGCCGGCATCTCCTGGATTACGGTCCTTGCGACCCTCAACGTCTCGGCCCAATTGGCGCTGCCCGAATGGGTTCGCGGGCGCGGGCTGGCGGTGTACGTAACGGTCTTTTTTGGAACGATGAGCATCGGCAGTGTGGTTTGGGGCCTGATCGCTGATCGCATCGGCTTGCCGTCCGCGCACTTCATTGCAGGCGCCGGCGCCGTGCTCGCGATACGGCTAACCCGCCGCTGGAACCTACGGACGGGACCGGAAGCCGATCTCACTCCCTCGATGCACTGGCCAAACCCTGTGCTCGCCGGGACGGTGGAAGACGACGCCGGTCCTGTGCTGGTCACCGTCGAATATCACATCACTGCCGAAAAACGCGAAGCATTTCTCGCAGCTCTGGCGCGCGTCGCCCGCGAGCGCAAGCGCGACGGCGCCTACGCGTGGGGCCTCTATGAGGACACTGCGCACGCCGGTAGGATGCTCGAGACGTTTCTGGTGGATTCATGGCTGGAGCATCGCAGGCAGCATCAACGCGTCACCAATGCAGATCGCGTGGTGGAGGACCACGTGCGCAAACTTGTGAGCGAAGAGCCATACATCACGCACTACATCGCCGCGCCTCCGGGACCTGGGAAGTGACGCGTTGACGGCCGCTGTCCGGCCTGCGCCGAACGGCATGGCCCGCCTGAGTTCAAACTAATTTGGCATCCAGCGTTATCTCGGCCTTGAGAACCTTGGAGACGGGGCAATTCTGCTCCGCGTCCTTGGCGATTCGAGCGAAGGTGGTTTGATCCAGATTCGGCACGTTAGCGCGCAATGTCAGGGCGGACCTGCTGATGCGGAAGCCCTGCCCTTCTGGGTCGAGACTGACGGCCGCCTCGGTGTTGAGTTCCGTGGGTGTGTATCCGGCACCTTGCAGCGCAAACGCCAAAGCCATCGTGAAGCAGCCCGCGTGCGCAGCCGCGATCAGCTCTTCAGGATTGGTGCCCTTCTCATTCTCGAAGCGGGTTCTGAATGAATAGGGAGTCTTTGCGAGTACACCTGAGTCTGTGGACAGGTCGCCGCTACCAGCGCGACCCGTACCGCGCCAAACAGCTCTCGCTTTTCGAATCATAAAAATTCTCCTCCAGGTGTCGTTTGAATCTTTAAGCACTGCCGGTTTCCGATTTACCCGGTTGTTCTCTCGCGCTGATCGCAACTGGATCGCTCGCCGGAAACGTTGCGGCGAGTGCCTCATCAAGCAACCTGTCCAGGTGGTCTCGATCGGCCGACTGAGGTGGAGGCGGTCCCGCGATCCAATCTGAGTCCACTGTCGGTCTCCTTACGGCGATTTGAGCGCGTGCAAAGCGTTCCTTGGAGTGTTCAGCGGTCTCCGGTGGATTCACGGCAATCCTGATTATGGACCGTGATCAGCACATGGTCCCGCTCGGTGGGTGAAGGAACGACACGACGAACGGCTGCCCGACGCTGAGGATTCTCGGGGTGCCCTCGAGTTGGCTGCCCGAACTTCGTACGCAGATCCCGTGTCGCCATGTCGAAGCTCAAGAAGGCCGATTCCACCTCGCGGAGATACGTCGCTCCGGCCTCCGTCAGAGTCAGTTTCCGCATGCCCCGTTGGAATAGCCGAACGCCGAGCTCACGCTCTAGCGATCTCACTCTGGCCCTTAGGGCCAGAGGGCTAATGGAGAGCAAATGAGCCGCGTGCCTGATGCTTCCGGTCATGCCTGCGAGCTGAAACGCCTTGAGCCTACCGGTCGACGGTACACTCATAGGGCGAACCGATCCTTGTCCCTCAAGAGGCTAACGCAGCAGCTCGACATCGTGCCAACCTAGTCAACCAAGTGATTCTCGCACTTCTGCGTGCGCGCCGCGGCAACAAAGGGGTGACGGCGAACTATTTCCGAAGAGGGAGAGCGCTCGGCAACCATATTAACTCTTGGGCAATTCTCTCTGCCCCAACGTCATCTGCCTGAGTACACTCTGCTGTCTCGCCGTTGCGAAGTGGTAGATCTGTTTGGCTGGAAATCAAGTCCGATAATGTAGAAGAAATCACGCGGAAAATTCTCGATTTCAGTGTCAGGAAGCTTGAGGTACCCGACTCACCACCTTTGGGATAACGGTGATGACGACCAACGATGAGAAACTTGAAAACCAGGATCCGCGCTTGGATCGTTCGATGGTACTCAATTACGACCGTACCAGACTGTCATACGACCGGACACTGCTCTCGTGGGTACGGACTGGAACTTCGCTGATCACCTTCGGCTTTGCCGTCTACAACTTCCGTCGGGTCATTAACGTCAACGCAGATGACAGCCGCGAATTTGGATTCTGGCTGGTGGCAGTCGGGTTGGTCGCGCTGCTGCTCGCGGCGTTTGAGTACCGGCGCGCTATTCGCGTGCTTTTCGCACAGTGCCCGGGTTTGCCGCGATCACGATTACCAATCACGGTTGCGCTCTTGATTTCAGTGCTGGGAATTCTGTCCTTGGTTGTTATCCTTGCCCGGCGATGACGTCGGGGCGTCGCGTCGATATTGGTCGTCAGGTGTGAGGATTCAGCCTTCTTTTTGAGTTCCCACAAGGACAGAACGGGCCAGACAGGCACCCGCCATTGCGAGGGTGGTCTGAGCAGGCCAGGCTAGCCTTGACTGGTAAGCCGACGAACCAGAGCCGGAACTCCCAACGCGCATTCCAGTGCGTCCCGGTCCCATCCGGCCAGGTCGGCAGCAGCTTCGTAGGTGCTCGACAGGAAATCCAGCAATAGGGAATCCGGGTCCGCCGATTGCCGAACCAGATCGTATGGCAGGATAAATTCCCCGAGCGCTCGATCGAAGCGGGCACCCTCGCTCACGGATCGAACGCCGAAGCCCGGTGGCTCAGGATAGGCATACGAATAGAATGCAGCCTGTGGATAGGCGTCGTTGCCAGGCCAGAACCCGGCGCTGCTGACCTCGTGCGAGTACGCTTCCCGCACCACAGCATCAGGAAGTCCGGGCACACCGCCTGGGTGCAGCGGCGCGCGTCGCCCCGAGAACCGTGTAACCGCCAGATCGAAACTGCCCCAAAAGAAATGGACGGGGCTCACCTTACCCAAGAAGCCGCTTCGGAATAGCTTAAGGACCCGGTCGACTTGTATGAGAGCGCGCCAGAACCGATGGGCAGCAGCGGCGTCATAGGCTGCATGGCTCCGGTCCTCGGAGAAGCGGATTGGGCTAGGCACTTCGTTCGGCATATCGTAAATGTTGACCTCAATCCCAATTCCCTTCAGTAGATCGATCGTTTGGCCATAAAATTCAGCAACCGATTGTGCCGTCAGCGGGAGTGTCCGCTTCTCGCCCCAACTGGTTCGAGCTACCAGGAGGTGGGTGACGAAGTCGAACTCGATTTCCAGAATCTCCCGGTGCACGTGTATCGGTGACGTACTCAGCCCTCGCGCGGTGACGTAAAGCGGCACTTGCCAGCTGTGATTGAGCCAGGGTGTGAGGGTTAGTCGAATTTTCCCTACGATCTGCGTCCATAGCTGCAAGGTCAGGGCTGTATCACGCCAGCCAAGGTAAGGGAGGTCGGGCCAAGCTGGGCCGCTGTACATAACTCCTCCGCGTCAAATCCGCTCGTGCACGCGGGCGAACACGAGCGGAACATCTGCCCCCACGCTCTTCAGAATGCCCGTCGCGAGTCGCTTACTGATCAGGATTCGTCTCGGAATTCCGCGAATCCGCAACACAATTCTACGCACCCTTCGGTAGCAGCGCGCGCTAATCGCGCCAGCCGAGGTCGCGCGGAGTCAATTATCCAAAACAACTTGCGACTGGTGTTCGACTGGTACGTCGTGCACTCACTATGGGGCAAGCAGCGGCAGGGCCAATTTCGGTCACACGGGAGGTGAAATAGCTGCCTCCCAAGCGATGTTCACGTCTCCGGAGCTAAGCAGGATCTGCGCCTTCTTCGTTGTCGCGATCAACAGTGCCTCGCACGGCAACCACAATCCGCATGTGTCGATCGTCATAGCCGACCCGGACGGCGCTATTGGACTACGGTATAGCCGAGACCGAGGCATCGGGCTGCCTGTTCGGGTGTCGATTCTTTAGTTCTGAGTCCTCACCTCCAGCTCCTCCCTCCGTCGCGGTGCTCAGCCCCAATGCGAAGGAGCTCCGCCGCGCTGGCTCCTTGTTTGTCGAAGCGTGTAACGTCATCCTTACAGGGCTCGGTCACGGTTGCGCACGCGTG
>Ga0307477_10001157_pt1 | contig 23321 bp, 18 predicted proteins | sample atmos_gasesECM2C_FD_203316 | JGI IMG/M metagenome (GOLD analysis project Ga0307477, IMG submission 203316) | Hardwood forest soil microbial communities from Morgan-Monroe State Forest, Indiana, United States - atmos_gasesECM2C_515 | ecosystem: Environmental > Terrestrial > Soil > Temperate...
CAAAAGTGGACGGAACGTTCGTTTGCGACGGCACTGCCGGCGATCACTTCTGCGGAAAATACGGGGACCTGCAAAAAACGCCTCTCGCGCTTGAGATCAAAGGCGGACGCTTGATCTCGGCAAAATGCGCGCGCAAGGATCTGGAAGAAGAATTCTGGAAGTATTGCCACACGGACGAAAACAGCGACCGCGTCGGCGAACTCGCCTTTGGAACGAACCTCAGCCTCTCCGACATGATCGGCGTCTTGCTACAAGATGAAAAACTTCCCGGAGTGCATCTCGCCTTCGGTGATCCCTACGGCAGCCAAACGCATGCAGCGTGGAGTTCTCGAACACATGTGGACGTCCTGGCTCGCAATTGCAATGTGTGGATTGATGAAGAGCAGGTGATTGCCAAAGGGCGCTACTTGCTGGATCGGTTTGGTCTTGCCTAGGCGCATCAAAAACGTCCGGTAATGTATTCCCACATTTGATGCTTCCAATAGGGCCAGTCGTGCCCGCCTTGTGGTCCCCAATCATCCAGATGATGCGGAATTCCCTTCGCCGCTAAAATAGCTGACAACCGGTAGGATGGCCCGCTGTTTTCCCACGGGCCGGAACCGGTAGCGATATGAATGTCGCACCGCGAAAGCTGCGCCCTCACATTTCCGTCGTCAAGATTTGACAGGTAATCCACCGGATTGTTGAAGTAAGTGTTGTCGTCATACATCCCGTTCATGAAATTTTTAATGTCGTAAACGCCCGAAAGAGCAAAACATCGGCGGACAACGTCGGGATGCTTGAACAACGTGTTTGCGGCGTGATATGCCCCAAACGATGCGCCCATCGTGGAAACCGCAATCTCGCGCGATTGACAATTATCCTGAATAAAGGGAATTGCTTCATGGCGCACGTAGGCGTCGAATTGCGCTTGCACCCAGCTCCGATGAAATGGATGCGCGCTCTTATTGTAAAACCCGGCGGAATTCACCGAGTTAATGCTGAAAAACTTAACGCGTCCAGCATCAATCAGCGGCGACAAGCTTTCGATCAAACCCTGTCCCTCAAGCTCCCACTCATCGCCGGCGCTCGTGGGGAATCCAAGCAGCGGAGGTCCCCAGTGCCCGTAAACAACAATCCCCATATCCAGCCCCAGCCGATTCGAATACCAGCGATGATATTCCCGCTTCATGTCGCTCCCTTGTGCTTGGATCCGTCGTTCGGCGCGCTGTTTGCTCGGCCTTGCGGTCGAGCGCGATATTATACGGCGTTTACGCACTCGGAGAAGCGGAAACTCCATGCGCATGAATTTCCGCTCTGCTATGCTAATGGAATGCGCATAAAACTTCGCTTGCTGTTCGTTCTTCCGCAAAACGGTATCCAGCGTTGATCGCGGCATCTCCCGGACAGTTGCGCAAGTTCGAAAAATATCGCTCGCGATTTCTCCCGCGCACGCGCGACCTGATCGTCTACCTTCCCCCCGGCTACGAACACAATTCGCAGTCGCACTACCCAGTGCTTTATCTGCAGGACGGCCAAAACCTCTTCGACGGCTCAACCTCCTTCATTCCCGGCATGGACTGGCATGTGAAAGACACCGCCGATCAGCTGATCGCCCAAGGCGCAATTCGTCCGCTCATCATCGTCGGCATCTACAACACCGGAAAATGGCGCCTGGGCGAGTACACACCCTCGCGCGACAAAAAAATGGGCGGCGGCAAAGCCGACCGGTATGGCCAGATGCTGCTCGGGGAAATAAAACCATTCGTAGAATCTCAATATCGCACGCTCTCCGGCCCCGCAAATACAGGACTCGGCGGCTCATCTCTCGGCGGCCTTCTGACCATCTATCTCGGGCTTCGTTTCCCGCAAGTTTTTGGGAAGCTGGCCGTGCTTTCGCCCTCCGTGTGGTGGAACCGCGGTTGGATTCTGAATTTTGCCTCTCGCGTAGCCCTGCCCGGCCGTCCGCGAATCTGGCTCGACGTGGGCAGCAAAGAAGGCGGCCGCAGCGCCGAAAACGTGCGACGCCTCTGTAGCGTCCTGGTTCAAAAAGGCTGGCGCGTAGGCCGGGATCTGCGATTTGAGGTGATTTCCGGCGCCGAGCATAACGAAGCAGCCTGGGCTCAGCGTGTCGGACCGTTCTTGCAATTTCTCTTTCCCTCCGGCGAGAGCGCTGTATAATCCGCTCTCTCGTTTGCGCGAGCCGGTGTAATTCAGAGACTACCCGAGGCCATTGTCTTTGTCCCCAGAGCGACCGTTAACCATTCTGTGCATCAGCTCCTACGAAAAAGGCCAGGAATTCCTCCGCTCGGCAAAAGATGCAGGCTGCCGCGTTTTCCTGCTCACCCTGGAAAAACTTCGCCACGCCGCCTGGCCCAGCGAATCCATCGACGAAATGTTTTATATGCCCGAAGATCTTCCCACCGCGGATATCATCCGCGCCGTCAGCTTCATGGCGCGCACGCATCCGATCGACCGCATCGTGGCCCTCGACGAATTCGATATGGAGAACGTAGCCGCCCTCCGCGAACATTTGCGCATTCCCGGCATGGGCCTCACCACCATGCGTTATTTTCGCGACAAACTTGCCATGCGCGGCAGGGCCCAGGAATCGGGTATTCTCGTCCCGGAATTTGTTCATGTCCTGAATTACGATGACCTCAAAAATTTCATGGCTCGCGTGAAGGCGCCCTGGCTGTTGAAACCGCGTTCGCAAGCCTCCGGCATCGGCATGAAGAAAATCCATGAGCCAGCTGAACTGTGGCCCTTACTCGACCAGCTCGGCGATCAACAATCCTTCTTTCTGCTCGAACAATTCGTGCCCGGCGATGTTTTTCACGTCGATAGCATTGTCTCCGAGCGCAAGGTGGTATTCGCCGAAGCGCACATGTACGGAAAGCCGCCGTTAGACGTCTCGCACCAAGGCGGAATTTTTACCACGCGCACCTTGTCCCGGATTTCGTCCGAATCCAAAGCTTTGCTGAAGATGAACCGCGCGCTAATTGAAGCGATGGGGCTTGTGCGTGGCGTGACGCATGCCGAGTTTTTGCGCGGGCACCATAACGGGCAAATTTATTTCATTGAGATCGCCGCGCGCGTTGGCGGCGCTTATATTTCTGACGTGATTGAAGCCGCCACCGGAGTAAATCTATGGCGTGAATGGGCCCGCATCGAAGTGGGTGGCGGCAAAACTCCTTACGAGCTGCCGAACGTGCGCCGCGACTATGCCGGCGTAGTAATTTCGCTGGCGCGCCAGGATCACCCAGACACCACCAGCTATAACGACCCGGAAATCGTTTTGCGCATCCCCAAACATCATCACGCCGGTTTTGTCCTGCGGGCCAACAAGCCGCAGCGAATTGAGGAGTTGCTGGACTCCTACGCTACTCGTTTTCGCGAAGATTTTTACGCTACCGAGCCGGTTCCCGACAAGCCCACTGCATGATCCAACCCGCATAAACAAAACATTCGCGCAGCTATAATCCTCGCGAAACCACTGTGTTGGTAAGGACGCAGGGAAGCCGTCCCATCAAGAATAGTTGGCGGTGCTATTTGGGCGGGGTGCGATCCAGACCGTAAAAATCCTCTGAATTAATCGGTTTGCTTCCCAGACCAAGTTGCAGCACTTGTAGATGACTGCTGCGGTCGAATACTTTGTCGGGGAAATACCGTTTCACCACCAGCCTCACGCCGCCGAAAGCGATGCCGGAAATCACCGCAAACATGCAGATGATGCCGGTTCCGACGATGGTGCCCACGATCATGGCGCTGATCGGCGGCTCTTTGAATTGAAAAGTGGGCTCGTTCCAGGTAATTTCCGCGTCTGATTCCACCTGCTTCAGTAAAGCGTCAGCCTCCGCTTTCGTGCGCGCCCCGTAAACAACAGCCAGCAAAGTCATGGAACGCTTGGCGAATAGCGGGGAAGAATTTGCCTCCGCGTTTGCGGCATTCACATGATAACTCTCCTGCAGCTCAACCAATTTCTTTGCCGCCGCCTGCGGAGTGGGGAAGTCGGCGAGCAGCAACGTCACCTCATGCCCTTCCGACCGGTACCGCGCGGATTCCGCTTCGGCGCCCTGCGAAAATCCCAGCCAATCGCCCGACGCCAGCGGAACGAATTGGAACAAGCTAGCGGGCCCCAAATGGTAATGGTCGGACCGCTCGACGATTCCCTTCGCTGGCATTTGGTCAGGAAGCGACGGAAGCGGACCTTCTTCGGCGTGAGGTTTCACCGCGGCTACCAGCGCCTTCAAATCTCTCTCCCGTTTCGTAAGCTCGGTCCCGCGAATATCCAGCAGCAGATTTCCGTCGAGCGCCAGTGCTCGCGACGCTCCAACCGCGGAATGGTCGGTAAGGGAGCCATGCGGCAAATCAGAACCGCGCATGTACGAATAAAGCCCGTAAGCTCCGCTGGGATCCTTCATTCGATACACTTGCACTCCCAGCTTTTGCGAACCTCGCGTGTATTCGCACTGCTCGCCGGCAAGAAATCCGTATTCCGCTAGAACATCATTTCCCGCCGAACTGGCCGTCTGCGACGCAATCTGCGCCGGCTGCGAGGGATTGAACGAAGTTTTTCCATTGCAGCTCCATCCCGCAAATGAGTCGGGGATCACTCCTTGAGCGGGCGTGGAGGTGGAAGCAAACAGGAAAAACACAGAAACCAAGCACAGGCAGAGGTAATGGCGCATTTGCATTCCCAATTAGATGCCGGAATTCTACTTGGGGTTCCCGTCGGACGCCACTCTGGCGACATTCTCTCCGGAGCCTGCGGACGGTTCGATGGAGGCGCTGGTTGCTGGTCGGTTCGCTTTAACCGGGTAGGTCCCGGTACGATTATCTGAAACCAGTTTCGATTTGCCGAAGGAAAGGCTGTTTAGATTATCAAGATACGCGGCGATGCCCCGGTAAAGGCCGTCGGCGACCCGCTGGCGTTGGTCGCCCTTGCGCAGCAGTTTTTCGTCGCTGGGATTGCTGATGAATGAAATCTCCGAAAGGATGGAGGGCATGTTTGCGCCTATCAGAACAACGAATGGCGCTTTCTTCACCCCTCGGCTTTTTCCACCTTGGCTCACAAGCTGCATCCTGCGCGTAAGCGAATCCTGCACATCGCTGGCGAATTCCTTCGATTCCTCGATCTTTTCATTGCGCGCGATTTTCTTCACCAGGTCCTGCAAATCGTGCAAGCCTTCCTGCGAGAGCGCATTTTCACGGGTGGCCACTTCCAGCGATTCTTCCGAGGTGGCAAAATTCAAATAATAGGTTTCGATTCCGCGAGCTTCATGATCGTGGCTCGAATTTGCATGAATCGAAATAAACAAGTCCGCCTTCGCCTCATTCGCCATCGATGTGCGCTGTTCCAATGGAATGAAAGTATCGTCCTTCCGTGTGTAGATCACTTCTGCGCCGGGAAGTTTTTGTTCGATCAAGCGCCCCAGGCGCAATGCTACATCCAGGCAAAGATCTTTTTCCATCAAGCCATGGGGCCCGATTGTTCCGGTGTCGTGTCCGCCGTGACCGGGATCGATCACGATTCGACCAATTTTCAGCCCCAGCGCACGTGTTAACGAATGCTGCCCGTCACGTGTGGGTTTGGGCTCTGTCGGTGGCTTCAATGGTGCAGCGTCCGCGCTGGCAGACTTCGATTTTACAGGTGTGCTTTTCTCAGCCGGCGAGGCGGCCAGTTTCGCCGCGAGCTTCGCGGCGGCAGGCTGTTTGTTTGTCCCGGCCGCAGCCGTTTCGTTTGGCGGATCCGTCGCCTTCGAATCGGCGGCGTCTTCTTTCGGTGCTGCCGAAACCGGCACCGTGGCCGCCGGCGCGCTGGCGCCGTTTTTCGCCGTGGTAATGGTGGGATTATTCCGCACTTCGATTACCAGACGGTAAGGATTGGAGACCAGGTACGCCTTATAATCGCGCGCCCCGTCCACATCCAGCACCAATCGCACCACGCCTTCGCGGTTCTGTCCCAGTCGCACGGATTTCAGCAGGCCATTCTTCACATCGATCGTTTTCTTCACCTGCCCCGGACTCAGATTCGCTCTGTGCAAATCGAAATAAATTCGGTCGGGAGAAGCAATGTGCGCGGAATCAAATTTGACCGTGTCTTCCAGCGTCACAATGATCCGCGCGAAATTGTCCGCGTTAAAGGTGTGTAGGTCGGTGAGGTGCGGCGTTCCGTGCGTGCTCTCCCGCGCCTCGACTAACTGGCCTTTGACTTCCGGCGCCTGAGTTTTGGCCTCTTCCCGCGACTCTGAAATCTCCTTCAACGCCTGGCGCGCCGCGGGCGCTTTATCCGACTTCGGGAAACGCTTTAGGAAATCCTTGAACGCTACTTCCGCGGCTTCCGCCTGTCCCAAATCCTGTTTTTGAATCTGAGCCACTGCGAAAATTGCGGCCGAGCGATAGCGGCTCTGGGGATATTGTTTCAGCAGGAAATTATACCTGTCGATAGCGGACTGGAAGTATTTCTCGTCGAATTGCTGCCCCATTTGCTGGTAAAGCTCGGCTTCCGCAATCAGCGCGGGAGTCACTTCTTCCGCTTGCGGCGTGATTAGGTAGACTTTTTGATATGCGGCGATCGTTTGCTTGTAGAGAGCCAGGGTACGGTCTCTTTCAGGCCGCTCTTCCAAACCTGTGCGCATGCGCACGGCGCGTTCGAACTGTGCGCGCGCTTCGGATTTTCTATCGGCGTAGGAAGCGCCGGCCAGCGACAGCAGTAGCGCAATCACTGGTAGAAAAAACCTTATCGGCGTATGAACTTTGGCGGAAAACACTTGCGTCATTCGTTCGTGAAAACTATGCGGCCTTTGGCGTCCACTTCTTTTCGCACTGGAGCTTTCGGCGGGCTCCATTGCGTCGAGTTGCGGCCCGACCCAGGCCGGAAGTATGCGTCAGTCACTTTTCGGACGTACTGTTGTGTTTCTCGGTAAGCCGGAACGCCCCCATGCATGTCCACGGCGTGCTCGCCCGCATTGTACGCGGCCAGCGACTTCGAGAGATCGCCGTTGTAACGGTCCAGCAGCGCCTTCAAATACGTCGTTCCACCCTCCACATTCTGCGCCGGGTCGAACGAATTGTTTACTCCAAAACGCTGCGCTGTTCCAGGAATCAGTTGCATCAAGCCAACCGCTCCTTTACGCGACACCGCTTGCGGATTCCATCCGGATTCCGTGCTAATCACCGCTTTCACCAGAGCCGGGTCCACGTCGTGCCGCGCAGCAGCATCGCGCACGATGTGGTCGAGCCTCTGGTCTATAACACTGGTCGCCGACGGCGGTTGCGCGCTGAAACCGGGCGGCGGCAACACCGCGCTCGATGAGAACGCCGCATCCGGCGAAGCCTCCGGATTCCGCGCACGAAAACCTTGCACCGGGGTCGCGGCGGCGGGACCAATAGTACTCCCTCTACGGGCTTTGGGGGAATCGGCATTCACGAAAATCAGCTTACCGTTACCATCTACGCTGGTGGTTATCTGTGCGCGGATGGGTTGCGCCAGAGCGAAGTACGCCCCGGCTGCCAGGATTGTGACGGTTAGAAAGCAGCGCCGCATTTGTATGGTCCCTCGTTCGCTAAACGCTTTGCGAGTACCGAACGCTTGCTTGCTCTACAGCTCGACTCAACTTGCCCAGGGAAGGCAGAGTCTCGTGGCTCAAAACCCGGCGCTAATCTAGGCCGCGCCACGCGATGCGTGGTTCGCGTGAACCCAAATTCTGAAGACACAAATTCTCGGCCTTGCAGACTAGCCCGCGGAAAAATGGAAGCCCGATGCGGGCATAAAGCTCTGGCACTGCTGGAATTATAACAAGCGGTCGAGCAGAGGGTATACCTGGCCGAGGGCGTTTTCTATGCCGGATGTGTCTTTTCCGCCAGCCTCTGCCAGATCGGGACGGCCGCCACCGGAGCCGCCGACGTACTTGGCGAGTTCCTGGACGACTTTTCCGGCGTGGACGCGCGAGGTAAGGTCCTTCGTAACTCCTGTGATTAGAGCAACTTTGCCGTCTTCGGCAGAGGCCAGAACAACTACTCCGGAGCCCAGTTTCTGGCGAAGAGTATCGACAAGCTGGCGAAGGGCTTCGCGGTCAAAACCGTCCACTTCGGCGGCAAGAAAGCGAACCTCTTTCACAATGCGGACATCGTCGAGAAGGGAGTCGGCTATTCCGCCGGCCGACTTGCGTTTGAGCGCCGCGAGCTGCTTTTCGAGATGCTTCGCGGAGTCGAATTGGCGCTCCAGGGCGGCGACAACTTCGTCCTCTCCGGAATTCAGCATGCCGGCGATGGTGCGCAGGGTGGAAAGCGACTTTTGGTATTCCGATAGAGCGCGGTCGCTCGAGATGGCTTCGATGCGACGGACGCCGGCGGCGGTGGAAGATTCGGACAAAATCTTGAACACGCCGATGGCGCCTGTGCGCTCTACGTGTGTGCCGCCGCAGAGCTCCTTGCTGTAAAAGCCGCGCGGCGAACTGGCGTCAGGAATGGTGACCACGCGAACGTTGGACTCGGGATACTTGTCGCCGAAGAATGCCAGCGCGCCGGAAGCGAGCGCGTCGTCAATATTCATGATGTCGGTCGTAGTCTCCAGATCCTTCCAGATTTCCTCATTCACCTGCTGCTCGATTTCGGAAAGTTCGCTTGGATCCACGGCCGCAAAATGCGAAAAGTCGAAGCGCAGATGATCGGGCGCAACCAGCGAGCCGGCCTGCTTCACGTGCGTGCCGAGGATGTTGCGCAGAGCCGCGTTTAGCAAGTGCGTGGCGGTGTGATTGCGCATGTTGCGGATGCGGCGCTCGCCGTCGGCGACGGTCGCCACTCGATCGCCTACGCGTAAATCTTCTTTAGCGACGATGCGGTGCGCGATGAGTCCGCTGACGGGGTAATACGCACCGCGAACCTCGGCGACTTCGAGTGACTCGGAATTGTCGTAGAGACCGCCCGTGTCGGCGACCTGGCCGCCCGATTCCGAGTAGATCGATGTGCGATCGAGGACAATCTCGGCTTCCATACCTTTTCGGATTTCGTTTACCTGGCCTTGTTTGGTGACGATCGCTTCGATGCGGCAGTCGCGCGTGTCGGTGCCAAAGTAAAAGTCCGGCTCGGTCCTGTAAGTTTGAGAGAGCTTCGAATACACAGGATTCGCGACATCCTTGTGCACTCCTTTCCAGGATGCCTTCGCCCGCGTGCGTTGCTCCTCCATCGCGCGGTCGAAACCCTCCCTGTCCAGGACTAAACCTTGATCTCGAAGAGTATCGACAATGAAGTCAAGGGGAAGGCCGTAAGTATCGTAGAGTCTGAAGGCTCTGTCGCCAGGAAGAGCGGCGGCCACCGCTGGGTTTTTGCGGTCGGATTGAAGCAAAGGAGCGATGTCTTCTTCCAGTTTTTTCAGACCGATGTTTACAGTGCGCACGAAACGATACTCTTCTTCGTCGAGTATACGAGTGATGCGGGATGCATGATCTTCGAGTTCGGGATAGGCACTTTCCATTTCTTTGCGAACAGCGGCGGACATTACAGACAAGAAAGGCACAGGCGAGCTCAGATCATTCGCATGCACCAGTGCGCGGCGAATAATCTTGCGTAAAACGTAACCGCGGCCTTCGTTCGACGGAACCACGCCGTCGGATATTAGAAATGTGGCGGCGCGGGAATGGTCTGCGATAATCCGGAGCGACGGCTGAATCTTCGAGTCGTTTACATCCACATTGGCGAGCTTGGCGGCCTCGCTCATTATTGGCTGAAACAAATCGGTGTCGAAGTTGCTGACTTTGCCTTCGAGGACGGCGGTCATGCGTTCCAGACCCAGGCCGGTATCGACGGAAGGCTTAGGCAGGGGATTGAGTTTGCCGGATGCGTCGCGATTGAACTGCATGAAGACCAGGTTCCAGATTTCGACGTAGCGGCCGCACTCGCAACCGAATTTGCAGTCGGTATGGCCTTGGTCGGAGGCGGCGGGGCCCATGTCGTAATGAAGTTCGCTGCAGGGCCCGCAGGGGCCGGTATCGCCCATGGCCCAGAAATTTTCTTTAAGGCCGGGGACTTCGATCACGCGATCTTTGGGCGCGCCGATGGCGGTCCAGAACCCGGCGGCTTCATGGTCGGGAGCGAGTTTTTGTCCGGAGATTTCCGCTCCGCCGAAGACGGTGAAATAAAGTTTTTCGAGCGGTACAGCGTACCAATTCGGCGAGGTAACCAGTTCCCAGGCGTAGGCGACGGCCTCTTTCTTGAAATAATCTCCGAAGGAAAAATTGCCGAGCATCTCGAAAAACGTGTGATGGCGGTTGGTGAATCCGACATTTTCCAGATCGTTATGTTTTCCGCCGGCGCGCACGCACTTCTGGCAAGTGGTGGCGCGCTTGTAATCGCGCCCCTCGAGGCCGAGGAAGACGTCCTTGAACTGATTCATGCCCGCGTTGGTGAACAGCAGCGTGGGATCGTTGTGCGGTACAAGCGAGGAGCTGCGCACCGCGCGGTGGCCGCGCTCTTCGAAATATTTCAGAAATGTTTTGCGGACTCCGTTGCCAGTCCACTCCGTGCGAGTCAAAGACGCCCTCGGTTGCAGCACGCTATTATCGCAGACGAGTTCGGGAGCCGCAACGCGCGTCGCGCTGACGGCGCTGACGGCCGCCGCTTACGTTGCACAATCTGAACTGACCATATGATTGGCGGGCTAACCGAATACAGGCTCGCCGGAAACCCCTCGACTGATCGAGATTTGGAGAGCAACGGAGACCATAATCCTTTAGTATTTGCCGATGGCACTCGGGTGGTCAACGCGTTTACCGGAGCTGTCCGGTCAGCCGACTTTCCCGCCCGGCTACTCCGCGAGTGATACGACTCCGGTGCCGAGGTCGTAATACCCGGCGACAACCTTCCGCTTATTCTCGTTCGCTAAACCGGAAATCACGACGCGGCCCTGCGCCGCAGAACGTACAATGCAACGCCGCTCAATACGACCATTCCGACCACCAGAAGCTGACCGGGATAGGACGTCCACTCGCGCATGGTTGCCAGCAGCACGAGGAAGGCACCCGCGAAAAAAACCACGCAAACGCAGATCATGCCCGACCATCCCCCCGGTACGCGGAAACTGCGCGGTGCGGTCGGGCGGCGCACGCGCAGAATAATCAGCGCGAGAAACTCCAGCACCAGCGCCGGTGTGTACAGCAGGCAAGTAATGATTGCCAGGCTCCCGAATGGAAGAGCGGCGAACACCGCCGTTATCCCGCAAAAGATGAGTATGGCTACTTTCGGAACGCCAGTGTGCGGTGAAACTCTTGCGAGGAGCTGCGGAAGCCAGCGGTCCCGCGCCATTACAAAAGGCAAACGCGAAACATAGAGCAGCTGCGCGTTGAACAACGCCCACATGGAAACCACTCCGGCCGCGGCAACCAGGGCGCCCAGCCAGGGCCCTCCAATCAACCGCGAGATCACCGGCCAACCTGAATCAGTGTTCCAGATTGCCGGACTGCTGGCGACGCTCAGGCCTGCGAGCATGGGAAGCAGATAGCAGAGCACGAGCGCCAGGAGTGCTCCGCCCAGCGCTATTGGGTAGTTGCGCTGTGGCCGGTCAACTTCCGCGGCAAAGGTCGAGACGTTGTCCCACCCCGAAAAATTGAAGGATATTAGCGACAAACCCAGAAGTAAGGCGCTGGGATTGCTTTTCGAAAGGTCACCAGTGACCGTGCCGAGAACGGCGTGCGCGTCCGGACCTCGCATCAGCCAGGTGACGACCATCAGCGCGAATGCGCCTAATACGAAACCGGCGCCGACCTTGGATGAGCGGCCCACATCGCGCGCCCCGCGCAGATTCACAGCCATGGCAGACAGGATAAACGCCGCGGCCACTGCCCAGCGAAAAAGCGCCAGCACGCCCGCGTGCGGCGCGTTCGCGCCCGGCGCAAGTGCGGGAATAAAGAATGAAATATAGCTGACGAACAGCACCGGGAAGCTCGCCATCAGACCGATGGAATATCCCATCGTCCACCAGGCCTCTTGCACACCCCAGAAGGGGCTCATCGCTTCACGGACCCACACGTAATACCCGCCTTCCTCAGGCATCAGAGTCGAAAGCTCCGCCACCATCAGGGCCATCGGCAAGCTCCAGAACAACGGCGCGGCTAGAATCAAGACCACAGCCCAGCCCGGCCCGACGGCGGCAGGCAACGGCTCTAGTCCGAACGGCCCCCCGCACGTTGTGAAAAACGCCACAGCCATCAATCCGAGAAGCGTCAGTCGACGCTCCGGTGGCAAATGGATGAGCGCAGAGCCGGGGCTTTGCTCGACCGAGCGTTCGACGGACCTGTTTTCACTCTCTATGGCGGCATCACCTGCGCTGCACGATACAAGGAAAGTTTCTAGGCGGCAAAGCATTTGCATCGCGGCGGACCAGGAGTTGCGGGACCTCTGCGTTCATTCCAGTGATCGGTTGGCATCTCGCCCTCGTCTGAGAGTGTCATGAATTCCTGTTGTCCGGAATCCGACTTATCGCGACTTAAACTTGGTCTCGGACGATAATCCGCGCTCGGATGTAAGAATTGGCCGAGGCGAGGAACGATGAACAGCCTATTTCGTGCCAAAGAATTGAGCTTGGCTCCGGGAACGCTGTTGTGTTTGCAAACCAGGCCGAATGCCTGTTAACGCACTGAATGGATGCTCGGTCATCTGGTTTGGCCATCGCGCGTGGGGGAAGGGGAGGTGGCTTTGAGTGCGAGCGCCACGGCCACGAGCAATGAAGTGATGGAGTTTGCCCAGATTATTGCGGCGGCGTGCAGGAGCAGACCATACACCAACCAGAGAAGTACACCGGTGAGATACAGAAACAGCATGGGATAGGAAAGGTCCTCAGCGCCTTGCTTTTTGATCTTGACGATTTGCGGAACGAAGGCGGTCGTCGTACAAAAAGCAGCAAGGGGTCCGACGTAGGATAGAGGGTCCATTTGATCTCCGCGTGACTTGCGACTGGCTACAATCTTTTGACTAACTGCAAGCTCTGCGACTAGCTGCTTCTGCGCAAAGATACCGCAGCTGTGGCGAGGTTGCCTAGCTCTGAACAGAACTCCCGTAGCTCTGAACAAAATCTGCGTAGCTCTCTTCCAGGACTAACGACGTTTGGTAAGAACGACTTGTGTGGCGTTTGGAGTGGGAACATGTTCGGTGCACTGATAACCGAACTTTGGTAAGTCGATACCAGCGAGAAGGTGTTCACCGGAGCCGAGCAGGACCGGGGAAATCGCCAGATGAATGTCGTCGATAAGTCCGGCTCGAAGGTATTGCTGGATGGTAGAGACGCCGCCTCCCACCCGGACGTCTTGGCCCTGGGCAGCATCCATGGCGCGTTGAAATGCCGCGTGGATGCCTTCGGTGACGAAGTGGAACGTGGTGCCGCCGCTCATGCTGATTGATTCGCGCGGGTGATGGGTAAGCACGAAGACCGGAGTGTGATACGGCGGGTCGTCGCCCCACCATCCTTTCCAGGTATTGTCAGGCCAGGGTCCTCGTACCGGCCCGAACATGTTGCGCCCCAAGATCCAGGCTCCGATGTTTTTGAAGCCACGCGCCGCAAAGTCGTCGTCGATGCCGGTCGTGCCGCCTTCATTTCCAAATATTTGCCGAAAGGTTCGAGTGGCGAACGCCCATTCGTGCAAGGCCGTGCCACCAACACCGAGCGGATGGTTGAGGTCTTGGTGAGGGCCGGCGCCAAAGCCGTCGAGAGATATGGAGAAGCTGAGAACACGGAGTTTGGGCATTATTTTTTTGCGGGCCCCAGAGATTTTTATATTGATTTCCGGAATGCAGGAACGTTATACACCGGTCGCCTACCGAGCGTTAAACTTTCTTCGCGATGGAGCTAAGTTACGGTGAATATCGTCCGTAGTCGTAAAACGAAGTCGACCTTAAGGCCGAAGGGTCCCTGACTCGCCTGCAGAAACCGCGTCATCGAAATCTCCTTCTGAATCAGGTGTGCGCAAAATCGATGGATTCTGCCGAGGATTCTAATTTTGGGCCAGCCCCCGATTCATTCGTAGTGTAGCGCGACGGTGGGGTCCACGCGCATGGCGCGGCGTGTGGGTATGAAGCAGGCGAACAGGGATACCGCGCAGAGCAGGATCGCAACGCTGGAAAACGTCAACGCGTCGTGGCTTGTCACGCCGAGAAGCAGGCCACTCAGATAACGCGTCAGAGCGAAAGATGCGGCCAAGCCCAGGCCCATACCGATAAGTGTTAAGCGAAGACCATGACCGAGCACAAGCCGAAGAATGTCGTCTTTGCTCGCTCCCAACGCCATACGGATGCCGATTTCATGTGTGCGCTGCCGAGTGGTGTAAGCCGTTACGCCGTAAATTCCTACGGCGGCGAGAATCAAAGCGAGCAAGCCGAATGCGCCGACAAAAGTTCCGGCAACGCGCTGGCCAAAGCTGGCAAACAGCTCCTGCGATTCAAGCGTGTTCACGTCGAACATCACGAGGTCGGCATTCTGCTCATGGACGGCAGCCTGGATCGTCTTGCCGACCGTCAACGGATCTCCGGCCACTCGCGCGTGGATAATCATGTTGGCCCGATACACCTGATACAACGGTAAGTACACCTCTGGCGTTGGCGTTTCATTCAAGCTTCGCACTTTAGCATCGCGCGCCACACCCACCACGGTGAACCATTCGTTGGTAAAGTCGGAGTTGAGCTGCTTGCCGAGCGCTTCCTGATGCGGCCAGTAGCGCTCCGCGAATGCTTCGCTCACGATCGTCGCGCGTTGTGAACTCTTAGTGTCCTGCGGCGTGAAGTCGCGCCCCTTCACAATCGGAATCTGCATGGTTTTGAAATAATTCGGCGTAATGATAGCCGCCTGCGTCTCCATTACTTCATTCGGCTGCGATACGTAGCCTTCGGGCTTCACACTCGTGGAGCCTCCGCCAAATCCCAGCGGCACGCGATCCGACAACGACACGGACTGGACGCCCGGAAGCGTTTCCAGCCTGGCCACAAGCTGGCGATCGAATTCGGCCCCGTTCGCTTCCAAATATCCCGCTGTAAACAAATCGTAGGAAGCGACCCACACGTTATGTGCGTTGAATCCCGGATAGATTTGCTGCGCGCTCCTGACGCTGCGAATAAACAATCCTGCGCAGATTAGCAGCAGAAGCGACAGCGAAATCTGAGCGACTACCAATCCGCCGGCAAGGCGCGCTTTCCGCAGGGTGCCGGACGCGCTCCCGGTGTCCTCTTTCAAAACCGTAATCGGCGCGACGCCCGAGGACCGTAGTGCAGGCAAAATTCCAAAGATGATACCGGTGAAGAGCGCAATCAACAGCGTCGCAAACATCACCGTGCGATCCGTGGCGATCGTGAGCGACAATGGTGCGTCCGTATCAGGCATGAATTTCATCAAACTTCCCGCGGTCCAGAAAGTGATCAGCAGGGCGAGCGCACCTCCGACAAGCGCCAGCACCAAACTCTCCACCAGCAGTTGCCTTACCAGCCGCCATCGGCTCGCTCCCAGCGACATTCGAATAGCGATTTCACGGCGTCGTGATACCGAGCGCACCAACATCAGATTCGCGACGTTCGCGCATGCCAGCAATAGCACGAGGCCTGCAATCGTCATCAGCATTGGCAATAGCGTGGAGAGAAATGAATTCAACCCCCATGGGCTACGCCAGAGCGGGAAGGCCATGACAACGTCTTTGCCTTTGTGTTCCTCGGGATAGTTCTTTGCTTCAGGCTTGAGTCGAAGCGTCATTTCCGCCTGCGCCTGGGCCAGTGAAACGCCCGGCTTCAACCGTCCCAACACCAACAACCAGAAATTGTGATGGTCGTGAATCAGGTCGCCCCGCGAGTCCAACTGCGCTTCCATCATGATGGGAACCCAGATCTCGGTTCGCACTCCAGTCTGGCTTCCCTGAAACACTGCCGGCGTTACGCCCACGATGGTGTATGGGTGTTTGTTGATTTCAATGCTTTGGCCCACGACATCCGGACTTGCGCCGAAATGTGTTTGCCATAGCCGGTAGCTGATCACGGCCACGGGCGCGCCGTCCAGTTTCTCGTCCTCGGAAGGTAGAAACGTGCGTCCAAGGATCGGTCGCACGCCCAGTACATCGAAATAATTCGCAGTCGCGACCATGCCCCAGACGCGCTCCGGTTTAGATTTGCCCGTCAGGCTCATCTGAGCGAACCAGCAGGCGGTGATTCCGGTAAAACTCTGCTGCCCGTTGCGTACCGCTTCGAGATCGGGATAGGTGAAGCCGAAAGGCTGGGTGGGCTTGCCCAACGTTAGCGAGACGACCTCGCCAGGCTTGTAGAGCCCGGGAACTGGGTTCAGCAATGCTGAATTGATCCAACTGAAAATCGTGGTGTTTGCCCCGATGCCCAGGGCGAGCGTCAGGATGGCAATCGCCGCATATCCCGGCGCCTTGACCAGCATTCGCAGGCTGTACCGTATGTCTTGCCAGAACGAGGTCATCGCGCACCTCCAAGGACGAGTTAAGTTAAATCAAGCATGTCCCGGCCCACATCGCTTATGGCCTAAGTGAATGTTTGGGCAACGCTTAGCTGGGTGGGGCTAACCGCGGAACGCCGCCGCCGTCCGATTCTGGGACGCGCTTACCGCGGGACCGGACATTGGGCTGAAGGTGGGACTCGCGCTGTCGGTGATCAGCAAGAGAGGAGCGCACGGGCCACGAGCGACCCCAGCCTTATTGACTCAAACGGGCGCGCAGGCCGCTGATATGGGGAATGTGCGGGAGCAGGATGGCCAGATCGGAGTCCTTAGACTACGTTGCGCTACGGGTTGCCGTGGTTTGAGATGGTAGCGGTTTTTCCGTCGAACTTTGTTAGTTGGACGGTGAAGGGTTCGTTGTAGGTGAGGGCTTTGTCGCGGAGATAGCTTAGCGCGACGGCCTCGCCGAGGAGCAATGACGTGTCGGTATCGCTGCGCCAGTGGATGCCGGCGTGGATCCCGTGGCCGAAAGAGACGTTGTGCCCCAATTTGGCAAGTTCGCCATTGACGGTGAGTTCGCCGGCATCCGGGCCAGTGTAGGACTGAAGAGACAAGCCATCGGCGGCGGGCACCATCGGATTGGGGAGCACGAAATTTCCGTCGAAGAAAAACTTCAGCACGGTGATGCAGGCTCCGGCTACTACGCCGTGACCGGTTGGATAGGAGGGGTGAGTCGGCGAGCCCTCCGGGAAGGCTTGCGAAAGCAGCCAAGTGCCGTACTTGTTGAAGCTCTGTTGCAAGCCTTGGGAATTCATGATCACGTTGCTCAACTTCACGTCGGTGTTGGCACCCTGCCCGGTTTTGAGCAAGTGGACGATTCCGGCAATGGCTTCGGGCCGTGGGCGCAAGTGCACAAACCATTTCTGATACCAGACAGCGTTCAGAGCTTTGCTAGCTACGGCTGTGATCGTCGCTGCAAAGTCGGGCGGCCCGAAAGTGCCAAAGCCGTTTTCCGCCCGTGAGCCGAGATAGGGATTGCCGGGGTTGAACGGCGGCGGATTGATTCCGGAGAGCACGAGAAATGCAGTGAAATAAGCTTGAAAGAGACCGTCCACGTGAGTGTAAGCGGCGATATCGCGGCCATTCCGCAGGTACCGCAGTTGCGAATCAAGCTGGTTGCGCAGACCTGTGTCCACGCCGCTTTGAATATCGAGCCAGGTGGTGAATTCCGTTCCGTAGTCCAGATTCGGGACATAGGTTTGCATTTGCTGAGCCAGGGGCTGAGCGCCAAACTTTGTTGGAAGGATGAAAAACTGGGAAATGTAAGGACCGAGCGATTCACCCGCGAAGGCGCCGCGGAACAACAGATCGGTGGTGACCTGGCCACTGCCGTTTCTGGGACCGAGATAAGTTGGCTGCGCGCTGAGTTCGGCGGCTGCCTGACCCGCCAGCGCACTCGAGCCGTATTCGGTGAATGCCACATCGCGAAGTAGCGAAGCCCAATAGTGTTCCAATAACTCGGTGGCGTTTTGGTCGCTGGAAGTTCTGGGCGCGGGAGGAACCAGGGGCTGGCCGAATTGAACGCCGTCGAGACAGTCCATGGCGAAGGCCAGGCCGCCTTGCGGGCCGTTCAGTGTGCGGGTGCCTCCCATGGGTATTTTTTGGAAGTCTGAAAACCTTCCGCTGGCGAGCGCGGTGGTGAAGGCCGAGAAAGCACTCAGGTCCACTCGGCCGAAGGAATCGTGAGGAAGAGCTTTGGTGTAAGTGCCACCCTTGTCGGCATAACGCTCCAGGTCACCGTTACTCACGTTTGGAGCCGCATGAACGAGAGAATCGCGGACTGCTTCTTTCACGCGCAGCTCGAAAGCCTGGAGCACTCGCTGGTTTGTAACGCCTTGAGGCGCCGGGACGCTTGTGGAATTGCTCGAGGCGGATTGCGCCGCAGCCGGTTGCGGATCGCCGAGTGCGCCGACAGTGACCGTGGCGGCGGCTGCTGCGTAGCCGATGCTCCCGAGAAATGACCGGCGGTTGATCGGCTCTGCTGCGGACTGCGATTCGGGTTTTGCCGGTAGTTCCGGCGTGGCTTTGCGTTCCGTCATGGCTCACCCCTTTGCAAAGATTCGGATGCAGATCTACTGTTGTTCTCCATGCCGGCAGTGGATGCTACCGTTTGAAACTAAGAAGTCGACGCGAAGCCAACCGCGGGGACGCGCGGCTTGACGACTCTTGCGATTACGAAACCGGCGAACATCCACGTCAGCGCGAAATCGACGAGATTTATGAGCGTGTATGTGCCGGAAAATCCCCACCAGTTCCAATTGGGCAAATCAACGATGACGCTGGCGGCCAGCCCAGCGACAGCGAGGAACATGACTCTACCGGCATAACGGAGGCCGCTGGTTTGCAGAAGCATCCAGGTGAGCAGGAATGCCGCGGCGAATATGGAAAGCAGCTGAATGATCAAGCCTTGCGTGTAGGAAGGGAAACCATCTCGACGAATCGCCGCGAACATGAGCGGCCCCTTTTGCATTTTGGCCATTTGAGCTGCTTGCGCAGCTTTCCTCTGATCTGCAGACATGCCTTCGGTGGGAGGGGCTCCGGGAAGCACATAGATTCCTGACTGTCTCGAGTGCGACGCAATCACAGCGGCTACCTCGTCTTCATTTTGAAAAGCGAGCATTGGCTTTTCGTGCCAGCTGAGTACAGCCCAGGAAATGCTGCTCCAGATGAACGCGGTTAAACCACCCAGAATGGTCCCGAGCAATAGAGATTTCATCATAGAACCTCCTGAGCGACCTGCGGGTAGGCCGGCGAGATGCTGGATTGTGCCCCGCAACACGGAGTTTTGCAAATTATTTTGCGGCCGGATGGGCATGCTGCGAGATGCTCAGAATGTTGCCTTCCGGGTCTTTGAACCAGGCGACTCTATCGCCTGTAGGCGTTGTCCAAATACCCAAGTCGCGATCTTGAACGAACGGATATTTTTCGACAGTTACGCCGCGGTCCCGAAGCCAGCTAGCAACCGCCTGAATATCCTGTACTTCCCAACCGAGGATGGTGCCTTGCAGCGGAGTGAAATTCGGCACTTTTGCGATGCGAATTTTGTGGCCACCGACACTCATAACCAGCGCATATTGATCGTGACTTATGAACTCGAAGCCTAGCTTGCCTTCATAGAAGGCTCGAGCCTTCTCATAGTCTGTTGTCGGGACGAACCCGACCATTTTTCCTTGAGCCAGCATGTTGGCCTCCTGATTGATTTCCGGCGAAAGGAATAGCACTTGCACAGCCTTCTTTCTCTCGCTATTGTGACAACAAATGTCGCATAGATGCCAAAGCATACTCCTCGGTTCGGACGGTCGCCGGGTGGCAGACGTGGCACATGTCAGTGCCGAGTTGGAAGACGGGCACGCTATCCCGGAGCACTCTCATCCTGAGGACCAACTCCTGTTCGCTGCAGCAGGGGTGATGACGCTCACCACCGAGGAAGGGCTGTGGGTGGTGCCGCCGCTTCGCGCGGTGTGGATTCCCGCGAAAACGATGCATTCTGTGGCGATCTCAGGACGGGTGTCCATGCGAACGCTTTACTTCCTGCCGAAACTTGCCCGCTCATTCCCTAACAAATGCATGGTGATAAATGTGTCGTCGCTGTTAAGGGAACTGATCCTTCACGCCTGCACGATTGCGAAATTGCGTAAGGAAAATCCGGCCGAGAGAAGGATCGTAGAGATGATCCTGGATCAATTGAACGTAGTAGAGAGTATCCCGTTGCAATTGCCACATCCGGTGGATTCGCGGGCGACCCGAGTGGCGAGAACGCTGTTTGCGAATCCGGGGGACCCAAGAACATTAGAAAAACTGTGCATGGACTGCGGCGCGAGCAAGAGAACTATTCAGCGTCTATTCCTGGCAGAAACGAAAATGACTTTCCACAAGTGGCGCCAGCAACTTCGGTTGCTTCATGCCATGCAGCGGCTGGCTGCGGGAGACAAGGTGACTTCAGCGGCTTTGGAAGCGGGATACAACAGCACGAGTGCATTCATTTCGATGTTTCGCAAGCAATTGGGAACAACGCCGACGCGGTATTTGCAAGGGAAGATCGTTCGAGGCGCAGGCACCACGGTGCGGGGAGCCTTCGATGCGATCGGCTCCCCGGTGGCAGCGGATTGAGCTACTTTTGTGAGTCTTTGGCTTTTTTCTCGGCGGCTGCGGCTGCAGCAGCGGCGGTCCACGGCGGCACGATGCCGTTGACGCGCGCGTAGGCGACGAGCTGGCCTAGATGCTCGTGGGCGTCGGCGACGAGAATGTAGATCACGTCACCTTCATTCGCCTGGGGACCGAGCTTGGGCAACAGCTTTGCATAATCCGCGTTAGCCATACCTTGAATTGTTTTCTGGGTGTATTCCCCCGACTTATTTAGTTCGTCGACGATTTTGGCTTTGTCGGCGGTCGACTTTTCATAGGTCTTACCATCGAACCCCGCCGGCGGCACGGCTCCCATCAAGCCAAGAATGAAATAGCGTTCACCCGAGACGTGGAGAAAAACTTCGGCGAAAGAGCGGGAGTCAGGAGTGGGACGCCAGTTAAATTTGTCCTGCGGTAGCGCCTGGGCCAGACTGATGACTTTTTTGTTTACGCCATCGAGGTCCAGGGCGGCTTGGGCCTTCATGTCGTAACTGGGCGCGGTCTTGTCTTCAGACTGAGCCGATTGTGCGGCTCGCGCGCCGGGCGTGGCGGCTTGCGACACCCCCACAGCTGCCAGAAGGGCACAGGCCAGAACGGAGAGAACTAGGCTTTTCATTTTCTTGCTCCTTTGTTCGATGCCGCACACGTTTCGGGCCCTCGTCTCATTAGCGGACAGATTGGCAAATGAGTGAGGACCAATGGGCGGTCGTCGGTAGATAGATGTAGAGCATCGCGCGCGGCCGTGTTCCTCCGCAGATACATACGCAGATGCATATGGCTTTGGATTCCCGGTGGCCAGAGTATTTCAGGAATTCCGCCCTACTTAGACGGAGTTGGGAAGAAAAAACCTTCCTCGAAACAGACATTTTCTCAAGTGGGGCGGTAAGTGGCCTGCCTCGAACAACCTTAGGAGAGCATTCCTCCCTCGGAAGCAGAGGAATCGGGGAAATCGGGAAGGTCGCCCTGGGTGACACCGCGGAGCTCGGCGCGGATTACATCGGAGGAAAAGCCGGCGCTCAACAAGCTGCGATACAAAGAAGCTATTTTGCGTTGATCGAGCGGGCCACGAAGGTGCGCGAGGCGGCGTTTTAGGCGAGTACGGACCAGAGTGGATTCCTCCGTTTCGGCGAAGACGGTTTTGAGAGCGGCGTCGATGTAGCGATCAGCTACGCCGCGGGCGCGAAGTTCGCGGGCGATGCGGAAGCCTCCCTGGCGACGCAATTTTGCGTGCTGGTTGGCGTAGTCCAGGGCGTAGCGCGCATCGTCCAGGTAGTTAAGTTCGCGGAGTCGGGCGACGACCGGCGCGATTAAATCTTTATCGTCGGCGCGGCGGTCGAGGTAGATCTTCATCTCCTGGATCGAATATGCGCGGCGCATCAAACCGCGTACCGCGCAGGCGTAAAGATCCGGCTGGTTGGAGACTTTGCGGGGTGAAGAGCGCTGACGCATGCAAGGACGAGCATAGAAGCAAGAGCGTGTGGAAGCAAGGAAGCTCAGAAACAAAAGAAAACAGAAGCGGGGCAGGTGCCTTCTTGGCGGTAGCGAGTGAGGTGCCTGCCCTGGACAACGATTAACGTTGGCGATTTATGTCCCCGTAAAGCGCGGCATTTGGCAGGGACGCGTGTTCATTGTTGCGCAGCCGAAGCGGCGTGCTGTTTTACACGCTCGGTGGGGCGGTAGTGGCCCGGTTCGGCGCGGAACGTGATTGCGAGGCGGTTCCAAGTATTGATGGTGGCGATGGCCATGACCAAATCCACGAGCTCGTTGTCGTTGAACCGGGCATGAGCCTGGGCGTAGACGTCATCGGCCACGTGGCCCTGGTTGACTAGCGTGATGGCTTCGGTCAAAGCGAGCGCGGCACGCTCGCGTTCGCTGAAGAAAGGAGCTTCACGCCAGGCGGAAACGGTGTAGAGGCGCTGTTCAGTTTCACCCAGGGCGCGCGCGTCTTTTGTGTGCATGTCGAGGCAATACGCGCAGCCGTTGATCTGCGAAGCGCGCAATTTTACTAGTTCGAGCAAAAGAGGCTCGAGGCCGGATTCGTCCACGTACTTCTGCATGGCTAAGACAGTAGCGTAGGCTTTCGGGTTGATTTTGGTCAGACTGATGCGTGGATTCATGGCAGCTCCTTTTTATGATTTTTGGTTAGCTGATTTTTTGCGGGCGGAGAACATGGCGTTCACTTCGCTTGCGGGAAGCATGTAGCGGGCCAAAGTTTCGTAGGTGCCTTTGGATTTCAGTTCGGTGGCAACTTCGCGCAGCAGGCCGAGGGCCGCGCGCGATGGTCCGGAGCCGAGACTCACTCGGCGCACGCCCGCGGCTTTCAGTTCGCCGATGGTCGGCCCGCCGGGGCCGGCCAGGACGTTCATGGCTCCTGGAGATTCCTGCAAAAACTTTTTGATCTCGTCGAGTTTTTTCATGCCGGGGACAAAGATGCAGTCCGCGCCCGCTTGGCGATAAAGATTTGCGCGGCGGACGCATTCGGCGAAGCGATTCGGAGACGGACTTGTCGTGGCCCAGTAGGCATCGGTGCGAGCGTTGATTACGAGCGGCACTCCGGATTGGTTGGAGGCTTCCCGGACGGCTTCGATTTTTTCGACGTGAGCCTGCGTTTCGGAAACGCGCGCTTCGTCGTCTTCACCATCTTCCAGATTCAGGCCGACCGCGCCAGCTTCGATGAGTTGCAGCGCAACTTGATGCATCTGAACCGGGGTGGTGGAGTAGCCAGCTTCCA
>Ga0307477_10001160_pt1 | contig 23298 bp, 17 predicted proteins | sample atmos_gasesECM2C_FD_203316 | JGI IMG/M metagenome (GOLD analysis project Ga0307477, IMG submission 203316) | Hardwood forest soil microbial communities from Morgan-Monroe State Forest, Indiana, United States - atmos_gasesECM2C_515 | ecosystem: Environmental > Terrestrial > Soil > Temperate...
GTCCTGCGCGGTGCCATGAACCCAGTCCCGGTCCACGATAATGTGGTTGGCTGGCGAAGCGGCCTCAGGCGCGATCAGGTTGTAACTAATGCCGGTACCGACGGTGCGGGTGATCTCCAGCCCCGGTCCGATCCGGTAATGATTGGCGCCGGAAGCCAACACCAGCGGTCCGCCCGATTTGCTGCCCATCAACGTAGCCACAACTTTCTGCGTGGAAGTGCAATTCAATGCGGGACGGCCGGGCAATGACGCGACACCGGCATAGCACGGATTGATACGGGTTCCTTCCGGCGGCAACGAAGCATCTGGCGCGCTGCTGCGAATAATGATCCAGTTACTGTCATCGCAACTCTTTGCTGGCAAGGTAAAGAAGCCGTTGAACGTCGCTCCGGCCTGCAACTGGATCGTGTCCCCGCAGTTCGCGTTGTTTAATACGGTTTGAAGATTGGCGCCCGCAGCCACATTGATAGTGTTCCCTGGTGCAGGCGTGTCGGCCATGGTGCTTTGAACGGTCGTGCGCGGCAATTCTGCGGGCCCGTCGAAGTTACCGGAATTTACCACTGTAGCGTCTAGAGTGAGTTGCTGGCTGTTGCTCTGTGAAGATGAGTCGGTCACCGTCACGGTGAAAGTAAAAGCACCAGCCTGACTGACGGTTCCGGCAAGCACACCGGTATTGGAATCCAAACTTAGTCCGCCAGGCAGGGCTCCAGACGAAATCGACCAAACGTACGGAGAAGATCCCCCCTGCGCCGTGAGAGTAGCGCTATAAGGCACATTCACTTGCGCGCTGGTAAGCGACGACGTCGCAATGGTCAACGGCGACACGCCTTGCACTGAAATAGTAGCAGATGCATTTATCTGGCTGTCTGCAGCCGAGGTTGCGGTGATGACTGCCGTTCCTCCGCTCATGGGCGCTGTGTACAGCCCGGAGGAAGAAATTGATCCGGTATTGGCGGACCATGTAACCGACGTGTCTGACGTGTTGCTGACTGCAGCTGTGAACTGCAGCTTTGCGCCGGGGCTCAGTTGAGCCGTTTGTGGGCTGAGCGATACCGAAATCTGACTATGTGTTTTGTGCCCCACATCGATCTTCGACGACTTGCTGCCTGATCCGTTCTGCGAGCTTGCGGCTACCATGAAGGCGTATGTTCCACTCACTGCAGGCACGCCGGAGATCACACCCGTGCTCGAATTCAGTGATAATCCGGAAGGAAGTGCGCCTTGCACAATCCAGAATCTGAACGGCGGCATGCCACCTGCCACCTGCAGGGTTGAAGCGAACGCCTGACCCTGGGTCGCCGGGGGAAAATTTGCCACAACTGCAACTGGGTGTACCAATTGTGAAATGCGGGCCGGGCGACTGAAATCTTCCATCGAATAACGAACTTGCGCGACAGCAAAAGCAGAGACGCACATTACTACAACAACTGCCAAACAGAAGCGAAAACCCCGAGTTGTGGTTCGTGCATCGGCCAAGGCGATGGGGGACATAATTCCCTCGAAAGAAGATGCCAGGCCCGAAATCGACCTGCTTGGGAAACTCTAGCTTTTCGGGTACTCGGAAGACAGATAACCAAGGGACACCTCAAAAGGTCATCTCCTTTAGGAACGGTGCCAGTAACAAGGGACTGTCTTTCGATTGCTTTAGAACTTGTCGATTGGCGCGCGAAGTGTGCTGTCGGACAAAAATTCGCGCGTGGCGAGACCGTTGGAATAGGTGTGGAAAACAGAGATTTTGCCATGCACACGAAAGGACATGCAGGGGAAAATCAATTGCCTTGAACAAACAAGGTATTCAGGAAGATCAGTTATTTTTCGCGACAGATTCTTCGGGTTCAACTGCCGATGAGCTCATGGCCCGTCCTTCTCCCTCAATGCAAACCCGATGCCAGAGTTCGAGATTCAACAATCGCCAGATGCGATCGCAGTGATCAATATGACCTGCCACGTGCTCATCGAACAGCCGTTCGATCGCCGCGCGCTGGAAAAGCTTCCGGTCCACGCTGCGTGGTTCCAATAGGAGATCGCGGATTTCCTGTAATTGCGGGCCTTTCAGCCAGCGGCTCCATGGGGTAGGAAATCCGAGTTTCTTGCGATAAAGAATTTCGTGCGGCAGCAAGTCCTGCACGGCTTTCTTCAAGATTCGTTTGCCGCTCAGTCCCTTCAATTGAAACTTGCGGGGGATATTGGTGCCAAATTCCACCAGCACATGATCGAGAAAAGGCACGCGGCTCTCAATGGAGGCGGCCATGCTCATGTTGTCCTGTTTCATGAGCAACTCGACCAGGTAGGTTTTTATGTCGGTATAAAGAAGACGATGCAGCGTGTCGCCCGAGGACCGGTCCCAATACTCCAGAGAACTTTTGTAAGCCGCACCGGTTCTGAATTCAGCAGCGATTTCGTTTGACAGTAGAGAGCTTTGGTCTCTTTCGCTGAAGGCGCACAGAAAATTATCGAAGTACAACGACGCCCAGGAATTTCCGTCGCGGGCGAGCGGAGTGTGCGCCAACTTTCGCCTGAGGGTAGCACTGATCCATGATGAATTTTGGATGGCACCGCGAATTTGCCTGCGAACTGCCCCAGGTACCAGACCGCGGTAATAGCGGTCGAGCGCGGCATTTTTTAGAGTGAATGCGTAGCGCGCATAGCCGCCCAGAGTCTCGTCGCTGCCTTCGCCGGTCAGCACTACCTTTACCCGCTCCTGCGCTAGTCGTGCCACAAAATAAAGCGGTACGCTCGACGGCCATGCGATGGGCTCGTCTTCATGCCAGATGAGTCGCGGCAGAGAATCGAAAAACTGCTCTCGGCTGACCAGCACTTCGTGATGAACCGATTTCAGATGTTCGGCGACCATGCGGGCATACGGCAGCTCGCTATAAGTGTCCTCAGCGTAGCCGACAGAAAATGTTTCGACTGGCGCGCGCCGAAGCTTAGTCATCAACGCGGCCACGGCGCTCGAATCTATTCCTCCGCTGAGAAACACCCCGAGAGGAACATCGCTCATCAAGTGGCTTTGGACGGCTTGTTCCAGCAGATCGCGGTATTTCTCGATGTAGAAGGTTTCGCCGTGCGAAGAATCCTCGTCAGCGACCGGTAAGTCCCAATAGGACTCAATACTCACTCGGCCGTCGAGACCTACCTCCATCGTATGTCCGGGCATTAACTTCACTATGCCGTCGTAAAAACTCTCACTGCCCGAAACATATCCAAAGGCCAGGTATTCAGGCAGCACTTGGCGATTGAACTTTGGTTGGGCACCTTCGGCGAGAACTACTTTGATCTCCGAACCGAACACCAGCGACTGTGAAGTCAGCCGATAATAAAGCGGCTTGATGCCCATGCGATCGCGCGCGATGAACAGCCGCTGCTTTTTAACATCCCAGATGGCGAACGCGAACATGCCGCGCAGATGGCGCACACAATCGCGGCCGTACTCTTCGTAAAGATGAATTATGGTTTCGGTGTCGCTGTTGGTGCGGTAACGATGCCCGCGCGTCTGCAACTGCTCGCGCAATGCCGCGTGATTATAGATTTCGCCGTTGAATACGATCCACGCAGTTTCGTCTTCGTTGCTGATCGGCTGATGCCCTCTTGCCAGATCCACAATGCTCAACCGCCGCATGCCTAATCCGACGGGACCAGAAACGTAGAACCCGGCGTCGTCCGGGCCGCGATGGAACATGATCGCGCACATCTGGCGAATCGTGTCGCCCTCCACCCGCTCGTCGCATCCGAATTTAACGACACCGGCAATGCCACACATAAATTTTACTTACCTCATCCCGCGATCAGCCTACAACGCCCGCGTCCCACGATGCCAGAGTCGCGTCTGAGAAGCCGAGCAGAACTTTCTCGTCCGACGAAGATACATGCCGCTTGCCGTCGGTCTCCCAATATTCAAAGCGCTCCACCAGGCACGAGGCAGATAGGAGGGCTTCACCGTGATACTTAATAAAGGACGCTTGACAGACCGCGATGTGCGAAATGCGCTGGCCTTCAGCGCAATAATAAAAAAACTTGCCGTCGCTCTCCCAGTCCCCGAACTTCCAGTTTCCAACCTCGGGGGCAGGAAAAATCAAAAAGTGGGTGCGCCCACTCTCGCGGTATTCGTAGGCGGTAATAGCCTTCGCCTCGGCCGATTGCGTCTTTAAGCGGACCAATTCTCCTGGAGCTTCGCCTTTCGCGGTGAGCGCCCGAACCACCATTGCATGTTCCGATGGAAGTCGTATCTCCGCCCGGCAGCGCAGGACCTGGGCCGGCTCTGCCACTCCATACATTGGCGAGACGTGACCTGAAGTTATCCGGCAATCCCATTCGTTGTCGTTCACCGGAACGAATGCTATGCCCTTGGACAGTTCGTCGTCGGTTGCATTCGCAACAACAAAGCTACTGTCGACTTGATGAGCAACCAAACTCGGATCAAAGTGCCAGAACGTCTCCAGCACATGCGCTGTCTTCCCTTCCGCGGTATCGCGCACCATCCAGAAGCCCTCATAAAGATGGAAGACGAATCTTCGATGGAGGACAGGATCGCTCAGTCGCAGATAGCCGTTATGGCTGCCGCTGAAATACGTGAACGTCTCACCGGTAATCCAGGAGTCAGCGCGAACCGCTGGCAGGTCTCTCCACGCGAACGGGCCATCGGGCACGGCTTGATCAAGCTCGTCGACCCGCAAAGTGTTATGAGCGCCAGTTCCGCGAAATGAATTGCGTTCGTCGCCCGAGTTCATGTAGCAAAAGGTGCCGGAATCAATCAGGCAAGGCTGCCCATGCGCCGAATACTTCACGCTCAGAGCATCCGCGTGCCCGTGTCCGGCGCGCATTGCACCCAGCGGGCCAGCATCGATCACGAGCTGTTGCGAAGACTTTTCGGGACCAGCCGAAATGTAAATTCCGCCGATTGGAAATGAGTGCGAGCGCGAAGGTACGGAAGCAGAAACGCCAGAAAAAAAAGATGCGGCTTGATCTCCGAAGAGCCAGATCGCTTCCTCGGTCAGCGTGGCCGCGGCGCGAAGCTGCCCGTCTTGGAAAAGAGTCGCGCCGATGGCTAGCGGATCGGTCATATGCTGGCCGCGATTGCGTCTGGAGTTGAACAGCCGGCCACCGTCGTCATCCCCGAAACCCTGTGGCGGCCCGTTCTGCGACATGGCTTCGACCACCGCCAACATTTTCTTCAGAACTTCGTCGAAATTCGCGGGGACGTCGATTTGATTTCGCGATGCCAGCAGCCTGGCATGAAGAAACAAATCCAGCGCGTACACGTGATAGTACAGAGATTGCTCGAAGTAAACGCCATCCGGGTGCACTTGCCGTTCAGCTTCCTGCAACAAGATTTCCCATCCCTTTTTCTTCCAACGGTCCGCCGATGCAATTTGCGGGTACAACACACCGATGAAAAAGAGCGCAGCAGCCTCGCCCAAGAGATGAGTGTTGGGAGAAAAATATGTGGAAAGATATCGCTCGATGTAACGCCCGTTTAGCGCAAGACCGCGAAGAAGGTCCGCGTTGAACTGGGCGTTCAGTTCAGGACAGTCCACAAGAAGCTGACTGACCCAAATCCAAGACAGGCTTCGGAAGGCGACTTCCAGGCTGCTTACCCAATTGATGCCGAGGGGATATGGGTTTGCGCGCTGCCACGCGTACCACTGCGAAATCAATTCATTCGAGTAGCGGGAATCGTGCGTTAAGAGCCAGGCCTTGGCAAGAGTAACTAAATGCTGATGCCGGTTTAGCTCCCACGTAACTTTGTGATCGCCAATCTGCGCGAAGTCAAAGAAGTTGATTTTGTACGAGGGCTTGGGCGGCGAACGCTTGCCGTGCACGGCATCGAGATGCCAGTCGATTTCGGCGCCGTAGTCAAGATCGACATACCCGAGCAATCGGAACCGATGCCGGCAGATTTCATCGGCTTCGCTGAGGGTTGCATCGACTTCGGCTGGCAAGCGCTCGCGCAGCAGGCGAACGCGTTCAGGTAAATCTGTTTGTGCGAAAAAGAAATTGCCGCGGCGAGCGGTTTCGACACCATCAATTTGTGCGGGGCAGAATGTGTACCGGGGAAGGATCGCATCCAGGCGCTTGCCTAATTCCTGGCGCACACGGGTGTGCACTTCATCCCAAGTCAGGCGCTTAATTCGCGACCATTTTTCAAGCCATGCCAGGCTCACGGCTGGATATCACCCTCAGATTGGCTTGCATACCGCATGCGACAAACGAGTAAAAGCTCAGAATAGCACGCACATTTAACGATATCAGCGAGGCCGTCCTCGGGTCGCGGGAAACGGCATAGTTCGATGACATGACAATGACCAGCCGCCAAGCCTTCGCCCAAGCCGATCAACTTGAGCGCAAATCCCGAACGCTTATCGTGGAACATCGTCCCAGAGAATGGAGGTCGAATCCCTGTCGCCGCCGTCCGGTCCCGTCTGGTTTGCGGCCCGCCAGCCGTTTTTGGGCACAACTGGGAAAAGTTTCGCCTCCGGCGCGGCAAAAGTTTTCCTTTTTCGCCCGAAACTGCTTCCCATCCAGTGGTTCCAGCTACTCAGAATGATAGGGTTACGGCCACCACTTTGGTTCTTCCCTTGCTTCTACTCTCGGTGAAATGAACTCTTTACGCATCGTCTACACTCGTAACGCATTGTTCGCCATCGTACTTAGCTGCCTGCTGACCACCTTTGGCTGCGCCGGTGGTGCCTCTGGAAGTGGCGGGGGCAATCCAAAACTGGCTTCCATCAAGGTCAGCGCGGTCAACGCAAATCCGACCGTTGGCGACACCGATCAATTGACCGCCACCGGCAAATACAGCGATGGCAGCACTCAGGACCTGACCTCGACAGTGACCTGGACCACATCTCCGGCGGGTCTTGCGACAGTTGGCGCAGGTGGAGTGCTTACCGCGCAAGCAAGCGGCGCGGTATCGGTAACCGCAAGCATGGGTGCAATCAGCGGTTCGGCCAGCGTGACCATCGCCCCGAAGCTAGTTTCTATTGCGATTACGCCCGCCAGTAAAACTATCGCGGCATCGACCAAACAGCAGTTCGTTGCTACCGGCACTTATAGCGACAACAGCACGCAAGTCATCACCGGCAGCGTGAGCTGGAGTTCGTTGAACCCTGCCGTTGCCACCATCAGTACCACTTCGCCAACCTCAGGATTAGCTCTAGGAGTGACTGGAGGGACAACCAACATCACGGCAACATCTGGCTCAATTACATCACCCGCAGCTGTTTTGACTGTGACTACGGCTAGCGCAACGTCGCTCGCGATCACGGGCCCATCCAGTCTGGCTCTGAATGTAAGTCAGCAATTTACGGTGACAGCGACCTTTTCCGATAATTCAACCCAGGATGTCACCAATGTAGCAACCTGGAGCTCGTCATCAAGTTCAATAGCGACCGTCACTGTCAGTGGCCTGGTCACCGCCAAGAACCTGGGCACAGCGAATATTTCGGCCGCTTTCGAGTCGGTGAATGCCAGCAGTCCGCTAACGGTAGACGCCAGCAACCTGACCAGTATTGATATTACAGCCGCACAAAATAAGACTTTCATCGCGCAAGGCACGAAAATCGTAATGACCGCGACCGGTCATTTCAACAACGGAAGCACCAGCAATCTCAGCACGATCGTAAATTGGTCATCCTCAGACCCGACGGTCGCTCAGTTTGTATCGGTCAATCAATTATCCGGATTGAAGCCCGGCAACGTCACCATAACCGCTACGCTCGGTTCGGTTACCGCTTCGATTCCATTCAGCATAACCAATGCGACCATTCAATCGATCACCATCACTCCGGTTAATCAAACGATCCCGACCGGATGGCACTTGCAATTCTCGGCCACGGGAACGTTCAGTGATTCTTCTACTCAGGACATCAGCACGTCGGTGACGTGGAGCTCCGACAATTCCGGCGTGGCAGAGTTCGGGGCGCCGGGCAGCAGCATCGGAGTTGCGCTGGGAGTCAGCCAAGGCACCGCAAATGTTACGGCTGCTTTCAGTAGCGTCACGAAAACGACCTCCGTGACGGTGAGTTCAGCCACACTTAAGTCGATCACACTCTCAGCTGCTAAGACAAACCCAATCCTGGCCCCGGGATCGACTATGGCCTTCAATGCCAAGGGACTTTGGACCGATGGAAGTACGCAGAACGTGAACGTGTACGCGACTTGGTCTTCATCAGACGCCAATGTTGCGACCGTTGGGGTTTCCGGCGTCGCCACCGGTCAATCGGCGGGAACAGCCACAATTACGGCAACTTTGGGAACAAATAGTGCCTCGGAGTCGCTTGTAGTTGAAGGGTCGAGTCTGGTTTCGATCAAGATAACTCAACAAAATCTTAAACTTCCCGCAACGATTGAGACCCAACTGAATGCAATTGGAACATTCAGCGATGGGCAACAACTGGACCTGACGTCTGCGGTTACGTGGACTTCGTCAACTCCGTCGGTAGCAACAGTCAGCAATTCGGCTGACACCGCCGGTGTAGCTACGGGTGTAGCGACAGGTAGCACCACCGTCTCCGCGGCGTTCGCCGGAATCAGCGGCACAACGAACCTTACGGTCACTACTGCGACCTTGACTTCGATCGCCGTAACACCCAGCAACCCGTCAATTCCCCTGGGATCGTCGCAGCTGTTCGCGGCACAGGGAACGTTCACCGACAACTCAGTGGTGAATATCACAGTTCAGGTCTCTTGGACCTCATCTGATGTCGCGGTAGCAACCATCAAATCTAACGGACTTGCGAGCAGCGCTTCGACCGGCACAACCACAATTAAAGCAAGTCTGAATGGGGTGAATGGAACCACGATCTTGACGGTGCAATAGCAGAAAGGAGAAGAGTGCTGAATTAAAACATCGCAGAAAGTGGGTGACACAAAGAGCGGAAATTGGGTGGGTGAACTGGCAAACCCCCGGACCCGTACCAAAGCTTGATCCTCGCCGAAGCTGCCCCGCGAGAGCAGGGGGCCCCTGAATCGAGCATCATTCCTGTTTGGGTCTTCTCGGGCCAGTACCCAGACTCGACGCTAAAAATGTGGCACAGAATGGCTATCGTGAGTACAATTGCAAAGTCTCTCTCTAGATACTTAACGTTCGGCGAAGACTCGCAATTCTCCCCCTTTCATGTTAGAAAACCAGATGCCGGGTTCGACTCGGGATCCAGAAGCCTTGTTGCAAACGGCGGGAGTTATGTGGGTAAACAGAATTTACCAGGCGAAGGTGCTGTGACCGTTCAGGAGTGGGAGAAGCACTGCGATGGCATCCCTGACGTAAGCGTCATAATTCCTGTTCATCGCGGTTCGCAATACATTGCGCAGGCTCTGACATCTGTTTTCGCGCAGAGGTTTACGGCCTACGAAATTATCGTAGTCAACGATGGATCTCCCGAAACAGAGCAAGTTGAAAGGGAGCTGCACCCTTACGCGCAGCAGATTACCTACATCAAACAAGAGAATGGCGGCCCCAGTTCGGCTCGGAACGCCGGCATACTCCAGGCCAAAGGTGAGTACGTTGCTTTTCTGGACTGCGACGATGCCTGGCATCCAAGCTACCTAGGGGAACAACTCGCTCTACTTCGGGCTGATCCCGAACTCGATTTGATCTATTGCGATGCCTTACTGATCGGTACATCTCCAGACGCCGGCAAGACGGTGATGGAGATCAATCCCTCGCGCGGTGCTGTGACCCTTGAGAGCCTATTAAAACTCGATTGCAGCGTGATTACTTCCTGCACAGTCGTGAGGCGGCAGTGTTTGCTGGATGTAGGCCTTTTCGACGAGGACCGCCGCTGCTGCGAAGACTACGACATGTGGGTCCGAATTGCCGATCGCGGCGGACGCATGGCGTATCAACACAAAGTTCTGGCGTTGCGCCGCATTCATCCCCAAGCCATAACCGCGGACCCAAGCTACGTGATCGATTCGCAGGTAGCAGTATTCATGAAATTAGGTAAGTCTTTACGGCTAACACCCGTTCACCAAGCAATCGTCCAGAAACAGATTGCACGCTGCATGGCGGAGATTCAGTTACACCGCAGCAAAGCGGACTTGATGGCAGGAAAGTACACCGAAGCCGCCACGGCAGTGCGCTTCGCCAACAATTACTTTCAGAGCAGAAAATTGAGAAGCATAGAGTGGATTATCCGCCTTATGCCGAGGACGGTTCGACTCTTCTACCGGACGCGCAATCGCTGGTATTCAGGTGTAAAACACAAGAAATTCTTCAGGCCCTCCGATGAGATTACCTTCCCCAGGTAAGCTCAGCATGAGATTAGATGTCATTCTGCCTACTTTCAATCGGCAAGACCTACTGAAACTTACCTTAGAAAGCTTGCTGGTCGCGGATACTCCTCCCGACTTAAGCGTGTCCGTGACGGTTGTAGATAACAACAGCAGTGATGCGACCCGTGACACGGTGGAAAGCTACCGGCCAAGATTTTCCGGGCGGCTTTACTATGTGTTTGAGAAGAAGCAAGGAAGGTCGCACGCTTTGAACGCCGGCATTAACTCTACTTGCGGCGATCTTGTCGGCATGATTGATGACGATGAGCAGATCGATGGTCAATGGTTTCGGCGTATTTACGAAATGTTTGCCAGTGGCGAAGTCGATTTCATAGGCGGACCCTACGTGCCGCATTGGTCAGGAGATCCTCCCCCTTGGCTGCCCCGTAATCACGCTGGAGTGATTGGAGTTGTCGATGGAGGATCGCAGCATGTCTACGGCACCAGTGAAGCCGAGTTGATGGGCGGAAACGCTGTCATCTCGCGCGCGATGTTGACAAAGGTCGGTCTGTATTCCACCGACTTGGGACGCAGTGGAAAGCGCCCTCTTGCCGACGAGGACACCGATATGTATCACCGCTTACTTGCGGCAGGGGCAAGGGGAATGTATGTCCCGGATCTCATCATCTACCACTACATCCACCCGGACAGACTGACCAAACGTTATTTCCGGCGCTGGCATTTTTGGCGCGGCGTATCTTCCGGGCTATTGGATCGCAGGCAACCACAGCCGACACCGTATATGCTAGGGGTTCCCCGTTATCTGTGCGGAAGTGCGGCGCGCGGATTTTTACACATGCTGCCGAGGATGGCGGGATTCAAGAAAGATCCTGCGGAGCTGTTCGGGAACGAACTAAAGGTTTTTGACTTGTTTGGTTTTTTTTACGGGAAACATTTTTATAAGCCATCGAATAGTTGATCGTGCCGAATCGATGCAGTCGACGGCTATGCCTATTTCTTACCCATCGACTGGAGATTTGGCGCCAGGAACTGCAGCAGTTCATCTTTCAGAAATGGGCCGCAAGCGACCAGGCCGTCGATCAACGGATTTTTGCGATTGCAGGTTAATGGCTCTTGCAGCGTTTGTACGAAACCCCCGGCGCTCGCGATAAGCGCGGCGCCTCCGGCAACGTCCCATTCGTTCTTTGGTGTAAGCGTAAAAGTGATGTCCTCGAGGCCGGCAGACACCCGAGCTAATTTGTAGGCGACAGAACCCATGGGCTGGATCTTGAACGGGGCGTTCTGAAATTGCTGCCATTCGCCGCGTTTAGTTTCGCTGCGGCTGGCAAGAACCACCGCACCCTGCAATTCGCTTCGCTGGCTGGCCCGGGCGGGCACGCCGTTGTAAGTAAGTCCGCAGTCGATCGCGCCCACAAATATTTCGTTCGTCGCGGGATTGCAAATGCCCGCCGCTACCGGCCTCCCGCGTTCCACCATCGCAATCGACACACAGAACTCGGGAATGCCCTGCACGAACTCGCGCGTCCCATCCAGAGGGTCGACAACCCACACCCGCTCACGATCCAGGCGCGAAAGATCGTCGGCGCTTTCTTCGGAGAGCCAGCCTTCGCCTTCACACAACAAATTTTTTCGCAGAGCGGCGTCGAGAGCGCGATCGGCTTCCGTGACCGGATCATGTCCCGACTTGTATTCGGTTTCAATTTTCCCGGGAGTGAAGCGGGCAAAAATTTCCCGGGCATCTGCAAGAGCAGCGTCGATTCTCTCAAGCACGCTGGAATAGGAAGATTCTTTCATCTGCCGAGGAAATGCACTGGCGTCCACAACATTCTGATGCCGGTGGTCAGCAGAATCGCGCACAGAATCCGGCGCAACCACAACACCGGAACCCGCGTGCTGAGGTTAGACCCGAGAATTCCACCTGGAATTGACCCGATCAGAAGATACGCGACTAGCGAAGGGTCAACGTTGCCCAAACGAAAATGCAGAAAACTGGTTACGCCGGTGAGGATGACTGCATGCACGATATCCGTTCCGACCATCACTTTTGGCGGATAACTGTAAAACATCAAGAGAAGCATCATGATGATGCTTCCCGACCCCACCGAAGTCATTCCCACCAGAAATCCCGCGACCAGGCCGATGATCGCCATTCCGGTAAAAGATTTCGCCGTGGGATGACGTCCCGCGACTTCCTGCTCGATCCGTCGCTGCATCAACAGCAGCGACGAAACCACAACCAGCAGGATGCCCACGGCCACTTTGATGAAGTCATTGACGCCGGCGCCGTGCACAACCCGAAGGTGTTGTAATAGGCGAACACCTAAAATGGAGCCAGGGACGCTCCCCGCGGCAAGGGCCGCCACAACCCTGCGACGGACCGTCTCCTTCATCAAGTGCACGACGCTGGAAGGGATCTTGGTGAGGAAGTTGAATGCCGCGTCAGAACCCACGGCCACAATGGCGGGGACCTTGAGGCCAAAGATCAGAATCGGCAGCAGCAGTACACCCCCGCCCAGCCCGGTAAGGCCAATCAGGAAACCAACTACAAGTCCGATCAGGACTTTAGCCGCGATCAATTCCATCGTAATCGTGCCGGATACTTAAACCGCCGGGTGTTGTGTTGCTTTGTCTACGCTCCCGCCGTAAGCGCGGGCTCGGGACTGACTCCGATAAATCCCTGTTGCTCCAGGTGAAGAATAATTTCCTGTGCCGCTTCTTCGGCGCTCAACTCCGCGGTATTGATCACTACCTCGGCGTTAGTGGGCGCTTCGTAGGGATCGGAGACGCCAGTAAACTCCTTCACGATTCCCGCCCGCGCCTTGGCATAGAGACCCTTGCGATCACGCTGTTCGCAGGTTTCGATGGGCGTCGCTATGTGGACGAGAATGAAGCCTCCGTAAGGCTCAATCATCTGCCGCACCTGACTGCGTACGGAATCATAAGGCGCGATCGGGGCACAGATGGCGATGCCGCCGTTCTTCGTGATCTCAGAGGCTACGTAACCGATGCGGCGAATATTGATATCGCGGTGCTCTTTAGAAAATCCAAGCTCGGACGACAGATTCTTTCGCACCAGGTCGCCATCCAGGATGGTGACTGGACGTCCGCCCGTTTCCAAAAACTTGGTGAGCAGAATATTTGCAATGGTTGACTTGCCGGACCCTGAGAGTCCCGTGAAGAAAACAGTGAAACCCTGCTTGTGCCGTGGCGGAAAGCTGCGGCGCAATTCACGCACGACTTCTGGATAAGTGAACCAAGCCGGAATATCGCGGCCTTCGTTCAGGCGATCGCGTAGTTCTGTTCCAGAAATGTTGAGCACACGCGCGCCAGTTGGCACTTCATTGTCGGGCACGTAGCAGTCCTGGTTCTCCAGATAAACCATCATGCTGAAGGGAACCATGGTGACGCCGATATCTTTCTCGTGTTTCGCAAATAGTTCTTGCGCTTCGTAAGGCCCGTAGAAGGGCTTACCGTCAGAGTCTTTGCCCGGACCAGCGTGGTCCCGGCCAACAATCAGATGAGTTACGCCGTGGTTCTTGCGGATCAGCGCGTGCCAGATTGCTTCACGCGGCCCACCCATACGCATTGCCAGCGGCAGCAGCGAGAGCTTCACCGTTCCCGGAGGATACTTCGCAAGCAGCAGTTGATAACAGCGCACCCGGGTGAAGTAATCCACATCGCCGGGCTTGGTCATTCCGACCGATGGATGGATCAACAAATTCGCTTCGACGGTTTTCGCCGCGCGGAAAGTCAGCTCGACGTGAGCGCGGTGCATGGGATTTCGGGTTTGGAAAGCCACTACCCGCCGCCATCCCAGTCGCGAAAATTCAGAGCGCAATTCGGCCGGCGTCAATCGCAACGTCTTGAAATCATAATGCGAGGGCAATTGCAGGCCTTCGAGCTTGCCACCTACATACCAGGGATTGGATTTGTTCAGAAGATAGTCGACCCCAGGATGCACGGCACTGGTGGTGCCGAAAACCGATTGGGCTTCATCTTTGCGCTCGGGTCGCCAAACTTCCTCAACGTCGAGCACCGCCAACATCACCCCTTCGGGATCACGCAGCGCAATTTTGCTGGTGCCCGGCGTCAACTTCTTTGCGAAATCCTCGGGGACGTCAAGGGTAATAGGCATCGGCCAGAGAAGGCCGCTGGTGAGCAGCATGTTGTGGCAAACGCGCTCGTAATCGGCGCGCCGCATAAATCCGCGCAAGGGCGAAAACCCGCCACTCAAAAGTAATTCCAGATCACATAATTGCCGGGGCGTCAGGTCCCAGGAGGGCCACTCCTTGGATTGGGCCTTTAATTCCGCGCTACGTTCCTGCGTGGCAATGAGTTGTACAAGTTCACCGCCGTGCGGCGGAACAAGATGGCTGGTCGAATTCGTCAAATGCTAAACCTCCCTGGAAGATTCTGGCCTGTCCAGCCAGAGCACTCATAAATTAGAGGGAAAAGAAAACGGCGTCCTTGAGGTCATCCCAAATTTAGCAGAAACTTGTGCCCATTGATCTTATCAAAGGTAACGCCACGGCACTCATTCGGCGCGCAAATTCTGACATTTGTCGGCCAGGAATCAGGTATGACTCGGGTAGATTTGGGGGTAAGATGGAGCGGTGAGAGTCACCTTTTTCCTTATCCTGGCTGTGGTCCTGCACGCGGCAGCATTTGCGCAAAAACCGCAGGATCCCGAACTACGCAACAAGCGCGCGGTCTCCGTTGCACCAGCTCGGCCTACCAAGTCGGTTCAAACGCACCGGTCTCAGCCCGAGCCAACCAGCGGCCCCAATTCTGGGTCGTCATCCGCGCGGGACCTGGCAAAAGTCGAGCGAAGCAGCGTTCAACAGATGAAGACCGCTCACAAAACGAACGCCGGTTCGAAGCCCGGCGCCTCGGTTGTGGCCGCAACGCAACCTCAAACCAAAAGCAAGCCGATGAAGTTTTCCTACCACCCGCCTAAGGCTGCGGGTAAGAGTCCTGCCAAAAACCCTCCGCCACCTCCGATTCGATCAGGCCAAGGAATGCACTGACGTCCCCCCGAGAGACTCCGTCGTAATTTAGGTCTGTATCGTTGTGTGGTTTAGCGCGCCAATTGTTCCTTTCGACGGCAGGTCGCGTCCGCTTCGCTCTTCTTTGCATTAGTTACCTTCGATTGCACGACATTCATCACCACCTCTGCCTTCGGGCTACAATTTCGGCAGTCCCTCACTAAGGCTAACGCCTGAATCGTTATGAGTCATGTTCCCCGTCACTCTGTACCTGATCTTCTGTACGCGACTACGAAACTAAAGTTACTTTCGGCCACCATTCAAAACTGGCCTAGCGCGCGCCTCGATGCAAAAATCGAAACGTACCCCGGGGCTTAAGCGTGTGGTTCTGTCGGTAGTGTTCAACTGTTCGCAAAACAGTCCACGGGTTCACTCAACATGGTATGAGCGCAGCCGCCCCAGTCCTGGTACCTGCACGCGTTGATCAGACTCAACAACGCTGGCATATCGAAGGCATCTGGTTCCAGCTGGCGGTCTTCGCGACGGCATTCCTTATAATTTTTTCCCGCCGCCCCGATGCCCTACTCAATCCGCAATTTTTCGCCGAAGACGGCGCATTCTTCTACCGTGACGCATATCAGCTCGGACTGCATTCGTTATTGCTGACTTATGGCGGCTACCTTCATGTCCTGCTACGGTTGACTGCTCTCCTGACCTTGCTCTTTCCGTTTGCATGGGCACCGCTACTAATGAATTTGGCCGGCATGACCCTGCAAGTGCTGCCGGTAAATATATTTCTCTCGTCGCGCTTCTCTAATATACGGCTTCCTATTCGATTGCTAGCGGGCTTCGCGTACCTTGCCCTGCCCAACTGCTTTGAGATCCACGTAACCGCTACGAATCTACAGTCACACCAGGCGCTGTTGACCTGCTTGCTTCTTCTGGCGCAACCCGCGAAAAACAGATTCTGGAAATTCTTCGATGGAATCACGATTGTCTTGACGTCGCTCAGCAGCCCAGCGGGAATCTTGCTCCTTCCGGTCGGCGCCCTAATGTGGTGGTATCGACAGGAAATTTGGTCCGCCGCTTGTTGCGGCTTCTTGCTTCCGGGAACGGCGATCCAATCAATCTCTGTACTGCTGCATTGGCATGCACGGCAGGTGCCTCATTACGGATTTACCGGAGGGCCTGTTTTGAACGGCGGCCCGGTGGGCGCAAATTTCCACTACTTTGCCGGCATCTTCGGACGACAGATTTTTGTTTCTTCCTTGCTGGGGTTGAACTCGCAGAATTGGCTACTCCAGTTCCACTGGATTTTCGCGATTGAAGCCCTCTCGTGCGCTGTCGGATTTGGATTCCTTTTTTACGCACTTCGGACTGCACCGATTGAGCTGAAACTGTTCATCTTGTTTGCATACGCAGTGCTCGCGCTTGAGCTCCTCAATCCGCTTGCCGGATCGCCCGATCACCCGCAGTGGTACTGGCTTAACGTTCCCGGCTGCGGCAACCGCTACTATTTCATTCCCATGCTTGCGTTTTTGGCGTCCGTCTCATTTGTAGCCATTCGTAAGAAATCGCCCAGGATGTTGCGTTGTTTTGCGGCGCTATTGCTGGCTTTGTTGCCCATCGGCATGTGCCGGGACTTCCGCTATGCGCCGTTTATCGATTTCGAGTTCAAGTTGTTCGCGCAAAAATTCCAAACTGTTGCTCCGGGAACAAAAGTCCCTATTCCAATCAATCCCGGATGGCTCATGGAATTAACAAAGCATTGAGGATCACCGGTTTCAAACTAATCCGTAGTGGCAGGAGTTGAGATTGTGAACAGATTGACTGAACGCTTGCTTGAGCGACCCTGGCTGTACAGGGCATGGCAGGCGTCATTTGCGGAGCAGAAATTTGCGCCGATTCTTCTTCATAATGACTTACGACAGGCGCACAGACTTCTGGACATCGGACGCTGATGGGGACAAGTACGTGACTTGGACGTCCATTCTGGTCCTAAATATTTTCGTTGGTTCAGCGAATGATAGCAGGAGAGGGAGGGTACCTCTGGACGTTGCAGGTTACTTCCGTGCTCGCGCTATAGTCGAGCGTCTTTGCCTGACGCAATGGATTTTGTGGCTGGGACCCGCGCCGCTACGGCCCCGTCTTTCACTGAATACTTCAGGAGGCACCACAAGGCGCGGACTCCGTCTTTCCACCCGATCTTTTTGCCTTCCTCATAAGTACGCCCCTGATAGCTGATGCCCACCTCGTAGATGCGCAGGCGGCGTTTGGCCACTTTGACGGTGATCTCTGGCTCAAAACCGAAGCGGTCTTCTTCAATCGGGATCGACTGGATTATCTCTCGGCGAAAAACCTTGTAGCAGGTCTCCATGTCGCTGAGGTTGATGTTGGTCAGGCAATTTGAGAGCAGGGTCAGAAGCCAGTTACCGACAGAATGCCAGAAATAAAGTACCCGGTGCGGGCCGCCACCCAGAAAACGTGAGCCGTAAACAACATCCGCCTTGTCTTCCAACAACGGCCTGAGCAGTGACGGATATTCGGCCGGATCGTATTCCAGGTCGGCGTCCTGAATAATTACGAAATCCCCGGTCGCCTCCTGAATGCCGCGGCGCAGAGCTGCGCCCTTGCCCATATTTTGTGGCTGCAAGAAGACCTTAACCTGTGGCTTGGCCGAAGCCACTTCCTGCAGGATTTCCCGTGAGCCGTCGCTTGATCCGTCATCTACGCACAGCAGCTCGATCTCAAGCGGTACCGCGAGCACACGCTCGACAACGGCGCCCACGGTGGCGCGCTCGTTATACACCGGCATGACGACTGAGAGTTTCATACGCGGCTCGAAATCAACGAGCAACAGTGTAAGGCATTTAGCCGAACATTCGCGTGGGAATGGACAATGGACAAGGAAAGACTATGGAAGGACGGGCGTCGCGCCTTCCGGTCGGGCGGGGACGCCCGACGCCCCACAAGGAATTTGGTTGCGGTAATAGTAACTGGCTCCGGCGGTTGTAAAGGAATTTTTACAGCCTCAGTCACTTGGGAATACATCCCCGGCCGGGGTACCCTGAATCTATTCTGCAATCGGCATATGTTTGGGCAGGGTGGACGTGGGAAATACTTTATGCTCAAAAAACTTTTGGGTTCCGCAACTCTGACCGTGTTCCTAATAGGTTGCGCGGTCTTTTTCCTGGCAGCGTCCGGGAGCACACAAAAAGGTTCAAGAGATCGAATTATGTACGCGGTTGATTCCGCCCGGACTGCCCCGGTGCGGGGATCTGCCCATCCCTTAGCCCAGCCGCAGTTTGACCAAGGTCGCGTCAGCCCCGAACAACAGCTCACCGGAGTAGCTTTGACCTTCCGGCTCTCCGCTTCGCAGCAAGCAGACTTGCAGGAACTGCTGCGTGAACAGCAGGACCGCTCGTCCCCCAACTACCACAGATGGCTTACGCCTGAGCAGTACGCTGCCCGGTTCGGAATGACACCGAATGATTTGGCAAAGGTCACTTCGTGGCTGCGATCACAGGGGCTCACAGTCAACGGCCTATCGCGTAGCCGCAATGAGATTTCGTTCAGCGGAAGCGTGGGTCAGGTGGAGTACGCGCTCCGGACAGAGCTCCATCGATATTTGATTAACGGTGAGCAGCACATGGCGAACGCGGGTGATGTGTCGCTTCCCGACGCATTTGCCGGGGAAGTGCTGGGCGTGCGTGGGCTGAACGACTTTCATCCCAAACCGAGATTTCGCAAGCCGTCGGCGAGATTCACTTCGAACATTTCGGGAAATCACTTCGTCAATCCTGCCGATTTTGCGACGCTGTACAACCTGCCTTTGAGTTTCGATGGCACCGGCCAGACGATTGCGGTGATGGGGCAGACTTTGCTTAACGCCAGCAACAGCACTTCCGACCTTGATGCCTTCCGCAGCGCAGCAGGTCTGCCGGCCACGACCAGCACAAATTTCAAACTTATACAGGTCCCGGGCACAGGCACTGCCACCGCATGCACCGGCGATCAGACCGAAACTGACCTTGATCTGGAATGGACAGAGGGCGTCGCCAAAAACGCGACTGTCACGTTCGTTTATGCCGGAAACGGCTCCGGAACCAATTGCAACAATCGGACCTCGAACGTATTCGACGCGCTGCAATACTCAATCACAAATAACGTTGCTCCAATCATCAGCATCAGCTACGGAAACTGCGAAGCCAATCTCGGCACATCTTTCGTGCTCACCATGCAGCAATGGGCACAACAAGCTAACGCGCAGGGTCAGACGATCAGCGGCCCCGCTGGCGACGAGGGTGCGGCCGATTGTGACACCGGAACCTCCGCGACCCAGGGCTTTGCCGTGGATGTTCCAGCAGCGATCCCAGAAGTAACAGGTGTAGGTGGCAGTGAGTTTACGGGGGACGCGGCGGCAACGGTCAGTGGCGGCTGTGGATTGGCTACCCCCGACTGGGCCCAATCCTGTGTTGCGACCAGTTCCACTGGGACCGCCTTACATTACATCACAGAAAAAACCTGGAACGATCCGCTGGGAACAGGTGCGACCAGTTTGAGCGCCGGCGGCGGTGGCGCGAGCACGATCTTCTCTAAACCTTCATGGCAGGCTGGAACCGGTGTTCCGGGTGATGGCAAGCGCGACGTGCCGGATATCGCATTGAATGCTTCGAACGCTCACGATTCTTATTTGTTCTGTTCGCAGGATTTTTTTACCGGCACAGCCGGGGTCACGAGTTGCGCAAACGGTTTCCGGTCGAGTAGCGCGAACACTAGCAACAATAACCTTCTCGATGCAGTCGGCGGCACTTCGGCTGGCGCTCCTACTTTCGCTGGAATCCTCGCGCTAATTAATCAGGCAACAGGTTCGAGCGGCTTGGGCAATGTGAACCCTATGCTCTACGCTCTTGCCGCGAGTTCTCCGACTGCGTTTCACGACATCACTTCGGGAAACAACAGTGTTCCGTGCACGGCCGGCAGCAAAGACTGCCCGGCGGGCACCACCAGCTTCGGTTTCTCCGCGGGCGCGGGGTACGATCAAGTCACCGGGCTGGGATCGCTCGATGTGACGAATCTCATTTCCGCATGGACGGCCGTAACTCCTACCCAAGACTTTGCGCTAGACGGGTTGGTTACGTCAGCGGTTGCGGGACAGGCTGGCACTTCGACGGTCACCGTCACCGAACTCAATGGCTTCACCGGAACAATTAACCTGACCTGCGCCAGTTCAGCCGCCGTTAAAATTTCCTGTTCGTTGACTCCGGCAAGTGTCACCTTCCCAGCAACCGGAAACACGCAGACTTCGACTCTGAGTATGACTGCGGCTGCAGATCTGCGAGATATGCCTTCGCACAAATCCAGGGTTGAAATTTTGGCCAGGGGATTTGGCGTGACTGGCGGTTTATTTGCGGCGGTTATTCTCGGCGTTCCTTCGCGACGCAAGTGGGCCGCACTGTTTGGGCTGGTGCTGCTCGCAATCGCGCTCACCGCAATCGGCTGCGGCGGGGGTAGCAGCAGCGTAGTACCGAAAGGTCCGCAGACTTACATTGTCACGGTTACGGGCATGGGAACGACGGGCGGCGGAACAGCCCTAACCCACAGCACAAATATCAGCTTCACTGTGCAGTAACCGAGCTAATTAGGTTCGACGCAAAATTCTTAGCGAGACCAGTTCGTCGAGCCACGCTCGATCGGACGGCCCAGCGCAGCCATCACCGAATGGCACTCAATCTACATGGGCTTCGCGTGTGTCCCCCGCTTCGCCGTGACTGTGCACTCTTCGCACGGACAAATTTCTCGCAACCACTTCCACGAAAAAATTCCCAGGTTGTGACCGTCGTTCCAGTTGAACCTGATCGCATACTTGCCGACACCCTCGGCAGAATCAGGCTTGGCCGCAGGCTTGAACATCGGCAACTCACCCGGCTTTAACTTGACAGGCTGTCCGGGGTCGCGACCAGTTTTGCTGCGTTCCTCATCGCACAAAGCGCAGGGACAGGCGTCCCGCAGATAAGGAAATGTGTAGCTGGAAAGATGTCCGTCTTTCCACTCGATGTCCACACCTTCGCCGGAGGTAAGGTGAACTTTGACTGATTTTGGATCGACAGAAGGCACGGTTTCAGTATCGCAAAAAACAGAATTGGTCGTTGGTCGAAGTCGTCATTGGTCGTTCGTCATTGGTCGTTGGCAAAGCACTGACACCCAGCGTCTCGGCGCCTCGCCAAAGAATCCGTCGGCTTGCGGTCAACGACGAAGGAGCACCTACGCGCCGGGATCTGGTGTTTGGCCAACGACCAATGACGAACGGCCAACGACGCTCCGTCAGCGGTGCTAAACTTTCTCTTCACCCTAATCCCATGCCTGCAGCCATTCTGGACGGAAACAAGATCGCAGCTGAAATTCGCAGCGAAGTCGCCGCGGAAGTAAAGGCCTTGTCGGCGGCTGGAATGCGGCCAGGGCTGGCGGTGGTACTAGTCGGCCATAATCCAGCGTCGGAGATTTACGTTCGCGGCAAGGTGAAGAGCAGCGGAGAAGTTGGAATTTACAGCGAGCAGCACGCGCCTTCAGAGGGGGCTACTACGCAGGAGCTGCTGGATCTTATTGCTGATCTAAATCGGCGTGACGAGATTGACGGAATTCTGGTGCAGCTGCCGTTACCGCCGCAGGTGGACTCCAAAAAAGTTTTGCTGGCAGTCGATCCGGCAAAAGATGTCGATGGCTTCCATCCCATGAACGTGGGATTTCTCTCTACGCAGCGGCCGGGGTTGGTGCCGTGTACACCCGCCGGAGTGATGGAACTGCTGGAGAGAAGCAAAATCAAAATCTCCGGGCAGGAAGCAGTCGTCGTTGGTCGCAGCGATATTGTCGGCAAACCGATGGCCATGCTGCTGCTGAATGCGAATGCCACCGTCACTGTGTGTCATTCGAAAACCCGCGATCTGCCTGGGGTTTGCCGCCGCGCGGATATTCTTGTGGCAGCCATCGGCCGCGCCGGAATGATCACCAAAGATTTTGTCCGACCCGGCGCGACGGTGATTGACGTCGGCATGAATCGCGTAACCGACGCTCAAGAATTCGCGCGGCTGTTCCCGGCCAACGCCAAGCGCGCCGAAGCATTTCGCAGCAAGGGATCGGTGCTGGTAGGAGACGTCCATCCCGAAGTTGCGGAAATCGCTGGAGCCATCACGCCGGTGCCCGGTGGAGTTGGGCCGCTTACCATTGCTATGCTGATGGCGAACACGGTAAAAGCAGCTAAGATGCGCAGGGGAAGCCGGATAGCAGAGCTATCGCGCGCTTAAGCGCTTTCACCACGGAGACACTGAGATACGGAGATTACACCGATGAAGATAGCGGCACCGGGGAAGCATCCAGCTAGAGCTAAATTTTATCGAAATTGTTTCAAAGTGGCCGTTTCAAACTTTTTCTCCGTGCCTCCGTGTCTCCGTGGTGAAATAATCACTCGATGCTCAAGATTGGATTAACTGGCGGGATCGCTACCGGAAAATCGCTCGTCGGCCGCATGTTTGCCGAACTCGGCGTGCACACCATCGATGCAGATGAAATTGCGCACGACCTGATGCGCCCCGGCGAAAGAGTTTATGACGAAGTGGTACGCCGCTTCGGACCGGACATTCTGAATCCGGACAAAACCGTCGATCGCGCCCGCCTGGCTGAACTCGCATTCGATCAGAAACGCCCTCGCATTTACGAACTCAACAGCCTTATACACCCCGGCGTTATTGAGCGATACCAGCAGTGGATGGAAGAAATCGGTCGGCGCGAGCCAGATGCGATTGCAATGCTCGAAGCTGCATTGCTCCTCGAAGCTGGACTGCGAAGGAGCTTCGATAAAGTCATTGTGGTGAGTTGCAAGCCGCAGCAGCGAATCGAGCGCTGGGAGAAACGCTTGCACGTCGATCCCGAAACCGCGAAGCGCGAAGTCACTCGACGGATGATGGCCCAAGCCCCGGATGAAGCGAAAATTCAGGCGGCGGATTTCGTGGTCGACAACAGCGGCAGCGTCGAAGATACCCAAAAACAGGTCAAGAAGATCCACGAAGCCCTGGTCTCGGAG
>Ga0307477_10001161_pt1 | contig 23294 bp, 20 predicted proteins | sample atmos_gasesECM2C_FD_203316 | JGI IMG/M metagenome (GOLD analysis project Ga0307477, IMG submission 203316) | Hardwood forest soil microbial communities from Morgan-Monroe State Forest, Indiana, United States - atmos_gasesECM2C_515 | ecosystem: Environmental > Terrestrial > Soil > Temperate...
TTGATGCAATTCAGCGATTCCCGCTCAGGCGCTCACAATTCCAGTGGCGCCGATCGCACCGTCGGGGAGTGGCTCAGCCTGGTAGAGCACCTGGTTCGGGACCAGGGGGTCGGAGGTTCAAATCCTCTCTCCCCGACCATTTCAAACAAAGCCACTTACGCGGATTTCCTACCTGTGCAAAATTCTAAGCCAGGGGGTCAATCAGCACAAGGACTTTGCACGCTTGTTGAAACGACTCAGACGTTTGCGGCAAGCGGTGCAGCAAGTCTTCGCATGACTCCGCGTTCCTCCTGGACCTGCTTGGAAATATCTTTCACAACCCGGTGCCGCGCATTGCCGCAATTCGTACGGTCCGACCACCGACTGCGCGAACTGGAGCCACATCGCGCCTAAAAGGTCATGCGGTTCAAGAACCATTCTCAAATGGTGATCGGGTATCGGTGGCGGGTCGTAGCGGCCACCCTCACGCCCCCTCGCCCATACTAAGTGCAAGGTGGTTGGAAACGACTCAATCTTCTTGTCAATCTCCTCTCGAAGTGCGTACCGTGCCGCTTTTAGGACTCTTCCCCGTCGAAGGCGCTTGAGGACGGAACGATCTTTTTCGAAATCAGGATGTGCTAGCGTTACGGACACCCCCCCTTCCGCTCGTGTGACCTTGTAGCCCACTGCGCCGTTCTCGCTCCACGAGATCACGGTTTTCAGCTTGTCCAAGTCCTGGTTCTTGATTGCGTCCCAGAGTTCCACGAGGGCACGCATTGCGCGAATCTCTGCTTTCCAACTCTGAAGGGTGGCGTCACCGTACGTACCGTCGGTCATGCCGGGAGGGAACTGAAGGAACAACACAGGGAAGCCGTACCGGCTTCCAATGTTGCCGTACAGATTCGCAAATCTACGGATCGATTCTTCGTCTTCCTGAACAAAAGCAAAAATGCGGTGTAGCGCCGGAAATTCCTCCAACGGCTTATACCGTTTATGTGCTGTCGTTCGCTCAGCGTTCGCCCGTACCAAGTGCAGGTCAGAGTCGAATGCACTCTTGCGCCACTCAAACCCCGCCTCCGGGACGGACCAGGTAAACCTGAACGTTTCAGAGAACGATGCGGTCAACTTACAACTTCCTTTTGGGTCACACTTTTGTGACGGAATCCGTCCTTCTGAGTTTAGCACCTCTGGCGGTACTGTCGAGCCAGCAAGCTAGTTGGTAGCAATGAGTGCCAAAGAACGACAACACGACCGTCTTCACTCGATACAGAGCGCAGCTCAATTTCTAGGCGGACTCTCTACGTCCACTATCCGGCTCTGGATTTCGCAATCGAAGTTAACGCGCATTAAGGTCGGTAGACGCACGATGGTCCGGGAGGGTGAGTTGCTCGCGCTGATTAAACCCCAACAAGTCTGTCCGACGAAGCCATCCGCAAGGCAAAACGCACCGTTGATGCGAGTGAGTAACTTTCATACGGAGGAATAAGGAAATGTATTTTATCTTTGGTTTGATTGATCCGCGGACCATGCGCGTGTTTCATGTTGGCTGCGCGCGTGATCTTAAAGAACAAATCAACTCGCTACCTGCACCTGTTGCGCAGAGAGTGAGTGAAATGGCACCGGACATTCCACAGGCCGTGATTTTGCAACAGGTGGAGTCTCACCCGTTAGCCACCTGGGTGAAATGGTGCAAGAGGCTCCGACGGGATCTGGTTACAAATGACTGGCAACTTCACCGCAGTATCGTGGATACCTTTACCAACTCCGTCCGACTCAGACGCGCTCTAGGACAGGAAGTTCCATCAGACGCAGTTTTACAAGAGGATTTCCATAAGAGTGACCGGCAGTTTCCCAAGATTTTCGAAGAGATTTTGCGGCTATCGCGGGAAAAGAAAGCGGACGGCTACAAAGAGTATTCCATCCACGGAATCGTTAGTGAGCTTCGATGTGAAGGGCCGGATTCAAAACATCCCAATGGATTCAAGATCCCCAACGGCTACTGCGCATTCTATGCTCGCAAGGTCCAAATGGTTGACCATTCGCTCTGCGGATTCTTTGTGGTCAACGAAAGCATGGCTGATGACTTGGTACTCGACAACGGAACCAGTTGGCGGGAATTTGCGAAAGACCATGCTGATGCCATTCGATATTCGGCGTCTTCAGACGAGGAGGAGGACACGGAATGGACGTACTAACATCTTTCCTAGATATTGCTCTCCCTCTGGCGGAGCGCGGTTTCCGCGTCTTCCCGCTTGTTCCTAAGAACAAGATGCCGGTGAAGCTGTCATGGGGTGACCACTTCGATGCAGCCACCATGGATAGAGCACAGCTTGAGCAGTGGAGCCGGGAGGTTCCACGGGCTAATGCGGCCATCAGCCCTGACGAATACTTCTGTTTCCTGGAGACGGATGACGAGCGAGCCCTGAAAGAAACGTGTTCTGACTTACCGCCGGAGATATGGGACACGGCGCGTGTAAGCGCACGGGATAACCGCTGCTATTACGTTTTCCGACAGACGATGCGAACGCGGAAGGCCGGAAACATGACCAAGACTCGGGAGGGACAAGAGAACCTCTTTGAGTTTAAGCAGCACCGCGTCTATGTGGTCGGGCCGGGCAGCATTCACCCCAAGACGGGCAAGCCTTACGGTGTGGAGTGGCGGACCATCCCGGCAATGCCGGACGTGCTGCTCAACCGGCTGTGCGAGTTGTGCGGTGCGCCTAGGGCGAGCCAGTCCCAAACCATGAACGCCGAAACGAAGCGGCAGACGGAGCTATTGGACCGTTTCCTTGCTGCGTACGAGGTTGCTGTTACCGGTGAGTGGTTCAACAAGGGCAAGCAATGGTTCAGGCCGATTGAGTGCCCCTGGAAGGACGCCCACGAAAACACCAACGAAGGTACATCTTCCTGCATTGTGTACACGGAGGGCGGCGGCTACGGCTTCGATTGCAAGCACCGCTGCTCTGAAAAGGACTGGAAGGAGTTTAGAGCCGAGATGGAACGCCGCTTCCCTGATAGGAAGTTTTCTTTTGTCAGCATAGCGGACATGCCGGAGGTGCTCATTGGAGACACAACCGCGAGCACCACACCCGACGCTGCTGAGCCGCCCAAGCCGCTGGCCGATTGGCGGACCTTGTTTCACAGCAGGGAGGCAATGCTCAACGCGCCGCCGATCACCTTCTTGATCAAGGATTACCTCATGCGTGAAGGCGTGACCGCGATTGCCGCGCCTGTGCGCGAACGTAAATCCCTGATAGCTCTTAACATCGTCCATTCACTGCTCACCGGGGAGAAGCTGTTTGACCACTTTGAGGTGGTGCACAAGCCAAGCCGCCTGCTGTACCTCTGCCCGGAGGTCAGCCTTGGTCCGTTTACTGACCGCATCAAGAAAATTGGCCTTATGGACCACGTCGGGGACACGCTTTTCTGTCGGACACTGAGCGCGGACGGCCATTTAGACTTGGACGCGCCAGAGCTACAGCCCGCGCTGCCCGGCTCGGTGGTAATCCTGGACACCGCTATCCGTTTTCTCAAGGGGGATGAGAACTCGTCACAAGACGTCCGAACCTTCGCGGACAGCATCTTTTCGCTGCTACGCAACGGCGCGGAGTCCGTCGTTATGCTGCACCACTCGCCCAAGGACGCCGGGGACACGATGACGTTGGAAAATGCGATGCGTGGCAGTGGTGACATGGGCGCTTTCCTTGCGTGCTGTTGGGGCACGCGGCTGCAAGATCCAAGCAAGCCGTATGAGTCCGCGTCTTTCCTGTCCAACCTGAAGCAACGCGACTTTGAGTCCAAGGACTTCGAGGTCACATCGGGGCCGGATTGCCGGTTGCACATAGTTGGCGACCCGGCACTCGCTGTCGCAACGCTCGCACCAAGACGACGGGGCAACGTGGCTAATAAGGACGGCAAGGACGAGGTAGCCGTTGCGCTCATCAAGGCCAATCCCAAGCTATCTATCCGCAAAATGGTGGAGCTACTGAAAGAAAACGGCATCAAGCGCGGGAAAGACTGGGTGCAGACCAAGCGTTATGAATTGGTCCAGAAAAACGGCGGTCAAATGACCTAACGTTTTTGTCGGTGGCCGTATTCCGGTCATGTGAGAGTCCACCACACCCCCCTTAGGGGTGGTGGCTCCACTGGACGGAGACAAGATCAGTTGTCGGTGTCGTCCGAATACTCTCTTAAAGGCGACGACGCCCTTTCCGGCAGAAGGGGCTGACTCTAGACGCCCCTCGTGGGCTGCAACTTTGATCGCCCTAATGTACGCACGTCATAACGCGGTTCCCGGAAGCATCAAACCGGCATCTCCCAGGGACAACGATTCAGTTAAGTGCTCGCGGAGGCTGCATACATTTTGCACTTGTTCTCACTGCCGTAACATAGCCGGAGCAGAATACTCTCCCGAACCTCAATAATCTCGTAGGGACCGTAAAGTGGGCTATCTTGCATCGACGCCAATTTATCTCGGGCACTATGGCTTCGTTGGCGATGGCTTTGGTAAATTACGCGACATCCCCTCGGCCTGACCGGTTGCGAATCCCCCTCACGAAGGAGGCAGAAAATGGAAAGCACAAGACAGCCTCGACGCCTTTTCAGCTTGTGAGTATTCCGCACGATCAGCAACTTGCCGCTTGCGGACGGCGGCGTAAGTCCATCCAAGAATGTACATGTCGAACCTGCGATGGGTTGAATTGTGAGTCGCGACTGCCGCAAATCATAAATATCGAATGCTGCCCTACTCAGGAACGTGTGATCATTATGCACAGACATCATGTACGAATTCGGTTGGATTCCGGGAGGGTTGGCGCCTGCGGGCCTAGTCAATGAAATGGCGAGACTCTATTCGCAACATTATGGCGTCTGGGGACCTGACGGACAACGGCCCGGGGAAAGAGTTCGGCTTTCAGCGGTGAGGATTCGCGAGCACTGGTTATCGCATCGCGACTCGCGTATCGCGTGGGCTAGGGCCTTTGGAACCCTGGTCGGCTATGCCATTGCGATTCAAACGCGGGTGCCTGGTGTCGGCGTCGTCTCCTGGGTAACGCAACTTGTGGTCCATGAGAACCACCGTAAGAACGATGTCGGCAAGACACTTCTGTTCACAATTTGGGGGTTTTCAAATCATTTTGCCTGGGGTTTGATTACGGCCAATCCTTACGCCGTTCGTGCGCTCGAAAAAGCCACGCGGCGGAGGGCCTTACCAATTGAGATCCGAAAGTACGAAGACGTGCTGTTGAGGCTAGGAACCGAAGTAGTTCCTTACATTCCCTCGCCCCCCGAAACTAAGATTACTTCATATGAATCTCGCATCAATACCCACTTTTTCCTCGATCACTCTCAGTTGGCAGAAATGCTGCTGAATGTTGCCGGGGAAAACAGGCTCTGGGAATTGGGCCCACTGCCGGAGGGCAATGAGTGGTTAGCTTTTACGTTCCACGAGCAGGAGCAGATCGGACTCACAAGGAGGGAGCTCGAACAAATGATGCTGGCATCTGATGCCGCGACCAAACAAGCCTTCTCGAGGATGCAGGTGACTGAAGAGGGCCATACCTGGGCGAAACACGCAGAGAAAGAGATCGATTTCATCATGACCACGTGCCTTCTTAAACCGGGCAACCGCTTACTCGATTTTGGTTGTGGACAGGGGCGGCACGCCCTCGGGTTTGCAAGAAGAGGCATCGACGTGGTCGGGGTTGATTACATCGAATCGTTCGTTCAATCGGCATCTGCCAAGGCGGCAGCCAGTTCGTTAACCAATGCCAAGTTCGAAATGGCCGATTGCCGCGAAGTGAAACTATCCAAGGACTTTGATGTCGGAATCTGCCTTTATGACGTGATCGGCACATATGCCGACGAGAAAGACAATTTGATGGTCCTGACGAATCTCGCGCGGCATATAAAGCCCTTGGGTTATGTCCTCTTGTCTGTGATGAGCATGGGACTCACGGAACGACGTGCCCTCAATTGGTTTTCGATCGAATCTGAACCTGACAAACTTCTCTCCCTTCCTCCGAGTGACCTCATGGAGAAATCAGGAGCCGTCTTTGACCCCAAGCTCTATTTGATCGATCGAAACACAAGAATCGTGTACCGCAAGGAGCAGTTTTCAGCTGGCGAGGGCTTACCACAAGAGCTTCTGGTTCGAGATATGCGTTTTACACAAGAGCAGATCGAAACGTTATGCAGAACGGCAGGGCTGGATGTGGTTTGGTCACGCTTTGTGAGAGCCGGGAAATGGGACCAAGCACTAGCGCCGGAGGACGAGCATGCGAAAGAGATTTTAGTGCTTTGCCGTAAACCGGCACCCGAGACGGATTACCTCTTTTCCGTAGATTCAGAGACCGCCCCCTAAGGCTCAAGTATTTGCTTCGTTTTCCTTTGATGAACCCAGCTTGTCCACAACATGTTCACAGCTTTTTCGCAAGAATGAGAATTACAGGGTTCCCGCGATTTAAACGTTCGGCATAGTATTGCTACACGACAAGAAACCAGAACGAGGAGTTGGCGTGCCGTTAAGCTCATTGGAATTGTGCGCTGGTGGGGGCGGGCAAGCACTTGGTCTTGAGGAGGCTGGATTCGATCATGTCGCCCTTGTGGAAATTGACCCCCATGCGTGTGACACACTCCGTCTCAACCGTCCTCACTGGAACGTAATCCAGCAGGACTTGAATGGCTTTGACGCTTCTCCATACCGCGGTGTTGACTTGGTAGCTGCTGGGCTTCCATGTCCCCCGTTCTCTGTCGCCGGTCATCAACTGGGAGATGAAGACGAACGCAACCTGTTCCCGGCAGCGCTTAGAATCATCAAGCAGACCGAGCCTAAAGCGGTAATCATTGAAAATGTAAGGGGATTTCTAGACGCAATCTTCGAGGACTATCGCGAAAATCTCAAACGCCAGCTACTGAACCTCGGATACCAAGCTGAGTGGAAACTGTTGAATGCCTCCGCGTTCGGCGTCCCTCAGCTTCGTCCGCGAGTTGTGATCGTGGCGGTAAAGCAGGACCTGTGGCCATATTTTGACTGGTCAGAGACTGTCGAAGTGAAACCGAAGACGGTGGGCGAAACGTTGTATGAACTCATTGCTTCCCGCGGATGGAAGGCAGCGCGGCTCTGGAAAAAGAGGGCAGATGAAATTGCTCCTACGATAGTTGGAGGCTCCAAGAAGCACGGTGGCCCGGATCTAGGTCCCACCAGAGCAAAAAAAGCTTGGAAGACGCTTTGTGTTGATGCGCACGGAGTCGCTGATGAGCCGCCTCCCAAGAATTTTGTGGGCTTACCAAAGCTAACCGTGCCGATGGTTGCCCTTCTTCAAGGTTTTCCTCCTGATTGGAAATTTTCAGGGCGCAAGACTCATGCTTATCGGCAAGTCGGCAATGCGTTTCCGCCACCGGTTGCCAGATGGGTCGGTGAAAGAGTGGCTGGTTGCCTCAGCATGCATGCGCGTGCCAAAACCTTGGTCATTGCATAGCACTCCAATGCCGCGCTCACCGAACGCACAAATTGCTGTGGATTTGTATAACAGCCTCTGTGAGAAGCATGGATGGAATGCACAAACAGCATGGCGCGGTATTGCCATGTTGCTACTGTCCTGCGAAATTTGGAGCCGCGGATGGCAGCCGTTTCGCAATGTGGTCGTATACCGCGAAGCAAATGATTTTAAGTTGGATAGGGCTGGCGACCCGAATGTTGTTTTGAGAAGAGCATCCGCCCTATCGGACTACCTGGCGGCGGAGTTGTCTATTGAACTTCCTCACCTGTGTGAACACCTAGCTATCTACTGGAGGCAACCTCAGATCAGTCCTTTTCAGCCGCATAATCTGGTCGGTCATGCTTTCCGCTCTCTTACGGTGAACATCCTCCAGCGTTTCGGGAACCCCGCTATTCAATATGAAGAGGAGGTTGACCCCCATAAGGAATTTCCAGGTTTCGACTTCAGAACGCGAAGCAAGAAGCCAAGCATTGATATAGTTGCACGCAAAGGAACGAGAACCGTGTCGTTGATGTCCAGTCGCTGGCGCTTTCGTCATGACCGCGTGGACGTTGTCGAAGAAGCGCTCGCCTACTCCGGTGCAGCACATCGTCACAACCCAAATTGCGATCTTCTCGCGATTGTTGGTGAGTTCGCTCCCAACCGTTTGGAGAAGATTCTGAGCAACTGTCCACCGTGTCACCCTCACCCTCCTCTCTCCGCTGCCGTTCATTTCGCTCCCAATCTGATATCTAAGGGGCTGGGTGAGAACGGTCGCCTAGCAGAGCTGAAAGGGTTCGATTGGCTCATATCCAGAACGTTTGAGTGGTAGATGGATACGATCACACACAAGCGCAGAAGTGAAAACATGCGTCGGATCAAAAGCAAAGATTCGAAGCCTGAAATTATCGTGCGCAAGCTCCTCCATGGAATGGGATATCGGTATAGGCTTCATGGAGCAGGCCTTCCTGGACATCCCGATATTGTCTTTTCCAAGCGGCGACAAATCATATTCGTACACGGCTGTTTTTGGCATTGTCACAATTGTTTGGAGTCTCATGTGCCGAAGTCTGCCGTCGATTATTGGAAACAGAAATTGGAGCGTAATGTAACTCGTCAAAACGAAAACGAACGAAAGTTGATTGCTTCTGGTTGGCGGATTTTAGTTTTGTGGGAATGTGAACTGCGGGATACTGGCCGTTTACGCCGAATAATCAAAGTGTTTCTGGGAGGAACGAAAGGGACAAACTCGGGCCGGAGCGACAACCGCTGAATCACTGTTTGCAGATCCTGTGTCATCAAAGTGCACGTAGCGCCGGGTCATCCCCACCTCCAGCTCGGAATGCCGAGGGCAAATTGAGCGGGGTTTGTTGGTCTGCGCTTCTACGACGCGACCCGACCGAGCGAAGCTTACAAAAAAATGCCAATACCAGTTAACCAGATCACCGACAAGCAAGTCCTAGAGGTACTCTCTTACACGGAGGGTCACTTTCTGGACCTGAAAGGCAAAGAGATCAAACCGTCGAAGCTAACGAAAGCGATCTCGGCATTCGCCAACGCCGACGGCGGTGAGCTTTACATTGGGATCGCGGAAAGCGTGACTTTGCCCTTTCCGCATAAATGGGACGGATTTGCCAAGCCCGAAGAAGCAAATGCCCATCTTCAAGTGTTCGAGAATCTTTTTCCGCTTGGAGATGACTATCTTTATAACTTTTTGTCACATCCGAGCAACACCGGTCTGGTCCTCCAAGTCGTCGTTCGCAAGACGAAAGCCGTTGTGAAGGCTCATGATGGCATAGTTTATATTCGTCGCGGGGCGCAATGCTTGCCGGTAGATACGCCGCAGAAGCTCGCATTGCTCGAACGAAACAAGGGTATTACGTCGTTCGAAAACGAACTTGTGCCGACTGACCTTGAAAAGGTCTGCAACTCCACAACCGCGATCAAGTTCATTCTGGAAGTCGTTCCAACGTCTGAACCCGAGCCTTGGTTGCGAAAGCAGGAACTAATTAGGGACGACAAGCCTACCGTCGGCGGAGTCGTGCTCTTTGCAGACCTGCCGCAGGCGATCCTTCCTAAGCGGAGCGGGATAAAAATATATCGTTATAAGACCGGTGAAGCACAGGGAACAAGGGACACTCTGGTTGGTGATCCAATGAGCGTCGAAGGATGTGCTTACGATCTCATCAGACAGGCTGTAGATGTCACCAAGCAGATCATTGGAGGCATTCAAATCCTTGGTACTAAAGGTCTCGAACCTGTAAGCTACCCGAGCGAAACTTTGCACGAAGTAATCACCAATGCCGTGCTCCATCGTGATTATGCGATAGCTGATGATGTTCACGTCCGAATATTTGACAACCGAGTCGAGGTCGAAAGCCCTGGACGGCTCCCTGCGCACATCACGCCGAAAAACATCCTGTCAGAGCGATTTGCTAGAAACGGCAGCCTTGTTCGCGTGATAAACAAGTTCCCGAATCCGCCTAACAAAGACGTGGGCGAAGGACTGAACACTGCGTTCGAGGCGATGCGCAATCTGCGATTGAAAGATCCAATAGTCACGGAACAGGCTAATTCAGTATTGGTGCAGATCAGGCACGAACGGTTAGCATCAGCCGAAGATGTCATTATGGAGTACCTGGACAACAACAAGCTGATTACAAACCGCGTAGCACGAGGGCTGACCGGCATTCGCTCTGAAAACTCGATGAAGAATGTTTTCATTCGCCTGCGCGACAGAGGCCTCATCGAGCAGGTTCCCGGACGTTCAGGTTTTGCGTCGGCTTGGCAAAAGACCAAACGTCGAAATACCTCGGACTAGTATTAGTAAGTCCTTTGCCGTAAGCGCGGTTGCAAACTGCAACATTTTCCTGCTCGTGTCGTTGCCCCGCATCCGTAAGCGCATGGTAGTAGGTCGCCTGTTTTTCATCTACGTTACGTGGCCATTGCCCAGGCATGTCGGCTTCAGTGTATGATCCCAACTGAAAGGCCATCCACAAGACAGCCGAGACTTGCTCTTGAGGGGGGAGCAAGCACTCCGAACCCAGGAGAGGACTGTGCGACCCCTACGCTTTTCGTGCATCTATCCGCGCCCGATCGACCATCGGATCTTGCAGAGTTCCTGGGAACTAGCGATGGTTAAATTCTCGTGGACTTTCTCGAAGTAGCGTAGCGTTTACCCTGCCTTTGTGAGCCAGTCGTAAGGAAAAGGTTGACCCGGTTTCAGGTCGAGAGCGTTACGGAAATCCACCGGGATGTCGTGTCCATCTTTGATCTTCCACTGAAGAATCGCGCGATGACCGGGACGGTAAGTGGGATCGTGAAACGCCGGGTTATAAGCGAGACCGGCGGGAAACGCTGCTGTCAGCTCATATTCGTATTCTGATGCCTGAGGAAGACGAGCAAACCTGTAAATCCTCGCTCCGTCCTTCAGCTTGCCATCCGGCAATCCAAGGTCTTTCTCGATCTGCTGGGGAGTTTTTCCAAGCAAAAACCTACCAAGCGTGATGTAGCCCCCGACGCGGGAAGGGTTTTTCGCACCGCCGGGTACGACCTTAACAACCTGGTTCGGGCCTCTGAGCGACCAATTCTCTTTCCGAACCGCCTCATGGACTTCACGCTGCCAGTCGCTCATCCGGGGCATAGGTTCACCTCGCCGTTTGCAACGGGGATACTACCTTATTTCGATCACTCAGGAAAGCAGCATTGTCATCGACGCAGCGTGCGGACAGCCGTCACTTGTCGCGGATAAAATGGTTCGGATTCAACAAGGGGTCGCGTGTGGGAAGACTGTAGAGTATCTCTGCCACGGGATTCTCCTGCGCCAAATCTCCAAAATCGTAAATATTCGTTTGTGTAGGAAAATGGATTGCGGCGCTCTTTTGACGTTCAAGGCTCAACATTCTCCCCCACATCCCCTCCGACCAAACCCACTGCATTCGTGCCGATCTGCTCTTGTTGGCTCCTTTGGGGGCGACCGAAAGGGGTGTGGGAACAGAACGACGACATCAGCGTTTTGGAGTTCAAGACAACTGAGTACGGAAGACCGAAAATGGTAGTCGCGAGTGAAGGAGTGAAGAAAGAAATCGAAAAGATCGGAATCAACAAATGCGCTCGCGAAAGCGGATTTGATCGAAAGAACTTCATTCGCAAATTGGTTCGCGGCGTTCCTATAAAGCGCAATTCATATAATGAATTTGATCGTTGGCTTCAGGGCTACAAATCGCAGAATCAGACTTGATGCCAAAACGGCAACTAATGGGATGGTCCGTCGCCTCCAACAGCTGGTATAAGAGGTGAAGGCGGGGCATCCCAGTTTGTCCTCCCGACGACCAGAGCACGAGTACCCTGGCAATGTCACATCTTGCACGAGCCCTGCTCTTGTCGTACCCAGCGATCGCCGGGCCGCATGATGAAGTCCGATCATTGCTTATGAAAAATCGTCTCTTTCGTTATGAAAATAGCGCCTTCAACGGCTTATAAGTCGTTGACGGCAAGGCCGCTTAGGCTCAGTATTTGGGGATGGCCAGTGGGATTGAACTGACGAGGAAACATGAACCGACGTGAATTTATTGCGGCCGCGTGCGCGATCGCGGTTGCCTCGCCGTCACAGGTTCGAAACACTACTGACAACCGGAAAATTCCTATCCCGCCTGCATGGCCTAGCTACAACGGAACCCAAAAGTTTGTGGGCACAAGTGCGAGCGGACGGGTGACCGTCTGGGTAGATGCGTCGCTTGGCCAACCAGCGGTGCAAAATGCGATTGCGCTCGTCTTCGATGCTGACCGGATCGTCAGTGCCATTGACAAAATCTTCGGCAGTCATGGACAACGCGTGGACGTCATTATTTTTGCACTTGGCGGGCAGACCGATGGAACCGGTGGTGGAGATCACATGGGTTGCGATTATGTGACCGGCGGCGCGATCGAGGTCTGTGCCTCCTATGGCTCTCCGGCTCGCGTGTCGGCGCTGTTTGCAGACCAGTTGAGCGAGTGCTCGATGGGCGGTAATCTGTGCGGCGTCAGCACGGGGGAAGCTCTAGCCCGCTGGTGCGCTGACGTGATCAGCAACAATGCCCTCGCCGATTTCTCAACCGCTCCGCAATGGGCGAAGGATGGGATGGCGAATTATGTCAATACGACGGATTTAACCGACCAAAACGCGCTCAGCACGGGATGCGGGATGGCCTTTTTGTCATGGCTCATGAGTGTTGGTCACGGCCTGGATAAGATTGCCCCGGCACTCGTGTCACTTGGCGCTTCCGGAACGCTGGCGCAGTTGTACGCCAATATGACTCAGCGGTCGGTGCATGACGCGTGGCCCGCATTCCAGGCCGCGATCAAGGCCAAAGGGGGGCCCGAAGCTGTGACCAGCGACGATCCGTTCGGGCAGTTAGAAGCGCAACAAGTCAACCTCGTGATCGGCGGCAATGTTTCGGTCGACGCGGAGGCCTCGGCGAAAATCGAAGACGCTATCCGCTCAGAAGACCCTATCGGCTCAAAAGCTCCTATTCGCCCTGCAGGAAAGGATTCGCAGAATCTCAACTCGCGGTGGTGGCTCGAATTCTGGCATGAACAGCATGGAGCGGTTCTCACCACTCTCGGGTGTTTTTCTATACTCGTCCTTTATCTGGGCTACTTCGCCACGATGCTCCTGCTCGCGCCAGCAAGGCTCGCAAAGCTTGGTGGCGCTAGCGGGATCGGGGAGATTCCTAAGCCTGGAGGCACACTTGGTTGGATTGTGAGCCTCGGTCGTCTCGGGATGGAGAACGCGGCGCTTCCTTGGTTCGTGCGCCATCCGCGCGTGCGTAAAGCATGGTCGAGAGAATACCGAAATGGACATGTAAAGGTAGAGGACCTAGGCAAACCGGCGCGGGAAGCTTTTCTGAAAGAAACCGAGGTTTTGGACGTATGGGTCGAGAGCAAGATCATTAGGGTAAGGCGGGCGTTAGATAATCTTGACCTCTTTGATCGGCGGCAAATTTATGTAGACGTTCCCGTCAAATTGGGAAGCCACGATGCTGCGCGCATCATCGAACGTCTCCGTCCGGAAGACCTGCGAGATACTTTTGCACGACCGCGTGCCCTCGTCCCTATCATTGGCACCGGAGGTAGTGGTAAATCGACGCTTGCATGCGCCATGGCACGATGGGCGATGGCCGATGACCCGACGACCCGGCTCTCGGCACACCGGATGGTTCCTGTGTTCGTGGTGCAGGATACGGCCGATCTCCTTGACGCGGTGACACGGAACCTGCGCGAAATGCTGGGCGATGACGAACTGCCTGCAGACCTTGTGAGAAGCTTGCTGTTCCACCAGCGAATTCTCGTAATCATAGATGCCCTTTCGGAACGAGAGGTCGAAACCCAACGGCACATTGAGCAGGTCTTCAAGGACATCATGGGTGTGGTATTCAACGCGGTCATAATTACGTCACGGGTTGAACCCGAGGTGGGGGCGGTAGAGCGAACGACCTTGTATCCTTTGCGACTCGATACCAAGCACGTTGTCCCGTTTATCGTGGACTATCTCTCGCGCTTGAAAAACGCGGAACCCCTGCAGCGAGGCGACGCGCAGCTTGACCTTGGCAAGCGTATTTTAGCTATTGCAGCGGCGGGCGACGACGAGACACCAGTGACACCTCTGCTGGTTACGCTGTTCGTCGACAGCGCCGTGCGGCGGACAGCTGCCGGTCAGTCGCTAGAAAGCATGCCGCATGCCGTGCCGGAGATCTTCGTCGACTACCTACGCCGGGTAAAGGCTGGGCGTTCAGGCGAAGCGGGTGTTACCGAGGAGACCTTCATCGCCGCAGCGCAATGCTTGGCAGCGGTTAGCCTTGGTTCCAACTATGTTCCAGGGGACTTCATGCCCGCTGATGCCATTGTAGCTTTGAAGGCGGCAGGCTTTTCCGAGAGCGCAGCGGCGTTGCTGGATCGCCTCGTCGCAGGCGGGGTGATCGAGCGGCGGCTGCCCGGCGGCGTCCCAGTGTTGCGTTTCAGCCTCGATCCCGCTGCTGAGTATCTGGCCGCGATTCGCCAGATCTTCATTTTGCGCCAGGGCGGGACGTCAGCATTCGAAGGCCATTTCGTAAAGCTGCGCGAAATCGACGGTTTTCCAAACCTGCTCGGAGGCTACCTCGCGGCCTTTGAAAGCTGTTACCGCGCCTATAAGTCTGAGCTTCGGCTCCCAGAGATATCGCTTCCGGGAAGCTCGTAGTAATAGTACTCATCATCGTCGGGCGTGGCCCGCCACTCAGTCTGCCGCCCTGATCCAGTAAACAGAATCGGATTGGGGAGCGCCGTTATGGTCTGTGGCTTGCTTCTTACGAGTGAGGGAGGGAGCATTTTGCCGTCTGTATACACCACCCCCCCCCAATCGTTTGACCCCATTTTCCGCCGTCTGTAAGATCCCCCGTCCTTTGGCTGCCGAAGTGGTCGATACCGCCTCGCTGGCAAGGCAATACCGCTACCAAATGGTGATCCTCTAGCCGAGCCCGCATTCGCAGGATAGCCCCTCAGGATTTCCTTCCATTCGTCCATCGCGGTTCGTCAGTGAATCGCGGTAGTGGTCACTGTCGTCGTCGCCTTTAAGAAAGAGATCAGACAGACAGTCTTTCCGTCTCCATCCGTCGCCCTACCACCCCTTACGGGGTGTGGTAGGGACGAACGTAATGGGGTTGGGATTGTTATCCGCCACGCGACGCCCCCTTTGGCCGTCTCAACGCCCCTTCGTTGTCCTTGTCCCATCCTCAGGCCTCAGCGGCGGCTTGGATTTCAGACACTGCGGCGGGTGAGAATCGCCAGTCGGTACGCACGGCAACCGGGAATCGGTAGCACGAAAATTACTTGCGAGGCCGCCCATTCTGCCCCCAACGCCAAAGGACCTTCCAGGCACTCAGGAATCGCTGGATCTGAGCCGGACTTGGCAGTTCGCCCCGCGCTAGGCAGCATTGCGAATGCGCCTGGACGTAGGCATCCCGGACAGCGGGTTCGCTCAAGAGCGAAAGCTGACGCTGGAGGGCTTCAATCTCGTTGCGGCTCAACGGTTGGTCCGGCATCGCGGGGCGATTCTAGCATTTTCGCCATTTGTTCGCTATCATCTTTGTTTGCACCAAAATTCTCGGCATAAAATCGGGGGACTTTGTGTAAAGTTTTGATACTGCGGGCCTAATGACGGATCGGCTTGCAACATTTTGACCCGCCCCCCCCCTGCGACAAAGGTCAGCCGCGACTCGGTTGGACTCCAAATACTCTTCCAATGTTCAGCAATGTAATCAAGAAAGCCGGGAACGTGCCTATCGCCAGACCTTCGCGTAATGCTACTCGTGTTTCTACCTCTACCTCTGCGGATCGAAGAATGACTATTCAAAAAGTTGAGCAGGTACAATTGGTTCACTGAGCCGTGGTCGATAGTGCCATGCCAGTCCACTGAGAATAAAGCTGGCGAGGGCTGCTATAGGCATCAGAACGAACTCCACTCTACTTAGTCGATCCAAAGACCTCACAACTCCAATAAGATGCCAGGTGAGCCCTTCTGGAAACCACAACGATGCAGCATTCATCAGCACAAGAGTACCGGCGGCACAAGGAAGAGCTATCACGCTCACCACGAACATCACTCTAGCTAGCAGAGAGCCATCCATAGCCATCCACGGAACATCCCACCCCGGGTCGTCGGGTTTTAGCTTGTGAGACAGTTGCCTGAGGTACATCACAAAATACAGCTGCACCGCGATGAGAATGATCATGCCCCATCGAGTCACTTGCTCACTGGGAAACTTTATACCAAAAGCTTCGAAGGTGTCTCCGGTCTTTGTCGCCTCCTCCCGCAACTCGGGGGCTAGGATGTTGAAGCTTTCCAGTTCACGACCTTGCGCGGCAATCATTAGGTCATGGAAGTTGTCCGCGAATGGTCCTGCTTTTTGGCCCTTAAAGTAAGACCCGAGTATAAGCTGATTGTCTATCACCATCCGGGCTGTCGTCACTGTGAATGAAAAGTCGACACCCGTCAAATCGAGTGACCTTAGAGTAAGTGAGGGCACGGATGTTGGCGGAGGATTGACGTTGCACAAGCGGTCATAGTCTACAAATAGCTCAGTAGCATTGGTGTGCTTGCTAACCTCTTCTGTGATGTCCAGCCGAACAACCGGCTGTCTCGTCGCAGGGTCAACGATTGAACCTGAGAAAACATCGTACAGCGTGTCCACTATTAAGGGAGCCACCGTATTGCTGTCCCACCAAGGCTGAAACGTTCGGATGGTGTCCGGGAAGCCGTTGAATGGAATATATTCACCGCCAGAACGAGAACTGAAATCACACCAAAACTGATTCACGAGCGGTCGATGAAAGATGAACGTCTGGTGAGAGAAAATTCCCTTGGTTGGTATCGACTTGGCCTGAAACCAAGGCGAGACCTCGTCAGAGTCTGGTGTCGTTCTTAGTGAGTCGATTTCCTGCTTCATTACGACTATAGCGTCTAGCTCGGTCCGAGCTCTCTTTGCGTCGTACTGCTTCGACGTAAGAATGAGAATCAAAGCCGCTGATACGGTCACAAGAGCGAAGTGAACGGTTCGCAGGTGCTCCACATAGTCTTTCGACCAATGCTCTGGAGAGGTTCGCGGTGTGCGGCGTAAACGCATTTCGCCTGCCCAACTGCCGACGTGCCGGAGCATTTTAGCACCTGCGCCGTGTTGGCACTTCCCATTAACGAAATGAAAGCAAACTCACGCGCACATGAACGGCCTGCAAGTCCTCCGTCACAAGGCTTGCATACCGCCGCGTCCTCTCCAGCGTGGAATGTCCGAGCACCTTCTGATGGAATAGCGTCCGCGAGTGACGGCCTCATATTGCAGAACGGAAAAACGCGGGACGGATGTACGGACGATTTGAAAACACTGCTGACCGGAGATTGGCAAGAAAGTCCGGAATCAGGGCAAGCTGCTGTCCATTGGGTACGGTCTTGCCACGATCAGCCGGGCAGCTTCACAGCTTGGTCTTACCGGCGAGTTGCAACAGGACCGGCGCGGGCGGCTGACGTTCTGGAGGATGATGTAGTTTCACGAACTCTGACGGTTGGGGCGGGACTGGTTTTGTGATAAAGTCTCCCGCCAAGCACGCGGGGGCAACGGATTGGCCCAACACGTCCGCAAACGCGCTAAATCCCAGGTCGCTCGCGAAGCGGAATATTTCGAACCGTTCAACAAAACGGACTCTTTCACTTCGGAATTGCCTTCTTGGACACAGAGTGTGGATGTCACACCCGAGACCCTTTCGCAGAGTGATATTCAACAATTGCTTGAAATGTCCCGCAAGCGGCCTGTTTCGGAGATCGACCTTCACGAATTGTATGAAAGGGCCCGCAAGGAAAAAGTACGCGGAGAACTGTGGCACCTTCTCGGTTTGTTGGGGATGAGCGGCGTGGCCATCTTGCTTTATGCATTCACAGGGCAAGTGAGACCTGATTACTTAATAATAGGCTTCTCGTTTCTCGTTCTTGCTCCCGCTGCATATCTCCTGATGAAAAGAAAGCCGGGTAGTGCACGGGGAGCCCCGGATGCACCTCCCGGCCCGACGACTGATCGGCCCGACCCTGCCTTTCCAGTTAGGGCGGCTCTCGCGTTCGGGCTGTTTTCGGCTCTTTATTGGTGCGGCGTTCTGATCGCGGCGATCATAATATTGGTAATCGCTCTGAAGTTTATTGATCTCTTACAGTAACCGTCCACCTTGCCCGGAGAGAGATGCACCTCAATTCACCTCAGTAAGGTAATTGTGAGGTGAATCGTGTTCACACGCTAATCTAGACGTCATGCAATCCGCTGCTGATGATTTGATCGTGGACGGCCGCTCTTGGAGCGAGTTTGCGAAAGAGCATCACGCCGAATTGTGGCCGGAGAAGAAGAAGAAAACGGAGCAACAGCGCAGGCCGCCGATGTTCGCTGACCTGGATGACACCAGCTCGCCGAAAATGCCGCTAGGGGGGTAGCCTGAAAAAATAATTATTCAACCCAGGGCACTACAACGCAATTGCGGGGCCTTGCGGATGAGGAAATTTCTGATGGCAGCCTGCCCGGTCCAATGTAAGAAAAAGGCCCTGAATTCTCCCCCGCGAACTCAGGGCCAATCAACACAGATACGATCTGCGATCTTTAGACTGAGCTTGCGTTGGGGAGTGTAGTACGTGCCGGGGAAAATGTAACGACATTCCGCCCAATTCCTATTCACCATCACTATTCCCCCCAAGGGGGATAGTGCGGTGGATGGGTATACGACACCAACAACACAACTCTCTATATAGTGGTGGTGGAGTCCGCACGAGGGTGAGACCGGCACAGCAAAACGGCGGCCTAATGAAATGAATTTACTTCGCACATCCCATACTGAGATCAACCCGGTAAGAATCTTTTCTTACCGTGTTGTCTCGGTGTGGGAGGACGATGGCAGCAACTACTATGTTTTACTATAGCGTGCTGCTGCCAAATTGGCGTCTAAGTCGTTGAAAACAAACAAAACGGCTGGAAACTCATCTAACTGCAACAAAATAAGCTGGTTAGAGCGTGTGTTGCGTTTTTCTACACTAAGTCCTTGCCCCCCAACACTGTTGCAGAAAAGACACACTAAGTGTTGTGTTTTTAATCAATTTCTGAAATTCAAATCTGCGACGTTCATGTAAAGTTTTGAGACCGTGCGCCTGTTGGGGCATCGCCTCTCAACATTTGACCCCGCCCCCCTCTGGCGAAGTGATTACCTAGCTCTCAAAGGTTCAATCGTCACCGAGTTTAGCTTCGAGGCAATCGCGGCAGGTATTGAGCGAATCTCCACTGGCGTCCCAGAAGTCATCCCCACAGTAATCGCAGACGCGATTCCGTGCGGGGCCGTCTGATCTAAAGCCGCAGACGACGCACAGCACCTCACCTTCGTCGTTATTCCAAAGTACAAATCCGAGGCGGCCATGTTCACAGTTCGGACACGGGCCGAAATCTCCTTCGGTACCAATCGCGAGTTCTTCGGGAGTCGGCTCACTTCCACAGTAGAGGCAAAGAGGTAAACCATTTTGTACTATCAAGGCGCCCTGGCCGCATTTATCGCACTCGCGGAAATAAGCCGGAGGCCTTCGCGATTTTGCGATACGCGGTGCTAGTCGGCGCATTCGCTCAGTTACATACCGTTCAAATTCCGCAAGGCGGCTGCTAAGCTCAAATGCTAAATCTCTCCCTCGGCGCAGGCGGGTCGTCATCAAATGTGTGAAGATGTTCAGACCGCGAGCGACCAGGCCCTTAACCTGCTCAATATGTAAGTCGAACTCAAAGTGCAAGACTTGGTTTCGAAGGTCGTTTAGCTGTTCCAAATAGCGCAAATCCTTTGCATCGAACTTAACATCGCATATCTGTTGCGTGCGCCGTAGAGCTTCCTGAAAGGTCACACTGCGGAAATGGCCGGTCTGTAACGATTGCTTGGAGGCTACGCTGATCTCCTCAAATACAAGAGTCCAGTGTTCTGACTGGAGCACCGCTTTTAGCGTTAATTCGAGTGCAATGGCGAGGTTAACGACTGCAAACACCCAATCACGCCCCTCACCACGCTCGATATATGACACTGATTCTTGAAAGAAACTTTCAGCATTCTGAAGCAGATTACGGGCGTGGCGTGAATCCTGTTCCTCTGTAGAATTCTGTGCCTTGGCTCCATCAGTGTTCACTGAATGCGTAGTCGAATTCTGCTGCATTTGAACTCGCCTTGGCTTTTCAGGTTTATCAAGGTCTCGATGGTTTTCGTGGGCCACCCTTTATTCTCCGAATCACACAGGCGATTCTAAATCTAAGCAACTGGCATCGTACTGTTCTCGTTCAAGGCTCCAGTGATTCGCTTCAGTTACATTTCTAGCAGGCTCAGACGCCCATGCACTGCCTGCAAGTCCTCCGTCAGCAAGTTGGCGTAACGCCGGGTCATCTCAAGCGATGAGTGGCCGAGCACTTTTTGGAGATGGAACACGGAGCCGCCCTCCGCAGATAGTGAATTGCGAATGTGTGCCGGGATGCCCCTGGGCAGGCACTTCCGCTTCGACATTTTGGCCGCCCTGCCCCCCGTCATTTTAGTGCGCGGTAGTGTCCTAAGAGTGCGTTGCTAATGCTTTTTCTTTGGCATCTGCGCAATTTTCGACTGTGGTTTAGGTTGCACCGGAGGCAGCATTGCCTCTATCTGCTCTTTGGTCTTTCCGTAGCTCTTCTCTATGAAGTACCAGATCGAATCCACGACAATGTCGTTAATCGTCTTCCGATTGTTGCCCTGATTCCTCCGCGCTTCGCTGATCCAGCGTATCGCCTGCCTCTCGGCAGCCGTAAAACAAACCGAGGTTCTCTCGGCATCTTCTGGCACGTGTTTCTCTCTTGGGCTCACGGCTCACGATTCTCTATTGACTGCATTGTCGCATTATTGCATTATCACGTTATAGTGCAATAACGCAGAGAGGTAATTACGAGGGTGTTTTCAGGGCTCGAAAGGAAGGGCTATACTTGGCTTGCGAGGAGTTGCTAACTGTAGGTACCTTGAGTTAGGATTCCCGTCTGCCCGTACTTCCTTAATCGCCCAAGGCCAGAGGAAGAGGCTGTTCTCAAGGCGAAATAGAATCTTTGAAAAGTTTGGTGCGGAGAGGGTGGGAGTTGAACCCACAAGACCCTTCCGGGAGTCAGCGGTTTTAAAGACCGCTGGGCTTAACCGATGCCCAACCTCTCCGTGTCAAAAGGAGGCGGGGACCGGAATCGAACCGGCATGGCACACCTTGCAAGGGCATGCGCCTAGCCATTCGGACCACCCCGCCATCAGTTTACTTCTCCATTAACTCTATCCTACCGGTTGCCTCTGTCAAGAGAGGAACACTATAGGTTGTATCCCTAGCTATTACGGCCTTGATGCGGCCTTGACGCCGGGTTTTCCACATTGGGGAAACACGGTTTTATAGAGCAAGATCAGCTTAGTAAGCTCAATCTCTGGTGGACCGCCTGCAAGTCCTCCGTCATCAAGTTTGCGTATCGCCGCGTCATCTCCAGCGTGGAATGCCCGAGCACTTTCTGTAAGTGGAACACGCTCCCGCCCCGCCTGAGATAGTTCACGGCGAAGGTGTGCCGGAATGCGTGCAGGGTACGTGCCGGAGGCGTGAATCCGAGATATTTGCATCGCAATTTCACGTCCCGCAATACATTCCTACGGCCTAGTCTCGTCTGGTCTCGATTGGCGAACAGCAAAGAGTCGGGCGTCCGGTTGTATTCTTTGCAGTAACGAAACATCGCCTTTCGCAGTTCAAAGCTGAATGGGACAACCCGCTGCTTGCGCCCCTTCCCATCTAGCGTGACAAGCAAATTCTCAAAATCAATTTCGCTCACGCGCAGATTCAGGGCCTCAGAGATGCGGCATCCGGTATCGAGCAGGAAGAGGACGAGAAGATGCAATCGGCGCTGATACTTCCCCTTAGGCTTCCATGCGACGAGCAGTCGAATGTGTTGCTCACTGAATATGGGCAGCACAAGCTGTGGGATTTTCAGATGCGCAACCTTAGGATGACGGCACCCACTACCGCATTTGGAGTCTGACCCCACGTTGACCCAGTGCGTGTACGAGTTGAGGGCTTGTATTACCGAGTTGCAGCCGGTCGGCTTCAGGCCTTTCTCGCGCATCCGAAGCACAGCATCTTTCAAATCGTTTTGGGAGGGTGATTCGCTACGCAGCCACTTAAGGCTGATTCTGTACCACTCGATTGTTGCGGGTGTAACGTTCGCGAGGTACTGCCGCTCACGGATGAACTGCTCAAAACGCGATTCCATGTTTCCTCCACCCAAGTACTCAGATTTGGAGGAAAACCGCGTAAATAAAGGGGAGTGGCTCAGCCTGGTAGAGCACCTGGTTCGGGACCAGGGGGTCGGAGGTTCAAATCCTCTCTCCCCGACCATTTCAAATCAACAACTTCCAAAATCGCCGGGAATGCGAGGACTTCCAAAAGGACTTACATTCGCGTTGCCGGCACCGGTTGCGCCAAAAACTCGCGCCACACCGTAGCGGCAGCCATGCTCACAGCTTCAACTCTTTCTTCCCACCACGTGCGATTGTAGACATTTTGAGTCACGTCTACGTTGGCGTGTCCCATGTTGTCCCGCGTCACTTCTGGCCGGACGCCAATACTGCTCATCAGGCTGGAGTGCATGGTGCGGAAGCTCCGGAAATCGACTGAGGCTGGCAATCCAAGCTTCCTGATCGTGGGCTTGAGTTGCCGCCGCAACAGATTTCGCCGGTTTACCGGACCTCCTTTTGCGTTCGTGAGAACCAGATCGCCCGGATTGCGATGTTTTGACCGCTGCCAGGCCGCATCCAAAACTCCCCGCAAGATTCCGTGCGAATCAAGCGGAATGCTCCGGCGTCCGGCATCGGTTTTGGTATCGTCGAATTCGCCTTCGTAGAAACGCTCCACGATTTCGATTCGATCCGGGTGAATTCTCTCCCACCGCAAAGCCGCAATCTCTCCGACCCGCAACGAACCGACAACCATCAACGTGACAATGGATTTCGTCGGCTCCGGCAAATTGTCGATCACACGGCGAATGTCCTGTTTCGCGAGCACCACCGGGGGCTTTCGCGCCTTCTTCCGGGGCAACCGTACGCCCTGGGCAGGATTGGTTCGCACCAATTCCCACGCTTTCCCCTGATTGAGCAGCGCTCGTAAACAGCCGTGCATATTGCGAATCGTTTTGGAAGCCAGCCGCGGAGAAAAAGAGTTGAAGAAATCCTGGAATTCGATCGTCCTCATCTTTGTGAGCTTCGTCGAACCCCACCTTGGCAAAATGTACGTATCGA
>Ga0307477_10001162_pt1 | contig 23286 bp, 18 predicted proteins | sample atmos_gasesECM2C_FD_203316 | JGI IMG/M metagenome (GOLD analysis project Ga0307477, IMG submission 203316) | Hardwood forest soil microbial communities from Morgan-Monroe State Forest, Indiana, United States - atmos_gasesECM2C_515 | ecosystem: Environmental > Terrestrial > Soil > Temperate...
TCTTCGGGGCCAGTGTGGTGTGGACCAGCAACACCGGGCCGGGGAACGGGTTCACCATGCGAATACTGACGCAGCCGAACCACGACATCGCCGAGGACGAGATGGTGACGGCGACGGGCAGCTACGGTGCCACGGCGCCGCTGAGCAACGGAGGCCCCTGGATCATGCAGATGGTCGCGTTCAAAGCCGCCGGAGGTCCGCCAGATACTCAGCCACCGACAGTGCCGACGAATCTGACGGCGACGGCTGCGAGTTCGAGCCAAATCAATCTGTCATGGACGGCTTCGACCGATAATGTTGGGGTGAGTGCCTACAAGATGGAACAATGCGCGGGAGCAGGCTGCGCAAACTTTGTGCAGATTGCGACGCCGACGGGGACCGCGTTCAGCGCCACGGGACTGACAGCTTCGACGTCGTACAGTTATCGCGTACGCGCGACTGATGCAGCGGGGAACTTGAGCCCTTATTCGAACACGGCTAGTGCCACGACCCTGATACCGGACTTCTCGTTGTCCGCCTCGCCCGCTTCTCGAACCGTAGCACCAGGTGGGAGCGCAAACTATACGGTGACAGTGACGCCTAGCGCAGGCTTCAATGGTACGGTGTCGTTCGGTACGACTGGTTTACCTTCTGGCGCGAGTGCTACGTTCACTCCTTCCTCCATCACGACCTCGGGTTCCACCACGATGGCCGTCACGACTAACACTTCCACGCAGCCGGGCAGCTACCCGTTCACGGTGACCGGAACCAGCGGATCTTTGAACCACTCCGCGAATCTGACGCTCGTCGTGAGCAGCAGCAGCGTGGTGACCATTCAATACGTCCAGAGCAACTACGCCGATCCTCAGGCCTCACAATCTTCCGTCAGTGTTCCTTTTACCGCAGCACAAACGGGCGGAGACCTCAACGTCGTTGTGGTGGGATGGTTTGACAGCACCTCCACTGTGAGCTCGGTGACGGATTCGATGGGCAATGGCTACATTCGGGCCGTGGGTCCGACGGTGGTGAGCGGCTTTGAGAGCCAGGCGATCTACTATGCGAAGAACATTGCGGCCGCACCGGCGAATGGGAATACGGTCACGGTGACTTTCAACGGCCAGGCTTCCTATCCCGACATCCGCATCTTGGAGTACAGCGGGGCCGATCCCACCAGCCCGCTGGATGTGGTGGCCGCTAACAGCGGAACGAACTCACCGACCGACAGCGGACCGGCGGCGACCACGACCAATGCTAACGACCTGATCTTCGGGGCCAGTGTGGTGTGGACCAGCAACACCGGGCCGGGGAACGGGTTCACCATGCGAATACTGACGCAGCCGAACCACGACATCGCCGAGGACGAGATGGTGACGGCGACGGGCAGCTACAATGCGACGGCGCCGCTCAACGCTTCAGGCCCCTGGATCATGCAGATGGTCGCCTTTAAGGCCCATCCTTAGCTGCAAGGCGGGAAAGGAGTTGCATCGACCCTACTGTTCATCGCATGCTCATCCATCTTGAAGAGTGTTCAGCAGGAAGGGCATGAAAACTAAAAATGGGCATTGGGTTCCGAGCATGGATGCAGAAAACAGAAAACTTTCCCGGTACCATGTGGGCAAAACTGTTGGTACATGCCGGAATAGGGGCTCTTGTTTGGAGCATTCTACTTCCGCTCATGCTCCATGGCCGCTCGAATCTCGCTATCCCAGCAACGCTTGGATGGTTTTCCGTCCCTGAATCGACTCTCCAATCTGTGTGTCCCCCCGAAACAGGTCAATACGACTTCGCGGCAAACTGCAGAAATGTCATCGCCGCCTGGAACAGTGCCATTGCCGACACTAAGAGGAACCGTCTAGTCGTTTGGGGTGGGGGCCATGCGGACTACGCTGGAAACGAAGTTTATGCTTTTGATCTGAGCACCCTGCGCATGCAACGGCTCAATGAGCCCAGTCCGATCAATACTTCCGGCAAGTGCGTTGAGATGCTTTCCGACGGGAGACCCAATTCACGGCACACGTATGGAAGTCTGGCCTATATCGCACATGCAGATCGCATGTTCAGCTTCGGCGGAAGCCTGAATCAATGCGGGTTCTTCAGTAATGCCACATGGACGTTTGATTTAGAATCGCTTCAGTGGCGAAACATGAGCCCTGCAGGAAGCGCGCCGGCCGCGCTTCCAGGAACTGTCTCCGATTACGACCCGAATTCGCGGAGCGTGTTTTTGCACGACACGACAGACTTCTGGCAATATGATTACGACAAGAATCGATATAAGAAGGTCGGCGCGAGCGGATCTATTAACTACCGTATGAATGCTGTCATCGATCCGAAGCGAAAGATTTTTTTTATCTTTGGTGCGGCGAACATGGTTGGCGGCGGACTCAAAGCGATTTCGATCGCACCTGGGAGTAACTACGCAATGCAGGACTGGACTGGCCGGGCTTCCGGCACTTGCGGCCCTTTACTCAGTGCGAACTACCCAGGGCTCGCTTATGACTCAGCACAAGACTGCATCGTCGGCTGGCCCAATTTCGGCGGCGATGTCTATCTTTTCGATCCAGATATGAAAAGCTGCACTACACGGTCATTTTCCGGGGGACCACCTGATTCTTCGCATACAGGTTCTCCGCACACGACGAACGGAACTTACGGGCGGTTTCGATACTTCCCCGACAAAGGGGTTTTCGCTCTTGTGAATCAGGCAAACAACAATGCCTATCTGTTGCGGCTCGCTTCTGCTGCGGGTACCGCAGCTCACTAACAGGCAATCCTTGTGCGACTCGCCATGGACCGCTTTGAAATATTCGGATGCATAGCTGTGCCACTTTGATTTCTTTGTTACGTAAACACAGAGATCTAGTTCCGCCAAATAAGGTCGGCTGTGAAGATCGGCTAAGCGGTTTAAAGGTTTGTGACTGGAGCAAGTGCAGCAGATTACGCAAATTGTTACAGAAGAAAGCGGGATGGTTAGTGGTATCAAGGTTGGAGTCACGGGCTCGAATTATGGAGCCTGGGAAGGTTTTGCTATCGATCCGCCTTTCTAGCGGTGCAGCTGTAATCTTAGCTTTCCAACTTTTTTTCGCGTTCATTTGGCTCACTGCTCTCCCGGCTTCTACCCCATCGCTTTCTGCGGTTGATGAAGTTAAGATTTTCGATACCTCTGGTTCGAAGCAGGAAAGTCGGCCGGTGTCGATTTCACGACCGTTCGTGCAGGGCGAGATTTCAAATTTCGCACAGGCGTCGGTGGGGGGGACTCCTCTACTGACCCAGTGCGACGTCAAGAACCGCTGGCCCGATGGTTCGCTCAAGTATGCAATCGTTAGTTTCGTTGTTCCCATCATTCCTGCTAACGGTTCGGTCGTCGTTGCTTTCTCGAATCAGAGCTCGGGCAACAATACTGCTTACCTGAGCCAAGCTGAAATGCTTGATCCCGTTTATGACTTTGAATCAACGATTCAAATGTCTGGTGCGACCACGCAGACGGTAAGTGCGCGACAGATGGTTTCGAGTGGTGCAGTCCGCTACTGGCTCCAGGGACCAATCGTGACTGCCGTAATTCTTGAGGATCGCAATTCCTCGCGGACCTACGACAGGGATTTCGGGGACGGCAGCAAAGCATTACATCCGATTTTCGAGGCATGGTTTTACTCCAAGAACCACGCAGTCCAGGTCAGTTCCACAGTCGAAAATACGTGGGTGAGTAGCGATGCAGCGCATGACATGCGCGATCTTCGTTACAGTCTCACTTTGCGGGCGGGTTTTTCTAACCCCATGAAAAGATTTTCGCAGGGCCCTTTCATTCACATTGGCGGATCGCGCTGGCACAAGAGTCTCTGGCTCGGGAAGGACCCTCCGGCAATCCGTGTCGATCACAATAGGAGATACCTCTCACAAACTAAAGCGCTTCCCAATTACGACCCCGAGCTTAACGTCGCTGGATCACTGATCGCGGAACAATACTCCTCCTGGAAGAATTCGAAACGCAGAGCTCTCGATGGTGATGCAAGCGGAGTGGGAAATTTCGACAAGGGATTAAGTGGGGGAGGAGCCGCGGATTGGATCGGATTGGCAAATCTGTGGGACACGTTATATGTGTTGACGATGGACGACAGAATGCGTGAAAAATCCTTCGGAAACGCTGATCTTGCTGGGCGTCTTCCGTGGCATTTTCGCGAAGCCGATGTCCGTGCAGGTTCCGGCCATTTTTTCGATGACGCTCACTCTGTCGATACCCTGGGCCGGATTGTCTCTGTGAATGCGCGCGCACAGGTCACTCTTAGTGAATTGTCAGACGACTGTGACGGAAATATCGGCGCTGACAAAATCAGAACGGGGCCGGTTACAGACGAGGGCTGGGTCACCACACGCGATCACATGCCAGATGTCGCCTACTTGTCCTATCTGTTAACGGGTCAGTACTACTTTCTGGAGGAGATGCAATACCAGGCGGCATTCATCGTCGGATGGAAAATCGGATGTGTCACGCAAGCCTATCCCTACCCACGGCAGGGATCGGCTGGTTATCTCAATGACTCACAAGTGCGCGGCGAAGCCTGGTCTCTCCGCACGCTTTCTTATGCTGCATTCTTGTCTCCCGATAGCTCACCCGAGAAGGCCTATTTTGAGGATAAGCTGCGGAACAACATCGCTCGCTGGGAGGGAATGCACGACCTGCCTCTTTCTGATCCATCTCGAATCAAACATTGGAGCTATGGCAAGAATCGTCAGCGCGATCCGCGGGGGCTATCGCCGCTTGGATCTTGGGCTGACCGAGGAAGTGAATTTGTACAGGCCCCGCTGAAAACAGACGGATCACTGAGTGGCGCAGCCTCTCCGTGGGAAGATAATTTCATGACCATCGCCCTGGGAATTGCTCGAGACTTTGGATACCCGACGGAAGGGCTTTTGAAATTCCAGGCGAAGCGCTTGTTGAACCAAGTGTTGAATCCAGACACGAATCACATCCTCATCGAAGCCTATCGCTACCCGACAATCACGAAAGCAAACAAATGGATTCAAACTTGGCAGGAAAACGATTCTTATTATGCAGGACTGCCTAATACGTGGAGAGCGCTCGGCTCCGAGACTCCTGATCACTCTTACGGATTCATCGCCATGGCAGCAATCAGCTTTGTCTATCCCTACAGTTCAGGGCCATACATAGGGGTGGATGCCTGGGATTTCATACGAAAGAAGAAGCCAAATCAGCAGACCTTTGCCACCCAAAGCCCTAAATGGGATATTGTTCCTCGGAAGGAATAGTTTCGGTCGCCACCGGCTGAAGCCCGCGCTAACGCCACAAAGTGTGCTGGGCAGTGGAGGTGCCTGAGGCTTCACACCCGTAACTGATTTACCGTACATGGGAAAAGCCTTGGACATTGCGCCGCCCTTCAGGCGCCGCAGATGGTATAATCCACTTAAAATCAATGATTTCAACAGAGAACGCGAGAATTAAGTGGCCGCTATGGCATTCGATTTGCACTCCCTGATGGCGGTTACAGTGTTCTCTCCGCCTCTATCTATGTGTAAATACAATAGTTTAGCGGCGTCGACGGATGAGAGACTACGAAGGGCCGAGAGAGGGACTGAACTACCCTTGTGGGGCCGGTGCCAGATCACAAACTCAGAGACTGCATGGCTCTAGAACTGACCGCAGGTCAGTTGTGATCCTTTGAGGCTTTGAAATGAAAATCCTGGTTAGCGGCGACAAGGGCTACATCGGGGCGGTTCTTATGCCCATGCTTCGGGCCCAGGGGCATGAAGTTTGCGGTTTCGATTCAGATCTCTACCGAAACTCTACCTTCGGGACATTCACTCCTGACTGGCCATCCATGCGCAAAGACTTGCGTGACGTGGAACTTTCTGATGTTCGCGGATTCGATGCTGTAATTCATTTGGCAGCGCTCTCAAACGATCCGCTTAGTAATTTGAGCCCCGACCTCACCTACGAGATCAACCATCAGGGAAGCGTGAAGCTTGCCAGTCTTGCGAAATCGGCAGGAGTAAAGCGGTTTCTGTTTTCCTCGTCGTGCAGCTCTTACGGAGCAGCCGGCGATGAATTCCTGAAGGAGGAAGCGAGCTTTAACCCCGTAACACCTTATGGACATTCGAAGGTCCTGGCAGAACAGGACATTGCAAAGCTTGCGGATGAGAATTTCAGCCCCACATTTCTCCGTAATGCGACTGCATACGGTGTCTCTCCGAGGCTGAGATTCGACATCGTGCTCAATAATCTCGTCGCCTGGGCCTTTGCTACCAAGCGCATTTTTCTCAAGAGCGATGGCACACCTTGGCGTCCCATCGTGCATGTAGAAGATATTTGCAGAGCGTTCATTGCAGTGCTGAACGCACCTGACAAGGTCGTGCAGAACCGCGCTTTTAACGTCGGACGCACGGGAGAAAATTACCGGATCAGCGAATTGGCGGAAATTGTGAAAGGAACCGTGCCCGGATGCGGTATCGAATACGCGCAGGACGCGGGGCCCGACAAGCGCTGCTATCGGGTGGATTTCAGTCTTATTGAGAGGACGCTGCCAAGCTTTCGGCCTCAATGGGATGCCCGAAAGGGAGCCCAGCAACTGTACGAGACATACAAGAGCGTAGGGCTGCGTGTGGAGGACTTCGAAGGTCCACGTTATAACAGGATCGACCAAATTCGACAGTTGCTAAGCAGCGAACAGCTGGACCGAAAGCTTCGCTGGCAGGTCCCCAATCCCGTGCCGTCAAGTGGGAGCTAAGTTTTTGGAGAGCAACATAATTGTTGTTCATCGAGACATTCCTCAAAGGCGCTTTCGTGATCGATCTGGAAAGGCGGGAAGACGATCGAGGTTTTTTCGCACGTAGCTTTTGCCAACGAGAATTTGCCGAGCATGGCCTTGAAGTACAGGTAGCGCAGTGCAACGTCTCTTTCAATGAGCGGAAGGGCACCCTGCGCGGCATGCACTATCAAGTTCCCCCCTTTGAAGAGGCCAAGCTGGTACGGTGTACTATGGGTGGAATCTACGATGCAATTATCGATTTGCGGCAAGGTTCACCGACTTATAGGCGGAGCTTCTGTGTCGAGCTGAACGCCCGGAATCACAGGATGCTTTACGTGCCACGCGGATGTGCACACGGATTTCAAACGCTCGAGCCTGACACTGAAGTTTTTTACCAGATGTCGCAGTTCTATTCGGCGGAGCACTCCCGAGGCGTACGCTGGGACGATTCGGCTTTCGGCATCAAGTGGCCACCCGACGAACGAATCATAAGTGAGCGTGACCAGCAATACCCAGATTTCCGTGCATGAGGAACTTCACTACGTGAATGCGCTAACGGATATCAGTGAGAGGCTTGACCTGGCGGTTCTCGGACGAGAATGCCACGACCTCATTATTGAGTTATACCCCATCTGCAGGAGCATTACTGGGAATGGTCTTCGGGAAACCTTGGCTCGCTTGCAGAAACATATTCCACTGACGGTTCATGAAGTTCCCACAGGATCCGAAGCCTTTGATTGGGCAGTGCCAAAGGAATGGAATATTCGCGATGCGTATGTGAAGAATTCACGCGGCGAGAGAGTGATCGATTTTCAGAAATCCAATCTTCACGTGGTGAACTACAGTGTACCGGTATCTGCGAAAATGTCGCTGGAAGAACTGAAGCAGCACCTATTCAGCTCGCCGCAGCATCCCGATTGGATTCCTTACCGGACTTCCTACTACCGTGACACCTGGGGCTTCTGCGTAACCCACCGGAAATTGGAACAGTTGAACGAAGACCAGTATGAAGTTTGCATCGATTCGACGCTCGAAGACGGTTCCCTCACCTACGGCGAATTCCTGGTCCCCGGAGCAACTGAAAACGAAGTTCTGATTTCATGCCATGCCTGTCACCCTTCCCTGTGTAACGACAATCTTTCGGGAGTCGCTCTCTCAGCTTATCTTGCAAAATTGCTGATCTCATCGCAACCAAGATATTCCTATAGATTTCTGTTTGTACCTGGCACGATCGGGTCGATCGTGTGGCTCAGCCTGAATGAAAGAAACGTGCATCGAATCAAGCACGGCTTGGTACTCTCCTGCGTAGGAGATCGTGGACCATTGAGCTATAAGCGAAGTCGGCGCGGCGATGCAGAGATTGACCGGACAGCGCTCCAGGTTCTCAAGAACTCGGGACAGCGCTACACGATGACCGACTTCTCCCCCTACGGAAACGACGAACGGCAATACTGCTCGCCAGGCTTTAATCTTCCTGTGGGCCGCCTATCGCGGACACCGGATGGGGAGTTTGCCGAATACCACACGTCGGCAGACGATTTGAATTTTGTGGATGCATCTTCGCTTGGTGATTCCTTGGGCAAGTGCCTGGCAATCTTTGAAGTGCTGGAGGGAAATCGCGTCTATGTGAATAAGAATCCGAAGTGTGAGCCGCAACTCGGCAAGCGAGGACTGTACCGGGCGTTTGGCGGGTACGGGGATTCCGAGACACGGGAACTGGCGATGCTGTGGGTGCTGAATCAGTCTGATGGAAGCAAGAGCTTGCTCGATATCTCCGAGCGTTCCGGCCTGAGCTTCCGTACGATTCGACAGGCGGCGGACGTTTTGAGGGAACACGGTCTGTTGAAGGAACTCACGGCTACTACGGACGCCGCTCGGAACGCGTCGAAGCACATGGTCTCATTCTGAACGCGGGACACGGATACTCGGAAAGCCAAGCTGAACGACAATTGAAAGGAACAATTAATTGCAATCGGAAACCAAGCACCAAACAACGATGAGTTTTGATAAGTCGAGCTCGCTCCGCGAAAAGGCTCATTCATTAATTCCTGGTGGCGCACATACCTACGCCAAGGGAGACGATCAATATCCGGTAGACGCACCCGGATTTATTGTGCGCGGTGAAGGTTGCCACGTGTGGGATGTAGATGGCAATGAGTTCATCGAATATGGGATGGGTCTCCGCGCCGTCACTCTGGGCCATGCATATCGTCCGGTCGTCGAGGCTGCCTACAAGCAAATGCTGCTGGGATGTAATTATACGCGTCCGGCGACCCTTGAGGTTCAGTGCGCAGAACAGCTAGCAAGCCTTGTCGACAGCGCTGAAATGATAAAGTTCGCCAAGAACGGCTCGGACGCAACAAGCGCAGCTGTTCGTTTGTCGCGCGCATACACGGGACGCGACCTTGTCGCGATTTGCGGGGACCAGTCTTTCTTTTCTGTGGACGATTGGTTTATCGGAAGCACTCAGATGTGCGCCGGAATTCCCAAAGCCATTCGAGATATGACTCTGAAGTTCCGGTATAACGACACAGAGAGCCTGCGCGTTCTTTTCGAACAGCATCCCGGGAAAATTGCTTGCGTGATTCTGGAACCAGCCACTTCGGTCGAACCTAAGAATGGCTTTTTGGCCGACGTGCATGGACTGTGCAAGGAAAATGGCGCGGTTTTTATCCTGGACGAAATGATTACGGGATTTCGATGGCATCTTGGCGGTGCTCAACAATATTACGGCGTTACTCCCGATCTTTCCACGTTTGGAAAAGGCATCGCGAACGGGTTCTCACTGTCCGCGCTCGTCGGCCGGAGGGATATCATGGAGCGCGGCGGGTTGCGTCACGACAAAGAGCGCGTTTTCTTGCTTTCTCTGACTCACGGTGCGGAAAATCACAGCTTGGCCGCGGGCTTGGAAACCATGCGCGTCTACCGCCAGGAGCACGTGATCGAGCATTTGTACCGGCAAGGAAAGAGATTGCGCGAAGGGATCAATCGAGCAATTCAGGAGAATGGGCTTGAGGGCTATTTCGAAGTCCTCGGCAAGGAGCCGAACCTGGTTTATGCCACTCGAGATGCGGAGAAAAACCCCTCGCAACCATTTCGAACTCTTTTCCTTCAGGAGACGATTCAGAGAGGACTCTTGATGCCTTCACTCGTGGTGAGTTTCTCCCACTCCGACGTCGATGTCGATCGGACCATCGAAAGGGTTGGTGAGGCGCTCCGGGTTTATCGGAACGCACTCGATGACGGAGTCGAAAAATATCTCCTAGGTCGATCCGTGAAGCCAGTTTTCAGAAAGTTCAATTAGACGAATCAGGCTGCGGCCTGTGGTTTTCGGCCCGATTTTCGGAAGATTTATGATCACGCGCCAACAAGAAATATCGAGCGAGAAAAGTGAGGCTTCGTTGTCCCTCGAACCCGGCATGTGCCGATTCTGCGGGACACCGTTAAAACAGACCTTCGTGGACCTCGGGATGTCGCCGCTGTGCGAAAGCTACATCGGTGCCGAGCACCTCAATCAAGGTGAAGTGTTTTATCCGCTGCACGTCTATGTTTGCGGGCGATGTTTTCTCGTTCAGTTGCAAGAGTATGTGAGCGTCGAATCGATCTTCACTGAATATGCCTACTTTTCTTCCTTTTCCGACAGCTGGCTCGCTCACGCGAAGCACTATACTGATCGGATGATCGAGCGGATCGGCTTAGGCAGCGGCAGTCGCGTCGTGGAACTTGCAAGCAACGATGGCTATCTGCTGCAATATTTCGTGGCAAGAGGGATCCCGGTCCTCGGCATCGAGCCGGCGGCCAATGTGGCAGCGGCGGCGCTGAAGAAGAATATTCCCACCCTCGTGAAATATTTCAACCGTAAACTGGCTTCTGAATTGGCGGCTGAAGGAAAACGCGCGGACTTGCTCCTCGGCAACAACGTGCTCGCGCAAGTGCCGGATCTCAATAGCTTCGTGGCCGGTATGAAGATCCTGCTCGCAGATCGAGGAGTAATCACTCTGGAATTCCCACATCTGCTGCGCCTCATGGAAGAAAACCAGTTTGATACCATTTACCATGAGCATTTCTCCTATTTCTCGCTGATCACGGCCGAGACAATCCTATCGGCGCACGGCTTGAAAATTTTCGATGTCGAAGAGCTTTTCACTCACGGGGGATCTTTAAGGATTTACGCGTGCCACTCGGCGGACAATTCCAAACTGACCTGCCCGCATGTGAACAAGCTTCGTGCGCGCGAAGACTCGTACGGGATGACCCGCTTGGAATGCTACAACTCGTTTGCAGGGCAAGTAAGAGAAACCAAACGCGCCCTTCTGGAGTTCTTGATTGAAGCCAAACGTATGGGAAAGTCCATTGTGGGTTACGGTGCTCCCGGGAAGGGAAATACGTTGCTGAACTACTGCGGGATCCGCACGGATTTCCTAGACTACACGGTGGACCGCAATCCATACAAGCAAGGCAAGTTCTTGCCCGGGACGCACATACCAATCGATTCTCCAGAACGAATCCGCCAAACAAAGCCGGACTATCTCTTGATCCTGCCGTGGAACCTCAAAGACGAGATCATGCAACAGAATGCATTCATTCGCGATTGGGGTGGGCAATTTGTCGTTCCCATTCCTCGCGTTCAGGTATTTCCGTGATCAAAAACGGCAAGAATTCAGCAACCACTTCTGCAGCCGGTAAGTGTCCAATCTGTCGAGCCGCTGACTGCTTCGATTTCTTGGAAATTACCGGCCTGCCGGTGACCGTGGGTGCCCTTTGCTCCTCTCAGGAACAAGCCTTTCGCGCGACGAAAGGCGATTTGAAACTTGCTTTCTGTAAGGAGTGCAGCTACGTCTGGAATCGCGCCTACGAACCCGGGAAGCACGATTATGTCCCGGGCTACGAGATTTCACTGCACTTCTCGGGCGTGTATCAGGATTTTCTTGAGAATCTAGCTAAGCGACTGGTGGAGACCTATCAGCTCCGAGACAAGACAGTACTTGAGATCGCTTGTGGAACGGGTCATTTTCTCCGAATGATCTGCGAACTTGGCAACAACCGAGGGGTTGGGATCGACCCGGTTTTGGAGCGTGAAGGGATTGAAAAACTGGACTCAACCCAAATTAAGTTCATTCGCGACAAGTTTTCCGAGCGCTATGCCGATCTGAAATGCGATTTTATCTGTTGCCGCCAGGCACTGCACGCGATTGCGAATCCCAAGGATCTTGTGGAAGTCGTTCGCCGAACCAACGGACGAGATCGCTTCACGCCAGTCTATTTTGAGGTCGTCAACGCAAGTGCTGTCTTCAAGAAACAAAGTATCTGGCAACTGATGTACGAATACTATTCATTTTTTACACCGGCTTCCTTGGCGCGCTTGTTTGCAGAGTGCGGGTTCGATGTCCGGCGCGTGGAGCCGTGCTATGAAGACGGGCAGTATTTGCAACTCGAGGCGATTCCAGCGCACGAGGCCCGCGTCATGGCTAAAACTTCCGCAGCCGATGTCTGGGCCACATTGAAGGATGCGCTTACTTTCGCGAAAGAGCTTCGAGAAAAACTTGCGAACTGGGAACAAAAGCTCGCCGCGATTCACAGATCAGGTCGGCGCACGATCGCCTGGGGCGCAGGCGGAAGGGGAATCAACTTCTTGAATCTGGTTCGAGCGAGCCAGTATGTTCCTTATATCGTCGACATCAATCCAGCTCGCTGCGGCGGATTCATTCCGGGCAGCGGCCAGAAAGTCGTGTCGCCTGAATTCCTTCGAGAATATCGCCCCGATATTCTTTTGTTGACGAATCCGACCTACGAAGGAGAAGTTCGCAAACAGATGGAAGAAATGGGCGTCAAGTGTGATTTCTTGATCGCCTCGTAAGAAAGGGATGTCTTATGAAGGTAGTGTTGTTCTGTGGCGGCTTGGGTCTGCGATTGCGGGATTACGCCGACCACATCCCAAAACCAATGGTCCCGATTGGATATCGCCCGATTCTCTGGCATGTGATGAAGTACTATGCGCACTTCGGGCACCGGGATTTTGTGCTGTGCCTAGGCTACCGGGGCGATCTCATCAAGCAGTATTTCCTGAACTATAACGAATGTCTCTCAAACGACTTCGTGTTTTCTCAAGGTGGCAAGGATTTGCAGTTGGCAAACAGCGACATCCATGATTGGAAGATCTCGTTCGCCGACACCGGCATTAATTCAAATGTCGGGCAACGACTGCGAGCGGCCGAGAAATATGTCAGGGATGAGGACTTGTTCTTGGCGAATTACTGCGACGGCTTGACCGACCTTCATCTTCCAACTTACATCGAGTATGCGCGACAGAAAGACACGATTGCCACGTTTGCCAGTGTGAGGCCGAGCCTTAGTTATCATGTGGTGCGAACCGCCCCCGGCGGCCTCGTCACCGATATCAAAGAATTGACGAGCTCCGACATTCGCATCAACGGGGGGCTCTTCGTTTTTAAGAAGGATATTTTCAAATTCATCAGACCTGGAGAGGAACTCGTCTCGCAGCCCTTCCGTCGGCTGATCCAAGAAAAACAACTCGCTGCGTACGAATACGATGGCTACTTTGGAGCCATGGACACTTTTAAGGACAAGCAGCAACTCGACGATCTCTACGAGAGCGGCAACGCGCCTTGGGAAGTGTGGAAGCAGAAAGTCAATGGCGATCCGGCCATGACTGGGAATCAAACGGACGAGGCCACCGCCAACAAGCCCTCGCGCGTGCCGTTGAGCGATCGACATGCTTAGTCTCACTCTCGGCGACAAATTGCAGCCGTTGCGCCGGGTGCTTTGCTTGGGAGCACATTGCGACGACATTGAGATCGGCTGCGGCGGCACACTGCTTCAGTTGCAAGAGCAGAATCCTCGCTTGGAATTTCATTGGATGGTCTTCAGTTCCACGCCGAGGCGGAAGAGAGAGGCGACGAAATCAGCTCAGCTTTTCTTGAAGTCCGGCGCTGCCTCTCGCGTCGTCATCAAGAATTTTCGCGATAGCTATTTCCCTTTTCAAGGCGCGCGGGTCAAGGACTCTTTCGAACTCCTGAAGAAGTCGTTTGCCCCGGATCTGATTTTTACGCATTTCCGCGACGACCTGCACCAAGACCATCGTTTGATTTCCGAGCTCACGTGGAACAGTTTCCGGGACCACCTGATTCTGGAATACGAAATTCCAAAATACGACGGCGACCTCGGCTCTCCGAATTTCTTCGTCGGCCTTCCAGAATCACTATGCCGCCAAAAGATTCACTACGTTTTGAATTGTTTCCAATCGCAGAAAGGCAAGCGATGGTTTACGGAAGACACCTTCCGCGCCACGCTGCGCCTGCGTGGAATCGAATCGAACACGCCTGAGGGGTATGCCGAGGGATTTTACTGCCGCAAGTTGTGCTTTCAAGGGATGCCGGTGGAAAGGAACGAGAAAGCGCAATAAGGGCTCTCGATTTTCAACCAGACGGAAAGCGTTTAGATTCGCGTGAACACACACACTCCAAAAGCCCCTCGAGTCAGCATCGGTGTGGCCGTCTACAACGGTGAGCAGTTTCTGCCGCAGACCCTGGACTCTTTGCTCGCGCAAACCTATCGCGATTTTGAGCTCATCGTTTGCGACAATTGCTCGACCGATCGAACGGAGCAGATTTGCAGGTCATATAGCGAACGCGATTCCCGCGTGCGCTACCATCGCAACCCCGCCAACATCGGAGCGCCTCGCAACTTCAATCTGACTGTCTCCCTGTCTCGGGGCGAATACTTCAAATGGGCTGGTGCGGACGACCTTTGCGCTCCCGAGATGATTGAGCGCTGCGTTGCAATCCTCGATCAGCGGCCCGAAGTCGTTCTCGCCTACGCGAAAACGCGTCTCATCGACGAGAATGGTGCTGCAGTCAAAGACTATGAGGACCGGCTTGACCTTCAATTCGAGGCTCCTCACAAGCGTCTTTCGCATCTTCTTTGGAACATTCAAATGTGCAACGCCCTGTTTGGCCTGATTCGTTCCAGCGTCATGAAGCGCACGGACTGTTTTGGAGTTTATCCAAATTCTGACTTGGTATTCCTCGCTGCGCTAGCGCTCCACGGCCCTTTTATAGAAATTCCGGAGCGCCTCTTTCTTCGGCGGTTCCACGCGCTCTCCGTCCAGCGATACCCATCAGCACATGAACGGGTCGCGATGTTTGATCCTGCGAAGGCCGGACAGCTTACTTTCCCTACTTGGAAGCTATTTGCAGCGCATTTGTCCGCGATACATTGCGCCCCGTTGACCTGGGCGGAAAAACTCCGCTGCTATTCCAAGATGCATATCTGGCTTAGACGTCGGGGCAGTGAGCTAGGCAATGATTTGAAGTTCGCTATCAGATATCTCTTCGCAAGGCCGACGCGACGAAATCTGTCTATGAAGGTGGCAACGGAATCGAAAGGCCTGTCGGCTGCGGAACGCGAAAATAGCTCCGCCCGGACCAGACAATGAAGTAATTAGCTGCCGGTGACACTGTTTGGATGAGATCGTGCACCTCATGTGAAAAGAAGTGCTCTGAATGAAACTGAAACTCCTAAGCCATATAAACGGTGACGGTGACCTACTCGAAGCCTGGTTCAAGTATTATCTTCACCTGGGAGTGACTTCCTTTCACCTGGTTGTGCACGGGCCGCGCGACGAGAATGCTCGCCTCTTCGAGCTGAAGGATTCTTATCCCGTAGACATTGAGGACAGCTACGAAGGCGTGTTTGACCCCGGGGAGAAAGAAAGGCGCCTTAATTCTTTGCTGCCGCGAATCCACGAACAATGGCTCATGTTTGTAGATAGCGACGAATTCGTGGAATTCCCTTACCGCCGAATTCCCATAACGATCCGCATGCTAGAACTGGCGGGGGCCAATGTCTTATTCGCTCCCATGGTTCAGCGGCTCACTCTCAATGGCTCGTTAGACACACCGGAGGTCGTCGAAGATCCCTTTCGCACATTTCCTTTGTGCTCTTTCGATTTATACCAAAAGATGGGTGTCAAAGCTTCAATCAGGAAGTACCCGCTGTTCTATTGTACGGGCCGGACGCTGCTTGCAAATGGTGGCAACCACAATCCGCCGATCGGCGATCCCGCTATACTGTCGGCGCTTCAGGGCGTCACCCACCACTTCAAGTTTCGCAAGAACGTCCTGCAGCGGCTCGAGAATCGGATCAATAGCCCTCACCCCTGGCGACAAGAATCGGTCCAATATCAGAAGTATCTCGAAAGCAATTTCTATCGCTTGCCGACGGAGGACTCTTTTGCGTACTCCCGGCGAGCGCTGTTCCGACGCAGACTCCTTCGCAAGTTCACTTTTGGGGCAGGCCTCGGATTTCTTCGTCGGGCTGCTGGTTGGTAAGGGAAAGAGTAAGTAAGCTGACAGGCGTTAGTCGTGACAGGCCGACGCGAGTGCAGTTGCTGGACATCGATGCTGTCCGAAGGATACTTAGCGATGCGGCGATTTCCCAATCGAGATCAGGACACTTTATGCCGACGGTAGCCCAGAACAAGAGCATGTGGGAGTCGGAGTATGACTGGTCACGCGGTGGAGACGAATGGTCCAAACCGTGGGGAGGGACCAGCAATGTTTGGCAATATGTTATCTTACCTCGCATTAAATCTTTCCTCCCAGCCAGCACCATCGTTGAAATTGCCCCTGGTTTTGGCCGGTGGACGCAATTCCTGAAAGATTACTGTCAGAGGCTCATTGCGGTAGATCTCTCACATACCTGCGTGGACTCTTGTGCCCTCCGCTTTGCGGATTCTCCTCATGTCATGGTCGTGCAGAATGACGGTCTGTCGATTCCGCTCGCAGAGAATTCATCCGTCGACTTCGTATTTAGCTTCGATTCTTTGGTTCATGCCGACACTGAGATCCTCGGGGCTTACCTTGGAGAAATTGCCAAAGTGCTGACCCCCGAGGGCGCTGCATTCATCCATCATTCGAACCTCGGACAGTACCGGACGGTGTTGGCTCTCGCAGGAAAACTCCCCTGCTGGGCGCTTCGCAGGGCGCACAAGGCGGAGTTGCTGCCGAGTCTCCATTGGCGCGATGCAAATGTGACGGCCAGATGGCTTGCGTCTGCATGCCGTCAAGCTGGATTGTGTGTTGTCAGGCAGGAGCTGGTGAATTGGCTCAATCGGCCCATGTATCTGCTGGATTGTTTCACCACGATAGGACGTTCATCGGCTAACGTTGGAGGGGTCTTGTACAACCGCGGCTTCATGAGCGAGGCGGAGCAAATCCGATTATCTCATCCTACTGGATCGTAGTGCAGCCTCCGGAGGGCGTTCACTTTTTAGCCCGGTTTCCCACAACTTTGCGCCAGCATTCATGGAGATTCCACTGGGCAAGGATATCCAGTATGTTACGATCTCGCCGCCACGCTAGCCGGAGCGTACTCTCACGGATAAGGTGGCCCGCAAATCTTGTGCGCGTTACCCAAGGCCGAGAATGGAAAGAGTTCTATTTCTGATCAATGCACGCGAGTTTGGTGGATTAGAGATTGTTCTTCTCGATTGGTTGTCGCGTGTTGACTATTCAAAAGTTTCCGTCGTCCTTGGCACCCGGGGGGACGCGCTCGCAGAAAGGCTTGCTGACAGTGGGCTGCCAGTTGGAAACATCAAACTCACGGTCTCGGCCGATGAGCCTTTCTGGAAGGCTTTTCCGAAGTGGTTGCGCGTCCTATCTTCCATCCGGCCTGCCAAGACCGTTCTTCTCGAAGGAAATATAGGAGAATTCAATTTGATGGCCGTTCTCGCCACCTGGTGGTCAACGCGGGGCAATGCATTTCTTTTCGCGGGGGGCTGGGGACGGACGCCAGCCTCGAAGCCTGTCCCAAGCGCGAAGAGAAAACTTCACTACGGCTTCCTGCCTGGAATCGGGTTGTACCGGTACAAGAAAGTTCTTGAGCAGAGGCTTCGCGGCAGGTTACTTCGTCGAACCTTTGTCGCGAGTCAGGCGCTCAAAGACAATCTGTTGGATCACTTCGGCTATCCCGCAAACCGAACTTCGGTTCTCTATCACGGTGTGGACACGAGGCGTTTTCAGCCGTCCACGGCCGAACGTATTGCATACCGGCGAGTCCAATGTATCCCCGATCATGCCACCGTGATTGTGAGCCACGGACGGCTGGCGCCCGTGAAGCGCGTGGACAGAATTCTGAAGGCTTTTGAAGTGTTATCTGCAGAAAATGCGAATCTGTGGCTGTTGATGACAGCCTACGGCACATATAAAGAAGAGGTGGAGAGGCAAGTTGCGAGTACTTCTGCCCATCGTCGCATCAAGCTCATTGGTTTTCACCCGGACGCCAGCAAAATCTTGAAAGCCGCCGACATCTATGTCCTGGCCAGTGATAATGAGGGATTTGGAGTCGCCTTGGTGGAAGCAATGTCAACCGGGCTTGTGTGCGTTGCCACGAATTGTCAGGGACCAGCGGAGATCATTGTGAGTGGGGAAAATGGAATTCTTGTCCGCACCGCGGACGAAGAAGTCTTGACTGGATTGCGGCGAGCGCTTGGTTTGAGTCAGGAAGAGCGGGCGCGGCTTGTTGAACAGGCGAGAAAGACGGTCGAAGACCGGTTTGAAATCGACGCAGCGGTCCGGAGAGCTCTCGACTCAATGGAAATTGCCAGCCGATCATGAAAGCTAGTTGCGCTTTGTCCAGACTCGCGTCAGAACATAGCGGAAGGCTCCGGCAATTTCTCGCAAGATAGCGGTAGGCTTCCCGTCCCGAATCTGGCTTCGGACTTCCCAGTACCAACTCTGAAGGAATAGAGTTCGAGTCCCGGGATTCAAGATGAACTTTGCGTAGTATGCGCCGCGGCCATAATGGTAGCCCCGCATCAATTTCTCGTAGCATTTCCCGGGCTTTCGACCATGATGGTGCCACACGAGTGGCCCGGGATGATAAATCCCCGTGGCGCCACTTGCAGAGGCTCGAGCTTGAAAATCTGCGTCCTCACCGGAACAGAACCGTGACCCCGCACCGAACTCCGGATCGAAGGCGCCAATCTTAGCCACCAGAGACTTCCGCGCCGCCATGTTTGCGCCTTGCAGTTCGCCTGCGCGAATGAAACTATGTGCCTCGATGATACGAATCTTAGTTTCGGTTCGAATCGTTTCCGGCAAGTCCGTTGCATCGTAAAGCAGGACTCGTCCGCCCATGTACCCGATCCTTTGGTCCTTGAAAACTTCAAGCACCTGTTTCAAGAAGTCGGAACTCACATAGCAGTCGTCATCCGTAAAGGCGAGAATTTCACCCGTCGCTGCAGCAATTCCGGCGTTGCGCGCTCTCCCCAAACCGCACCTAGGTTCTTCCACTACAACCACTCGAAAAGGAGCCTGTTCAGCGAAGCCCTTCAACAAATTCGCTGTTCCATCGCTTGACCCGTTATCTACGATCACCAGCTCCCACTCGCCTGGAAATTCAAGGCGCCCAATATGTTCAAGGCACGCACGCAGGGATGAAGTTCGGTTCCGGGTGCAGACGATCAGTGAAATCAACATGGGACTTCAGAGGCAGAACTTGCCGGCCGCATGGCGACAATCACTCTGAGGCGTGTCATTTCGCGGGATCAAGGCCTCCAAGCGATTGTTGGGATTGCCGGTTTTTCAACCACCTCTTGCTTTCGACCATTTGGCCAAGCGTTTGACAGAACTCCAATCTGTAAAAGAAACGGCGCTTGGCTCCGAAGGCGCCAATCCATCTCCCAAGAAACTTGGCCGCAATAGAGAACAAGTATCGTGGAACACCGAGATAATGCTTCGCGCTCTCGGGAACTCCATCGATCCGGACGGTCCACCTGCCGTAGTGGAATGCCATAGACTGTATATAGCTTCGTTTAGTCCGGTATTCTTCCACGGGGTGGTAAACGATAGCCAGTGGCGCGTACATTAGCTGTTCTCCGGCGTGCAGAAGCCTCCGGCAGTACTCTGTATCCTCTCCCCCGAGCAAGTTTCCCATGCGATTAAGGTCCGTCCGGTAGGGACCATATTTTTCGACAATGCTCTTCCGAACGCCCATGTTCGCTCCCACAGCGGTTGCAGTAAGCAAACAAGGAGAATCTCCTTTGTCAAAATGTACAATGCCGCCATACGCTGGGTGACGGAACGGTCCCTCAAATTCTATCCAGGACGGCTTCCTACACTTCCATACCGGAATAATTCTGCCACCAATCGCAGCGCAACCGTATCTTTGAAACGTTTCGTAGACTTGGGCAACCCACAGAGAATCTACGGTCACATCGTCATCGGTTAAGGCCAGGATTTCTCCGCGGGCGTGCTGAATTCCGGCGTTGAGTGCGTACGTCTTGCCCTGCCTTGCTTCGAAGAGATAACGGAACCTTCCGGCGTTTTTCTTGGCAAAGAATTCGCAAACACTCCGGGTGTCGTCGGTGGAGTTGTTATCGACGACTAAGACCTCCCATTCCACGGTCGGAGGCACGATGGAAGCCTCCAGGCTTTTCAAAGCAACCGCCAGGATCTTCGAGCGATTCCAGGTGCATATGATTACGCTAACATCCATCTGAATCACTTTAGAAACCAATGCTGTTCATGAACGAAGAATCCCAGCGAAGGTATCTTCCCGGTCCCATAAAAGTCGGAGCCCAATACCTTCAGGCGATGAGCATCTTCCACATAATCCACGCACTTGTCATCGAGAACCAATCCTGTCTCGATGCGGTATTCTCCTGGGGTTAAGAGAAGCTCCGGTATTTCGCATACGAACTCCTGAACACCAGACCGAGGGCCCCAATCGCGCTTTGGTTCATAGCTGCTTCTCGCGGCAAAAATCATTTGACCATACAGGTCTGTGAAATTCACTCGCACGTCGAAATTCGTAATGGCCTCTCGCAGTTCGAATTCGACGTGCACCCGGATGGGAGCGCCGGTAGCCAGCTCTCCTGCAAATGGTTTTCCATCCCCGGTAAACAACTCAAGCTTCCGCAACCAACGTTGATACCGGGGTGGTCTTCCCCGTGCGTTCCACAGATCCACGACGTGCGACTCGCTCCTGCGTTCTACTCGCGAGGCCGCACCGACGTAGTAGTCCACCGCACTCTTCGCGTCGCCCTCGAATGTCAGCCGCCCCTGCTCCAAAACGATTCCCTTTTGACAAAGATTGAGCACCGCGGGGATATTGTGGGAAACAAAGAGAATGGTTCGGCCGCGCTCTCCAAATTGCCCCATTTTGCCCAAGCATTTCTTCTGGAAAGCGATATCGCCCACCGCGAGAACTTCGTCCACGATCAGGACCTCCGGATCCAAGTGGGCTGCCACAGCGAATCCCAGCCTGACGTACATGCCACTCGAGTAATGCTTCACCGGCGTATCCAGAAATTTCTCGAGCTCGGCGAAGGCAACGATTTCGTCAAATTTGGATTCGATTTCTGACTTGCTCATGCCCAGCATTGCGCCGTTCATGAATACGTTTTCTCGTCCCGTGAGGTCGGGATGAAAACCCGTCCCAATTTCGAGCAGGCTCGCCACTCGGCCTCGCAGTCGGACGTAGCCTTCTGTTGGATCCGTGATTCGCGAGAGAATCTTCAGCAACGTGCTCTTTCCGGCGCCGTTTGCCCCGATTATGCCGACGACGTCCCCCTGTTCGATATGAAAGTTAACATCGTGCAGAGCCCACATCCATTCAGGACCGGACGAATTGCCACTGTCGCCCCACCCCCGTCGAAACGCACGCCAGGACGCGCGCAAACTGTGGACGAGGGTTTCACGAAGACTATCCTCGCGGCTCCTCACGGCGCCCAGCTGGAATTTTTTCGATAAATGAGCAGCTTCGATGATTGGGGTCATTCAAATAATATCCGCGAAGCGGCGCTCCATGCGCCGAAAGATAAACAATCCAGAAACAAAGAGGCTAACGCAAATCGCAAAGGACGCGCCAACGAGCCCCCAATCCGTGCTCCCGCCGAGCACGGATTGCCGGAAGCCTGCGATCATGCCCGACATCGGGTTGACTCCCAACAGTATTCGGAATCGGGCGGGGACGTACGACAGCGGGTAAATGACCGGGCTAACGAATAACCCCATCTGTATAAAAAAGGGCACTGCGTATTTCACGTCTCGAAAGCTGACGTTCAAAGCCGAGAGGATTAAGCCCAATCCGCTCGAAGCCAGAAGCGTGCCCAAAATGTAGAAGGGCATCCATACGCAACCGGCGGAAAGCGGCCATCGATAGTGGATCATCAGGCCAACCACCAGAAGCAAACCAATGAACAGGTCGAGCAACAGAGCCCCTATGCTTGCAAGCGGAATAAAGACCCGCGGAAAGTAAATCTTGGAGACAAGCACTTGATTGCCGACCAGGCTGTTGCTCGACATGGAGACAGAATTTGCAAAGAAGGTCCAAAGAACCAGGCCTGAATAGGCGAAGAGCGGATAAGGCGGACCGTCGGTTCGAATGCCTGCGAGACGGCCAAAAACGACCGTGAAGATCACCATCGCCAGCAACGGCTGAAATAGAGCCCACATACCGCCCAGGACGGTTTGCTTGTAGCGAATCTTGACGTCCCGCCACACGAGAAATGCGAACAGCTCGCGTCCTTGCCAGATTTCTTGGAAATCAACGGGTTGCCATCCCGTGTGCGGTTTCAACACCAGTTCAGGCGCTGAGCTCGAGCCAATGTTATCCGTAGTCATTGGGCGAGATCCAAAACTCCACCCTGGCGAAAGAGAAGATCGAACTGAGCATCAACGTCCTTCCGGTACCCGGCCACTTTGCGCTCGATGTCTCGCCGGACAATTCCGCGACTTGCTTCCAGCCTTTTGAAGCGCTCCACTAGCATTGGCAAGTCAAAATCCCGGATATTTACAACATATTCCTTCAAATCCATCTCCTCCATCAATCGGTCAATCTTGCTCGCGGGCGACACGGCAAGCACGGGCGTGCCCACAAGGTGAGACAGTATGACTCCATGAAGCCGGGAAGTCACAGTCATGTTAAGCCGTGAGAGCAACGCTATGCAGTCACTCACATTTCGTAGGTTGGCATCGGTCAAGCGCGCATGCAATGGAGACGGCACATCTCGCTTCACAGTTGCTTTGAGTTCTTCGATTGCGGTTCGGTCCATGCGGATTTGAGTTGGGAACAGGACAACTTCGTAGCCCGTGCGTAGCAGCCATGACACGAACGAAGCCAGCTTCGTCAAATAGCTCTGATAGGCCGACGCATCCTTGATCGGCCAAAACCGAGGATCGCAATATGCCATCGGGCTAACACCGATTGCATCTTGCCCCACGCCATCAGTTTCGAGGGCTAAGGAATCTCTGACTTCCAGGCCAAAGGCCAGATCAGGGAATACCCAGCTCTTTCGCTTGACGCCCATTGCTTCTGCTTTTTCCTTTGATTCTGCATCACGAAACGACCGATAGCCAGCCAGCGATAGCACGGTCTTGCAGAAGAATTTTCCAAGTCTCGTGTTAACTTCCTCAACTCCGACACTGAGGCAAACCAGAGGCGTTCCAGCAAGCCGCGCAAGAACTGCCCATCGAAAATAAGAATATAGGTCTCCCCATTTGCCTCCCCATATTTCGTCGAACAA
>Ga0307477_10001163_pt1 | contig 23271 bp, 18 predicted proteins | sample atmos_gasesECM2C_FD_203316 | JGI IMG/M metagenome (GOLD analysis project Ga0307477, IMG submission 203316) | Hardwood forest soil microbial communities from Morgan-Monroe State Forest, Indiana, United States - atmos_gasesECM2C_515 | ecosystem: Environmental > Terrestrial > Soil > Temperate...
GGCGAGACCGCCGAACAAGTGGTAAACCACATCGACGAGCGCGAGCTGGCCGATGTGATTTACGAATTCGGTGAGGAAAGGAGGTCGCGGAGAATCGCCAGAGCCATTGTCCGGTCGCGGCCGATACGCACGACGAAGCAACTTGTCGAGGTTGTATCGGCCGCGGCCCGGTCAATGAAACACGAGCGGATTCATCCGGCGACCCGAACCTTTCAGGCTCTCCGAATATTCGTAAACCGTGAACTGGACGATCTGAAAGCACTGCTGGAGGCGGCGCCCCGGGTATTAAAACCGGGCGGAAGGTTGGTGGTAATCAGCTTTCATTCGCTGGAAGACAGGATCGTCAAGGATGCAATGCGTGAGGGCGCGAAGGACAAGCACTTTCGTTTGCTTACGAAGAAGCCGGTGATGGCATCAGAAGACGAGATTGATCGCAATCCGCGGTCGCGCAGCGCCAAGATGCGCGCCGCCGAAAAAGTTTGAGTTCATACAAGTTTAGTTTGGCCAAGTTTAGTTTGCCCCGGAGAAACTGCCGGGCCCCCGGTGCGGTGATGGTAAGGCGTGCCGGGTAAAGATTTTTAAGAAACTCTGTGGTGGAGTTTTCCCGGAGCGGCCAAGAAAAACAGAACAAGGCCGCGTCCGGGAAGAAAAATTGGAACATTAAAAATGACATTCACCGGCACCCTGATTGAAAGCCTGATGGCAACCGTCGAACGCGCTGAGCAGAGAGCCTCCTCGGATGAACCGATGTTCGCACAGAACTTCGCACAGAACATCGACGCTCAACCATGGCTCGTCTCCATTCAACAGAACGCGGATTACGATTCCAAATTTCTTGGAGTGGCATAACTCATGAGCGCCCTGGCCATGCAAAACGCAGTTCTTCCTAGTCGGCGCAAGTCCTGCTGGCTGGGGACCCCGGAAATTTATTTCCGCAAGACCATCGATAACTCGCGCCTGGTGAAGGTCGAAGACCCGCGCCGCGCACGCGAGATGAAACAGTTCGCGTTTGCGCTGTGCTGCTTGTTCCTGCTGGTCATGGGATACGCGCTGCAGCATTTCCGCGCGATCGAATACGGGTACAAGATCGAGACGCTGCGGGCGCAGCGCGACGGTCTTACGGAAATGAACCGGGCCCTGCGCCTGGAGGAGGCGTCGCTGCGCGATCCGGAGCGAATTGATGTGATGGCGCGCAAGCTCGGCATGCAATCACCACAGCCCGGCCAGGTAGTTCGCATGGACGCTGACACCGATGCCGCTGCGCAGGTGATGGCCAGCGTGACTCCGGTGTCGGTGGTATCAGTGCGATAGGGACGTGGTTGTGTGGTGACGGGCCTCTGGCCAGTCTGGACGGGGCATAGCCCTGTTACCACACAAGACCAGCACACCACAAGTTTTTCGCGGCGGCTCTTCGGGGCCGCCGAAAATTTCTGAGGACTGGAAGTGGCGGCGAGCACCTCTTCGAACGGCGCAAGATTCAGGCTCTACGCCTTGTCTGGATGGCTTTGCCTCTGGCTGCTGACGATCTGTTTGCGGCTGATCTATCTCCAAATCTTTTGCTATGGCGATTTCGAACGCCGCGCGCAGCACCAGCAGCAGCGCAGCTTCGATCTCTCCGCGAAACGCGGCGTCATCTACGATCGCGCTGGACGCGAGCTGGCAATGTCCATCCAGGTGGACTCGGCCTTCGTCGTGCCTTCGGAAGCTCCCGACCTTCCCAATACCATTAGCCTGATTACGCGCATCACGAAAGACGATCCCCGCGTCGTGCTTGCCGATTGCCGAGCCCACAAGACTTTCTGCTGGGTGGCGCGCAAGGCCGATGCGGAAACGATCGAGCGCATCCGGGCGCTGAATCTGCAAGGCATCCACTACCAGAAAGAACCGAAGCGGTTTTATCCAAAGCGTGAACTGGCGGCGCAAATTCTGGGATACGTTGGCACCGACGATCAAGGACTGAGCGGTCTGGAGAGGGAATTCAATCAGCAACTGCAAGGCAAACCCGGGAAGCTGATGATTTCCGTCGACGCGCGCAAGCGCTGGTTTGCCAGTGTTGAAAAGGAGCCCGAATCGGGCAACAGCGTCGTCCTCACCGTCGATCAGAACATTCAGTACATCGCCGAACGGGAACTCGAACGCGGGATGCAAGAGACGCACGCCATCGCGGGCACGGTGATCGTGGAAAATCCCCACACCGGCGAGATTCTGGCTCTCACGAACCGGCCCACGTTCAATCCCAATATTCGGAAGGAAATTCGCAACGAGGCGCTGAAAGACCGCGCGGTGAGCGACGTGTACGAGCCCGGCTCGACTTTCAAGATGGTGACGATTTCCGCCGGACTGGAAGAGAAAATCACCCGCCCCGACGAAATGTTTGATTGCCAGATGGGATCGATCGTCATTAATGGCATGCGCATCCGCGACAGCAAGCCGCATGGCGTGCTCTCGGTGGCTGACATTCTGGCGGAGTCGAGCGATGTCGGCGCGATCAAAGTCGCGCTTCGGCTCGGCGACGAGCGCTTCTACAAATACATTCGCGCCTTCGGATTCGGCCAGCAGACCGGGATCGAACTTCCCGGCGAAACGCGCGGCTTGACGAAGCCGGTTGAACGCTGGTCGAAAGTTTCCATTGGCGCCATTTCGATGGGCCAGGAGATTGGTATTTCGCCGCTGCAGCTCATTTCGCTGATCTCGACGATTGCCAACGACGGCGTGCACGTCCCGCCGCGCATCGTCGCGGGCACAATTACGCCGCAGAATACTCCGCAAACCATCGCCTTCCAGCCCGCCGATGGGACGCGTGTGATTTCACCTCTGACCGCGGCCGAGATGCGGCAGATGCTGCAGGGAGTGGTGCTCCATGGCACCGGACGCAAAGCCATTCTCGAGGGCTACAGTTCGGCGGGCAAAACCGGGACGGCTCAGAAGGTAGATCCAGCCACCGGCGTTTACTCGAAGACGAAGTATGTCGCGTCCTTTGCCGGCTTCGCTCCAATCAACGATCCGCAAATCGCAGTGGTGGTGATCCTCGACTCGGCGGTCGGCCTGCACCAGGGAGGTCAGGTTTCAGCGCCGGTTTTTCAACGGATCATGCAGCAAGTGCTCGAGTACATGCACGTGCCGCATGACGTTCAGCTTCCACCCAGCCGGCAGGTTTTGCTGGCTCGCCGCGATGTCCCTGACGCAAGTCTGGAAGAAAGCTCGCCCGATCACCTCGGCGCCAGCCTGGATCTGGCCGAAGCCGGCGAGACGCCCGCCATTCCAGCAGCGGTCAAGCCCAGTCCAATTGCCGCCCAGGTTGTTCCTGCCGCGCTTACCGCAAGAGGGATTGGAACAGTCGCGGATCACGCGGCGCCAGTCGTCCCGATGATGGCGGCGGTGAATTTGCCTGTTACACAATCCGAGAATTCGCCGCCGCAGAAATTACCGGCGAGCGGCACGGTGGTTCTCGACGTGGAAGAGGGAGGGATCGAGGTTCCGTCATTCCTGGGCAAGAACCTGCGCGTCGCCATTGAAGCGGCGCAGGATGCCGGGCTCGACCTCGATGCTGTCGGTAGCGGGACCGCGCGGGAGCAGTCGCCCCTTCCGGGTGCGCACGTCGCGGCGGGATCACGCATTACGGTACATTTTGGCAGGTAGCGTTCCCCTGTGATCCCCCGTGTCCTCCGTGGTAAGGATCTAAAGCCTGAACCACAGGGAACACAGAGGTACACAGGGGAAACCGTAACACCGGCTATTTATAATCACTCCAATGACATTCCAACAGCTCCTGCAGGGCGCCGAGGTCCTCTCCCAGAGCGGAAACCCGGCCGTTGCCGGGGTGGAATACGATTCCCGGCGAGTGCGTCCCGGAACCGTTTTTGTCGCCATGAAGGGTGAGACTAGTGACGGCAATCGGTTTATTGATCAAGCCATCACCGCCGGAGCGGTTGCCATCGTCACCGACTCATCCGCCGAAGCGCCGCGTCCCGCGGTTGCCTGGGCGCAGGTTGTGCACGGACGCCGCGCGCTCGCCCGCCTGAGCGCGAATTTCTACAAACGTCCTGGCGAGCGAATTGCGAATATTGGAATCACAGGCACGAATGGAAAAAGCACGACCGCCTTCCTGATCGAATCCATATTGCAAGCGGCCGGACGCAAGACCGCGCTCGTCGGAACCATCGAATATCACGTTGCGGGGAAGGTTCTCCCAGCTCCGCACACCACGCCGGAATCGCTGGAGTTGAACCGGCTTCTATCGCAGGGCCTCGGCCAGGGAGTCACCGAAGCGGTGATGGAAGTGTCGTCGCACGCGCTCGAGCAACAGCGTGTCTTTGGAATTCCTTTTGATGTCGCCGTATTCACAAATCTCACTCGCGACCATCTTGATTACCACGGCACGATGGAAAATTACTCGCGCGCCAAACAGATGCTCTTCGAAGGTTGCGGGACGGAACCGCCTCGCGCCGCTGTTCTTAACCTTGACGATGAATACGGCCGCCAGCTATGGAAAATTTGCAAAAAGAAGAGCGCTCTGGTGCTCTCCTACGGTGGGGCGTCCGGCGACTTTCATGCCGAGTCCGTCGAAATCACTCCGCGGGGAACCCGTTTTCAAATGGTAACGCCCTCGGGAAAGATCGCCATGTGGTCTCCGCTGATCGGCAATGTGAACGTGTACAACGTGCTCGCAGCCTCTGCCGCCGGCTATGCCCGCGATTGTTCCGCCGAAGCGATCGCAAAAGGAATCTTCGCTCTCACCAGCGTTCCCGGCCGCTTCGAGCGCGTGGATTGCGGCCAGCCCTTCACGGTGGTCGTGGATTATGCGCACACGGACGATGCGCTCCGCAACCTCACCGCGCTGGCTCGCGATTTTGTGGGCCGCGCCGGCCTCAAAGGCAAAGTCATTACGCTTTTCGGTTGTGGCGGTGATCGCGATCGCGCCAAGCGTCCGCTGATGGGAGAGGCTGCGGGCAAGGGCAGCGACTTTGTTGTTCTCACTTCCGACAATCCACGCTCCGAAGATCCGCTGGCCATCATGAACGATGCAGTCGTTGGATTGCAGAAGTCCGGCGCGAAATATTCCATGGAGCCTGACCGCCGTAAGGCCATCGCTTTCGCTCTCCAACGAGCAACCCCGGGCGACATCGTGCTGCTTGCGGGCAAGGGGCACGAAAAAGTGCAGATCACAAAAGTCGGAACCATTCCGTTCGATGACGTGGATGTGGCGCGCGAAAAACTGATGGCCCTCGGCTACGACTGCAAAACCGTCGCGAAGGCGGGCAGCGCGGGGAAGACGGCATGAAACTTCTTCTCTCACGGATCGCCGAATTCATTGCTCCGGCAGGCCAAGCTGCGACCACCAAATACGACGGTCATGCGACGGCTCAGGGATACTCCATCGACTCCCGCACCGTGCAGCCCGGCGAACTTTTCTTCGCGGTCAAAGGCGAGCGCCTCGATGGTCACGACTTCGTCGAGCAGGCACTGAGCCGAGGGGCGATTGCCGCGGTGGTTCGGAAAGATCAGTTGGCGCGCTATTCGAACCCCACTGGGCTGCTTGCGGTCGACGACACTCTCGCCGCGCTCCAGACGCTGGCGACGGCGGTCCGAAAAATGTGGGGCAGGACCGCCATCGGCGTCACCGGCTCCATGGGCAAGACCACCACCAAAGAAGCGATGGCCCACCTGCTCGCCGTCAAGTACAGAGTGCATCGCACCAAGGGGAATTTCAATAATCATTTTGGTCTGCCGCTCGGGCTGCTGACTCTCGAGCCGGAATACGATCTCGCTGTGGTCGAGATGGGGATGTCGCACCCTGGCGAAATCTCCGCCCTGGCGCGGATCGCCCTGCCGAACCAGGCGCTGGTCACCAATGTTGCCCCGGTGCATCTGGAGAGCTTTGACTCGATCGCCGGAATCGCGCGGGCGAAATACGAATTGATCGAAGCTCTGCCGCACGGCGGCACAGCGGTGTTGAATGCCGATGACGAATATGTGTGCCAGTTCGGCCGCGACTTCAAGGGCAAGGTCGTCATGTTTGGGTTGAAGCCAACGGCGTGTATTCCGGCAGATGTGCGGGCAGATAACATCGAAGTGCTTGGATCCGAAGGCACGCGCTTCGATCTCGTCAGCCGCCAACTGCGCCAGTCGGTGCAGAGTCCGTTGCTCGGCACGCACAACGTGTATAACGTGCTCGCTGCGGCTGCGATTGCACTTGAGCACGGCATTACCCCATCAGAAATCGCCGGAGCGCTGCCGTCCTTGCAGCCCGCCGACAAGCGCGGACAGGTCGTCCAACTGGGTAACATGACCGTGCTGTACGATTGCTACAATTCAAGTCCGAAGGCGCTGATGGCTGCGGTGGACACTCTGGCTGCCATGCCGGCGCGACGCCGGATTGTTGTCGCCGGCGAAATGCTGGAGCTCGGCGCCACGGGCGAGCAACTGCATCGTGAGTGCGGGCGTTACATAGCAGGAATCGCGGCAGGAAGTCAGGCCGGAAGTAAAATTGACTTCCTGCTCGGCGTGCGGGGCTTGGCGAATCCGATGGTGGAAGCGGCTCGCGAAGCGGGGATGAAAGCGGAATTCGTCGCGACGCCAGAAGAAGCCGGCGAGTGGCTGGCGCGTCAGGCTCGCGACGGCGATGTCATATTGTTGAAAGCGTCGCGAGGCGTGAAGCTGGAAAAAGCGCTCGAGACGTGGCGGCAAAAAAGCGGTTTTCCCAGCGCCCCAGGCGCAGGGAACTAATAACTGAGAGCTGACAGCTGAGAGCTGACAGCTGGGGTCGGAGGCGGATTGCTCTACTGGCTGCTCTATCTGAAGCTCTTCCATTATTTTCCGCCCTTCCGTATTTTTCGTTACCTGACGTTCCGCACAGCCTTCGCCAGCCTCACCGCACTTTTCACCGGCCTGATCGTGGGGCCCATCGTGATCCAGCGCCTTCGCGATTTTCAGATCGGGCAGTACATCCGGGAAGAGGGTCCACAGGCTCATCAGAAAAAAGCGGGTACGCCGACCATGGGTGGTTTGCTGATCGCGATCGCCATCCTGGTGCCTACGTTGCTGTGGGCGGACCTGAGCAATCCCTTCGTCTGGATCGCCATGTTTTCCACGGTGGCCTTTGGCGCGATCGGTTTCACCGATGACTACCTTAAAGTCGTTCATCACCGCAATCTCGGACTTACCGCGCGCGCCAAGCTGGGCTATCAAGCCGCGGCAAGCATCCTGATTGCGATCGCGCTGATCGCTCTGCAGCACCGCGGAGAGTACTCCACCAGGCTGCTGGTGCCGTTCATCAAGCAGTTCCACCCAGACCTGGTGATCCAGAGATGGGCGGTTCACCCTCACCTCTGGCCCCTGGCTTTCCTGCCGTTCGTCGGTTTTGTTGTGTTTGTGATTGTCGCGTCGAGCAACGCCGTCAACCTTACCGATGGCCTCGACGGGCTCGCCATCGGTTGCACTGTAATTGCAGCCGGAGCGCTCGCGGTTCTCACCTACCTCAGCGGGCACGCCACTTTTGCAACCTACCTCGAATTGCAGCGCATGCCGCAGATCGGTGAGCTCACTATTTTTTGCGGAGCGATGGTTGGTTCGTCTATTGGATTTCTCTGGTACAACGCGCATCCGGCGGAGGTGTTCATGGGCGATGTCGGCTCGCTGGCGCTGGGCGGCGCAATCGGTACCGTGGCCGTCATGATCAAACAGGAACTGTTGCTGCCGTTCATCGGTGGTATTTTCGTCATCGAGGCGCTCTCAGTGATCCTGCAGGTTGGTTCCTATAAGCTGCGTAAGAAACGCATTTTCAAGATGGCGCCGATCCACCATCACTTCGAACTGCTGGGCTGGTCGGAGTCGAAGGTGATTGTGCGCTTCTGGATTGCGTCACTGGTGTTCGCGCTGTTTGCGCTGACAACGCTGAAGCTGAGATGAGAAGAGATTTTGTAATTTTGTAATCGGGTAATTTGGTAATTTGCAAACTCAACTCTAGATTCCATCTGTATTGGGTTTCAAATTACCAATTTATAAAATTACCCAATTACCAATTGACTTTCATGGATCTCAACAACAAACGCGTACTCGTCGTCGGCCTCGGCAAGTCTGGTGTGGCCTCCGCGCTTTTTCTGAAATCGCGCGGCGCCCGGGTCACGGTGTCGGACTCGAAGCCCGAAGCCGAGCTTCGCGATGAGATCCTGCTCCTGCTGGAGCATGGGATCACGGTCGAAACCGGCGGCCATGGCGACCGCACTTTTCGTGGACAAGACCTCATCGTGGTTAGTCCGGGGGTGCCAGTCGATGCGCCGCAACTGTTGCAGGCGCGCAATCTGGGAGAGAAGCTCATCGGCGAAATCGAACTCGCTGCGCAATTTCTACCCGGTTCGATCGTCGCCATCACCGGAGCCAACGGCAAGACCACCACTACCTCATTGGCCGGAGAGATCGTTGCCGCTGGAAAGTTCCCGACACTCGTCGGCGGCAATATTGGCACGCCGGCCATCAGTCTTGCGGATCAGGCCGGGCCCACGACCTGGACCGTGCTTGAAGTATCAAGCTTTCAATTGGAAACGATCGTTGAATTTCGTCCTCGAATCGCGGTGATTCTGAACATCACGCCCGACCATCTCGATCGCCACAAGACTTTTGACAATTACGTCAACGCTAAGGCACGCGTCTTCGAGAACCAACGCGCGGACGATTTCACCGTCCTCAACGCCGATGACTCTACGACCGTTGGATTGTCGGATCGTACGCGCGCGCAGTTGTTCTGGTTCAGCCGTAAGAGAGAGATTGAAAAAGGTGCCTTTGCCCACGGTGCGCATATCTATTTCCGGGACGGCCACGGCGAACACGAGATCATGCCGCTTGCGGAAATGCCGCTAAAAGGCGCGCACAATTTGGAAAATGTGCTCGCGGGAGTTTCTATCGGCATGCTCGTTGGCTGCCAGCCCAAACAGATTCGTCATGCCGTCCGGAACTTCAAAGCGGTCGAGCATCGGCTGGAGTTTGTGGCCAGGTTCGCGGGCGTGGATTACTACAATGACTCCAAGGCCACGAACGTGGATGCGACCATCAAAGCGCTGGAAGCGTTCCCGGCGGACATTCCTCCGCACCTGCACCTGATTCTCGGCGGTAAGGATAAGGGCAGCGACTACACCTTGCTCAATGAATTGTTGCGGCAGCGAGTGAAGCGCGTGTACACGATCGGTGCCGCGGCCAGCAAGATCGAATCGCAGATTCAGGGCGCTGCAGAAATCGACCATGCGGAAACGCTGGAAAACGCTGTCCGACGCGCGAGTGAATCCGCTGTTGCAGGCGACGTCATTCTTCTGGCTCCGGCTTGCGCCAGCTTTGATCAGTTTCAGAGCTACGAACATCGCGGGCGAGTGTTCAAAGAGACGGTGCATTCTTTGGCGATGTCTCGATCGGTGTAGGATTCGTATCAGGTCGTCGCTTTAGCGATGGCGCCAACGCGGCCCCTTAAAAGGGGCCTCGCATTGCGGACCTTTCGGTATCGCTAAAGCGATACCCTGATACGAATTAACATCCCACGCTTCAGTATCTAACGCGATATCCTGATTCGAATCCCACGTTGGAACCAACTCAGTTATCACCTGCCCAAAATCCATGGTCGAAACTCCTCCATGTCTCCGTGTCTCCGTGGTGAAATGGATTCTCTATGGCTAAGCGGGTCAGCGTCGATCGCTGGATGTTCACCGTGACCACGATCCTGGTTTTTATCGGACTGGTCATGATCTTCAGCGCCTCCGCTGTGATGGCGAAGGAGCGCTACGGATCGGCTTACGAATTCTTGCTGAAGCAACTGGTCTGGGCCGTTGCGGGACTCGTCGTGATGATCGTGGCCACGAAGGTGGACTACAAACGCCTGCAACATCCGGCGCTGGTTTTCTTGCTTCTCGGATTTACGACGCTTCTGCTCATCTCCGTTTTTTTTCTTGATCGCGCCCACGGCACGCATCGCTGGTTCCATGTCGGTCCGATTTCGTTGCAGCCTTCGGAGTTGGCGAAACCCGCACTCATTCTGTTTCTTGCATGGTTTCTCGAAAACAAGACCAACGCCATGGATGACTGGCGCAATACGCTGATTCCGGCTATGGTGCCTACCGCCGCTTTTCTCGGGCTGATTGTTTTTCAGCCCGACCTCGGCACCGCCATCGCTTGCGCAGGCATTACCGCATGCGTTCTGTTTGTCGCCGGCGTCCGACTGCGCTATTTTGGATACGCGTTCGCGGCTTCACTCCTCCCGCTTTATTTTTTGATCTTTCAGGTCTCCTACAGGAAAGATCGCATACTGGCCTTTCTGAATCCTTACGCCGACCCTAAGGGGTTTGGCTTCCACATTATTCAGTCGCTGATTGCAGTCTCGACCGGTGGCGTGACGGGACTTGGCCTGATGGAAGGGAAGCAGAAACTGTTTTATCTTCCCGAGCCGCATACGGATTTTATTTTTGCCGTCACCGCCGAAGAACTGGGGCTGGTCGGAGCGCTCACCGTCATCATCCTTTTTGCGATTTTTCTCTGGCGCGGGACGCGCGCTGCGCTGCGCACGCAGGATAACTTCGGCCGTTTCCTGGCTGTCGGTATCACCAGCATGATCGTGCTGCAGGCGTTCATCAACATCAGCGTGGTGCTGGGGCTGATGCCTACGAAAGGCATTCCGCTGCCATTCGTTTCCTACGGCGGATCGTCGCTGTTTGTTACTTTGATGTGCGTTGGAGTGCTGCTGAATATTACGAAGCAGGCGGAGTAGGCAGCGCCTGGCTGAAGTCCAAAACAAAATCCTAACCTCAGGGGGCACAGGGGAACACAGGGGACAATCCCACAGGGGCCGGCACGGTGACTTGCCGCTATACTAGTTTTTGCCAAGCCAGTTTTTGCCGAGCCATCGTTCAACGGAGAGGGCATGTCGAGTCTGAAGGAATTCCAATGCGAGATTTGCGGAATCGTCAGTGAGAATCCGATCCATTGGTATGTGATTGAGTGCGGAGATCAGAAGCTCGCGGTCATCAAGTGGGATATGACTGCCGCTACCAGCCCTACTGCCCGGCATTTCTGTGGCGAAGCTCACGCCCAGGTGTATATCAGCCGCTGGTTTGAATCCGTGTGCTGGCCGCGCAAACCAGCAGTCAAGATTTCCTAGGCCGCTTTGACCGTGCTTCCAATATTTGTGACAGAGTCGCCGACAGAATCGATTACCATCCGGGGATGCGCTGTGTTTCTGGTTACATGTGGCGGGCAGCCCTGGTGCTGTGTGCTTCTATTTCTTCGATGACGCTCGTAGCACGTTCATCCTCTCGCCGGCTTCCGATTTCCTGATTTCTGCGACTACTCGAGCTTCATCACAATCACAATCACAAGAGACAGCCAGCGGAATCGATTCCAGAATCACAACGTTGCCCGAAGGATTCGCGCATAGCACGATCCTGGTCGTGGAACAGGGAATCAATCGGGCATTCGAGACCTGGGGAGGCGCGTTGGCTAGGCTGCAAGGCAAGGCGCAGGTCGCAAATGACGCCGAACCGATTCTTGCCAAGGTTGGCTATTGGACCGATAACGGCGCTACTTACTATTACAAATACGAACCCTCGCTAGGATATGAAAAACGGGCTGAGGCGCGGCAAGCCACGTCTCTACAGTTGTTTCTCTAGCGCCAGTAATTGTTCTTTGCGCTCGATGCCCCAGCGGTAGCCGCCTATGTTGCCATCTTGACGCACTACGCGGTGGCAGGGAATCGCTACTGCTACCGGGTTGGTGGCGCAGGCTCGGGCGACGGCTCTTGTCGCCGTCGGCATGCCGATCTTCTTTGCTATGGCGCTGTAGGAGCGCGTTTCTCCGCGGGGGATTCTTTGCAGTGCTTCCCAGACTCGGCGTTGAAACGCGGTTGCCCTTATGTCCAGCGGTAGAGAGGGATTCGTCTCGCCTCCCTCCATTAAGCGGGTGAGATTCACGCGCCATTCGGCCATGGCGGCATCGTCGCGGCGGCGGGCGGCGAACGGGAACTCGCGCATCAGGCCTTGCTGGAGTTGCTCATCGTCGTCGGCGAATTGGATGGCGCAAATGCCCTTGTCGGTGGCGGCGATCAGCATGCGTCCTAGAGGCGAACTGGCGATGGTGTAGCGGACTACGGCGGCTACGGCTCCGCGGCGGTATTTCTCCGGGGTCATGCCTAGCTGCGTGGCGGTGCGCTCGTAGAGACGGCTGCTGGAGCCGTATCCAGCGGCGTAGAGGGCGGAGGTCACATTGTGGCCGGCCTGCAGATTGTGTTTGACCTGGCGCAGGCGGATCGCGTCGATGTAGGCCTTCGGCGAGACTCCCAGCACCGACTTAAATGTCCGCTGCAAGTGGAAGGGGCTGCGGCGGAATTCTTTGGCCAGGAGGCTAAGCGTGAGGCGGTCTTCGATATGTTGCTCGATGTAGCGGCAGATCGCGCGGACCAGCGCGGATTGCGGGTTGCCGTCGGCTGCTTTCGGACGGCAGCGCAGGCAGGCGCGATACCCGGCTTGTTCGGCCTGGAGGGCATGATCGAAAAAGCTGACGTTCTCGCGGCGCGGGCGCTTGGCCGGACACGACGGACGGCAGAAGATTCCGGTGCTCGACACCCCGAAAACGAACGCGCCGTCGAGTGAGGCGTCGCGATCGAGGACGGCTTGCCAGCGGCGGTGTTCCATTGCCGGAGTTAGTTTTAGAGTTGACTTCATCGCTTCTTCTTCTGAAAGTATCGCATTGGTGGCCATGCAGGTAACATAGGGCAGTTCGGGCCGCGCGGGCTATCCGAATGTTGCGGTCAAATGATTTTTCCGGGCCTGTCAGAAAACCGCTGACTCATGTACCATGGCGGCCTGCTTTCCCCTGTGTACCCCTGTGTCCTCTGCGGTAAAGATTTTTTTAACCACAGAGGACACAGGGGTACACAGGCGAAAAAGAAGGGGACCTTCTATGAATAGCAATTTGCACCTCATGCGCAGGACAATGTGGCTGGTTGTCTTAGTATCCCTCACGCTGGCGCAGGCCGGCGCCCAAATTCTCACAGCCGAACAAGTGAAGAAGCTTGCCCCGAACTCTTATTACTTTGCTGGGCAGAGCGCGGCCGTGCAGGTGCGGAATACGGCCGGCTTGAAGAATTCCGCCGGCAAGGTGGTGCTCGCGGGACTGGTGGACACATCGGGATATTCAACCGCTATCCAGGAGAAATACCAAGGCTTCCTGATCACCGAAACCAAGCTCAGCTTTGACGGAGCTGCGCTCGATCCGGGAGAGTATGGATTCGGCTTCAAGGACGGAAAGTTCATTGTGATGAACGTGGCGGCGACGGATCTGTTCTCAATCGCCAGTGCGAACGATGATCAGCTCAAGCACCCGGTTCCACTGAAATTTGAAAAAGACGGGGCGGGGTATCGGCTGTACGCGGGACGGAAGTATGTGGTGGTGAAAGCGGATTAGTCTAGTCAGCGGCCGAAAGCATTAACCACAAAGGACACGAAGGTCCACGAAGGAAAGCCTCGCACCTGCGGCGCGATGGACAATGCTTGTTTCTCTCAATAAAATCTGAGCATTCACCTGCGGCAAACTGCGATGAAACTTGTGAGTTTTGAAAACGCCGCGCGTCAATCGCGCATTGGCGCGCTGATCGGCGACCATCAAATCGTTGATCTCCATATTGCTTGCGCGCTCTACCTGCGCGACGTCGAGAGCGAAGCCATTTTCTACCGTATGGCAGATGCACTTGTCCCGCCTGACATGCGGGCGCTGTTCCGCGGAGGGGACACCAGCCTTGACGCTGCGCGCAAGGCTCTCGACTACGTTGCCCATCTCGGTGCGGGTGGCGGGGACGATGCCGAAGTGACTGGTCCTCGCGGAGAGGCGCTACTCTACTCGCTGGGCGACATCCAGCTCAAAGCGCCCATTATCCCGAAGAAGTTTTTTCACACGGCGGGCAATTTTCGCGAGCACCACGAAGAGGCCACGAAGGCTGGTTTTTCGCATCCGGTCATGCCCTGGATCGTTTTCTTTCAGAACACCGACGCGATTATTGGACACGATGAGCCAGTGATTTATCCCGAACACCTGACTCAGGAACTGGATTACGAACTGGAACTGGCTGTTGTGCTAAAGAAAGCCGGCAAGCACTTTACTCCGGAAGAGGCGTCCAGCTACATCGGGGGCTATGTAATTTTCAACGACATCACGGCGCGTGACATTCAGCGCCGCGAAATGAAATCGGGCGTGTTCAGCTTCTGTAAAGGGATTGACACGTTCTGCCCCCTGGGGCCGTGGATCGTGACCGCCGACGAGATTCCGGACGCGCATAATCTCGCGATGGAACTGCGCGTGAACGGGGAAGCGAGGCAGCGCTCGCACTCGAGCAAAATGTCGGTCAAGATTCCGGAGATCCTTTCGCACTACTCGCCGATGGGATATAGCGCGGGAGATGTGGTCTCGACTGGAACGGTGTCGGGCGTGGCGGCGTTTTCTGGCGATCCGAAGGCGTGGTACCTGAAGCCGGGCGATGTGATGGAATGCGAGATTGAGAAGATCGGGGTGTTGCGGAATCCGGTGATCTCCTGGGAAGAAGCGTATGGGCAGAAGGCGCCGGCGATTGCTGCGCAGGAGACGGTGAAGTAGGGTTCTTCTGGCACGGAGACACGGAAAAAAACGTGGAATCCTGCTGTTTTCGCGAGGGAGCAAACTGCAGATCCCTCGCTTCACTCGGAATGACAATTCATCATGACTAGCAATTCTAAAATCTGGGTCAGCGAGCTTAATGCGCGGGCGGAGGTGCGGGGCGCGTTTCCAAGAACGCCAGTCCGCTTTTACGACACGACGCTGCGCGATGGCGAGCAGACGGTTGGGGTCGTGTTCTCGCCGCAGCAGAAGCTGGAAATCGCCCACAAACTGGATGAGCTTGGAGTGAGCCGCATTGAAGCTGGGTTCCCGCGCGTTTCGGCGGAAGATGCCGAGGCCATTCAGCTTATGCAGAAGGCCGGCATCAAGGCGGAACTGTGGGGATTTTCGCGCGCGGTCAAAGCCGACGTCGAAGAACTGGTGCGGCTGAAGCTCCGCTATTCCGTGATTGAAGCGCCCACCAGCGCGATCAAGCTGAAGGCGTATGGCATTTCAAAGGAAGAAGTGCTGCGCCGGATTCGCGATTCGGTCTCGGCGGCGCGCGAGGCCGGTATCACGGTTGCATTCTTCGCCGTCGATGGCACTCGCACCGAGTTGGAATTTCTGAAAACCGTTTACCTGTCCGCGCTCGACGCGGGAGCGAAAGAATTGGTCGTCGTCGACACGATCGGGGCGTGCGGGCCCGAGGCGGCGGAATATCTGACACGGCAGGTCTGCCAGTGGGCCGGCAAAGACGTGCCCGTGCATTACCACGGACACAACGATTTCGGTATGGCGACGGCCTGCGCGGTGGCCGCGGTCCGCGGGGGAGCGACCTGGATCCAGGGCACGATCAACGGTATGGGCGAACGCGCGGGCAATGCCGATATCGCCGAGATTGCGCTCGCGCTGCGCTGCCTCTACGACGTACCGGTAGTCTTGAATCTGGAAAAGGTGCGGGAGGTTTCCGAGGTGGTGAGGCGGGCAGCGGGGTACACGCTCGAGGCGTGGAAGCCGCTGGTCGGCCAAAACTTGTTCATGCGCGAAAGCGGCGCGGTGGCCAGCCAGTTTCATCTCCCGGAGGCGATCGAGCCCTACTCGGCGGAAATTGTGCAGGCGGACCGCCAGATCGTTCTCGGCAAGAAAAGCGGGCTCGACAGCATCGACCTGAAATGCAGGGAGCTGGGCGTAACAATCACGGCCGAGCAGCGCGGTCCGGTGCTGGCGGCGGTTAAACAGGCCGCGGTCAAGCAGGCTGCGGCGGGCAAACCTGGTCTGATAAGCGACGATAATTTTCGGCAGATTCTGGCAAGCATGCACATTGTGTGAAATCGTGATATTTCAACAACTAGGTTTTGGCGGGAGTCCAAATCGAGAAAAAGAAAGCGCCATTGCCACGGTTTCGAAAAGCGCCCGAGGATCGGACTCCGGTCATTGTTCTTTAAGTTCGTCGATATACGAAATAACAGAGCGGTCCGACCAATCGGCAGCACCGACGTGCATGGAAACCAGAGTGCCATCTCTCGAATAGATGAACGTGGAGGGGTATTGGTTGAGTTGCATGGACTGAGGAATATCTTCATCCCGCGTTACGTAGAACGGCAGGTTCAGATGGTTGCGGCTCGCGTAGGAGCGTACTGCTGATGGCGAGTCCAGTCGAGAAACTATTAAAAACCTAACTTGCGGATCGTTTCTATAGTGGTCATAAAGCCTCTGTACCGTGGGCATTTCTGCCACGCACTGCACGCACCACGTTCCCCAGAGGTCGAGAAATACTACCTGCCCTTTTGTCGAGGCTAGATGCTGCTGTTCTCCATCCAACGTGCGATAGATGAAGTCAGTTGGTGCTTCCGGACGACGTTGCAGACGTGGGGGCTGAATGTTGGCAGCGATTCTCCGCTTCACCAAGTTGAAACCGATCAGTCCAATACAGGCAGCAAGGACTGCTAACGAAACCGCACAGATGGCAACGCGTTTAATAACCTTCACAGTCCAAGTCTATTCGGTTGGTGCGCAACCGAGGAAGAACTTCTTCAGCATTCCCGACGATCGTTGTCGCAATCAGGCCTTTTCGGCGCGGGCTGAGAAGGGGCAAGCCCCGTCTCTACACGAGTTCTGGCGGGCTCTACCACGGCGGTAACGCTGGGATCGTTACTCATTAAGTGCAGATGCTTGCACCCTCCGACTCGGCCTGATCCAGGTTTCGCTTGCTAACTCTATTCGGAACAAATACTTACATCCTACCGTTCAGATGGTTTCACGGGTGCACTGTTCCTCAATGGAAGCCCGGGAGCGTACGGGGCGAACTTGGGGGGCAACTTTGACCGTCATTTATAACTATGGCACTGAGAGCGGAGCTCCTCGAACAGCGAAGCGAGCGGCAGCTGTCCTTCCGCTGCTGGTGATTTTGTTCATCGTCTCCTACGGCATTCTGACCATGCTGGTTTTCGAGCAGGGGCGGACCATCGAATCGCAGCGCAGTCTAATCCACGAGATGTTGAGGGACAGCACCCAACTGGCGACTCTGAGAGGCAAGCTGGCGCGGGACGACGGCAAGCGGTTCGAGGACAAAGCGTCGGTGCAAGCGGATCACAAAGACGCGGATTCCGGCAATCCGGCAGCGGGGATCAAAGGATCGGACGCAAAAGGATTGGACAAGGAAGCAAAACGCCCCGGTAAATCGGCCCGTTCGATGAAGCAAGTTCCCGGGAAGCCGCCTGCGGATCTAGAGGATGTGCGGCGCTCCACTCGAGTGATCTAGCAGGCGTAATTAGCGTGAGTAGGACCGATCAGCGAAAGCGATTCGGGTTTTAAGAGAAAAAGGTTCTGTGAAGACGCGGTCCAGGTGGGGTCGTGTCGCGAGCGTCACAATCATGAAAGCCCTGACCCTAGCTTTGGCTCTAATCTGGTCTCTTCCCGTCCCGAGGTTGGCACCACCAACTCAGCTCTCCCCCGCCCCCAGCCAGCAGCAGCCGGCGAACAAAAAGGGAGGGCGATGGTACTTCGCCGCAACCGGGCACGCCGTTTATTGCTATGGACCGGTCATGACCATGCCGCAGGCGCAAGGGGGTCTGTCGAAAGTTGCAACGTTTTGCCGTGGCGATCGAGTCATGGTCCCGCTGAAGGATTAGACAAACTATTTCCGCAATTCTCTTGACTTGTTGCTGCCACTCAACAAGAATATTCAAAATCTGATTGTTCCGCAGCGCCCCGCACGTCTCCCCGTTCCTCTGTCGGTAACAGGGTTTTTTCAAATTTTTCAGGAGCAGGACAAGTATGAATAAGCGTTTTGCGGTCAGTGTGATTGCTGCGTCCCTTGTGCTGGCGTGCGCCAGTATCGCTTTCGCCCAGGAAACCAGGTATCCCGACATTCTCGATGCCAAGCCGATGTTCAAAGCCGGACCGAACCATATGGAATTGGCCCCGAGCACCTCGAGCACCCCGGCCACTGGTCTCCGCCAGTGGAATGGCAGCTTCAAGGATCTCCTCGGCTTCACCGTCAAATACACTATGGTGGGCACCAATCCTGCTTCCACCAACGTCACCTCGACCATACCGGTTTACATTATTCCCATCAAGATGGTGTACGGCGCGACGAACGGTAATCGCACCTTCAATCCGAGCACCCACGTGCTCAGTAACGGCAAGACAGTGGTCAACAACATCATTGCCTCGCCCATTTTTAACCCCGGTGTCAATTTCACCCAGGGCAGCACCAACCTCGGAACCACACAGTACATCGACGCTTTCCAGCGCGGCAACTTCTGGAAGTACGTCCAAACGCACACCGGCTATCACGTCCTGCTGGGAAAACCGACCGTCCTGGCAACGCAGACCATTACCGTTCCAAAGTCGCTGGGCGGGGTGTTCAGCAACCCATTTGGCGGAAGCGGGATCATCGGCACCTACGACTTCAAGGCTTTCGACGCGAAGTTGCAGACCTACATAAAGAACCTCACTCAGATCAACCCGGGTGTTCTGCCAATTTTCGTCACCTATGACGTCTTTCTGACTGAGTTTGGTTGCTGCATCGGCGGCTATCACAACGCCAATGGTGCCCAACCAGGGGGCCAGACCTACGCGCACGCTACCTACGTGGACAGTCCAGGCTCCTTCGCGGCGGATGTGTCGGCTCTGTCGCATGAAATCGGCGAGTGGGTGGATGACCCGTTTGTCGACAACTATATCAACTGCAACGACAACAGCATTCTCGAAGTCGGCGACCCACTGGAAAACAACGCCAACTACGGAAATTACCCGTACACGCTCGGCGGATTCGCTTACCACCTGCAATCGCTGACGTTCATTGGCTACTTCGGAGCGCCGAAAACGACGTCGGTTCACAGCTGGCTTGCTTTCCAGAACGACGAATCGCACGTCTGCCCGGGCCAATAAGGGTCGGCTAGAAAAATTAGTATTATCAGGAGCCTGTTCCCTCTGGGGCGGGCTCTTTTTCGGTGCGGGACGTTACTTTTGCTGGGATCGCTTGCGCGGCGGATAAACCTGTGGCTGCGGTTTGTATGGCAGGGATTCCAACTGCGGTAGGCGTATTTCTACAGTGGGCGGGGGCGCATCTGCCCTCGGGCTTCTCTTGCCCACCAATTCTTGTATCGCCGAAACCAAAGCTCCCGAGTGCGTCTTCTCCACTACTTTTTGAATCCCATGCCTTTTCGCCTCAAGCTCAACCTGGGGCGAATTGTAAAGCGTATTCAGCACGATAGGGACGGTGGGTTGCACTTTGGCGATTTCTTGCGCTGCCATCAGTCCGTTCATGACCGGCATGGCGAAATCCAGGACTATTACGTCAGGGTGCATTTCGTTGGCCCTGGCCAGCGCTTCCTGCCCGTCCGCAGCTTCGCCGCACACCTCCCATTCAGGATTATTCCCAAGCAACGTCCGAATCTCGCGGATCGCGGATTTATGGTCGTCAGCGATCAGTATCCTGGTAGGCACGCCGGAAACCCCTTTTTAGGATCAGGCCGAATCCGAATTTGAGCAATACTGTAGACACTGTACGGTACCGAACATTTCACCGAGATGCCAAGGAGTGATGAGAAGGCAGGTCAGGCCCGCGCCTTGCCCCGTTGGCATGGGAACCGGGTTGGCTGCTTCAAGTTACGGCCGCTAACCGCGCCTGAAAGGCTGCGTGTCGCGCACCATGAGGAGCGCGGTCTGTGCCAGACGCTCCAGAACCGCGAGATCGCCCTCGTCGAAAGCAAAGGTCTGCGCAGAGAAAACCTCCAGCACTCCCACGACCTCACGCTCGTACCGAATGGGTGCGGCCACTATCGAGCGAACACCGAGTTTCCGGCAGGTAGCCGCTTCGACGCGGGAATCGGTCTCGGCGTCATCGCAACGCAGGGTTTTTCCTGTACGTATGCACTCGCCGGAGAAACCCGAGTTGACATCTACATGAGTTCCGAGCGGTGGTCCGCCGGTTCCGACGCTGGCCCGGCACATCATAGGACCTCCGTCGACGATCGCGATGGCCGCGCCCGTGCCGCGCAAGAGCGTCCGCGCGCGTTCGCTGATCACTCGCAGCGCCGTATTCAGGTCCGACCCAAGCGAGTTGAACTCGTACTGAATTGAGGTGGAAACCGGCGGCCGACCTTGGATCCCGGCGGCGCCAGCTTCGCCTTCCAAACTACCTTCCAAACTACCTTCCAAACTAATAGATCGCGGCTCCGAAGCTCCATTGCCTGGAGACTTGCTGCCCAATCGCGGCCCAGACACTCGGTCGAAGCTGAGCTTCGGTGCCTTACGACTGGGCGCTGTGTCATTGAGTGTCAGCCAGTCATTCAAGCGCTGGCGCGCCTCCACGGGGAGGTCGGAGAATCGCACCCCGGCGCGACCCAGAGCATCTGCCCATGCGATATAGCCAGTCGTCTCCAGGTGCGTGTCCGAATCCGGCAGATCGAGGCGGAGTTGAACAAAGCGATCAGCTTCCAGGGGGACGACCGTTTGCATTGACAGGCCCTGCTCGCTGAGATCAAGAATCATGCCACCCGTGACCCCATCGAAACTGGCAAAGATGGGTCCGCGCACCTTATGCCGCAGGCAACCGCGTCTTTCTGTAATCATGTTCCCGTCTCCACCCCGCAGTCCTCTCGCCTCATCAGCGCACGAGATCATCAGCCCGAACAACAACGCGTGCGGGCCATAATCTGCTGGGGTGGAGAGTCTCCGGCGATTGTGCTGTTCCGATAATCGGAGGAAGGGGATGCAAAGGGAAGTGCACGACAGGATTCCCCGCGCTCCCCGCAACAAGCCCAATGAAACATGGAACGAGTCAAATCAGCCCTGCGTAAATGAAAGCTTCGACAGTTAACTTTATTTGGGCGGAGAAGATAATCACGAACGACAGAGCCGCACTAGACAAGGGCAGCGAAGCTTTGGTTCATCCTTGAGGCAACTCTTGTTGTTGTAACATCCCCATTTACGCTCACAACCCGGCCAATGAGTGCTAACGCCTGATTTCGTCACTTGACCGTCGGGGGTTCAATGGTATTCGTCGCACACAGCTCAAGTGCGCGTCGCGTCTCAATGGCCCACGAGACAAGCGAGTTCTCGTCATCGTATAAAGCAACGTCTATATCCCCACCGCCCGCTCTAATGCGGAACTCGTGTACCAACGGATGAAGAATGACAACATCAAATTGCGGCAGTGCGAGGCGAGTCTGCTGAAGCTTCGAGAATTGCGCCTTGATAGCTGGGCAATCCATTTCGGTCAGTTTCAACTTCTTTACGTGCACATCCTTCTGAATGTCGTCCGCTGAACGATTTGGAAATTTCCGATGCTGTCCCATCATTTGGTCGTAAACGGATGCTGACTCGGCTTCTCTCACGTGCGCGGCAAGGTAGCGCGGCAATCCAGAAACCGTATCGGACTTTTCAGTCCCAATGAGGAAAGAATACTCAGGGACATCTGTGTGCAGGTCGCGGTGGGAGCGGTAGGCAACGTAGACACCGTAGCGCTCGTCAATCGGGAAAAGGTCGTGGAGAGCCTTAGCGAAATGATTGCTCATCCAATCCCAATCTGCGCTCGACTGAGCTGACAGGCCTCCGCCTACACAAAAGGAGAGCAAAAGAGCAGCACCGAACAAGCCGTAATAACGTGAAAACATGGGCTATATTGTGCCACCAGCGGCCCGTAGTTGTTGAAAAATCGCGATTACACTCACAACCCGGTCAATGAGTGCTAGCGCCTGTGGCTGTTGAAAAAGGTACCAAAGCAGTAATTTCAGTGAATTTCAGCGCCTAAGGCAAACGAAGATTCAATAACTTGCGAGCGAATTTCGTTCGCGAAATCCCGCGAAAAGAGTTTTTTCAACAGCCACTCCCGATTTCACTCATTGACCCGTGGTTGGTGTAATCGACTGTACGGGATACGAAATAGCAAGACGGCAGGAGCGCCGCTTTCCCCCAGAGAAACGCTCCCGCCAGGGCCATTGTTGCGCCCCACCTAGGCTGACACGGAAAGCTAGTCGCCACCATGGCTACAGAGTAACAATGAAGCCGTTACCTACGTCCTGAAAGAACGTAACCTCAGGGTAGTTGGCGAAGAATCCCGATTTCACTCATTGACCCTGTCGTCAGGGGTTGTGAGCGCTATCGCCTGATTTCAACAACAGTAGCTTGAAGATATTTGAGCTTGGGCTGACAATACTGCCCTGAAACTCTGCAAAGGTTTTGGCCAGTGGTTGTTCTGACCTCTATGAGACCAAGAGCCATCACGATCACCACCGTACTAATGGCTGTCCTGAATTTCTTTGAGTATGCCGCTATCTTGGATGTGCAATCGCAGCCTGCGACCGTTGTGATTTTTGTCTTCGTCGCGACTACTGTGGTGATAGCAATTGGCTTCGTCGTTCTGTGGAATTACTACAACGGCTGGAAGTGGGCGCGAGTGGCGGTCATTTTTGCGTCCTTGGTATTCCTTCTCAACAACTGCTGGGCAATAGGACACGTCAATCCAATTCTCAAAGTAGTGGACATCGCGCAGATAATACTTGCCATTTTTCTTCTGGTTTGGCTGAACCTTTCAACAACAAGGGTCTACTTCACGCGAACAAAACGACAGCCATCGCGAAGCCGAACCGTCATGTGAAGGGTCGGAGTGCCAGCGGCGGGGCAAGTCAAAGAAAGCTGAAGACTTGCGGCTCTTCGCAATGATGGTTGTTGCAAAATCCCCATTTCACTCATTGACCTCGGGACAGGGTTCTGAGTGTAAACGCCTGATTTCGTCAGTGGCGTCGCCGCGCCTCTCTGGAGAAAAAGAGCCGCCCAGACTTCGAGCGGCTTTAGGCTTGCCGAACTGATTCTGAGGTCCTAGTCATCGAATCGTTGCACTACCGAGAGGATCTTCCACTCTCCGTTCACCTTCTCGAGTGTCATATAGTCGGTCCACCCGGGAGTAACTAGTTTTGCGGACGCAATGTTCCCGGCAACGTCCAGTACAGTGACCTGTTCAGTGCGCTGCGCTTGCGGCATGCGAGTGCCACCGCCATCGCGTACGTCCCGCACTAACTGCGGTCCGGTTTGCTCGCGCACCGGAATGTCTCCATGAATCTTTTGCTTAAGGTAGTGCGGATGCAACGTTTGCTGCATACGGGCGGCATCGCCGATGTAATAGGCTTCGATGTAATTCGTCACTGTGGCACGCACGGCGGGCGCATC
>Ga0307477_10001164_pt1 | contig 23266 bp, 17 predicted proteins | sample atmos_gasesECM2C_FD_203316 | JGI IMG/M metagenome (GOLD analysis project Ga0307477, IMG submission 203316) | Hardwood forest soil microbial communities from Morgan-Monroe State Forest, Indiana, United States - atmos_gasesECM2C_515 | ecosystem: Environmental > Terrestrial > Soil > Temperate...
TGGTAGAGGTGGTGCCACCCGGGAAACGTTCCGTCGCCGCCTTCATGCTGGAAGAAGGCGCGGGTCGGCACAATCCGCCGTCCCGTGTAGAGGTGGCGCCGGACGGGGATAGTCGGCATGCCCTCTGGGTAGGCGTCCTCGAACACGACCGACTCGGCGGCCAGGCGGTTGAGATTCGGCGTGTCGATCCAGTCGCCGCCGTAAACGGCGAGGTTGTCCGCCCGGAATGTGTCCGACACCACCAGAATCACGTTCAACCCGTTCCCCTGCTGCTCGGGCGGCCGTTCCCAGTGGGAACCCTGCGGCAGAGGCCGCGCCGCCGACGCGTGGTCGGGCGACCGGTCGCTTGGTCGAGTGAAACCCGTGTCGTCCCGAGCCGACGCGCTCGATGGCACCGGGCTACGGAACCTGCCAAATCTCGATGCGATTGCCCGTGAGGATGGGGACGAGCAGCCGATTGCGTTTCGCGTCGTAGCCGATCTCTCCCGGGGTCGGCACCCCGGCGACCACGCGCACCTCCTCCCCGGTCTCGTAGCGCGACACGGTGGAGTCATTCCAACTCGCCAAGAAGAGCCGGCTCCCTGCCACCACGACGCCGTCGAAGCCGCCGGCGCCTTTCGCGATCACGCTCGGTGCCTTGTCCTCAGGCTTCCACGCGAACACCGACTTGCCCCCGAACGACGCCACAACGAAGCGCTTCCCGATCGCATCTAAGGCGATCCCGTTCGGCCGACCTAGCGTGTCGCCTCGGACCGCCACTGTCACCTTCCGGTCCGGCCCGACCCGGAAGATGCGGTCCGGTCCTGGGTGGAGCACGTTGCCGACGTCGTCAAACCGGATGCCGGCGTCCGTAACGTAGAGCGCGCCGCTCGGCGCGATGGCGATGCTGCTCAGAAATACGGGAGCAAAACTCCCGAGGCTCACGCTGTCGCGAGGCATGCCCGTCCGTGCATCAAAGGCGCGCAGTATGTCGATATCGACGACCCACAAGGTGTCACCCCGAAGCGCGAGGCCTTTCGGAGCGTTGAGCGTGACGCCGTTGTGGCCCCCTTCGATGAATTTGAGATTTTCAACGGCCCCATCGGGTCGGACACGACTGATGAACCCGCCGTTGGACTTGTCCGTCGGACCACCGGTGAAGTTCGAGACGAGGTAAATGTCCTGCGTCGAGTCGCACAGCGCTGCCTGCGGAGCCGGGAATCCCCCGACCGCTTGCACTTTGGTGGCCATGGCGGTTGGGAGGGCGGCTGGCGTGGGCGGCGTCGCCCCTGAAGCGACGCCAGTCGTTTCGGGCTTTGTCGTGGCGTCCGAGGGAGGGGTCTTGTCGACGGGCATGCACGCCGCGGCGGCCACCAGAGCAGTGTAGAGGCTGATCGGTCTCATGGGACCTTGATCCTCCTTGGCCAGAGTCGCCCGGAGAATACCCGGCCGGGTCTCCGTAGTTCACGTCGCGCACGAAGCAGCCGAGGCCCGCCTAGGGCGCGTCGGCCCGACGATACCACCCCAGTTGCTCGCGGTTGATGTAGTCCCCGCCGTCCCCATACAGGATGACGATCTCGATTCCGTCCGGCAACAAGGCCCAGCAGCGCCGCGCCGGTCAGTTTCGTCTTGGGCCACTTAAGCTTGGCCAGCGTCAACTCGTTCTCGGAAACGGTGACGCACAGCCGGCCCGTCGTGGGCGAGGACGTGAAGAACCATTCGGGCTTCCGGCCGGGCTGGGTCTCCGAGCCCACGACCACGTAGAGCGTGGCTGCCTTCAGCACCGGAAGCACCAGGTCGATGTTCCGATCAGCCCTGGATTGCTGGAATGCTAACCTGAGAGGCGACGCAGACACGTTTCACCCTACCCGAGGAGGACTACGGCACCACTCTGCCCGCGCAAGGCGTTCAAGGTCCTCGGTCAGACGCACTACGCCACTCGCCACGCTCGCTCCTGCTCGTTGCGTGCACCTCGTGATGTAGTTACAATGACCACATGGCGCGATCATCCGTCGTCGGCTCCCGGGAACTCAAAACGCGGTTGGGAACCTATCTCAACCGCGTCCGTCGGGGCGAGACCATCCTGGTTACCGATCGGAATGAGCCCATCGCCGAATTGCGACCTCTGCCCGGCGGCGCCGATCCGACCCTTGCGGGCCTGCGGACAGCGGCGGCGTCGGGTGTCGTGACGCTGCCGGTGCGGCCCGCGCCGGGCCGTTTCACGCCGATTCGCTCGCGCGGGAAGTTGGCCTCCACCGCGGTATCGAGCGACCGCGATGAGCGCGGATAATGCGATTCTTTGACGCGAGCGCGCTCGTGAGGCGCTACGTTCAGGAGCCGGAAAGCACTCGCCTGCGCCGGCTGCTCCGTGCCGGGGAGGTCGCCCTGTGTCGCCTGTCGGAAGTCGAGGTGATCTCCGCATTCGCCCGGTTAGCGCGCGAGGAAGCGATCTCGTCCGCCGCGCGGGACGGCGCGGCCACCGCATTCGTTGCGGACGTTCCGGCTTGGACCGTCGTCGAGATCACGCCTGACGTTACCCGCACCGCGCGGCGGCTCTTGCTGCAGCACGCGTTGTGCTCCGGGGATGCCTTGCAGCTCGGCGCGGCGCTCATGCTCCAAGAGGCCATCGGGCGGCCGTTGCGGGAGTTCGTGGCGTATGATCGGCGGCTGCTAGACGCTGCTCAGGCGGAGCAGCTATCCATTGGTCGTAGGAGACGCTGAACTGACGTGTCGCGACTCCCTAGAGGCCGATCGACTATCCGTTTGGCCCGAACCTGCTACCGATGTGCTCGGAATAGACCCTGGGGGTGAAGTTCTCGAGGCAGGACTCTCGGCGTCGCGTGCCTCATGGCGTGCAGTTCGATGTGCTGGGCGGCCGGGAGCTGGAGCGCGAAGGTTGGGGTGAACGTGCACCAAGATTTGGCCTGGCGGACACTGCCATACTTCAGAGGCAGTCCACTAGTTTCGGCACCGCCATGCCGGATTCGAGCCTCCGATTTCGCTTGGTGGATGCCGAACATCCGAGCCGGGGAGCGCTTGAAGGGCCGTCCGCATTGCGCATTTGACATCTGGTTGACGGCTTCGGGATGGGGCCCCCGTTGGCCGCGGCGTTCCTGAGCTATCACTACCGAAAGACACTCTAGCGTCGCCCCGGTGCGCCGCTGCATTCTCCCAATGTGGTGCGAACAAGGAACGGACTTAGGCTGCGAAGGCCACGGGGCGTTGCGGCCCAATTCATAGGCGGCAGGAGCGCAACGCCGTCCGCAACGCGCCGATAAAGGAGGGCTGAATACATGTTCACGAAAAAGGGCGACGCAGCCGTCCTCGCCAAGCTCGGCGATGCCCCCGCACAGTATCGGGAGATAGGAGAACGCCTCCACCGCATCATCCGGGAAAGCGCGCCGTCGCTCGAACCGATCGTACGCTGGGGACTCCCGTTCTACGTGAAGAACGGCAAGGACATCTGCTACATCAAACCAAGCAAGACCTTCATCGCATTCGGCTTCGGCGAAGACGTGAACCCCGCTCGCGAGGACGGCGCCCACATGCACCCGGTTGCGTGGACCCTCACCTCCCTAGACGCCACGACGGAAGCCAAGATTCGCGCGCTCGTCAAGAGGGCGGTGGCCTGACATGGACGGCTGGCGGAGTGTGCACGCATCCTCGCCGTGCTGTTCCCGGTAACCGGGCGAAGCTCCCGAGGCAGGACTCGAACCTGCGACCCGCCGGTTAACAGCCGGCTGCTCTACCAACTGAGCTACTCGGGAAGGTGCTGGAACAATATCGCGGCGGTCCTACGCGCCATCAACCCGGGCGCGCGCGCCCCGACGCGGTGGGCGGGGTCAAACGTGCCGCGCCCGTTCGTCCCCAGGCCGCGGGAGGCTGGCCAACGCCATCCCGGCGAGGATGAGTCCGCCCCCGGCCCACTGCGGCACCGAAAGGCGCTCGCCGAACCACGCCCAGGACGTGAGGGCGGCGAAGACGGGTTCAAGGCAGAAGAGCAGCGCCGCGCGGGCCGCGGACATGTGACGCTGGGCCTGCATCTGCCAGAGGAGCGCGAGCGCGGTGGCGAACACGGCGGCGTAGGCGAGCGCGCCCAGGAACCCCGGGGTGAGGCGCAGGCGCGCGTGCTCGAACACCGCGGCCGCTGCGCCGGCGCCGAGGGCCGTGCCGACAATCTGCATCCACACGAGGCGCACCGGATCATACCGGCCGGACACGGCACTCACGGCGACGATCTGCCCGGCGAAGCACAGCGCGGTGAGCAGCGTCAGGAGGTCGCCCCGATTGAGCCCGCCTGCGGCAGGGGCCGAGAGCAGATAGATGCCCACCCCCGCGAGTCCCAGTGCCACAAGGACCGACGTGCGGGGGTGTTCGCGCACCGCAACGAACGCCACGACTGGGGTTAGCACCGAGGAGCTCGCGACGATGAAGGCCGAGCGGGCAGGCGTCGTTGAGACGAGGCCCACGGCTTGCGCCGCGAACCCCACAGCCAGTAAGCCGCCGAGCAGCGCGCCAGCACGCAGCTCCCCCGGAAGGAATGGCGCACGCAGTCGCGCAAAGGGGATGAGGACCCCCGCGGCGATCGCGAAGCGCAGGGCCGTGAAGGCGAGCGGCGTGCTCGCGGCGAGGGCCGCCTTCACGACGACAAAGCTCACACCCCAGACGAGCGTGGCGAGTATCAGGGTGAGGTCCGCCTCGCGCTTGGTCAGGCGGGCTCCACGGGGCGCGCTTGGCGCACGCGCGATGCCGCCGGCGATCGACGTCCAGCGACCTGACGCTTCGTCATATCGCCTCGGCGGCTCGGGCGCGTCCCGCGGCTCCGAACATTCCGCCCCCTAGGCCCCATCACCGAGATAGCGCCCGGTGACCGACTCCGGCACGCGACTTATATCCTCAGGGGTTCCCTGCGCCACGACGTGACCGCCTGCTGGCCCCGCGCCGGGACCGAGATCGATGACCCAGTCGGCGCGTTTGATCACATCGAGGTGGTGCTCGATTACGAGGACCGTATGCCCGGCGTCCACGAGACGGTCGAGGACGCGACATAGCGTGCGCACGTCGTCCAAATGCAGCCCGGTCGTGGGTTCGTCGAGGATGTACAGCTTGCGGCCCCGTTTACGGCTGCCACTCGCCAGCGCGAGCTCACGCGCAATCTTGAGCCGCTGCGCCTCGCCCCCCGACAACGTCGTGGCAGGTTGGCCCAACCGCAGGTAACCCAGGCCGACCTGCTGGAGGTGCCACAAGGCGCGGGCGAGCGATGCCTGCCCGCGCAGCCGCTCGAGCGCCTGGTCCACCGTCCAGCCCAGCACCTCGTGAATCGAGCACCCGCCCAGCTTGACGTCCAGCACCTCGCGTTTGAAACGCGTGCCCCCACACACCTCGCACGGCACGAAGACGTTGGCGAGGAAGACCATTTCGACGAGCACATGCCCGGCGCCTTCGCACGCTTCGCACCGGCCACCCGCGACATTGAAGGAGAAGGTCGTCGGCGTGTAGCGCCGCGCACGGGCGAGCGGCTCGGCCGCGAACAAGGCGCGCAGCTCGTCGAACGCCTTTACGTAGGTCACCGGGTTCGACCGCGGCGTGCGGCCGATCGGTTGCTGGTCGATCAGCGCGACGTCGGCAAGCGCTTGCCATCCCTCGAGCGCGGCGACCTCGCCGACAGGCTCGCCGAGATGCTGCTTGGCGCTGTGGCCGCCCCGGAGGCGCGCTTCGAGCTGCCGGTAGAGCACGTCGTGCACGAGCGTCGACTTGCCCGAGCCCGACACCCCCGTCACCGCGGTCAGGGTCCCGAGCGGGATGCGCACATCGATGCCCGTGAGGTTGTGGAGGCGTGCGCCGCGCACCGTGAGCCAGGGGGGGCCGGCCGGCCGGCGCGCGGAGGGGATGCCGATGCGCTTCTCGCCCCGTAGGTACTGACCCGTCAGCGTGGCCGCGTCGCGCGCCTGGTCGGCGGGTCCCTGATAGACGAGAGAGCCTCCCGCCTCACCGCTCCCCGGCCCGAGCTCTACGATGTAGTCCGCGGCTCGCATCGCCGCGAGGTCGTGCTCCACCACGACGACCGTGTTCCCCAGGTCGGCGAGGCGACGCAACAACCCGAGCAGGCGCCCGATGTCCGCCGGATGTAGGCCGATCGACGGTTCGTCGAGCACGTAGAGCGTGTCCACGAGGTGCGAGCCGAGCGCGTTGGCGAGCGAGATGCGCTGCGCCTCGCCTCCCGAGAGGGTGCGCGTCTGCCGGTCGAGGGTCAGGTAGCCGAGGCCGACGTCGGTGACGAAGGACAAGCGCGCGCCGAGCTCGCGCAGGATGTGGACCGCGATGGCCCGCTCAAAGGACGGCAGCTCAAGCGCCGCGACCCAATCACGCAGCTCGGCCGTGGTGAGGGATGAGGCGTCGGCGATCGTGCGGTTGCCCACGCGGACCGCCAACGCCTCAGGCTTCAAGCGCGCCCCACCGCATGCGGGGCACGTCTTGGCGAGCTGGTACTGACGTAGAAAGACGCGGATGTACTGCTTGTAGCGCTTGGATTCCAGGTGCTTGAGGAACGGAAACACGCCTACGTAGCGTCCGCTGCGCTCATGCAAGAGGAAGTGCCGGTCCCGCGCCGAGAGGTCGCGCCAGGCCACCTCGAGCGGGATCCGCCGGGTGCGCGCCGTCTCGCGGAGCAAGCGGCGGCGCCCTTCGTAGCGCGGCTTGGTCCAGGGCTCGATCGCGCCGTCGACGAGCGCGCGCCCCGGATCGGGCACGATCAGGGTCTCATCATACTCGAGCACCGCCCCGAAGCCGTTGCAACTGGTGCAGGCCCCGCGGGGGTTGTTGAACGAGAAGAGGGCGGGCGTCAGCACGGGGCCGGGCGCGCCGCAGCGCGAGCAGCTCGGGTGCTCGGAGAAGCGGCGCCGCGCTCCGCCGCGCTCGATCACCGCCACGCCGTCGCCTTCGTTGAAAGCCGTCGCCACGGCCTCGGCCAGGCGTCCGCGGTTCGCCTCGGCCACCTCGAGCCGATCGACGACCACGAGGACGTCGCCCGCCTCGCGCAGCTGGCGCTCCACGTCGGGCGCATCGAGCCGCACCACGGCGCCGTCGAGCTGCGCGCGCACAAAGCCCGCGGCGCGGAGCTGCGCCGCCACCTCAACGTCGGGTCGGTGCGCTGCGCTCGGTAGCGGAAACGCGACCACCGCGGCGCCGTTCCCCCTTGCCTCCGCCAACCCGGACCCCAGGAGGTCCTCGACCACGTCCTGGACGGTGTCCGTCTTGACGACGTGGCCACAGGTGCCGCAATACGGCGTGCCGACGCGCGCCCAGAGGAGCCGGAGGAAGTCGTAGATCTCGGTCGCCGTGCCGACCGTCGAGCGGCTGGAGGTCGTGGGGTTCTTCTGCTCGATCGCCACGGCGGGGGAGATCCCCTCGAGCGCGTCGACCAGCGGCTTGGGCATCCGTTCGAGGAATTGCTTGGCGTACGTGGAAAGGGACTCGATGTAACGGCGCTGGCCTTCGGCGTACAACGTGTCGAAGGCGAGCGAGCTCTTCCCGGCGCCTGACGGACCCGTGATGACGGTGAGCGCGCGCCGTGGCAGCTCGACCGTGATTCCCTTGAGATTGTGCTGCCGCGCGTTGCGGATGATGACGCGATCGGGAAACGAGGGCATAACCAGGAAGAATAACAGGCCGTGTCCGCACCTGGCACCTGACACCCGGCGCCCGTAGTTTGCGGGCACATGCCTCTCGCCCTAACCCCGCGTCTCCTCCGCCGCGGCCTCGAGCTGTTTGCCGTCATCTCGCTCGCCGGTGTCGCCGCCCTCCTTCTCTACGGGAACAACTTCGGAGCCTTCGCCGCCGCGCTGCTCGGCCTGCGATGGCGGTGGTTGCTTCTCGGGCTGGTGATCGCCTCGATGGATTGGTTCGGCGGGGGCACGAGGCTGTGGGTCGTCGCCCGCCACGTCCACCCCGGTGTGCGGTGGCGCGACATGGTGCTCGCGGGAGGGATGAGCGCGTGGGGGGCCTACCTCACGCCATTTCAGACGGGCGCCGGGCCGATGATGATGTGGGCCATGCGGCGCGGCGGCGTACGGCTTCCCGAAGCGATGACGTCGACGTTCATGACGTTCGTCGCGACCGTTGCCTTCTTCGCGATCGCGGGGCCCCTCGCGATCTACCTGGGGGCCGGGCAGTCTCTCGCACAACACCAGATCGTCCTCGGCATCTCGTACTACGGTTTGTTCCGCGCGAGCCTGACGATCTTCGGGATCCTGGGGGTCGTGATGTTCGCGGCGATGATGTTTCCGACCTGGTTGCGCGACGCCGTGTACTGGGTCGCGAACCACCTCGAGCACCGCAGCCGCCGCGTGGCCGCCCGTATCGAGCAGCTGCGCGGGGGGATTGATCGCGCGCATGAGTGCCTCGTGGCCTTTCGGAGCCCACGGGGATGGCTCGCGCTCGGGTGGGCCGTGATCCTGTCGGGCCCATCTCACGCCAACAAGCTGCTCGCCGGGTACGCGGCCCTCCGGGCTCTCGGGATTCAGGCGAATTTCGTCGATATCCTCCTGCTGCAGACGTTCATCACGTTTCTCCTCTATTTCGCGCCCACCCCGGGCGCGTCGGGGCTCGCCGAGCTCCTATCGGCCGCCGTCATGTCGATCTACGTGCCGCGGGCGCTCGTGCCGAGTTACACGCTGCTGTGGCGGTTCATCAACAGCTATGCCACGGTGACGGTCGGAACGCTGGTCTTCGGGCGATGGATTCGCGGCGGACTCGTGGGCGTCGAGGAGGCGGTGTCTCCCGAAGCGGTCTAACCCGTGTTTCCTTGCGCGGTTACGAAGGCGACCGTAAGTTCCGGGCGCGCTCTTCCCCCGGCAAGGATTCTGGCAGATGGCCCTTCTCGAACTGCGCGGCAAGCGGTTTCCGATCCCGGCGGGCGAGGTCCTTTTGGGTAGCGATGCCGCCTCGGCCATCGTCGTGACGGGGGCGGGGGTGCAGCCGCGGCACGCCGTGATCCAGGCCGAAGCCGACGGTCAAGTGGTGATCCGGAAGGCGACCCCGGCGGGCGAGGTCCTGATCAACGGCGTCCGCCTGGGCGCCGAGCCGACGCCCCTGCTCCACGGCGATAAGGTCGAGATCGGGGGTAACGAGCTCACGTTCGTCGATGAGCGACGCAGCGGCAGCACCCAGTACGTCGCCGCCGTGAAGCTGCCGGAGGCCCCGGCCCAGGCCAAGGGCGGCACACCGCGCACCGGGTCGGTGACGGCAAACACGGGGGGTCGGATCGTTAGCCTCACGGACGGGCGCGAATACGTGATCGCCGGCGCGTCGCTCGTCTTCGGGCGTGAAGCGGGCTGCGATGTCGTGGTGGTGGGCAAGGACGTGTCGCGCCGCCACGCGGAGATCGTACAAACCCCCAAGGGCTACCTCCTCGTCGACTCGAGTACCAACGGCACCTTCGTGAACGAGGAGCGTGTCCAGGGACAGCGAATCCTCGTGCGCGCCGACGTGCTGCGGATCGGGGAGGAGAACTTCCGCTTCTATGCGGACGCCGCTGCCGCTCCCGTCCCAACCCCCGCCGCCGCCCCTCCAGCGGGCCCTTCTCCGGGGCCGGCCGCCAGTGCGCCGCAGGCCGCGCCCCAGGGCTCAGCGGGCGCCGATAGCGGCGGAAGCGGACGGGCACCGGGCCGGCCATCGCAGGCCGGCCCGCTTGCAACGCTGCTCGTCACGGGTGGCGCGCTCAAGGGCCAGCGGTTTCCGATCAAGACGCCCGTCATCAACCTCGGACGGGCGGACTACAACGACCTCGTCCTCCCCGATCCGTCCGTCTCCACGGCTCATGCGAAGCTCCAGCGCCGCGAAGGCGTGTGGGTGCTCGTGGATCTCGACTCCACGAATGGCACCTTCGTGGACGGCGAGCGGGTGGCGGGCGAGACGGCGATCGCGCCCGGCGCGAGCGTGCGGGTGGGCGACGTCCCTCTCATCTTCGAGCCCACCGATGACGCCCTAGGGGTCGAACGGGGTGGCGGGACCGCCGTGTTGTCGAGCTTCGCGGTGCCGCGCACGACCGCGTCCGCACCGCCCGCGCCTCCGCCCGCCGCGCCGACCCCGCCCCCACCCGCCCCGCCCCGCTCGCCCGCCGCCCCCGCTCCCGGTCGGGCGTCCCCGGGAGCGAGAGCCGCGCCCAAAGGCAGCGCGCCGCCAGCCGCGCCCCCGCCGACTCGGGCGCCCGCCAAGCCGCAACCGAAGCGCGCGCAGGCGTCTCCTCCTCCCGCCAAACAGGGCAAGGGATGCGGCGCGAGTATGCTGGTGCTGGTGGGCGGCGGGGCGGGGCTCGCGGCTTTGGTCCACTGGATTCTTGCCTAACGCCTCCGCGTGCACATCACCGCCGGGGGTCGCACCGATGTCGGGATTATCCGATCAGGCAACGAAGACAACTACATCATCGTGCCCGACCGCGGCATCTTCGTCGTGGCCGACGGCATGGGGGGTCACGCCGCGGGGGAGGTGGCGAGCGAGATGGCGGTGCGCTACGTCGCCCGCGAGCTCGGGTCGCCGCGCGGCCTCTCCGATGAGGAGGTGGCCGAACGCATGCGTGCGGCCATCCGGGCCGCGAACGGCGCCATCTTTCAACGGACCCTGACGGAACACGATAAGCGCGGCATGGGCACGACGGTGACGGCCCTCGTAGTCCATGACGCCCGCTTCCTCATCGGCCAGGTGGGAGACTCCCGGGCCTACCTGCTCCGCGATAGCAAGCTCGTGCAGCTCACCAAGGACCACTCCTACGTCCAGGAGCAGGTGGACGCGGGCTACTTGACGCCGGAACAGGCGCGCTCGCACCCCTACAGCAACGTGATCACCCGCTGTGTCGGGGCCAATAGCGACGTGCTCCCCGACGTCTACGTGGGCGCGCTGAAGCCGGTCGACCTCTTCCTGCTCGCGTCGGACGGACTGACGGGGATGGTCGAGGATACGGACCTGGCGCAGATGCTCGGGTCGGGCCTCCCCCCGCAGGAGCAGGTGGACGCCCTTATTGCCGAAGCCAACCGGCACGGAGGGCTCGACAACATCACGGCGATCATCGTCCGCATCGACGCCGTCGACTCCCCGCCGGCCACAGATAACAAGACCCAGCCTATGCCCGCGCGGAGCTGACGAGCCGCCGCCCGTCGGCGAGCCACGCCCTAACCTCCTCGGCGGGGCGCATCACCAGTTCGACGATGGTGCGTGCTGGCACCGACGCCGGCCGCAGCACGAAGACGCGGAGCCGCCGCGCGGAGCGGTACAACTCCGCGGCAACGCGCGGGAGCCCGAGGTGCCCCGCGCCTTCCGCGCTCCCGAGCTCGGTGACCGTCCCGTCCCGCTTCACGAGCGGGAGGTCGAGGGCGAGCATGTCGGGCTTGGCGGGGAAATCGAGGAACAGCTCGTGCTCTCCGAGGCCGAGCTCGGTGGCGAGCCGATCCTCGACGCGGCCCCGGAGGGCGGGATCGGTGGCAGGCCAGGAGGCGGTATCTGCCGGGAGGTCCGTCGCCGGGAGGTCGAGCGCGCGTTTCGCGAGCCGCCGCTCGCGCAGAGCCTGGGCGAGGCCGGTCGTGTCTTCGCGTTGCAGCTCGTGGATCAAGCCGTCGTCGGTGGCGAGCGCGACGTCGTCGGCGCGCAGGCGTCCGCTGGCGAGGGCGACACGGACGAGACGGGTGAACATGACCGTGGCCGCCCGGACGGCGTGGTGCCAATAGACGTTGCGGTACATCTGGTACTTGGCGAAGAGCAACGACTCGAGGGCGGCGAGGCCTTTGTCGTGCAAGGCGAGGGCGGGGCGCCCCTCAGGACCCGGGGTCGTGGTCAAGGAGGCGAGCAGCCGGTCGACGTCGATCATGCCGTAGGGCACACCGCACATCCAGGCGTCGCGCGCCAGATAGTCGAGCTTGTCCACGTCGAGCGACCCCGACACTAAGCCCGCAACCGCGCCGCCCGAGGTCCCGCGAATGAGCGGCAGCAGCGTATCCGGGGCCGCCCCGAGCCGCTCGAGGCGCGTCGCCAGGGCGCCGCCGTGAAGATGGCGCGCCGCGAGCTCCTCGTGACCCGGCAGGCCAGCCTCCTCGAGCGCGTGCGAAAAGGGGTAGTGCCCGATGTCGTGCAGGAGAGCGGCCAGCTTGAGCCGGCGGACGTCTGCGGGCGCGAGGGGAGGACGCGCGACCTCCTCGAGCTGGGCGAGCGCGCGCCGAGCGAGATGGTAGGCGCCGAGCGCGTGCTCGAAGCGGGTATGGGTCGCCCCGGGATAGACTAGGAACGCGTGTCCTAGTTGGCGCACGTAGCGCAGGCGCTGGAAGGCTGGCGTGTCGACGATGGCGAGCGCCTCAGGCTCGAGGCGGATGTTGTCCCAGAGGGGGTCGCGCACCACCTCGAAGTGGCTCACGGCGGCGGGCCCGCGTCTCGCACGGCATCTCCCGCTTGGGTGGCGAACTGCTCGAAGTTGCGTCGGAAGAGGCCCGCGACCCGCGCCGCCTGCGCGTCGTAGGCGGCGGGATCGGTCCAGGTGGCGCGCGGGAGCAGCACCTGCTCGGGGACCCCGGGGACCTGCTGCGGCACCTCGAGGCCGAAGACCGGCTCGCGGATGACCGCACTGTCCTCGAGCGCGCCCGCGAGCGCCGCACGCACGATGGCTCGCGTGATCTCGAGGGCGATCCGCTGGCCCTGGCCATAGGGGCCCCCGGTCCACCCGGTGTTGACGAGCCAGCAGCGCGCCCCGTGGCGCGCGAGCTTCGCCCCGAGCAGCCGCGAGTACACGTCGGGGGGCAGCGGCAGGAAGGGGGCGGCAAAGCACGTCGAGAACGTCGCTTTGGGCTCGCCGATCCCCCGTTCCGTGCCCGCCACCTTCGCCGTGTAGCCGGACAAGAAGTGGTACATCGCCTGGGCGGGCGACAGCCGGGCGACGGGCGGCATCACGCCGTAGGCATCGCAGGTCAGGAGTACAACGTGGGACGGATGGCCCGCCACGCCGGTCGCAACGTGGTTGGGGATGAAATGAATAGGATAGGACGCTCGCGTGTTCTCGGTGATGGCGGCCGAGTCGAGGTCGACGGCCCGCGTGTTGGGATCCACGACGACGTTCTCGAGCACCGTCCCAAACCTGCGGGTGGTGGCGTAGATGGCGGGTTCTCCGTCACCAGACAGCCGGATGACCTTGGCATAACACCCACCTTCGAAATTGAAGACGCCCTCGCCACTCCAGCCGTGCTCGTCGTCGCCGATGAGGGCCCGCCCCGGGTCAGCCGACAGCGTCGTCTTGCCCGTGCCTGAGAGCCCGAAGAACAGCGCCACGTCACCGCCCGGTCCCACGTTCGCCGCGCAGTGCATCGGCAGAACGTCGCGCTCCGGCAGCAGGTAATTGAGCACCGTGAACACGGCCTTCTTGAGCTCGCCGGCGTAGCGGGTCCCGCCGAGGAGGATCACCCGCTCGCCGAAATGGAGCACAATGAACGTGCCAGAACGCGTGCCGTGGTCCGGCGGGTCGGCGTGGAGCTCGGGCGCGTGGAGGAGATCCCAGGCGGGCAGGGCGGGGAGGCGGTCTTCCGGCTGCGGTCGGCGGAACATGTTGTGCGCGAACAGCGCATGCCACGCGCTCGGCGTGACAACCCGCATCGGGACGCGGTAGCGCGGGTCTGCCCCGCCGAGCACGTCCGCGGCGTAGAGCGGCTGGCCGGCGAGATGCCGCACGACGGTGTCGCGGAGCCGCGCGTAGGGCTCGGGCGCGAGCGGTTGATTCGGGCCCCACCAGATGCGAGCGCTCGTCGTGCCGTCGCGCACGATGAACTTGTCCTGCGGGCTGCGTCCGGTGAAGGGCGTCGTCACGACACACAGCGGCCCGGCCTCGGCGAGGATGCCTTCCTGACGTCGCAGCGCGTGTTCATAGAGCTCGGCCGGCGTCAGGTTACGGTGCGTGGGCTCGACCGCGAGACCGAAGGGCATGGTGCGCGTCGCCATCCGTTGCCGGCACCCCCTAGCCGGAGGAGCGCGGCGTGCGGCCGTGCTCCTGCGCGTCCACGGCGGCGATGACCGCCATGTTGACGATGTCGTTGACATCGGATCCGCGCTGCAAGATGTGGACCGGCTGCGCCATACCGACGAGGATCGGCCCGATCGCCTGGGCGCCGCCGAGGCGGTCGAGGAGTTTGTAGGCGATGTTCGCGGCGTCGAGGGTCGGGAAGATCAGGACGTTGGCAGCGCCCTTGAGGCGCGCGAAGGGGTAGGTCTCGGTGAGGATCCGCTCCACGACGGCGGCGTCTGCCTGCAGCTCGCCGTCCACCTCGAGCGTAGGCTCGCGCGCGTGCAACAGCGCCACAGCCTGGCGGACTTTGACGGCCGCCGGGTGCTTCACGGAGCCGAAGTTCGAGAACGACAACATGGCCACTCGGGGCTCGATCCCGAGGCGCAAAACGAACTTGGCCGTCGCGGAGGCTATTTCGGCGAGCGTCTCCGCATCGGGGTCGATGTTCACGGTGCAGTCGGCGAAGAAGAAGGTCTGCTGGGGGAAGACGAGCATATAAATGCCGCTCACGTGGCGCCGCCCCGGCTCCGCGCCGATCACCTCGAGCGCCGGTCGGATGGCGTCCGGATAGTAGGTCGTCTGCCCGGCGACCACCGCATCGGCGCGCCCGGCGTGCAAGGTCAGCAGCGCGTAGTACAGGGGATCCGCGACCCGCCCGCGGGCCTCGCGCAACGTGATACCCTTGCGGCGCCGCCGCTCCCACAGCTCCGCAGCAAGCGCTTCGCGATCCGGGGCCAGCCTGGGGTTCGTCAGCTCCACGTCCTCGAGTGTCAGGCCGGCGTCGTCGGCCTGGCGGCGGATCGCTTCGGGGTCGCCGAGGAGGATCGGCAGGGCGGTACCCTCGTCGGCGAGAATACGGGCCGCCCGCACGATGCGCGCGTCGTCCCCGTCGGCGAAGACGATGCGCTGGGGCGCCTGCTGTGCCCGGGTCGAGAGCCCCCGCATCACCTCACGCGCGCGCCCGAGCCGGGCGTCGAGCTCGGCGCGGTACTCTTCGACGTCGATTACGCGGCCGGCAACCCCCGACGCCACCGCCGCCCAGGCGACCGCGGGCGCTACCCACAACAGCACGCGCGGATCGAATGGTTTGGGAATGATGTACTCCGGCCCGAACCGCAGGCGCTCGAGGCCATAGGCGCGCGTCACGGCGTCCGGCACCTCCTCCTTCGCCAGGGCGGCCAGGGCGCGGGTTGCCGCCATCTCCATCTCCTCGTTGATCCCGCGGGCTCGCACGTCAAGCGCGCCCCGGAAGATGAACGGGAACCCGAGCACGTTGTTCACCTGGTTCGGGAAGTCGGATCGACCCGTGGCGATCACGGCATCAGGGCGCGCGCGCCGCGCCTCCTCGGGCATGATCTCGGGCGTGGGATTCGCGAGCGCGAAAATGATGGGCCGCGGAGCCATCGTCGCCACCATGTCGCCCGTGACGATGCCGCCTGCGGAGAGGCCGACGAACACGTCAGCCCCCGCGAGCGCCTCGGCCAAGGTGCTGAGCGCGGTCTCCCGCGCGAACCGGCGCTTGTAACGGTCGAGGTCGTCCCGTCCGGCGCGAATGACGCCCCGTTGGTCGCACAGGAGGATGTGCTCGCGCTTCACCCCCAGGCGCACCGCGTGCTCCGCCGTGGCGATCGCCGCGGCCCCCGCGCCCGCAAACACCACGCGCACCGCGGCCGGGCTCTTCCCCACGACCTCGAGCGCGTTGAGCAACGCGGCGCCCGAGATGATGGCCGTGCCGTGCTGGTCGTCGTGGAACACCGGGATGCTCAGGGTGGCCCGCAGGCGCTCCTCGATGTAGAAGCAATCGGGTGATCGGATATCCTCGAGGTTGATGCCGCCGACGGTGGGTTCGAGCAGCTGGCAAAACCGGATGACGTCCTCTGGGTCCTCACTCGCCACTTCCAGGTCGAAGACGTCGAGATCGGCGAACGCCTTGAACAGGATCGCCTTGCCTTCCATCACCGGCTTCGCGGCGCTGGGTCCGATGTTGCCCAGGCCGAGGACCGCCGTGCCGTTCGACACGACGGCGACGAGGTTACCCCGGGCGGTGTAGGTGTAGACGCTGTCGGGATGCTGCACGATCTCGGCGCAGGGCTCGGCGACCCCGGGCGTATAGGCGAGCGAGAGATCCCGCTGGTTCTTGAACGGCTTCGTGGGAGAGACCTGGATCTTCCCAGGGCGGCCCTGCGCATGGTAGTCGAGGGCGTCCTGCCGCCGGATCGGCATCGAAGATACAAGTCCTTTTTTGTGAACGACTTATGCTAAGGTCCGGAGGTGGCGGGTGTCAAGCACAGGGCCGCGCCGCCCCCAGGCCCTTCCCGCGCCCTAGCGGATCCGGATCACGTCCGGGCGCGGGAAGATGGCCGCGGGGAGGGCCGCGCCCGTCGGGCCGAGGAAGCGCAGCTCGAACGCCGCGCCCCGCGGGCCCTGGAGGGAGCGAATGTAGAACCCAGACCCCGCGCGCAACGTATCGCTCAGCGAGACCGCGGATCCCGCGACCGCCGGCGGGACGAGCGGGAACGGGAGCGGGAAGGCCTGCGGCTGCTGGGAATAGAGGGAGGCGAAGGTCCGGCGGAACGACCAGGTGGTAAAGCGGAGCGTCGCTGGCGGCGTGAACCCCGGGAGATCGGACACCCACAGCGCGAGCGCCCACTGGGATGCGAGGGTCGGAAACGGCACCCCGACGTGGGCGGCGACATTGGCCGTGCCGGTGAGCGATGTCTGGACGAGGCGGGGGGTGAGCCCCGCGCCCGACTGGTCCACGAGGTAGCGCACGAACAGCCACCCGCCACCCACGTCGGCGAGGTTTTGGTCGGTGGTCGTCAGCATGAAGTGGGCCCCGGGCGCGCGCAGATATTGATAGGCGTCGTAGAAGTCGCCGATCACATAGTCGCTGAAGGTGGGCGCCGAGGGCCCCACGCTCCACCCGCCCAGCTCTTCGGCGTACTTCGAGAGCCCCTCGTCGAGCCAGTCGTCCTCGGCGTTGCCACGATGAACGAGCACGTGCTGGTTGTAGTTGATCAAGTGTTGGAGCTCATGCAAGAGCGTCGCGGGGAGGACGCCTTTCACCTCGGCTCGCTGGTGGGCGCAGCTGAGGGTGGCGGCCGAGTCTGCGACGACGGTGTAGATGACCTCCCCGTGGTTCGAAAGCGTGTCTTGCGCGTAGAACGGGTCAATGTCGGGTGCGAAGAAGAAGCCCGCGACGTACCCCGCGGATTGGCACTGCGCCGCCGTGACCAGGTGGTTCACCACGTTCGTCATGAGGGCGATCACGACCCCGTTGCTATCGATGTCGGATTCGCGTCCGAACGCCGTCGTATCGACTGCGTAGCCGTGGACGTCGAACACCTGCTGGAGCGTGTCCATGTCGGCGGAATCGAGCCCGCCCGCGGGGGCGAGGGTATCCACGTAGATCGCCACATGGCCCCCGACGGCCCGCACCCGGCCCGTGACGCGCTGGAACGAGCTACAGTCGAGTGCCGCGCAGACGTGGAAGGTGCGAAGGGATCCGACGACGGGTGGTGCGGCGGCGCCGAGCGGCGCGAGTGACCGAGCGGCAGGCACGGGTCTCGGGGCGGGGCCCGCCTGCCGGCGGCCGACCTGTCGGAGGAAGTGATCGAACCGGGCCGCCGCCGTGCCCCGCGGGCTCGCGAGGGGCAGCACCGCGGGCAGCGCGGCCGGAAGCGCCGCGAACCCAGCGCTCCTGAGCTGAAAGGCGGCGGTGGCGCCAGCCGCGCCCCCCGCCGCCTGGGCGATGACGAGGTATTCGGCCGAGTCCGCCGTGGAGGCGTTGGCGGGGAAACTGACGCATCCGCCGTCCGTGGCGGGGTCGATCGAGGTGTCCCCGCCCACGGCGAGCGAGATCGTCGCAGCGGGCGACAAGGCGCAGAGGGATTGGGGCTCCGGGAGCGGCAGACTGTCGCATGCGGCGACCGCAACGACCACGACCAGGAGGTGTCCGTTCCGCTGCCGCGCCATATCCGACCGTGCTCCATGGTAGATGATGATCGACGTGTTCCGGCCCACCCGCGCGTCTTCGCCAGTGCCGTGGGCACGGCACCGGTTTCCCGAGACGCGTGGGGCAGGGGCCCGTTATGGCGTCATCACCACTCGTCGCCGCGGGCCGCGGGCGTACGCGCGGAGGCGGCGCAGCATGCGCCGGTCCTCTCGTACCGCATCGTCGCCCTTCGGTGTTTCAATAATCTTCATTACCGCCCGGAACCGAGGATCGCGCATGATGCGACGGAACGTCTCGGCCCCGATGCGTCCTTCGGCAATCCACTCGTGCCGGTCGAGGTGCGAGCCCGGCGCAGCTTTCGAGTCGTTCAAGTGCAGGCATCTGAGGAGCGTCATCCCGACCTCGCGGGCGAAGCGATCCCACACGCCCTCGAGGTCCCCGACGACGTCATACCCCGCGGCGTGCAGATGCGCCGTATCGAGGCAGAAGGCCACACGCCGCCGAACGGCGATGGGCAGGGCCTCCCGCAGGGCGCGGAGCTCCTCGAAGCTGGCTCCAAGCGCCGTGCCAGCCCCTGCCGTGCCCTCGATCAGCACGCCGACGTCGCCCGGGACAGCCTCGAGACAGGCGGCATAGGCGCGGGCGTTCCGATCGAGACCGGCAGCCCGTTCATCCATGTAGTTGCCAGGGTGAGAGACGACCCACGGAATCCCGAGGGCGCGGCAGCGGCGTAACTCTCCCACAAAGCCGTCGCGACTGCGCGACCGCAGGGCGTCGTCAGGAGAGGCGAGGTTGAGGAGGTAACTGTCGTGCGCGACGACGGCCCGCATCCCACTGCGCGAGAACGCGGCGCGGAACGCACCCACCGCGTCGCTGGTGAGAAGGGGTTCGCGCCATTGGTTCGGCGTTTTCGTGAAGACCTGGATCGCCGTGGCACCGATCGCCGTCCCCCGCGCGGGCGCTGAGGCGACACCCCCGGCGCTCGACACATGCGCGCCCAAGAGATCGTCGGGTGCCCGCCTCAGGACCAGTCTTCCTCGGGGAAGGCGAGGCGTGAGATAAGCGGGACGAACCGCACACCGCCGGCGCCGCGCTCCTGTACGCCGGTTGGCGTCCGCTCGTAGACGACGAGTTCTTGCATGCCACGATCCCCGATCGGGATGACGATCCGGCCACCGACGGCGAGCTGCTCGAGCAGGGGCGGCGGAACGGCTGGTGCCGCGGCCGTGACAAGGATGCCGTTGAACGGCGCCGCCTCGGGCCAGCCCGTGGCCCCATCGCCGAGCCGCGTCTCGATGGTGCGGAGCCCCAGGCGTCGAAATCGCTCCTCGGCCTCGACCAAGAGGTCGGGGCGTCGCTCGATCGTATAGACACGGCGCGTGAGGTAAGCCAGGATCGCCGCCTGGTAGCCTGAGCCCGTGCCGATCTCGAGCACGCGGTGATTCCGCCGGGGCGCGAGGGCGGTGGTCATGAGCGCGACGATGTAGGGTTGGGAGATCGTTTGCCCGCTGCCGATCGGCAGGGGCGTGTCGGCGTATGCCTCGGTCTGCAGGTGTGGCGGCAGGAACCACTCGCGCGGAACACGAGCCATGACGGCGAGCACGCGTCGGTTGCGGAGACCGCGGCGCGCGAGCTGCGCCGCTACCATGCGATGGCGCTCTGCGCGCGTCTCAGGCGCGAGGATGCTCACCGGCCGCACCGTGTGCTTGGCGCCGCATCGGGTAAACTATACGATGAGGTCGGCCGCTACGCCTGGTCGACCGCGTCCGCCCGCCGCATTGCGCGCGCCGCGCCGTGCACCAGGGATCGAGGGACCCCGACGGGTGAGCGCGAATACCGGCGGCGGGCGTGTCGCACTCGCCCCTAACCCCCTGTGCCGGTTTCCGTTCGCTCGGGCCGCGCGGGCGGAGGGTTCCGCCGCGGCGGGGTGACCTATAGCTTGACACCCGCACGCGCGGGCAAGGTCAGGTGCCGGAGCCGTCACACATCCGCATCCTGCTGGTGGGTGATCCCGCCGCTCGGCCTGAAGGGCTGGAGCGGCTTTTGGTGCGCGGCGGGTTCCAGGTCACCGAAGCGCCGACGGGCACCGCGGAGCGCCCCGACCAGCCGCCCCCCGACCTCCTGCTCTATGCCAGCAGCGGCCAGGACGCGGGGCTTGCCGATGCGGTGCGCGACCTCGTGACGGCCCCGCGCTACAGCGGCGCGCCGGTTTTTGTCCTCGTGGGTGAGGGCGGAGCGGAGGCGGCCACCGAGGCCATCCTCGCCGGGGCCCAGGACGCGGTGGCGAGCCCCGTCCATTTTGGCGAGCTCCGAGCCCGCCTCGACGCGCACCTCAGGATCCGGGGCGACCTGAAGGAGGCGCGCGACGCGCTCCGCTCCCGCGACCTGCTGTTCGACATCTTCCAAGAAGTGTCGGCCGCGTTGCGCGCGGATGAGATCTTCCAGACGTTGGTGCGGCGGGTCGGGCAAGCCTTCGGGCTCACACACTGCTCGTTCGTCCTGACGGCGCCTGGGGAGGACAAGGGCCGCGTCGTGGCGGTCTATGAGAACCCGTCAATTCGCGATCTGCGGGTGGACCTCGAGCGTTATCCCGAGATCCAGGAGGCGATCCGCACCGAGCGGCCGGTGATCGTTCACGACGTCCGGGAGCACCCCCTGTTCGAGGCCATCCGCCGACGCTGGGTGCAACAGCGCATCGAGGTCAACGTGCAGTCCGCCGTCGCCCTCCCGGTCTTCGTGCAGGGTCGCGCGGCCGGGGTGTTCTTCCTGCGCACGGTGGCGGGCGATCCCCAGTTGCAGCCGCAGGACGTCGCCTTCGCCAACACCATCGCTCAAGCGGCTGCCCGCGTGCTCGAAAACGAAGAGCGACGGGCGGCGATCTACCGCCGCCAAATCAGCGCCGGCGTGACCGACGTGCTCACCGGGTGCGCCAGCCTGGACGCGCTCGACCGCCGCCTGCGTGACGAGTTCGAGCGGGCCCGGCGCTACTCGCTCCGGTTCGCCCTCGTAGTCCTCGACATCGACCGCTTGCGCGACGTGAACGAGCAGCACGGCCAGGGGGCGGGCGACCGCGTGCTCGCAGAGATCGGGTCGATGCTGCAGCGCGAGATTCGCGCCCCGGATTTCGCGGCCCGGTATGGCGGCGACGAGTTCGCCCTCATCCTTCCGGAAACGGACGGGAACGGCGGCAAGCAGTTCGTCGAGCGGCTGCGTCAGCTGCTTGGCCGCCACACGTTCCCGGACCTGGGCCCGGGCGGCGTTCCCGGCCTGTCGGCAGGCGTGGTGGCGTTCCCGAATACCGAGGCCCTGCGCCCAGAGGACCTGTTCACCCTCGTCGAGGGCGCGCTCCTGCGCGGCAAGGGCGAGCCCGACCGGATTGGGGTGGCGGCAGGCGGGTAGACGCACGCCCGCGGGCGCTCAGCGCGTCGGCTGCAGCCAGTTCAGTGGGTCGAGCGCGATGCCGCCCTGGCCCCGGATCTCGAAGTGGAGGTGCGGGCCCTGATCGCTCGACTCCCCGCCCACGTGGCCGATCACCTGGCCCCGCATCACGTGGTCGCCTTGCGTGACGACCGCGTCCTTCAGGTAGCCGTAGAACGTGTAGTACCCGCCGCCGTGGTTGAGGAGGACGGAGGTGAGGTAGGTACCGAGGGGGCCGGCGAGGCTCACGGTGCCACTCGCGACGGCGCGCACGGGTGTCCCGGCGGGCGCCGCGATGCCGATGCCGTGCCACGGAATGCGGGTGTTGTTGGGTCCCGTAGCCGTGCCGAACTGGTAGAGAATGTGTCCCGGTACGGGCCAGGCGAGGCGCCCGAGATCGGCGGTCGTAATGGTGGCGGCCCCAAGGGCGGCGCCGCGGGCCTCGGCCTCGCGGCGCGCCCGCTCGAGCGCGGCGATGCGGTCGTTCAACGTGCGCTCGTTGCGCTCGAGCTCCGAGAGCCGCTGCGCCGCCGCGCGCGAGTTGCGACGGGTCTCCTGCAGGCTCACCTCGCGCTCTCGCTCGATCGTCAAGTAGCGCTGCAATTCCTCCGTACGCTCCGCCTTCCGGCGCGCGAGCGCGTCGCGGGCGTCCAGCAGAGCCTGGCGCTCTCGCGCGATGCGGTCTCGCAGCTTGAACATGTCATTCGCCAGCAGCCGATCTTGGCGGCTGACGAGATACAGATACTTGTAGCGCGACAGCAGGTCCCCAAAGCTTTCGGCGCCGAGCAGCACTTGATAGGCGTATAGAGGGCCGCGCTTGTAGATCTCCACGAGCCGCTGCTCGAGGACGGCGCGCTTGTCCTCGAGCGCGTCCTGCGCGAGGATCAGGTCCGTGGTCAGCTGGTCGAGTTGTAGCGAGAGCGTGCCAATCTGGCGATCGAGCTCGTTCACGATGCGATTCGTGGTCTCCCGCTGCCGCTCGATGTTCGAGAGCTCATCGGCGAGAGAGTGCGCCTGCGAGCGCAGCTGCTCGAGTTCTTGCTCGACTTCGGAGCGCTCGCGGCGGATGTCCTCGAGGCGGCGCTGGTTGTCCTGCAGTTGCTGCTCGAGCGGTTGCGGGCGCTGGGCGCGCAGGCGAGTTGGGCCACCGAGGACAGCGGCCGCGGCGAGCGCCCAGAGGGTGAGAGTGGGTGTGTCGGGCGACGGCAGCCACCGCGCCCCCCTCATACCCGGCGGAGGTGTCTGCCCACCGAGACGGAGCTGCCGACGAACCCGATCAGGGTGCCGAACCCCACGATCGCCAGGGCCTGCTCGCGAGAGAAAAACGCGGCGTGAATCAGCCAACGGTTGATCACCGCGCAGGCCGCAAAGGACAAGCCGATCGCCGCGAGCCCCCCGAGCATGCCCTTGATGGCCCCCTGGAGGAGGAAGGGGCGGCGGATGAAGCCGTCAGTTGCGCCGACGAGCCGCATGATCGCGATCTCCCGGCTGCGCTGGAGCACGGCCATGCGGATCGTGGTCCCGATGATGATGATCGCGACCACCGCGAACGCGGCGCCGACCACGAGCCCTACGGCGCCGGCGAGCTGGCGCAGCCGATCGAGCTTCTCCACCCAGTCCCGGCCGAATCGGACGTCGTCGACGAAGCCGAACCCCTTCAGACGGTCCGCCACGTCGTTCACGTGTTGGGCATCGCGGAACGCCGGTTTCACCCGCACTTCGATGGAGGCGGGGAGGGGGTTGCGCTCGAGCTCGGCCAGCACGTCGCGGAACTCCACGAGCTCGGCGCGGGCACGCGCAAGCGCTTGGTCCTCCGTCACGTAGGTCGCGCCTTCGACTTCGGGGAACGCCTGGATGTCCTTCAGGGCCAGCGCCACGGTCTCGAC
>Ga0307477_10001165_pt1 | contig 23208 bp, 46 predicted proteins | sample atmos_gasesECM2C_FD_203316 | JGI IMG/M metagenome (GOLD analysis project Ga0307477, IMG submission 203316) | Hardwood forest soil microbial communities from Morgan-Monroe State Forest, Indiana, United States - atmos_gasesECM2C_515 | ecosystem: Environmental > Terrestrial > Soil > Temperate...
GGTAAAAAAGAGATGATTCCGAAACCATTTTCTGTGAAGTTGTAGTTTTTCATATTGGCTCTGGAAGTAGAACTGATCGAGCAGCCACATGATGCGGCGCTCTGGCTTTTCCTGAACCGGGTATGAAGGGAAAACATCCTTCGGCTTCCCTTTGGCAAGCGGACTGCGGATTTGCTTCGGTGCGCCCTTAAACAGTCCGCGCAGACCTGCCATCAATCCAGTGGGTGTTTGGCCCATTATTTCTTAGTGACTTCCCCCATCCCCGCTCTCGGCATTCCTGGTATGTTGAACCTCACTGCTTCCGGCCTTCGCTTCAATCGCGCAATCGCCTTTATGGACTGCTCGATTTTCTCTGCGATTTCTTCCTTCTTCGCTGTGCCCGTAATCTCCGCCAAAGGCTTGATTTCAGGTAGCGGCTCAAGACCGCTTTTCATTAGGATTCTGTCCAGAAGTCCTTTCTGTATCTTGCTGTTCTGGTGCTCTCTGAGGAGCAACACTAGCACGAGAACGACCAGACAAATACAGAATGGAGTCAGCGACAGCCAGTAACTCGGCCCGAGAGTATTCATTCCAGCACTCCTCGTCTCCAAATTTCTCAACCATTGGTTCCCCTTTGCGGATGGCAATTCGGGCACGCTTCCCTTGCCAAGCTCGGATGGATGTGCGTGTCGTAAGGCTTCAAGTCTTCTGCATTGTACACCTGGCCGCAGATGTGGCATCGCTTGAGAGTGCCGATGAATTGCTGAATCGGAATCTTTGGCACGGCATCCAGTTCTTCTTTTTCCTGCTCGATTTGGGCTTCGAGAGCCGTTTTGGGAGTGTCGCTCATTTCGCCTTTGCCTTGGCGCTAATTTTCAATTTCATCGAGGCTTTGCCCTTTTTGGACTTTTGGGCCATCGCGGCGACCTTATTCATCATCGGCTTGGCGAGAGCGTGAACGCCGGACAGGTCAGCTTGCCCCATTCTGACTCCCGATAATTTTAATTGCCTGTCTCCATTCAAGAATATCGTCGTCCCACCACAATGCGCATTCGTCGCCACAAGCTACAGTAACTTGGAGTGCTCTGCAAAATCCTGTTGGGCTGTTCCACTTCTCAATTTTCCCATCAGTTGAATAGTGATCGCAATCATCCCCTTGATCGCAACCACCACAGTTAGCTCCAGATCGCTCTAATCCTGGTTTCGGAGCGTTGATCCATTTAAGGGCAGTGTAGTCAGGGTCGCGTTGAGCTGAGTAAGAAGTCTCTGCCTTTGGTTCCCCGTAGAGAAAAGCAGCGCAATGAGGCCAGTATTCAATGCCATCTTTTTGAAGTTTACGAATCGGAATTCGAGGGCCGTGGATGGAGCAGGTCTTGGCTCCAGAATTGTACATCTGACAGTTATAACAACTGGCAGGTTCATTGTGCATCTCCTCTGCCGTTGTAAACAGGGCTTGGCCCTTTGTGGGCACGATAGGCGTCTCGAGATCGGGAAGCGACTTGGCGCGGCGCATGGCATTCACTTTGCCGATTTGCGCGGCCTTATACACCGGGAAACCTCCATCTTCGATAGTGAGGTTGCCACGGCTCATTTCGCTCTGCCTGCCTTCACGTCGCGGGCGTGCTTTTTGGCCATTGCCTTACCCTTCGCAGTTTCGCGGTTTCCATGCATCGCGGCGATGGAGTTCATAATCTTGTACGGTGTGGCACTGTTCTGGCCGTACTTGGCTTTGAGTTTTTTCTCTAAAAAGGCGGGCATCTCAATGTCTATCCATGAGGTTCTGCCATTGGGTGACGGTCATCTCACCCGTAGCCTTCCGAGAGGATAGTCCTCTCCGCGTAGAAAGAAAAGGGGTTTTTCGCCAGCGTTCTCGGTGAGCCTGCTTTTCGTCGTTCAGCTCTTTTTGCTGCCAGAAGACTTTCGAGTTGATGTCGAGCGAACCTTTTTCCCAGTTTTTAAGGGGAGCAATTTCTGATGGGACAGGTCGGAAGGTATGGAGGGCGTAGCGGATAGCATCAGGCATATGAGAATGTTCGTGATTTGTTGTGAAGTCGTTTCTAGGGAGTCCAGAACGATCCTTAGGCCATTTATAGCCTGAGATATCCGCGATTGTATTGACGCAAGATCGCGCAACGAAATATCTGGGACTTCCTTGGATGTTAGCATTGAACGGATGCTCCAATCTTTCGTCGATGTGCATGTACTGCTCGGTCTTCAACAGGCCAGGTTTGCGCTCTTTTAGGGCCGGAGTGCCTTGGATGCCGAAAGCGTCTAGTTCTTGAGCGGCTGCGGCTTGAGCTGTATCGTAAGCCAAACCGTCAAGTGTTCGTCCTCGTAGGTAAGTATGGAGTTCGCTGGCAATCGGAGCAATTCTGAGGTTGACTCCGTATATTTCAGCAAACTGATACAAGCGACCATCTGGAGCGACAGAGATAATAGGCAAAGCCCAAGGATCGCCTTCGGCACCGGAACCGATGTCCATGCCAACAATGACTGGCCAATCGTTAGGAGGCAGATTAGAACCGCCAAAAACTTGATAATTCCTAGTGTCGTCATAGACATGGCTTACCTCCGTGAATTCCTTATACACCAGGTCGGTAAAATCCGTGAAATAGCCGTAGATGAAGCGGTCGGCCCAGTCTTTCGGGTAGGTGGCGCGTCGAACTTCGAGGTATTCTTCGGCCAGGAACACGTTTTCCATCGAGGAGCAGTTGATTCCTTGGTAGAGTTCCTTGAATTTGTCCTTCCGGTTAGGGTCGAAGAAGTGCCGCCACATATAATCATGCCCTGCTGGGTTCGAGGCAAGCCGGATGATGCGCTTGGACTGAGTTTTCCTTCGGAGACGACCTACCAGCAGGAAGAAAATCTTCTCATCCACCTCCGAGGCTTCATCTACGAACGCTTTGGAGAGGTTTAGCGACTTGATGTGGCCCGATACCTTCGGATCGCTAATGTCCAGGTGGGTAAAGATCGTGCGGTGGCCGTTCTTGAATGTCCAAATCTTCTTCGCTTCGGCCCAATCCCCCCAACTCTCAGGCACCAACTCCAGGAAAATCCGCATCGTGGAGGTTTCAAGCGACGGCATGTGCAACCGGCCTATGAGGGACTGCCCGCCAGGATCATCGAAGGCGTGCATGATGGCGGCAGTGCAGAGGGCAACGGACTTCCCGCTGCCCTCCCCTCCGACATAAGCCGCCCCGAATGCCTGAGAGGTCAGGAATTCCTTCTGCTTGGGCATCTTCGGCAGGTTCTCTAGCGCGGTTTCGAACTCAAGTTCCCCAGAGTAATACCCCATCTACTCGATCACCGCCATCCCTCCGCACTGCCAGCAATGGTCGCCCTTCGGACGACCATGCTTGCAACCACCAGTTTTTGCGCTGGAGAACTGGCTAGAGGACTCCTCCCCTGTCACGGGACTTGCTTGCGCATTGTTTCTACATTTTGAACCTCTTAGTTTGGTAGTGGCAATCGGCATCTCAGCGCGAGCCAGAGTGTAATCACTGGTTATTACCGCTCTGCGCGGCTCTGCCCCGTCGAGCATACTGTTACAGCATTCCCGAATCCATTCCGATAGCAACATCCCCTCATCAGCGCCCTTCGCCTTCCATTGGGCTATTTCCTCTTGTGTCGCACGTACGTATAGGCGAGCATCCTTCATGTGCGTACATTAGGCCTTGTGCGTACGATTGTCAAGGGAATTGTGCGGACAAATGTGCGTACAAGAAATCAAAAAAAATTGTCTAGCACAACCTGTATATGTAAACGGGTGCCGCCTTCCGTTGCCTGCTTCTAGGTGGGGGTCTCGGGGCCAGGATCAGGCTTTACATCCTGCTTAACACAATCACTGTTATGCGACACGAATTGCTTATCTTGTTGTGCGGGTTGGACTTGCATGGTTATCGTAGTATCGGACTGTGCTGCCACAGGCTTATCCGGGTGCAAAAGCATCTGAATTGTATGCGAGATGTGCATGTTCCCCATGCTCGGATCGCGCGGCGCGGCGTCTTTCGAGAGCACTAGCGGGTTAAGTATTGCAAGAGCGGCAGTTAGCGAATTGCGGTTCAAATGATGATCTACTACGCGCACACTCTTAGGCAAAAGCTTTGCACACCCGAGCCGATTGTCCTGCAAAAGCGTATCAATCTCCGTTAATTCTATGATGCCGGAGACTGTATTTGGCGCAATTCCAAGCTGTTGAGATATTTGAGCCTTAGATTCGCCATACGCTCGACGTGCCACAACCTCTGCTTGAATTGCTGGGGACTTAATACTGCGCTTGGGAAGATACGACTTGCGAGGCTTAGGAACTTGCTGATCGACTGTTGCCATGAGCCGATTCTACACCGTGAGTCAAGAGTGTTCCACGTGAAACATTTCGTGTCGAAACACACACAAAGCGTGTCGAACAAGACACGCCTACAACTGAAACAAAGTAATAGGCTTACCACAAGACAGGCGATAGTGTGTGCTCAGTGACACGAAAGGCGAAACCTCTCGCTTTTTCGCATCATTACAATCAATGAGTTACGGAGTCGAATCGTGGAAGTCGAAATGCACATAGAAGCGTGCTGCTCGGGACGCCAGTCCAAAACCAAAGCAGCATGGGAGATCAAATGCTTAATTCAGTGCTTTCTCCATGCCGATCAGCTAGAAAGAATGGCGCAACTTGAACGCTCGCTAGCTTTTGGGCATACCAAACCACATGCCGGAGACATCGGAAGAGATGCGCTAGTCAAGACGTTGATCCGCTATTTAGTAGAGGAATGGCTTTGACCTTTGGGCCATGCATCCCAGTATGGCGCGAGGCGTTGCTGGGTGGTCCGGCATATGGGCTGCCACGTTAGAGCAGCCCTTTCATTAGGGTCTCATAACTCTATTTTCGAGGCTCAGCACGAATTAACTTGACAGCGGATGAGCGGTTTGGTATAAGACAGAAATGGACGCAAATGAAATCATCGAACGGATCGAAAAGCTGGTAGCAGAAGCGGGAAGTCAAAAGGCCCTCGCCGACAAATGGGGCATTAGCCCGCAGTACTTGTGCGATGTCCTGGCAGGGCGGCGCGATCCTGGCAATTCGATTGTGAAGCATTTAGGACTCAAGAGAGTGGTGGCTTGGAAAGCTCGACTCGATGCACCAGACCGCTAGGGTGTGTGGGTGCCGAAATAAGGAGGCATGATGAACGTCGAACTGTTGCGCAAAATTCAGCAGCACATCAAAGAAGAGCCTCGCCGGTATAGCTTCGACTGGGCATCCGAATCGGACAAGTCGCCGTGTGGCACTCAAGCCTGTATCGCAGGCTGGGCGATGGTGCTTTCCGGTAAACGGACGATTCAAACGGTCACGAAAAAATTTGATGGTCTTTGGTGTTCACGTGACGCTGCTGAGATTCTTGAGATTGATTCTAAGCAAGCATCACGGTTGTTTGTTTGGTGGCCGCGTGAATTCTATGTCGATAATCCTCTCGATGCCGTGGAGCGTATCGCCCTATTCATTGAGTCGAAAGGTGAGAAATGACCCTTTCCCACCAAGTCTGGGTGCCTCGATGAGCTTCTATTTCGAACTGGCGAAGGAACTGAGTCGAAGAGAGGTGAGACGAACAATGGGCCAAATAATCGAAATAACGTGCCCAGCTTGTGGAAGAATGTTCGATAGTTATGCAGGCTGGGTCGAATGCAGTTGCTGCCGACATCTATTCCATCACCAAGACAGCGAATTGAGCGAGGCGCAACATGAAGCTGAGCGCGAATTGAGCGAGGGGGCCGATGAATAGCTACGAGGACGAAATGCTCCAGCGCGCCGAACAGCCAACGTGGTTTAAGGTAACGTCGGAGTTGGCTGACGAAAAGTTGCATTGTCTAGAATGTGGCGAACCTATCAAATCTGGTGAGACGGTCGAAGAAATCGGGCTGTTCCTAATCCATGAAAGGTGTGCCGAATGACCGACCCGGCGACAGTCGAAACACCTAAACCGCTCTCCCTTGAGCAGAAGATTGCTGCTATCAGCGCATCCGTGCGCAAGATCAAGATGACCGGCTTCAACAAAGACTCAAATTATAAGTACCTCAAGATCGAGGATGTGGTAGACGCTGTGCGGCCTGGCATGGAAGCCCATGGGTTGATTCTCACGCCGGAAGTGCAAGCTCTAGAGACTGTGCCTGAGACTAAAGGAATCCTATTCCGGCTGACTGTGCTGTGGAAGCTGCGCGACGTGACGACCGGCGACAGCATGGAGTTCACGATGCCGGGAACCGGATGGGACTTCCACGATAAAGGCGTTTACAAAGCCCTCACAGGCTCCCGTAAGTATGCACTGATTCTGATTTTCAACCTGCCTGTAGGCGACAACCCCGAGCAAGCTGGCGGCGCAGATCGAGATGCGAAGGCTACACAGCGAGGCGTAGCAGCCAAAAAGATAGGCGATGCCGCTGGCCGTGGAGTTCCAGCAGCTATCGAAGCCATCCTGCAGACCGAGCGTGATAAGAAAATCGTCATCACACGGCCAGAAGAGCTGAACGGCCACTTTTTCCATGCAGAAGGCTATATCGCTATACCAGACCTTGACCAGTTCTTTGAGGACACAGGCTGCAAGCGATTCAAGCGCAAGACTGACGGAGTTCCGTACTGGCGCGTGCCAGCCGACTACGAAAAGGGCTTTGTTGATCTGTGCGATAGGCTGAAGATCGAGGTCGAAGGATGAGCGATAGGCCGGAAATATCGAAACTTGAGAAGAATGGCTTCTCAGTGCGGCAATTCAGCCCATATCACTATCGCATCAATGACCAACTCGACCTTTTCGCCAATGAGCACAATCGAGTCTGGCGTTGGAGGGATTCGGAATGCGTCTTGCACGGCATGGTTTGGCCGCAAGACGTTCACAGTTTTGTGCCTGCATATTTGAAAACGCACCCTAAGCCTGAACCTCATTATGTGCGCTTAGGTGGTGCTGGATGGTGGGTTTGCCCAATGCCAGATTGCGACTTCAGGATAGAGGATGACGGCTCGTCGAAAGCAGAGAAAGCACAGTCGGCTCATCTGGAGGGCCACCCATGAAGGGCACCCATCCGAGGCGAGGAGCGCAAATGGAGCGAATCGAAATGAGTCGAGACTGGTGGTGCCAGGACTGTTCGACAACCGTGGTATTGGACACCCACGGGCGCTGCTCGAATTGTGGGAGCAGCGCTGTCCATGTGGCCATTCCAGAAACACAACCGGGATGGCGGGATGTGTCGATTCGTGTGTCGATTGTGCGTAAGGAGTCGAAATGAGCAAATTTAGGCCAGAATCCAAAAAGTCTTACGCCCAGCCGCTAGCCGATGATACTGCCCTGTTTCTGATTCGGGATTCCGTTGCCAAACGACGTGGTTTGATCTACGGCCGGTTGCGCGATGTGGCAGGGAATTTTTGCGCCATCGGCGCGTTTTGGGAAGATCATCCGAAAGCTTCGCTGCGCAGTAGTCTGGTAGATGAAGTGGCGGCAGTCAATGATTCCCTGCCTCCCACAGCTTCGCCGCGTGAACGATGGAAGAAGGTGAATAGCTGGCTGCGATTCAAACTTGCTTGCTTGGCCCGACGATGAGAACAACACAGTGTGATCGTATCCTTGCATTGCTCCAAGCCCACCAAGGCTATTGGGTCGGCCTGTTTCGAATCATGCAGCTCCACATTGCCAGCCATACGCGCAGGATTCACGAGCTTCGAAAGATGGGGCATGTGATCGAAATGAAAAGTCACTTCATCGGCAGGCAACGGCTTGTCGAATATCGGCTGGTCGAAAAACAAGGAGGAACTTCCAATGCTCGCATTCCACAACGATCCGAAGATTAAGAAAACGTACCTCGCTCGCATCCGTGCTCATATTGCGGCTGATGAGTTAGTTCATGGCGTGTACTGGGAAAACGGCAAAGGCTGCGCGGTCGGCTGCACAGTCCATTCTTCGAGTCACAGTGTGTATGAAATAGAACTGGGAATCCCGCGCCTCCTTGCGAAGCTTGAGGATGGAATTTTCGAATCGCTTGGCAATGGACGCGCAAAAAGATGGCCCGAAGAGTTCTTACTTGCCCCCAGGGTAGGGGCTGATTTGTCGATGGTGTGGCCTCGATTTGCCGCGTGGCTGCTTGTCGATCCGAAGTATGGCGTAATTCAGTTCAGTAAATCCGCTCAATCGAAGAAATCTATCCAGGATGTAGCGGATGCCTATGGGCAGGTTGTCGGTGGCACAGCGGAAGACGTAAATTGGTCGAAGTTGAGGAGGGCTGCCGTTGACGCTGCCGATGCCGCTGCCGCTGCCGCTGCCTATGCCGCTGCCGCTGCCTATGCCTCTACCGCTGCCGCTGCCTATGCCGCTGCCGCTGCCGCTGCCGCTGCCCGAAAAGAATGGAGTAATGCGCAGGCGGACAAACTTCTGGAATTGATGCGTGATGCTCCAGTTTAGACTTGACACGGATCGGCGAAAAATCTTCTTGACAGGACTGAGAAATGAGAGATACCTTGAAGCTACGGATTCCGAGGGGCGTGCTGGTAGGTAGCTGGCCTAGCCGTCCGCGCCTGTCACGCGCCCCAACTAATCCGAGAAAGCGGACGGCTGAGTATGCAATCACGCCAAAACTTTCCAGTCCTGACGCCATCATTTCTGCGAATGAAGGGCAAGTACGCTTTGCGGCGGATACTACCGCTGAACCTCAGAATCGCGGCAAGTCCGGGCAGTTTCGGGCCAAAACACCTTTTCGTGTCGTGGGGCTGCTGACAAGGCTCTTACCAGTCGAGGGACAGCAGGCACTATTCCCCACCACAATGGCCCAGGATGAGTCAAAATCTACTACTGAGGGAAAGGGGTTTTTGTGCTAGTTGAAATTGTGAAGATGGAAAAGATTGCGCGAAACTACTTTTTACACGGTGGCGGTGACTTTGAGGATGGAGAGGCTGGAGCACGAGCGGTTAGCTTTACGTTCGATGGGATGGTGGAGATGGCAGCCTGCTTTGCACAGCACGCGCTGGAAAATCTTGAGATTGTATGGCATTTGGACCGCGAGAAATGAATCTTTTCAACGCCTACGTCGGCAAGCATCTGACCGTCTCGTGGGACGACGACCGGGATTATGCGCACTGGTTCCCGAATGTGTTTCTATTTTCCGAGTATCGAATCATCGACTCGTGGCTCGATCTGCATCCGAAACGGCGAGGCACACGGAGATTCGTGAGGATGTGGCTCAAGGAAGAACAACGGAAAATGATTCTCAAGGGTCGGGAAGCTCGGGTGGGGAGCTTCGATCCTGGGCCGGTTCGAATCAAAGAGTCGTACGTTCGAAAACTAGCTGAAAAGGAGAAACGATGACAGAGCGAGACAAATACCTCCAAGCCGAATATCCATATGATTTTGCGAATTGTGGGTTTTGTATTCTAGCGCACAAGGTTGGCCAGTGCGACCTACCAGAGCACGCTGAACTTGTTAGGGCTGCTATAGAACTTCTGAGGGGCCGGAGTTTGTGGTCTGACCCAAATTCGACCTGTGAAGTGTTTACCAATCTTCGGGAACTGTTTCGAGAGTTCTACCAGGCGCAGGTCGAGCCTTCGGCTCAGCCGGAAGTTGCCGTTGAAGCGAAGCTTCGATCGTGAAGCAAACATACACAACCCGAGAGGTGGCCGAGAATACTGCCCGAATGCTTGCTCGATTCGGCTGTAAGCCTTTACCTTTCAAAGTATTAGAATCCGCGCGCCGGGCTTCAAAGAGAATCGCAGTGCCCCATTGGATGTGCCCGTGTGGAGCGAAACTACGAGCAGCATGGTTACCGGCGACTTGCCCAAGATGCCAGAGGAGGCGTGATGCGGTCTAGAATGGCCCCTAAACATGCCACAGAACGCAATACGAGGCGAATTGGCGCATCGGAGAAGCAGGAAGCCACTTTGCTATGTGTCTGCGGGCATCGGCGTGAGGAACATCACCCGACAATCACTGATTGCCTATACCAAAACAGAGAAGGTAAGTTCTGTAGATGCACGGCATTTCGGCCAGCCAAGGATCAGGCGGATCACCCAAGGATGGTGCCGAATGCCTGAAGAATGGGCCTCTCTCTATCGAAGGCTCCCAAAGTCGGTCTATTCGACCTGGGAAGATGCGGAGCGCAAAGCGGCTGCTCGACTCGGCATCACGGTCGGGGAGAAGGCGACTGGCGGCTATGTCGCGCTGTACGAGGCGCTGGCTCAACATCTGTTACAGCTCGAAAACTGGGAGAACTTCTAGTGAAAGTCACACTCCAAGAAAAGATTGCAGAGCTTGAATCTCGAATTTCCGCCTTGGAAAAGAAAACTCACGTGCCACTGATTCAATCATCAATCGAAAGCAAAGCATTCTGCTCTCGCTGGAACAATCTTTGGAGAGAATTCGATTTGATGATGCGCGATATTTTCAGATATGAGTAGGAAGAAACATAAATTGGATTTGGAACGCACGGCCCAGGCTGGCTTTCTCGACCGTCGAAGCTACTGGACAATATTCGGCAAGGTCTACCTGTTCGGGGCCGATATGGAACACATACGTGAGGTCGTTTTCGACCGCGACAAATATCGCTGCGTATGGGTGCTGCCGTCCGGGGCACGTTGCAGCGTTACTTTCAATCTTGAACTCGACCATAAGCTCCCACGTGGTCGAGGCGGTGATGATCAGGAAACCAACTTGCAGACTCTTTGCCGGGAGCATCACCAGATTCGACATGTGCAAGTTCGATGGACCAAGAGGAGTGAAAATTGAGTTTGGCTGGCGCATGGCTTAGCAGAACTGCGGGGCCGAAATGCTAGTACCGCTCTCTCAGCCAAAGCAATTAAGGAGGAGTCAGTGAAAGAAATGTTCAAGATTCTCGACGAGAACTGCTGGGCTTATCGCAGAAAGCGTTGTGTATCTGTTTATAACGGATCGCAAATTCTAGTAGAGAAGTTCGGCATTTCTTGGGAAACAGCAAACCAAATCGTTCAAGAATGGGTGTGGCAAAGATTTTGAGGAGCGCGTAGATGAGAAGGAGCTAAATGCCAAATCCAATTAAGAGTGCGGCAGTGATTGCAAGGTTGCTCATAACGGAAGGCTTTTCGGATCATCTTGGGAATCAGATTGAAAAATATTGGATGCGAAACATTTGCCACGGGGCAAGTAAGCGACGATACCGTAAGTTCGATAAAGAGATTTCCGAAATGCTCAAAAAGCTCACGGACGCTGAGCGACTTGTGCTTGGCAAGTGGATTTCTTATCACAAGGCCATGTCCTTTGATACTGGCCTACGGATCGGACTGACGGCCTTTGCAAAGAAAAATGATAAGGAAATTCAGGTCTAATCAATAGACACAAAATCATGATTGTACTACTCCCAATTCGCACCCGGATTCGATACCTTGGACGATTGGAGATGAAGCCGATGAGCGACACCAAGCTGCCCGCTGCGCTGGAGCGCCTGATCGAGAAGTGGCGCAAGAATGGTGAAGGCTCTCGTTCTGTGGGTCGATATGGACAACCTACAGCAGCCGGATGCTCTATGCTGACTTGCGCCGACGAACTTGAAGCTCTCGCCCCTATGCTCGCGGAGCGGGAGAAGGCAGCGGAGGAGGCTGGACTGAACGAAGGCTGCGATGCCTTATTTCAGGCGGCAAATACAGCGATTCTTAATCTTTCATCCGAGATGGAGCTTCCTAAGCATCCAGTTCATTGTTCTTGCTATGGCTGTGGCTTGAGAAACGCCGTTGTGAAATACGCACTGGAACACGGAAAGCGTAATGTCTTAGGAATAGTAGAACGTGAGGTAGCCGCTGAGGAAAATCGCCCTGTTAGGTTGGGTCCTCTCGCCACAGCCGAGGCCCGAGCGCAGGCGGAGGCGTATCAAGATTGCGCTGATAGCGTATTCGATAAAAACCAGATCTTGGGTCAAGCGTTTGCGCAGAAAGCAGCCAAAGCCCGGGAGCGAGGCGGAATATGAACGCAGAAAAGTGGTTAGCTGATCCTACTACCTGCTCAGATTTACCGATGCATTTATTTACAAATGAATCCTCGACGAAATTAGTTCAAGCTGCGATGGATGCAGCCCAAGCCGAGATGCGCGAACAGCTTCATGCTGCTGAGGATGCCATCGAAGTCCTCAAGGGTGACTTAGCAAGGATGGAAGCCGGAGAGCACGAGCAAGCTGCGATTGCGACGGCGCTACGGGAGGTATCTGATTTAGCTGAAGATGAAGTATTTGATCTGGCCGGGAGAAGGAAGTCGAATGCGGTTCGTGACGCTATCCTTGCCCTCATCTCCCCCGAACAGCAATCGGCGCTCGACCGGCACGATGCTAAGATTCGAGAAGAGAATAAAGCCACGGAACTCGAATGGGAAAAGCGATATGTCCGACGTGGCCGAGAGTTATCGGAGATGGAGCACACCCACAAGCTCGCCCTGCTGCGGGCGGTGAGGGATGAGGCGAAGTGGTGGCATCACTATCAAGTCGAGTCAGAAGGCCATGAGTGCGAAGTGTATTATCCAGATTGTGTTCGCCTCGCCGCCACTCAACGCGCCATCGAGGAAGCGGAGGCCAATGCGAAAACTAACGATCTACCGGGACGATAGTACGACCCAAGTCGTCTACGAGCACGTGAAGCATTTCTTCTGGACGGCAAACGCTACCGTACTGACCATCGCTCAGTACACGAACATTCAGACGGGAGAGCATCGCTATATTCATTGGCCCCGCGAAAGGATTTGCTGGTTCAAGGATGAGGAGGAAAGCCATGAAGCCAGTTGTGATTGTGTTGTTGCTCGCCATGCCGCTGTTCGCACAGTCGGATAAGTCGTCAGTAGGCACGAGCGGAACGGCTGTTTTTATTCCTAAATCTGGGAATCTACCAACCTATGAATGCCATCACGAGGGAAGGGCGATGGTTTGCACTATGCCAACTTCTGGAATAAGCATAGCTCTTTCGTCATCTCCTGTTCCGCAACCCGAATGGGTCCCCGACCCAAGCGCCGGGCACTACGACTGCCCGGATGGGTGGATGGCAATGATATCAGCGGAACCTGAGAAGTGGCATATACCGAATACATTTGTAAATGGAATGGCAATGGGTGGTGGTCCGCCTAATCTCGACAAAAAGGGCCATATACTTCGGGATCGTCCCAGTCCGCCAATTTGTATACAGGATGTGAAACCATGAGAACCGCTGCTGTGCTATTTATGTCTATCATACTTTGCGTTTCCCTCATGCTTAACTTCAAACTCTTGCGGCATCCGCCTACTGTGACGGTATACGCAGAACCACCGGCGCTACCGGGCGATATAAACCTACATGATCTCTACAATTGGAATACACTGTGGAGAGAAGCGCTTCTGAAGTTGCCGCCAGGTGTAATGTTTCATTGTGTGAGCAATCGCACGGAACCAGAAGTTGTATATGAATTTAACCTTCGAAGAACGGAGAAGTGAAGCCATGACCCTACTAGAAATAGCATTCTTTTTAGGTGTATGTATTGGTTTTGCAGTCAAATCAATCTTGTATTGGATTACTGATCCAGCACACGATGACTCGGGACCGTATAGTACCTGGAGAAGAAGGAGGCATTAAATGTCAGGTCTTCATCGACTCGCGAGGCGCGAGGCGCAGGCTGCCGCTCTTGTGGCAAACGGCCTGCCTGACAAAGAAATAGCTAAGGAGATGAGGCTCACTCTCCACACGGTCCACAATTACCTGAACCGTGTTTACGAGAAGCTGGGGATTTCCAGCCGCGTCGAGTTAGTGCTGTACATGCAAGTAAACTCACCCGAAGTGCGATGCTCGGCATGTGGACTTTGCAGGAAGTGTTGCAGGTGCTGGTTGGATCAAGACAACTGGCTTGGTAGGGTTTCATGGCCCTACTCGCCCTCGTGACGCTGAGGCGTCGAATCCGATACGACTTCTACGTCCGTCGATTGTCGGCCCTGGGCTGCGCTCGCAAATACGGCAAGACCGTTCGGCAGATCGAGGAGGTGCTTCGATGGTGAAGAATCGAAAGACGGAGGCAGCTATCCTGCTCGAAACGCACATGCGAGAATTGGGGCTGCGTTTCCTGCCAGATGGCAAGCGTGAAAAGGAATTACAATTTTGCCCTCCCAGGCGCTGGCGATTCGATTACGTCATCCTGTATAAGCGTGGTCCAGTCGGGAACATCGCAAAAAATATCTTGGGCGGCCTATATCCCTACGAGCTTGCTGTCGAAATCGAGGGGGGTGGTTGGATTGGCGGTCGGCACATGCGCGGCAAGGGATTCGAAGCGGACCTGGAAAAATATGCAACGGCGACCGCGATGGGCTATACTGTCTTTCGATTCAGCCCTCGTATGATTCTTACCGGCCAAGCCAAAGAGTTCCTAGCCCAGTGGCTAAAACTAAAGGAGACTCAATGAAAAAGCTGTTCCTGCTGTCGACCCTCGCAGTCTTGCTTATCGTCGCTGTTGCCTTGTCGGGATGCGCGGCATATGTCATCCATCCAGGCGCAACCAGTAGTTTCGATTCACACGCCTATGATGCGTTGCTGGTGGCCAATGATTCGATCAACTCGGCCAAAGCAGCCCTTTCGACAGGCTCCCTGCCGACCAACTCGGTGGAATACCTGAACATCCTCATCAAGTCGTACAACGCCGCCGACGCGCTCTACAAGGTCTACCACGATGCCGCAGTCAAGGGGCAAGACACGTCACAGATGATGGCAAACCTGCAAATCGACCTCAACCAACTGGCGACCGACCTGGCAAGCTTCAAGAAAGTGAGCGGAAAAAGAGATGCCGCGATATAGGTGCCACAAAGAAGTCTGGGCGCTGAAAATCAAGGAAATCACAGACCCAACAATCCCAGGAAATGAATCTGACGGCAGCCTAATGCTCCATGTGGAGGGAGACGGTTACGCTCCTATCCTAGTGGGCAGAGAGTATGTCCGTAGGCATAGTCCCAAACCGGGAGGCTATTACGTAGTCTACAAAGACGGCTATGTTTCATGGTCTCCAGCAGATGCTTTCGAGGAAGGCTATACGCTAATTGGAGGCAAATGATGAGCACTACACCAGTACCGCAACCCGGCAGCAAAGTTCAGACGTTCCTGGCCATACTCGAATTGGCCCTCGGCACAGCAGCGGGAGTGCTGACCGGCGGCGCGGCGGCGGACATCAAGCTCGTTACGGCGCTGCTGCAAATCGCCATCCATGCCAATGCTGTATTGCAAAGCGAGATTGGCAAGCCAATCGACGAAGGAAAAATCCCGCAGCAATCTCAAGTTTGAGCGGAATACCCATAAAGCTCGGCACTGGGGGGCGATGTCAATGACCTACAGGGAAACTAGACGTAAGTCAAAAACGGGACATCTCAGTTTCGCGCTGACTCTCCCGCCGTTTCTCCGAGAAGCGAGACGAAGTAAACCTCTTGGTGCCGAGCTTCCCAAGTTTGGCCGGTATGTGGACGCTGCCGAATATCGAAATAAGGCAGAGGGATTGGCCTTCGGACCAATCGGCTCAGAAGTCCCAGTACCGGCCTGGAGTAGAAGTGCATTTTATTTAGAGGAGGCCATTCGACCGCACAGGAGCCGGGTCGATCCAGGGGACGGCCTATCGCTAGGACGTAGTGGGTCGATCCGGCGCAAAATGCTATGAGCTTTCAAGATTCAGTTCGACTCATCATGCTTCAGCATCGAATCACGCATCCCTGGTTTCGACTGTGCCGATATGTGAGACGCGGAGACGTAGCGGTCTATACGATGGCAAGAACGGGAGAACTTGCCCCACTCAAAGGCTATCGGCTTGTGAGTGGCCGTAGAGCAAAGCGAGTGAGACTTGACAGAAAATGGCCCGTCGAAACTTTGAGTCAGATGGAAGTTCTCAAACCTGGGGATGTACAGGGACTATTTTCGGGGATCGACTGGAATCAGTGGTCTCTGGCTGGGCTGACTGCGTTCCGTCGTAGCTCGGGAGCCTCGCCAGGACTTCACTCGCATACTCTGGGTTGCCGCCCCCGTTCCAAGCGAGCAGGGCTGCTCCGATGTCTGTGGGATGCTTTTTCAGAATTATCTTCAGATGCGTACATCCTCGCTCTAATCCGGTCAGCGGGTCGCAAAGTTCGGAAAGAAAACGCCCCTCGAAGCCTTCCTCCCGCGCCACCTCTCCCATGATCTGAAGAAGGCCCCAACTCATCGCCCGCGTGTAGGCTTCTGTCGCGCTCATGTTACCCTTGACGTACAGAGGCGCGATGTAGCGGGTCATAAAGTTCGTCTCATAGCGTGTCGCCCACGGGCACCAGCCGCTCTCTTGTTCGATAACAGCACAGACCAGCGCCGCGTCGATGCCATGCTCTTGAGCCTTCTGTCGAGCGAGGGCAATCAGGTCAGCCTTTTCCAAGGTCTTGCTCCTCTAGGTCATCGACAATCTCGGCCCGCTGCTCATCGTGAATTTCGGCTGCCTTGGTATGGCCGGGAAAGATGGCATTGAGGGTTCCGGCCAGAAGCCGCCCCCACAATTTACCGGCATCCTTCGCTCGACCGCTTCGGGCACTCAAGGTCTCATCATTCTTCCCGCCCAGGATCACATTGCACAGCACATCGAAGGCGATAGCCACATTGCAAAGATATTGCATCTTAGGGAATTATATAGTTAACTTCACGCCTTTGATTTGTCAGGTACAAGTTCGATTTGTTTAAAAATATCGGGGTGCGTGGCCGCTAAAACATCCGTCCTAAGCGGCAGCAGTGCCAGCACATCTTCCAAGTGCAAGCATTCTTGCAGGTTTGGACAAGGATCGTTGGGCTTCGTCACTGCGATTTTGCCATTGCAGTAATCGTTTCCTGCCATAGCATCATAAAGAATACCTACGACTGGCCCTCCATAACCGAAAAATACGACCTTATCGCCGTTCTTTGCTTCGCGTCCGTTTCTGTAATGCATGTTATCTTCTTATAATTCCACCATTCTACACCTAAACTCTGCCGTGAACATCCAACTCCTCACGAAGTATGCGCCGAATGGCTTCGTTTCGCGCTGCCATAATGTTATCGAAATGGGCTTTCAACCTGATATTGGATTCTTCGGCGGCAGCATCGCAGATTTCGCGCAACTTAACTTCCCATTCGCCAGCCTCCCGCGCCCCGGAACCCTTCCTTTCGGCCATCACGCTTCTCATCATTTCTCTTGTCCTCATCTCCCATTCAGCAAGACCCAGATTGCCAATGCCGGGAATAGTATCCTTTCGACTTGTCCCGTTGCGCCACGGCTTGAACTTGAGCACAAGCCACAAAGCGAGTAGCGCAAATCCGCCAACGGTTATTTGGCTGGTTGGATCGAAATTCATTCATGTCGTCCATTCGGTGCCTCTGGCGGGGTTGGAGGAGTTCCGTTCGTCGGCGGCTTGCCGTTCGCTGCCTGCGCGAGACGGTACCCGGTCATCATCCCGAGCAGTGCCGCGAGAATCTGGTCCGATACATGCTCCAGCCAGTTGAGCGTGGCCTGATCTTGCGTGTGATGGACGACATGCAGAAGAACGCCGCCAGCACACAGGAACAGCGTTACCAGCACAAGGACGTTGAAATGTTCGTCTACGAACTGCCTCACCGTCTCACCCTCCATCCTCTCCGCTCATCGAATCACTGCTCCATTCGATAGCACGCATCCGTTAGCGCAGACAGCCCCACCACCAGGTGACGAAGGCGGCGGTGGTGGAGGCGGGGGCGGTCCTCCACTGCCAACATAGCACACGCTTCCGTCAAAAGTAGTCACATTCGTCGTGCCATTTGATGTGGCGGAGTTAAAACATGTCAGGGCCGGAATTACATTGACAAACCCATGTAGCGTCGAGGCCGAGGGATTCTCCCAGTCCGTGAAGTTGCCGCCTACTACATCCGGTCCAATCGGAGGCCATGTGCCGCTCCACCATGTCGGCCTTGCGCTCAAGTAGAAGCTCGACGGCAGTGCAGCAGGATTTGTGAAAGTATTGACGCCACAGTTGAAGACGTTCGTGTACAGCATCGTGCTGTCGGTGTTGTTTGGTGTGTGTGTGCCAGACCCGGACATGTACCCAACCGCGATACAGGTCGGACCGCCACCGCTCCCGGCAGCCGTGGGAGACTTGCGGATACTCGAATAGCCTTGGGAGTTGATGGCGAAGTCCGATCCTGCCAGGATACCTACGAGGTTATAGTTCTGGGCTGTCCAATCAATCGAATAAGCGACAGCGTTTCCAGTCTGCTGATTAGCAGCACCTAAGTTCAGCGCACCTCTAGCATTGATGGGAGGAACACCCTTATTCGACCCGGTTGAAAGTGTACGAAAGAGCGTGTCGTTATTCGCAGACCCCCATACGGAGTCGGCTTGAAAATGTGTCGTTATGTTTCCCTCAAATAAATTGAACATCGGATTCGCGCCATGGGTGGCATCAATGTCCGATATTAACCAGCTATTGAAGGTGCCGGTCGGAGCATCATAGGCTCCCGTCGAGTAGTTATAAGCGATGACATTGCCAGACGCACCCCACTCTAGCATGATGCTTACGTGCTGCCGCCATAAGATGTTGTTCTGAATGAGATTGGCGCTTGATTTGTAGCTCAGTCGTAGCTGGTCATCCTCAGTGCCTGGGCCATGCGAATAACCATCATGAAAGAAGCTATCCTGAATTGTATCGTGGAGCGACCAGTCAATATGCATGTGAGCACCGTTGGCGAAGTCGCTCTCGACATTCTTGACCCAACTGTTGACGGTAGCAACCATGTTGATGTTCGGATTGTAGCCTGTGTTGGGTTGCGCTGTGAGATGAAGATTCTCTAGGCCAGCGTTTGCACACGCCGCGTTGTATGGGTAAGCAGCCTGGCCACCGTTCGTGTAGGCAAGATAAAGTGGTTCGCTGATGCCGATTGTTGTTCCACTGATGCTTGTCACTTGAACAGTCTGGCCTGACAAGCCGCCGATTCCTCCGTTGCACCAGGAGCACGTCCCATTGTCACCCTGGTTTGTCATAATAGCCGAGTCGTTCTGAGAGAGTGTCATCAGCATCCCGACGCTGATCCCCGAGGCGCTCGCTACGGTGATACTCTTGGAGTTCTGGGCCGTGCCTCCGGTAATCGCGGTGCTATTCCCTGAGTTCGGGCCACCGCCATTTCCAAAACTGACGATCCCGCAACTGGCGCTTCCAGTCGTATTGATGATTGTTTTCGTCGGGCCTGAGCCGCGCAATACAACATTGCTTGGGATGATGATACATCCACCGTTCGTGTTATAGGTGCCAGGATTGAGCAGCACGACTTGCCCGCTAGCACATCCAGCCAGAGCTGAATTGATCTGAATTGTCGTGACAGATTGCACAGTACTTGAGGATAGACCAGACGTACCGAGCGTGGAACACAACACGGTCCGTGACGGGATGCCGCTTGGGACGCCTACGCCAGACCAGTCGGTCGCTCTGGCTGGGTTGAGAATGCCAGACCAGAGCTGCGCGTGGGCAGCAACAGGCAAGAGAAACATGACAATGAAGAGTCTTCGGATCACGGTCCACCAAAAGTGATACTAGCCTGCGGCGCATTCGACGCCCCGACAGTAGCCGGAAGCAAACACACTATGCTAACCCTCGCGTGAAACGTATTTGTGGTAGCGGTAAACTGCGCCGCGACATTGCCCGCCGTTCCCTGCACCACACTAGAGGATTCATTGTAGTTGCCGTTCGTGCCTCGCAGAACCCAGGAATAGTTCGTCCCGGCAGTAAACGTGTTGTTGGAGTTCTGGTCATCATGAATTGCCGAGAAGCAGTAGTCTGCCGCTGTCGTAGTGACAGTTGCTCCAGTAAAAGAAGTTCCAGTCAAGTCACCGCTCAAGCTGTGCACGTCAAGTGCGGCAGCAGTTTTAACGCCACTGGCCTCATGGCAATCAAGGCTTTGGGCAAGGACCGATCCTGAAATCGTAACCGTGACGGTTGCGGTCCCGCCAGCCTCATTCAATAAGTAATAGGTTGCGGCGGTATTTGTCGATGAGCTAGTACTGTCAATGACCGTAAAATTCGCAGCATTTCCATCTCTAAATGTGCTGATCGTAACTGACGTACTACCCCATCCAAACATACAGATCACTGCGCTTCCAATGCTCAGGTTAGAGGAAAAGGTTGCTGTCAAGCTCGTGCCAGAGGTTTGCGTGGCACTTGCAGCTTGTACAAACGTAGCGGTGGCCTTCACGGACCTTGCACACAGCAACAAAGGAAGCAGTAGAATTAAGCGTTTCATCGCCATCCCTTACAGTTGATAGAGGCCGCTCCTGGAGTGATGCTCGACCCTGTAGTATTCAACTGGTCCACGTTGATTGTATTCGTTGTCAAGTAGGGCTTGAGGGTCAGAACGGTCGTCCCGCCATAGCCGGTCACCGCGTTCGTGTCCCCGACTAGCGTACAGTTGATCGTGTCTGTCGCCGTCGATAGACCAGTACACGCCGCAGTATTGGCAACTCGGACACCCGAACCAATCGCGCTGGTCGAGAGAGCGATCTGGACAGGAGGGCAAATCTCTAGTGGCAGCCTGCCAGTAGTGCCCCCATTAAACGAGCACAGTGGAGCACTTGTCGTTGTGGAGTCGTTGTAGCAATTATGCTGCCCCGCTGTGGCAAAGCCAACCGGGATCGTACCTGCATTGGGTAGGCTCCACTCTGATCCCGCACCACTGCCGGAGCCAGATTGAACCGGCCCAGGAGTAGTGAAGGTGGTTATGCCGGTGCTCGTTCCTGAGACACCAAGAGCAATCGTGAGAGGGGCATTGACTCCATTACCAGGAAGAATAGACATGTTCCAACAGGACTCGACATCGGAGCCGGTCCAGGCGCGGCCACAGCCGCCAAGAAAAGGGCTACCTTGGCTGGTGCCTACCGAGGCAGGTGTCGTGTTCTTCAGATCGAATGCGTGAGAGAGGGCCGTTGTATAATTCAGCGTTGTGAGGTTCGATGCCATCGTCAACCCCAGGCTAGAGGCTGGATTGGTTAAGCTGGACCATGCAACGGTTCCGGCACTCGATCCCCATGATGGCACGCCTGCATTCGTCTCCTGTAAGAACTGCGTTCCAGAATTGTTGCCTGGCAATAGTGACCAGGCTGTACAGACACCGCTGAACGTCTGACAATAAATCATGTCCCCAGCTCGCGTAGCTGCCGGGAGAATATCATTCAAGCAGTTCTGTCCTGTGTCTACCTTGATGTCGGCCCCACCATTTCCAACAACGCACGAATTGAGAGTCAAGCTACCAACCGTGTGGAGTACTGTACCGGAGTTGCTAGAGGTGGTCGTAGCCGGGTTGATGAGAATAAACTCTGTGCCGTCATAGATGTGGCACGCCGGAACTCCCAACACCCAGTCATTTGCAACTAGCGGCGCGATGCCGTTGCTATTTTTCACGGTAGGTTTAGCACCGAGGCCACTCCAGTTGAGCGTAGGCGCTGCGCCCGTGTTATTGGCCACAGGGGTGAAGCAGTACAGAACCCCGGTCGAGATGTAACTGGTGATTGCTGGATTCGGCGTTGCGGTCTGAGCCTGAGCCGTGCCGCCGCCAGCACCACTGACAATGGTGCCAGGTGAGCCAGGGGCGAGTCCCGTACCGCCACCCACCCTGACACCCTGCGCCCACAGGCTCCAGGGAATCAGTAGTGCAATAAGTAGTCGTTTCATGTTTGGTCTCATCGCTAGAATCCTATTGCCGTGAAGGTCAGTATGCTGTAGTCACCCATTTATTTACGATCCAGGTTTTATTTCCAGCCGCTATACCTGGCCCATTGCCCTGCACGAAACCGTTCGCAGCCCAAAGAGACTGGCCGGTTATTAGAATTAAAAAGATTAGGCACTTTTTCACTGCAACCTCACCACGGATGCTTGTAGGCGATAAGTTCCAGTTCCGACCCCACAAGCTGTATAGCCGGTGGCATATTGGATAACTGAACCGTTTGAAGAAAGCGTGAATTGACCGCTCGCCCAAGCAGTACCCAAAGCAGTTTGGAAATGAAAAGTCTGTGAGACGGCATTGATGGCAGAGGCATCATCCATACCCAACGATACAGCTGAGTGCGTTGTTCCATTGGCGTCGGTCCAAGTGAGCAGAAACGTGACTCCGCCCGTGCCTGGAGTACCACACGCTGTGCCGGTTTCTATGAAATCAAAGTGGACCTCGTATTGACCTGCCTGATTACAGGCTCCAGCAGCAGCAGCGCAAAGAGTCGCGGTAGAAACTGCCGCAGTAAGGTCTCCAGAATTGATTGCGGTCGGCTGAGTCAAATTATACATCTGCGCCCCACCGCTAAACACAGTCACCGGCGTAAAGGCTGTATTTGAAGATGGGATCGCCGCTCCAGCACTAACAGATGTAAATGTTGCATTTCCTGCCCCTACAGTATATAACTGTCTAATCTGCTTCACTTGGCAGGCTTGCTTGTTTCCTGGCAAAGTAATTACAGCGTTCGCAGAACCACAGACGGTACTATTTATAGGCTGAAGAGTTTCACTTCCTGCACCACCTCCGGCCGCAGAAATATAAGTTCGGAATCCAATAATGCCCTCCGCTGTAGTAGTGAAAAAATTCCCATTTGGGCTCGCAAGAATCGAAGATGTTGTCCCGGAGCACACAACCGAGGTTCTCGCTACTGTCGTCTCTCCCAGGAGGCTATTTACGTAGGTAGTTGACACCTGGTATGTTCCAGCTCCTATTGTTCCTCCTGTTGATGGACAGCTTGCGGTCGTTGAGGATGGAACAGAAATCTGCACTCCCGTGCTCATCGCCCTTCCAACGATTTGGTTATTCAGCGGAGGCATTGTAGAAGCGGCCCCGAAATCGTGTACGGCTCCGGCGAGTGTAGAACTTAAAATTATATAATCGCCAATCGTTACGGCATTGTCTGGGATGCAGTACGCCTGCCCAGTAAGAATTACTTCTGCAAATCCTGTAGTTGGTTGGTTCGGAGAATTAGCTTCGTAATCCCTACGTTGTGTAGAGCAGCCCAATGCGCCATTTGCGTCTGTAGTGGCCGTAGTCGTAACCTTCCCTGTAGCTCCAGACCACTTAACAACACCCAACGCGAAAATACCGTTTGTTCCTGTGTCTATTGGAAGTTCTTGTGTTATCGGTGCACTGCCAAAATTCATCGTGTTTGGCGCAATGTCAGCAAGCGTGTTAGGCTCGTTTGCCGGTGGGACACTATTGAATGTAATTGCGCTCCCAGTATCCAACCAATGTGTAAGTGGAATCCCACCCTGTGA
>Ga0307477_10001167_pt1 | contig 23179 bp, 18 predicted proteins | sample atmos_gasesECM2C_FD_203316 | JGI IMG/M metagenome (GOLD analysis project Ga0307477, IMG submission 203316) | Hardwood forest soil microbial communities from Morgan-Monroe State Forest, Indiana, United States - atmos_gasesECM2C_515 | ecosystem: Environmental > Terrestrial > Soil > Temperate...
TCGCGGGGCTCGAGCCGGTGCGCTTCGAGGACACCGAGAGCACGATCGAGGAGCTGCGCGCGCGCCTCGCGCGCACCATCGACTACCTGCGCAGCGTCCCGGCGAGCGCGCTCGAGGGAGCCGAGACGCGCGACATCAAATTGCCTGCCGGCGGCGATCGGACGCTCGAGTTCAAGGGGCTCGAATTCCTGCAGGGCTGGGCGATTCCCAACGTGTTCTTCCACACCACGACCGCGTACGACATCCTGCGGCACAACGGCGTCGATCTCGGCAAGCGCGACTTCCTCGCTCGCGGTCGCGAGCGCTAGGAATATGACAAACGGCGACACTCCGGTGTCGCCCTTTTGGCGACAGAACGCGAGGGAAATCACGGCGCCGCCGCCGCCTCACTGCCACTCTGCGGCAGTGGGTGGGCGAGCGGCCTGCCCGTGCACAGTCTTCGAGGACGGGAACCTCCCTTGCGACAGAAAGCCACGGCCGCGCAACCGCCTGCCTTCAAGCCAGCAGCCGGCGCGCCTGCGGCCGCTGCGCCTGCAGCCAACACCATCGAGGGTCTCGGACGCCAGCTGGTCGAGGTGCTGCCGCGGCGGCGTGTGCAGTCGGTTTCGCTGTGCGATAACAAGGGAAACGTCCTGTGGCTGAATGAGGGCGCGCTCGGGCCGGACGAGCACTCCCTGGTCGTGGACGCGCTGACGCTGCTGTCCAACGACACCTCGGTCCACTACCACGAGATGGGTCTCGAAGACGGCCGTCTCGCGCTCTTCCTGGCGGTGCGTGCCCCGACGCACGAGCTCATCGGCGTCGCCATGATTCTCGCCGACGGCAAGGGCTTCAACGAGGACACACTCGAGCGGATGGGCGCAGGTCCGGTGCGCGCCATCATGCTGCGACTGGCGGTGCTGATGAAACCGAGCGATGTGCGACCCGCAGCGAGTGCCCCAGCTGCGATCGAGCTGACCGAGGCGGAGGAGATTCCGCCGGAGGAAGCCGACGCGCTGCTCGACGTCCCGGCGGCCGACGCCCCACCGGCTGCTGCCAATCCCGGACCCGAGCTCTCCGCCGAAGACGCCAACGACGTCCTGGAGTTCGAGATCAGGCCGGAAGACACCGGTTTTCGCATCCCGGTCTTGCATGCCGCGTCCGCGACCGCGGCCCGCTCCACACCCGCGGCCAGTGACCCGGACGTCATTCCGTTCGAGCTGGTCGACTACGCACCGCCCGAGGCGGCCCCGGCCCCCCGCGCGCCAGCCCCAGCGGTCGTCCCGCTGGCGCCGGCGGCACCAGCAGCGGCGCGCTCACCGCCTGGCCTTGCCGCACGCACTGCCGCGGCGCCTCCTGCCGCGGCACCTCCTGCCGCGCCGCGTCCAGCCGTACCCGCCCGCCCGGCGTCGGCCGCCGCGCCCCGCACCGCGCCCGCCGCCCCTCCGCTCGCTCCCGCGCCGGCGCCAGCGGCGGCACCTGCTCCTGCCGCGCGTGCGGCCCCACGTGCAGCGGCCCCACCGCCCCCGGCGGCGGTACCGAGACTCACGACTCCGGCGCCGCAGGCGAACGATGCCGGCCTGCAGCTCGATCTCATGCCGTATGCGAAGTTGCGCGCCGGCGGGCAGACGCGCCGCTTCCAGGTGCACGCCCGCAGCTCGGCGCCACCGCGCGACCCGGCCGCGCACGATGCGCTCGTGATTCAGCAGCTGCTCGCCTGGCTGGCGGCGCATCGCACCGCATGGAATTCACAACCGACGGGGTTCACCGTCAACCTGTCGGTGACGACGCTCGAGGATGAGCGCTTCGTGCAGAAGGTGGCGGCGGCGCTCAACTCCCACGGGGTCGCGGGCGAGACTCTCGGCTTCGAGATCGCGGAGGCGCTGTGCACGCAACGCCGTGCACAGGTCGAGCGCTTCATCAGGCAGTGTGAAAAAGCCGGCACCTGGATCGTGATTGACGACTTCTCCTTCGACGCCCAGGTTCTGCCGCTGCTGCGCTCGAAGGCGGTCCGGCTGGTGAAGATCGATTCGAAGCTGACCTCCTCGGCGCTCAAGGACAAGCTCGCCCAGGCCATGGTGGTCGCCACGGTGCAGGCCGCCAAGGTGCTCGGCATCCACTGTGGAGCGAAGAAGGTCGATTCACAGGCGGCGCTGCAATGGCTTACCGCCATCGGCTGCGACCTGGCGCAGGGTGCCGCGCTCGGGGAAATGCAGACTCTCGACTCGCTCGCCGGCTCGCCCGATCCCACCGACCTGAACGCGATTCTGCGTCCCTAGTAAGCTAAAATAATCAAGCGCTTGCAGAGCCGACGGGCGCTCGCTCGGCTCGCTCGGGCCGCCCCGCAAGGGCGCAAGTGCGACGAGGCGTGCCCGCCGCGCGTCCGCGGGCGGCCGGCACTGTGGCGGATGTCCTAAGCTCTTCCCCTGCGACCGCCCCGCGGCAGCTCGGGGGCAGCTGCGACTCATGCGAATAGCGACGCTCGAACGATTCCGCACCAACCGCGACCTGTTGTTCTGGGGTCTGCACGCCGCCGGCTGGGCGGCCTACGGGCTGACGCAATACGCCGGCGCGCTGCTGTACGAGAAACCCGCGAGCTACGGGCGGGTGATCCTGGTCTCGGCGCTCGCCGGCTTCGTGCTGTCGAGCCCGATGCGCTACATCTACCGGCGGCTGTGGAAACTTGCACCGCGGCAGCGGATCCTGGGCGTGCTCCTCACCTGCTACGTCACGGCGCTCGCGCTGCGCCTGGTGATCAACCTGTCGTACAAGGCGTTCGTCGACCCCGACTGGCAGGCGCAGACCCTGTTCGAGCTGTTCGGCGGGACGCTCTCGACCACCTATCTGCTGGTGTGCTGGAGCGTGCTGTACTTCGGCTTCAAGTACTACGAGTCCGAGCGCAAGCAGGAAGAGGCGCTGTTGAAGGCGGTCGCGCTGGCGCAGGAGGCGCAGCTCAAGATGCTGCGCTACCAGCTCAACCCGCACTTCCTGTTCAACACGCTGAATGCCATCTCGACGCTCATCCTCGACAACCAGAACCGCAAGGCGAACCACGCCGTGACGCGGCTGTCGGAATTCCTGCGCTACACGCTCGATCAGGACCCGATGAAGAAGGTCACCCTGCGACAGGAGATCGAGGCGCTCGACCTGTACCTCGGCACCGAGCGACTGCGCTTCGGCGAGCGGCTGCGCCTCGAGTACTCGATCGAGGAGGCGGCGTTCAGCGCGCTGGTGCCGAGCCTGCTGCTGCAGCCGCTGCTCGAGAACTCGCTGAAGTACGCGGTCGCGGCGCGCGAGCAGGGCGGCGTGGTGCGCATCGAAGGCCGCGTCCACGAAGGGCGCTTGGAGCTCGCGGTGATCGACGACGGTCCGGGCCTGCGCGAAGAGCAGCCGGCGGAGCGGCGCGGCGTGGGACTGCGCAATGCCCACGAGCGCCTCAACGTGCTGTACGGCGATAAGTGCCGCTTCACCGTGTTGAATTCGAACCCCGGGCTGCGGGTCGACATGGCGCTGCCGCTCGAGACGGCCGCGACTCTCGCCTCCGCTGAGCCGGCGCGCGCGCCCGCCGCGGCGCACGTCTCCGGGAAAGTGCCGGCGTGAAGATCCGCACGCTGATCGTCGACGACGAGGTGTTGTCGCGCCGCGGGGTGGAGCTTCGTCTGCGGGCCGCAGGCGACTACGAGATCGTGGCGCAATGCGCCAACGGCCGCGAGGCGCTCGCCGCGATCCAGCAGTACCGGCCCGACCTGGTGTTCCTCGACATCCAGATGCCCGGCATGTCCGGCTTCGAGGTGCTCGCTCGGCTGCCGCAGGAAGCCGTACCGGTGGTGGTGTTCGTCACCGCCTACGATCAGTACGCCATCCAGGCCTTCGAGGCGCGCGCGATCGACTATCTGCTGAAGCCGATCGACGAGGTGCGCTTCGCGGCGGCCCTGACGCGCGTACGCGAGCACGTGCGTGCACGCAGCGCCGCCGCGCAGCGCGACCGGCTGATGCAGATCATCGCGGAGATCACCGGCTGCGGGGAGCTCGTGCTGGATGAGCTGATGGCGCACGGGCGCAAGGCGATCGCGGCGCCGCGGCCCGAAGTGCTGCCCATTCGCCAGGGGCGCGAGACGCTGCGGTTGCCAGTCGACTCGATCGAGTGGGTGGACGCGGCGGGCGACTACATGTGCATTCACGCCCGCGGCGAGACCCACATCCTGCGCGGCACGATGAAGGAGCTCGAAGACGTCCTCGACCCGAAGCTCTTCCAGCGGGTGCACCGCTCCACCATCGTCAACCTGCGGCTCGTCAAGAGCCTGCGCGCGCACATGAACGGCGAGTATTTCCTCAAGCTCGAGGGCGGCCAGGAGCTGAAGCTCTCGCGCACCTACCGCGACAAGGTCGAGTACTTCCTCAGTAGCTCCGGTGGCCTGAAAGCGTGACGCCGGTCGCGGCGCCGCGCGCGGCGGCGGCAACTGTGAGTTGCGTCACGAACCCGCTACCCCTGCGGGCGATCTGTGAGCCATCGCGAGGTCGCCCACGCCGCCGACTGCTTAGATTGGGCTTATGGTAGCTGCGACTCGCCCTCCGCCGCTCGAGCCGCTCTCCGATCTGCCGGTCGAAGAGCCGTCGGGTGCTTCCGAGGCGCGTACGCCGGGCCGCCCGGCGTCTGCCACAGCGGGGGCGCCGCGCGCCCCGGCCGCCGGCGCACCCTCCCCCGGGCCGTCGAAAGATCCTGCGCAGACTGACCTGAATTTCGTCGTTCCCGAGCTCTACCTCGCCCCAGGCGAAGGCGGCGAGACCCCCGCGGGGGCTCCTGCAGCCGCCCGCACTCCCACTCCCGGAATCGACTGCACCCTCGAGGTCATGCTCGAGGACCCGATCGTCGATGAGATGCTGTTGAGTGCCGCGCCAGCGCCACCAGCCGCACCGACCCCAACGTCCGCACCACCTGAGCTCGTCCTGTCCGCCGCCCCCGCTCCGGTCGTTCCGGCGGGCCCCGCCCGCCCGGCAGTCGCGTCCGCCGACGCCGAGCGCGCGGCGGCGCGAATTCCGCTCGCCAAGACGGCCTCCCTGGTCGCCGCCACCAAGCTCGCGGCGGCGAGCAGTGGGAGCCAGCGCTCAGCGTCCAAAGCGGCCTCGAAACCAGCGGCGCCCTCGGCGCCGGCTGCACGCGACGGCGCTTCGCCACCGCCGGCGCCGCCGAAGGAGGCCCCGAGTCTCGCGAGCTGGGCGAGCGCACGGGCGGCGGCAGCCACCACCGGCAAACCGGGCGCGTCCGGCACGCCAACCGCTGCGGCCCCGAAAGTGGCTGCAGCGAACAGCCCACCCAGATCGGTGGCCGCACCGCCCGTCGCGGTCACCTCGGCGGGAGCGCCTGCTGCGCCCACCGCTCGAGCCGCCTCGACGACGCAGGCTCGACTCGTGCCGCCCGCGCCGACGATGGACCGCGATTCCATCGCGCGCAACCAAGTGGTCGAGCGCTACCTGTCAGGTCGTCTGCCGCTCAAGGCCGCCACCGAGTTCGAGCGCTTCTGCAAGGAGAATCCCGAGCTGCTCGATGAGGTCGGGCTGCCGGAAAGAGTGAATGCGGGGCTGCGCCTGCTCGAGGCGAGCGGCAAGCCCGAGCCGTGGCACGAGGCGTCGGCGCCATCCTGGCAGCGACCCCAGGTGACGCTGGCTCTCGCCGGCGGCGTGCTGTTCCTCGCGGCGGCACTCGCGCTCGTCGCCGGCGGCAGCTCGAGCAAGAGCCACCGCATCGCCGATCTGCAGCGGCAGTCGGTCGAGCGAGCTCTCGACCCTGCGACCAGCACGCGCGAGATCCGTCTGCTGCCGAGCCGCTCGGGTGCTTCCAACACGCCCGCGATCACGATCGGCGGCAACCCCGGCGGCGCGCAGATGGCGGACCTCAAGATCGACGAGTCGCGCTCTCCCTACCGCATTTTCCGCGTGACCATCGACCGCATCGATCAGGGGCGGGTCGGCGTGATCAGCAACCTCGCGAAGGATTCCAACGGGCACCTGCGCATCGCGCTCAACAGCTCGGCGCTCGGACCAGGCAACTACCAGTTCACCCTCGAAGGCCTCGATTGGCGCGGCGCTCCCCAGCCTGATTCCTGGGTGACGATCGCCATCCAGCGTTGAGCCGCGCGCCATGCGGACGGCGCGGCGCGGCGCCGCCGGGCGAACCGGCAGCGACTGCGCTCAGGCCCGCAGCGTCGTGAGCGGCGGCTGATTGATGACGCTGCGCGTCGCGAGCCACCCGCCCAAGCCGACCAGCAACGCCCCACCCAGCACGCCCTCGATCCACGGCAGCGGCTCCGACACGTAGCGCAGCTCGAGCCACTGCGTGGTGAGGTAATACGCGGCCACCGAGGCACCACACGCGGCGAGCAGTCCCGAGAGCGCGCCGAGGGTGATGAATTCCGCCAGCACTCCCTGCACCACTGTGCCGCGGCGCGCGCCGAGGGTGCGCAGCATCGCGCTCTCGTAGCGGCGCTCGTCGCGACTCGACTGCACCGCCGCGAGCAGCACCGTGAGCCCGGCGAACAGCGTGAAGACGAACACGCTCTGCACGGCGAGCGCCGCCTTATCGAGCACCGCGCGCACGCGCGCCAGCAGCTCATCGATGTCGAAGATCGACACGCTCGGGAAGCGGTGCGCCAGCGCGGCGAGCGAGCGGGCGGCTGCCGGGGTCAGATAGGCGCTCGTCAGGTAGGTGCCGGCCGTGCCCTCGAGCACGCCGGGCGCGAACACGATGAAGAAATTCGGTCTAAAGGTATCCCACTTGACCTTGCGAATGCTGGCCACGGTCACGACGCGAGTCTCGCCGGCGATATCGAAGGTCAGTCGATCGCCGAGCTGCACACCGAGGGCTTCCTGGAACTCGCTCGCGAGCGAGACCAGCGGCTGACCGGCGTCGGCCGCCGTCCACCAGCGACCGGCGATGATGCGATTGTCGGGCCCGAGCTCGGCGGTCCAGGTGAGGTTCTGCTCGCGGGTGGCGAAGCTCTCCTCGCGCGCCCGCGCACTGCGCGCGTCCTCGACGGGGCGGCCGTTGATGGCCGTGAGCCGCCCGCGAATCATCGGCAGCATGCGCGTGGTGCGGGCGCCCTGCGCCTCGAGCAGGCGCGCGAACTCCTCGCGTGCCTGCGGCGGAATATTGACGAAGAAGTAGTTGGGAAGATCCGGCGGCAAGGTACGCTGCCAGTCACCGTTCAGGTCGTCGCGCAGGATGGCGAGCAGCAGCAGCGCCATGATCCCGGTGCCGAAAGCCACCAGCTGCACCACGCTCTCCGCACGGCGCCGGCTGAGGTTCGCCACGCCGAACCGCCAGGCCACTCCGACCCGTCCGCGCAGCCGCCCGGCGAGCGCCACGAGAGCCAGGCCTGCAACGGTCAGCACCAGCACAAAGACGGCCAGCCCGGCGGTGAAGTAGAGGAATACCCGCCCGCTCGGCACCACCCAATAGATAAGGAGCAGCACCACCGCGACTGCCGGCCCGAAGGCGAGCAGCACCAGCGGCGGTGGCGGGCCGACGTCTCGGCGCAGGACGCGCAGCGCCGGCACGCGCGCGAGCTGCAGCAGCGGTGGCAGTGCGAAGCCGCAGAGCACCGCGACCGCGGTCAGGAAGCCGACCGCCAGCGGCGTGAGGCTCGGCGGCGGCAGCGTGGTGACGTTGAGGAGCCCGCGCACGGTGCGCAGCAGCCACTCCTGCGCGATGAATCCGATGAGGGCGCCGGCGGCGGCGGCGAGCAGCGCCAGCAGCAGCAGCTGCAGCACCGCGAGCGCCAGCGTAAAGGCGCGCGTCGCGCCGAGTGTCTTGAGAAGCGCCACCGCATCCAGGTGGCGGCTGACATAGCGCCGCGCAGCCATGGCCACGGCGATCGCGCACAACAGCACGCTCACCAGACTCGCGAGGCTCAGGAAACGCCCGGAGCGATCGACGGCGTTGCGCACCTGGGGGCTCGCGTCGGTAATGTCGCGCAGCCGCTCGCCCGGACGCTTGTGTGCAGCGAGCCAGGTCTTGAAGGCGTCGATCTGTGCACGCTCGCCGGCGAACAGCCCGGCAAAGCTCACGCGGCTGCCGGGCTGGATCAGCTGGGTGGCGGGCAGGTCCGCCGCATTCATGATCAGACTCGGCGCGAGCTCCACGAAAGTGCCGCCCTGGTCGGGGCGCGAGATCAACACCCGCGCGACACGCAGCGTCGCCGCCCCGATCGACAGCTCGCTGCCAACATGCGCGCCGACGGCCGCGAGCAGCCTCGAGTCGGGCCACGCCTCGCCGGCCGAGGGGACGCCCGCCGCCGGCGTACCCTTGGCGAACGGCTCGCCCGCCACCAGCACCCGGCCACGCAGGGGATAGCTGGCCGACACGGCGACTACGTTGGTGAGCTGACTCGCATCACCGCTGAACACCACCGACAGCAGGTTGGTGCTGCGCGCGCTGCGCAGCCCGAGGCGTGCGGCCTCGAGGAAGTACTCCTCCCGCAGCGGCTGTGTCGAGCCCAGCCTGATGTCCGCCGCCAGCACTTCACTCGCCTGCAGCGCCACCGCGGCGCCCACGCGGCTCACCAGGAAGCCGACGCCCGTGAGCGCTGCGACCGCGATGGTGAGCGCGAGCAGCAGCACGCCGAGCTCCCCCGAGCGCCATTCGCGCGCCAGCATGCGCACCGCCAGGCGCCAGGCCTTCACAGGACCCTTCCTGCTTCCATTCTCACGACACGCACGCAGCGCGCGGCCAGCGCGCGGTCGTGCGTCACCAGAACCAGCGTCGTGTGGGCGCTGGCATTGAGCTCGAACAACAGCTCCCCGACCCGTGCGCCGGTGGCGGTGTCGAGATTGCCGGTCGGCTCGTCGGCGAACAGCACCGCGGGGCGCGTCACGAAGGCGCGCGCGATCGCGACGCGCTGCTGCTCGCCGCCGGAGAGTTGCCGCGGGTAGTGCGCCGTGCGCTCTTCGAGCCCCACCCCGGCGAGGGCTTGCGCCGCGACGCGGCGCGCATCGCTGCCGCCGGCGAGCTCGAGCGGCAACATCACGTTCTCGAGCGCGGTGAGCGCCGGAATGAGATGGAAGGACTGGAACACGAAGCCGACTCGTTGCGCACGGACGCGCGCGCGGCCGTCCTCGTCGAGCTGCGTCAAATCCTGACCCTCGAGCAGCACGCGCCCGCGTGTCGGGACGTCGAGACCGGCCAGCAGCGCCAGCAGTGTCGACTTGCCTGCGCCCGAGGGACCGGTCACGGCCACCGACTCACCCGCCGCGATGGCGAGCGAGACTTCATCGACAATGGTCAGCAAACCTTCCGGGCTGCTAACCTGCTTGCAGAGGTTTTCAGCCGTGAGAACGTGGCTGCGGGTCATCGGCGCCTGGGCGTTGGGCGTCGCCTTGGTGTTCATCGCGCTCCGGAACGCGGTGGCCTCCCCCAGTACGATCCTTGTGTTCGGCGACAGCCTGAGCGCCGCTTACGGAATCCGGCCGGAGCAGGGTTGGGTTGCGCTGCTCGCGCAGCGCCTCGGCGCCCAAGGTTACGGGTACCAGACGGTCAACGCCAGCGTCAGCGGCGAGACGAGCGGCGGCGGCCGCGAGCGGTTCCCACGGGCGCTGCAGCTGCATCAACCGGGGATCGTCATCCTGGAGCTCGGCGCGAATGACGCGCTGCGCGGGCTGCCGGTGGACGGCATCCGCGACAATCTTGCCGGCATGGTGCAACTCTCGCAGGCGGCGGGAGCGCGCGTGCTGCTGGTCGGCACGCGCATGCCACCCAATTACGGGCCGCGCTACACGGAACAATTCGCGCGCATATTCCCGGAGGTCGCGAACCAATATCATCTGCCGCTCGTGCCGTTCCTGCTCGAGAAAGTGGCCCTGAACCCCGCGCTCATGCAAGCGGACGGGCTGCATCCCGATGCCGCAGGCGAGCCGGCGGTTCTCGAAACTCTCTGGCCCTATCTCAAGCCCATGCTCGAGAAGAATCCGAGCAACGGGGGACGCTGATGGAGAGGTTCTGGCTGAAGTCGTATCCGCCCCACGTGCCGGCCGATGTCGATCCGCAACAGCTGCGCACGCTGAAGGAGCTGGTGGACAAGGCCTGTGTTACGTTCGCCGACCGCGTCGCGTACGTGCAAATGGGCGCCGAGCTCACCTACCGGCGGCTCGATGAGCTGACGCGCGCCTTCGCCGCCTGGCTGCAGCACTGCGGCTTCAGGAAGGGCGATCGCATCGCGATCATGCTGCCGAACACGCTGCAGTACCCGATTGCGCTGTTCGGCGCGCTGCGTGCCGGCCTGATCGTCGTCAATACGAATCCGCTTTACACCGCCCCCGAGCTCGAGCACCAACTCACCGACTCCGGCGCGACTGCGATTGTGGTGCTCGAGAACTTCGCGCACGTGGCGGACAAAGTGCTGCCGCGCACCAGCGTCAAGCGCGTACTGGTGACGGCGGTCGGAGACCTGCTCGGATTCCCGAAGTCACAGATCGTCAACTTCGTCGTGCGCCGGGTGCACAAGAAAGTGCCGGCCTGGAACATTCCCGACGCCGTGCGCTTCAAGACGGCACTCGCTCAGGGAGCGAAGCTGCCGCTCGCCCCGGTCAACGTCGGCCCCGACGATCTCGCCTTCCTGCAGTACACGGGTGGCACGACCGGAGTAGCGAAGGGCGCGATGCTGTCACACGGCAATGTCGCAACCAATGTGCTGCAGGCAGAGGCGTGGCTCGGTGGTGAGTTCCACGACCTCGCGGGCGTACTGATCACGGCGATCCCGCTCTATCACATCTTCGCGCTGTCGGCGAACTGCCTGTTGTTCATGCGACTCGGCTGGAAGAACGTGCTGATCGTCAATCCCCGCGACCTGCCAGCGTTCGTGGCGGAGCTGAAAAAGCATCCCTTCAACTACATCAGCGGTGTGAACACTCTGTTCAATGCGCTGCTGCACGCGCCCGGCTTCAGCGAGGTCGATTTCAGCCGGCTCAAAGTCACCCTCGGCGGCGGAATGGCCGTGCAGGCTGCGGTGGCGCAGCGCTGGAAGGAAGTCACCGGGTGCACCCTGACTCAGGCATGGGGACTGACCGAAACCTCGCCGGCAGCATGCATCAATCCGAACAGCGAGCCGTTCAACGGCTCGATCGGCCTGCCGATCTCATCCACCGAGGTGAGCATCCGGGACGATCCGGGCAACGAGGTGCCGCTGGGACAGGTCGGAGAAATCTGCGTGCGCGGCCCGCAGGTCATGCGGGGCTACTGGAATCGCCCCGATGAGACCGCAAAAGTGATGCTGCTCGGAGGCTGGTTGCGCACTGGCGATGTCGGCCGCATGGACCAGCGGGGATACGTGTACATCGAGGACCGCAAGAAGGACATGATCCTGGTGTCAGGTTTCAACGTGTATCCGAACGAAGTGGAAGAGGTGGCAGCGGCCTGTCCCGGGGTACTGGAGGCTGCCGCGGTGGCCCAGCGGGACGAGCACTCAGGAGAGGTGGTCGCGCTGTTCGTGGTACGCAAGGATCCCGCGCTCACGGAGCAGCAAGTCATCGCTTGCTGCCGCCGGTCGTTAGCGGGCTATAAGGTTCCTAAACACGTGTACTTCAGGACGGATCTCCCGAAGAGCAACGTGGGGAAGATACTCAGGAAGGTGCTGAGGGAGGAGCTTGCGAAGCCGCCAGCTGCAAGCGTACACGCATCATAAACCAGCATGGCCCGATGATCGCAAAATCAGTCGGGCCTGCTTAAGCGGCCACACTACGCTACGACCGCTCTGTTACGTCTTAAGTGGTTCTAGCGATCGAACTACCGTCGTCCATGAAAGGCCATGCTGCGCTGCGTTCCGGCGGCACGTCCGGAAGCAAATCCGCTGCCACCGATTCCGCGCGTGTGAACTCCCAAATTAAAACCGCGGCGATCGATAGCAAAAGCAAATCCGCTACCCCCAATGCCTTTCATTCTCTCGAGGTCAAATCCACTGCCACCAATGCCAAGGGGTCGGGATGAAGCAAATCCGCTACCCCCAATGCCTTTCATTCTCTCGAGGTCAAATCCACTGCCACCAATGCCAAGGGGTCGGGACAAGTCGAATCCGCTACCCCCAATGCCTTTCATTCTCTCGAGGTCAAATCCACTGCCACCAATGCCAAGGGGTCGGGACAAGTCGAATCCGCTACCCCCGATCCCCGGCCCCGCCCAAGCGAATCCACGGAACGCAATGCCGAACGCAGCTGCACCAGCGACGAGTGCAATCGCGCCGACCCTTCGAGCTTTCGCGTTCATTTTTTCGGCCCCCGGTAGTTCAAAACATCGATGACATCGTCATCGCCGTTGTCCGGATCCGCCTTCGGTTCCTCCGTGGGCGGCTCCTCCAAAGACCCCATGAAGTAAGGACCCACAACCTCCGGGCCACTTGTCCCCTGCTTTTGATCTTGGTCAGCCACAGTCTTCGCATCAGTGGGCACTGAGTCGGCCAAGGTGTTCTCCAGGTATTGGAAAACAACAACGCCTGCCCGCTTCCGATTTTCGGGAGCGGGCTTCTGCTGCTGTAACCAACTGTCGAGCGACTCGAGCAGAGCCTGGCCTTCCTTGCGTACCTTCAGCCGAAATTCGTTTTCCGCCTCAGAAGTGATCGCAAAATCCGCGCTCACGTGGCGGTCAACCCGGCGTGCCTCTGCTTCCTGCGTTTGGAAGTTGAAATCCAGCGTCTCTGTAAAGTTCCGGACCATGCGTCCCAGGCGCTCTGTTGCAGCTCGCGAAAGAGGCTCCGGGAAGTACGCGCGGGCGACTGGACGCACACGTCGCGTGTCTTCTGACAGTTGCACTGCTCCCAACGCAACAAGCTCCTCAAGCAGTTCGCTAGCGCTCAAGGTTGGCGCGCACTCTTCTGCCAAAGTGGCGAACGTATACTCGTCGCGCGGGCCTTTGATTTTGAGCTCGCGCGGAGTTCCTCCAAACTGCAAGCTGTAGCGGTCATCCAAATGCCAGGTCGTCAGAAGTTTCGTTACTTGGTCAAACTTGCTCGGCTCGATCGGAGCCGCGGCTTCTAACTGACGATGGAGACGCTCGACTTCCCGCGCAGGGAAACCCGTGAAAATCTTCAGCCGTGAGGGTGTAACAGGTTGTTTCCGCTCTTTCAGGACGTTCAGGGTCGCGGCGACATACGCACGCTTGACGATTTCAACAGCGCTGTTACCACCGATGCCCTGGCGCACAAGCATTCGAGCAATAGGCTCCAAAAGAACCTCAACCGCTTTGGGCAACGGGGATTCGCTTAACTCCGCGTCGAAGACGTTATTCTGGTTATTGAGACCCATGTCACATAACTATGGCGCGCGAAGTGAATTATGACAAGTGGCTGTTGCAAAAAGACTATTCCGCGGTCGACATCCCGTATTGCGATGCACCATTTACCTTGCGCGACTTAGATCGCGCCGTCTTCATGGGTCGTTTGGTCGCGCCCATGCGGATGCACACTTGTTAACTAATACAATGACTTACGACGTTGACGGTAAAAGGCCGTCGCGCGGCGCAGCCCGCCGGGAGGCTTGTTCCTGGCAAAGGCTGGTGTCAGAACGTCTATGGGTTGGCCGACCGTCGCCAAGTACCGAGCTGCAAGTACGTTGTCTAGGTTAGTGTCCGCTCGTCGCGGAAATAGGGGTAGCGCCGCCGATTCAGTGGCTTACGTGCCCCGCATGGAGGTCCTAAGATTGGCCTAGAAGGACCTCGCGCTGGTTACATTGCACCAATGCCCGCTGTCGGAAACAAACCGAGAAAAACCCCAGAGAGCGATTTCTCGGCTAGTCAGCCTTCAAAGGCGATAGCGCTGGGTCTCCTACATGCCGCATTTGAAGGCCTCACGCCGCTGCTAGTCGAGTACGGTATTACCAGCCCGCAGGCCGAGGCTCTGTTGCGAGCCGTTTGCGTGCACGTGGTCGCTAGGTCGCAAAGGCCAGCGGGACGGCGACCAAACATCTCGCGAGTCTCAGTGAAAACCGGTGTAGACCGACACACGGTCGCGGCCATTCTCAAAGAACCACCGAAATTGGACGCTAGGTTGGGCTCCCGCCGTGACTCCATCAGCCGCGTGATCGATGGCTGGTTGTCGGATCCCGAATTTACCGACAAAGGACGCCCATTGGATTTGGATATCGGCGGTCCAGCGGTCAAGGGCCGTAGCGTTTGGACACTAGTTCAACGATACGCACCGGGTGTTTGGCCACGCCTTATTGTCGATGAGCTCATAAGAGTCGACTACGTGGCAACGTTGCCAAACGGCCGATTGAGGTGGAAGGCGACTCAAGGTGCAGTGCCGCTGCCGCGATCGGTCAGTCAGGAAAGCGCCAGCCAGCAACTGAACGACGCTGTGCGAGCGCTTCTTCGCGACGCTACCGAACCTGAAGGGCGCCGAGTGTGGCGTACCGCCCAAAGCCTGGACATAAGGGTCCAGGACCTTCCACTCGTCAGGAAGATGTTACGTGATCGATTGAATTCCATGTTCGCGTGGATGACAGATGAACTGAACAGCGCGCGTTGGCGACACGACGAGTCCGCAGCAGCTGTCCGAATGCGCGTCGGTCTCAGCGGTTTCACGTTTGAAGAAGCCCTCACAAACGGTGGGGTTAATGAACACACGAAAAGAGCAGGCCGCTCCGGAACGGCAGCGTAGACTCGCTCGACGAGCGTCCGTTCAACACAAGAGCGTCCCGCTTCTCTCGCGAGCTGCTCTCGATTTTCTATTGAGCGAAACAATCTCGTTCCTGCTCTCCGCTGGATTGCCGAAAAAGAGTCTTGCGCGGGTACTGCGCAAGGAAGCGCATCGCATTGGAGCCGGAGGGCGGCTGAAGCGATCCCAGGCCGCTAGGGCCGTAAAGGAGGGGCACGAGAATCTCGTAGAGATTGGGGGCGTTATCCATGACTGGCACCGCTTACGAGCGTACACGCACCGGAAAACCGGAGAACCCCGCGCACTACGCGCCGCGGAGCTTCGTGGCTTGATTGGTAGACGCTTTCCTGCAGAACGCGTTGATATGGCGCTTCGTTGGATGCGAATCAATGGAATTGTGCAGCAGCACGAACGCGGGACTTATTCAGTATGCATGGGACGCCAGGTCGTGTTGCAAGGACCGCGTCCGCTTGCAATGAAGAGGGTAGCCGCCCTGGTTCCTCAGTATCTTAGAATCTCCTTGCGAAACGCATATACGTCCGATCCACTCTCACGAGATATCGATCGCGACGCCCGAGTGTTCTTCTTGCCGGAGAAGTGGGTCGGGCTGTGGCGAGCGGTAGCACGTGAACGCACAGAGGCATTTTTGGAAGGGGTCGATAACTGGCTCGAAGATCACACTCGGTGCGATGATTCGGGGCCGGTTCGGGAGGTTGCGATACACTGTTACGCCTATACAGGAGAGCCTCGATCACCTAAGGCCAGTGAGACTAACATTGGCCGGCTCGAGGGAGAGCGGTAGTGGCAGCTCCAGACTCTGCAGTCCAACTCTTATACAATGCTAGCGGAATGCGCAGCATTCCTGTACCTATCGTAACGGCTCGCTTGGAGCTGCGGCCGTTTCAGGAAACAGACATCGACGGTATCGTCCTGTTGCTGACGGACCGCGAAGCAACGAGATTCATCGGAGACGTAAGGACTCGCGAAGCGGCCGCGGATTCCGTTCGCGCGATGCGCGACGCGCATGCTAGCAGGGGATGGGGCACACTCGCTGTTATCTTGCGCAGTAATCGCGATTGTGTTGGTTATTGCGGAGTGCGCCCACTACCACATACTGCTGAAGTCGAAGTTGCCTTTGCGCTGCAGCGTCGCTGCTGGAATCTCGGCTACGCGACAGAAGCCGCCACCGCGTCAATTGAGGCCGCGTTCAAGTGCCTGGAAATCGGCTCGATTGTTGCCACGGTTTACCCGGATAACAAGGCGAGTATCCGTGTGTTGACCAAGCTGGGCATGCGGTTCGACTCGGAGGTGTTTGGGCACTGGCCAATGAACACGGCGCTGCTGTACAGGATAGATCAAGAAGCGTGGCGCTCCCCTACTAATTCAAGCATATAGCGGCGCGGTCACCGCCGCGGGGCCTGCGATACGGGAAGACGAAACTAACTTCGCAGCGCTGCCGCGCCGAGTCAAGTTCGCTCGGACGGGTCATACAGCCGTGCGTGCTCGAGCAGCGCGTAGCGATCCGTCATGCCGGCGATGTAGTCGGCGACCATGCGCGCACGCCCGGCGGCGCCTTGTGCGACCTCCGCCTGCAGCGCCAGGTCGCGGTGTTCAACCGGCATCAGATTCACGTCATTGAGGAATCCCTCGAACAGCTGCTGCACCACGCGTCGGGCCTTCGACGTCATCCTCAGCACCTTGTAATGACGGTACACATGGTCGCGCAGGAACGCCTTGAGCTCGAGATGCTCCGCGCGACAACCCTCGCTGAGCTGAGCGATCGGCTTCCCTTGAGCGCGCACGTCCTCGATCGAGCGCGGCTGCAGCTGCGTCAGGTGTGCCTGGGTCGTGCGGATGAAGTCGACCACAATGTAGTTAATCATGCGACGGATGACTTCGTGGACCAGGCGTCGCTCGCTGAGGTCCGGATAGAGACTCACGACCGCGTCGTACTGACGGCGGAACATAAGCACTTCACGCAATGCCGCCAGGTCCAGCAGCTGCGCGCGGATACCGTCGTCGACGTCGTGGTTGTTGTAGGCGATCTCGTCCGCAAGGTTGGCGATCTGCGCTTCGAGCCCGGGCTGGCGGCGCTTCAGGAAGCGCTCACCCAGCTCGCCGAGCTCGCGCGCGTGGCGCACCGAGCAGTGCTTGAGAATCCCCTCACGGCACTCGAAGGTGAGATTGAGCCCGCGGAAGGCGGCGTAGCGTTCTTCGAGCTCGTCGACCACGCGCAGTGATTGCAGGTTGTGCTCGAAACCGCCGTACGGCTGCATGCACTCGTTGAGCGCGTCCTGGCCCGCATGGCCGAACGGGGTGTGACCGAGGTCGTGCGCCAGGGAGATGGCCTCCGTGAGCGCCTCGTTCACCCGCAGTGCGAGCGCGACCGAGCGTGCGATCTGCGCGACCTCGATCGAATGCGTGATGCGCGTGCGGTAGAGGTCACCCTCGTGATTGACGAACACCTGGGTCTTGTAGACCAGTCGGCGGAAGGCGTTCGAGTGAATGATCCGGTCCCGGTCGCGCTGGAACTCACCGCGAAACTCAGGCCTCGGCTCCGGATAGCGCCGCCCGCGGGATTGCTCATCGTGTGCCGCGTAGGGCGCGAGTGCCGGGGTCGCCGCCAAGACGTCGTTCACCCGGTCACCCGAAATGCGCCGTCAGCGTGGCCGTCAGCGCCGCTTGCGGGTAGTCCGCGGTCACAAAGGCTTCGCCGACTCGTCGCAGCAGAACCAGGCGCAGCTGCCCGCCGAGCACCTTCTTGTCGATGCGCATGTGCTCGAGCGCCGCGGCGGGTGTCACCGAGCGGATGCGGGTCGGGAGTCCGGCGCGCTCCACGAGTCGGCGTACGCGCTCGGCGTCTGATGCGGCCAGATGGCCGCTATCTCTCGACATGGCGGCTGCCATGGTGAGACCTGCACCGATCGCCTCGCCGTGCAGCCATTCGCGATATCCGGTCGCAGACTCGACCGCATGACCGAAAGTGTGGCCGAGATTGAGCAGCGCCCGCTCGCGCTGCTCGCGCTCGTCGCGCCCGACGACCGCCGCCTTGATCGCGCAGGAGCGGCGAATCACGTGCTCGAGCGCCGCCGGCTCGCCTGCCAGCAGCTCATCGAGATGCGCCTCGAGCCACTCGAACAGCTCGGCCTCACAGATCAGCGCGTATTTGATGACCTCCGCGAGCCCGGCGCGCAACTCACGCGGCGGCAGGGTGGCGAGCGTGCGCGTGTCGATCACTACGAGGACGGGCTGATGAAATGCGCCGATCAGGTTCTTGCCGCCCGCGTGATTGACGCCGGTTTTCCCCCCGACCGCCGAGTCGACCTGTGCGAGCAGTGTCGTCGGCACGTGCACCAGCGCCACGCCGCGCTGGTAGCAAGCCGCCACGAAGCCCGCCAGGTCGCCGACCACGCCGCCGCCCAAGGCCACCACCGCGCAGTCGCGAGCGAAGCGGTTGGCGACCAGCACGTCGAGCACGCGCGCGGCATTCGCAAGCGTCTTGTGCACCTCGCCCTCAGGCAACAGCACTTCGACGATGCGCCGCTTGCCGAGGCTCTCCCGCAGCACCGGTAAGTACAACGGCGCAACCGTAGTGTCCGTGACGACGAGAAGGTCACGCGCCGGCAGGTGCTGCCGGAACACTTCCTCTCGGCCGAGCGCGCCGGCCGCGATCAGGATCGGGTAGCTGCGGGTGCCGAGGTCGACGTTCAGTATGTCCACGGTGTGCGCGGCGCCTTAATACCTTGGGCGAACCGCGAACATGAAGTATACGTGAGCGGTTTCGGGCAGCGCGTTTCTCATCAGCCGCCGCACGTCCCGCGGACGGCATCGCCGCTCACCCGGCGCGGCGCGCAGTCTCGAGTTCGCGCAGCACCTGCTGCGCGACGCTGTTGACCCGGCGGCCGTCGGTCGACACCACGATGTCGGCAATCTCGGCGTACAGCGGTGCACGCACGTCCATTAGAGCCTCGAGACGTGTCGCGGTGTCGCCGGAGGCGAGCAACGGACGGTTTCTGGTGCGGCGTACGCGGTCGGCTTGTTGGGGGATGGAGGTCTTGAGGTACACGACGCAGCCGCGCTCGGCGAGCCGGCGGCGGTTCTCGGCGAGCAGCACCGCGCCGCCGCCGGTGGCGAGCACGATGCCGTCCAGCGCTGTGAGCGCCTGGATCGCCTCGCGCTCGCGCTCGCGGAAGCCGCCCTCGCCCTCCTTCTCGAAGATGAACGGGATGTCGACGCCGGTGCGGCGCTCGATCTCGGCGTCTGTGTCATGGAAGGGGAGCTTGAGCTCCCGTGCGAGGTAGCGGCCGACCGCGGTCTTGCCCGCTCCCATGGGGCCGATGAGAAATACACTGATCTTGCCGAGCATGCCGCACGACAGGATACCGAAAACAGCGCGGCCGCCCGCAGGCGGCCGCGCGATCGCAGTCTCAGAACCTCGGATCAGCTAATGGTGACTTTGACCAGAGCCAGCGTCTGAGTCTTGCTCTCGGGCGATGTCACCAGAATATAGACATTGCCGCTAGCAGCTGTCGCAGCAGCGTTCAGATAGGTCGTGAAGGTATCGCCGCCGAGCGACGTGCTGCACCCCGTGGTGAAGCTGCTGGCCACGGAGTTGATCGTTCCGATGGATGAATCTGCCGTAATCGCGATCGTGGAGCCGGCTGCGATCGGATTACCGTGCGAATCCGATACCTTGAATGGGATCGGAATTGTGGTGGAGATCCCGCCGGAGACCGAGGCGGCCGTGATTATCGCACTACCCGTTGACTCGATCAGCAGAAGCGAGGCGCCGATGGCGAGCGTCTGCGTGGTGCACGTCGAGCTTGACGAGGTGCCGTTGCAGGTGATTCCGATGAATACGCCGGAGGGGCCGTCCCGCACGCTGTTCTTGTTGAAATCGAGGAAGTACTCGTTCAAATCGTACTGGCCGTTCTCGTTCTCATCGAGGTACGGCTCGCCCAGACTCGTAAAGGGGTCCCCCATCTGATAGAAGCCGGTGCCATTCGTGTCGGTGAATGACTCCTCGCCGATCGCGGTCGCCAGAATCCCCGTCCGGCCGTTGGCCTTGATCGGCGGAGCGATGAACGGCGGCCCTGCCTGTGTCGCCGGTGAGCCGTTGCTCCTCCACTGAACCACACAGCGGCCATCGCCGGGGGTGTTTGCGCTCGAAGGCGTGACGCAGCTGCCGCTGATCACCCCGCCGTCAGCGTAGAAGGCGACCGCTGTGCCGTCCGGTGCGGGATTGTTGTAGCGGTCCGCGAGCTGTGCCGTGATTGGCACCTGGATGCCCTGGATGCCGTAGCTCTCAATATTGGGACACGCGGGCGCGGTGTAGTTCGTAGGCGCGCCCACGGCGATGGTAAATGCCGCCGCCGCTGGCAGACCGGTGGTGATCGTGAGAATGCTCGACTGGGTGCTCACTGCCGGGGACGCGATGCTGGCCGTCACGCGCACCGTCGTATGCACCGTCCCGGCGCTCACGACCGTCTGCACCTGGCCATTCGCACCCGAGACCGCGGAGGCCGGAGCGACGCTGAGGCCGCCCACCGAGGTGTTCAGAGCAAAGGTCACCGTCGCGCCCGGCACTGGCCCGCCGCTCGAATCGTCGACCTCGAAGATGACAGTGGAAGTCGAGCCGATGCCGGTCCCCTTCAAGCCGACAGTCGCCGGCGTGGCCGAGATGAACTTGATCGAGCCGATGGTGGCCGAGGCCACCGTGACGGTACCGCTCGCCGAAACGTTTTGAGAGGCCACCGTCGCGCTCGCGGTAATCACGTCTGCACCGCTGCAACCCTTGGCAGTGTAGGTGGCGCTGGCGATGCCCGTGCTCGTGGACACCGAGCCCGCTGTCGTGCCTGCCGTGCTGGTCCCGGAGGCTGTGATGGTCGCGAGCCCCTGCGCGAGACACGCCGAACTGAAGGTGACGGTGGTCGCCGCGGCTGTGTAAAGCGCCCCCGTTTTGTCGACGATGGACGCCGACAGACTGGTCGTGCCACCCGCCGAAAGGGAGGCGCTGCTTATGCCGATGACGCCGGCCTGGAAGCCGCTGCCGCTGCCATTGCCCATCGAGTAGGTCGTGGAGCCGCCCGAGCCGCCCCCGCCTCCGCCACCGCCACCGCCTCCGCTACCGTTACCGGTGCCGAACGGGGTGGGGGTGGTGTCGCTGCCGCAGGCCGTGAGCGCGAGCGCGAGTGCGGCCGCTGTTGCGAGCGTGAATTTTCGCATGATCCTCTTTCGAAGCTTTCAAAGGTTCTCCGCCGAAGCGCTTCCCGCTCGCCTCAGTACACGTTGGCCCCTTCGCGCACGATCTTCGGGGTGATGAAGATCATGAGCTCGTCTTTGTTGTCCTGGTGGTTGGTGGTCCGAAAAAGTATCCCGAGGATCGGCAGGTCACCGAGGTAAGGCACCTTGGTGTCGTCCTCGCGCTGCGTGGTCTCGAGGATGCCGCCGAGCACGACCGTCTGGCCGTCATTCACCAGCACCTGGGTGATGATCTCGCGAGTGTTGATCGACGGTACGTTGACGCCGCCCGACGCCACGATCACCTGGCCGACGCTGTCATCGCGCACGTCGAGATCCATGATGATGCGATTGTCGGGCGTGATCTGTGGGGTCACCTTGAGCGACAGCACCGCCTTCTTGAACTGAATCGTGGTCGCACCGCTGGAGGCGGACTGCTGGTAGGGAATCTCGACGCCCTGCTCGATGACCGCCTCCTTCTGGTTGGCGGTCACGACCCGCGGGGAGGAGATGATGTTCGCCTGCGTCTCGGCCTGCGCGGCATCGAGCTCGAGATCGACCAGGAAGTTGCTGCCGAGTATGCCGAGCGCGAACGAGCCCGCCGGGGTGCCGACGGGCAGGTTGACGTTGTAGCGATTGGGCGCAGTCGTGCCGGTCGGTATCGAGACCGGGAACGGCTGGCCGCTCGCTTGCACGTTGGTGAGCGCTGAGCCGAGGATCTGGTCGGTGCCGGCGGCGGTGCCGGTGGTGGTCACGATCCCGTTGGTGCCGTTCTTCTGCACGTTGGTCCAGCCGATCACCGCGCCGAGCTGGCGCTGGAAGTCGTTGTTGACGATGACGATGCGCGACTCGATGAGCACCTGCCGCACCGGGATGTCGAGCGTCGCCACCAGGCGGCGGACGTCCGCCAGGCGGTCGGCGGTGTCCTGCATCAGCAGCGTGTTGGTACGCTCATCCACGGTCACGCTGCCGCGGGACGAGAGCAGCGAGTTGTTCTGCGACTTGATCAGGTTCTCCATGTCCTTGGCTTTGGCGTAGTTCACCTGCAGGTACTCGGAGCGCAGCGGCGCGAGCTCCTGCACGTCCTTCCTCGCCGCGAGCTCCGCCTTCTCGCGTGCGGCGAGCTCCGCCTGCGGCGCCACGATGATCACGTTGTCCTGGCGGCGCTTGTCGAGCCCCTTGGTGCGCAGCACGATGTCGAGTGCCTGATCCCACGGCACGTTCTGCAGCCGCAGCGTGACGTTGCCGGCCACCGAGTCGCTCACCACGATGTTCTGGCCGCTGGCATCGGCGAGCAGCTGCAGCACGGCACGCGTCTCGATGTCCTGGAAGTTGAGCGTCAGGCGCTCGCCGGTGTAGATCGGCTTGTCCTCGGGCGCATTCGCGACCTTGCGCTTGGGCGACACCTCGACCACGTACTGATCATCCGACTGGTAGGCGAGCTGGTCGAAGTCGCCGCTGGCGGCGATCGAGATGCGCGCGCCGTTGCCGACGCGGGTGGCGTCGAAGCCGTTCACCGGGGTGCCGAAATCGGTCGCGTCGTAGCGGCGCACGAGGTTGGCCGGCAGGCCGGCGTCGGTGAAGTCGACGATGATCTCGTTGCCCACCTGGTGCAGATTGATGTGGGTGTGCGGGTCGGAGAGCCGCACGATCACGCGCCCCGCGCCGTCGGCGCTGCGGCGGAAGTCGATCGAGCGCAGCTCGCGCACTCCGGACCCGGCGGCCGCGGCGCCGCTGGCAGCCACGGCGGCGGGCGCGGCCGTGCCCGCGCTCCCGGGGCCGCTGCCGAGGGTGACGATGATGTCGTTGCCCTGGACGCGCGTCCGGTAGGGCACGAGCTTGTCGAGATTCAGCACCAGCCGCGTGCGGTCCTTGGTCTCGGCGGCGAGAATGTTGTCGAGCCCCGAGGTGTGCACGTCGATGCGGCGCGACGGCAGCGCCAGCGTCGTGTTGAGCAGGTCGAAGGAGATGCGCGCCGGGTTGTCGATGGTGAACGACAGCGGCTGCGCCGCCGGCGCCGACAGGTGCAGGGTGAGCTGCAGCTGCTGTCCGGGCAGCGGCTGCACGTCGATCGTCTGCAGCGCCGGTTGGTCCGCGGCGCGTGCCGGCGACCCGGGGAGCATGCCGGGCACGGCTGCGAGCATCAGCCATGCGGCGGTGCCGAGAAGACGGTTGATCAGGCTGGACGCATGCATTGCAAACTCCCTGCTGGACGCTTACTCGTTCAGGCCGAGCGCAGCGGGGCGCTCCATATACCCGCCGACGCTGTCCGGAACGATTTCAACCAGAGTGATCTTCGAGGGCGTGATCTCGGTGATCTTGCCTTC
>Ga0307477_10001168_pt1 | contig 23168 bp, 15 predicted proteins | sample atmos_gasesECM2C_FD_203316 | JGI IMG/M metagenome (GOLD analysis project Ga0307477, IMG submission 203316) | Hardwood forest soil microbial communities from Morgan-Monroe State Forest, Indiana, United States - atmos_gasesECM2C_515 | ecosystem: Environmental > Terrestrial > Soil > Temperate...
TGCACGTAGGTGGAAGTGGCGTAGATCGGCGGCATCACCGCGCCGGTCAGCGGGTCGGGACGTTGTCCGCCATGGATGACGCGGGTCGCGAAGCGCTGCCCGGAACTGTCGTCGCTCATGCCTTGCTGACCCCCTGACGCAGCGGCGCTGCGGCGCGCGCGCTTCACAGCTTACGACGCAGCCAGTTGAGCAGATCGATGCGCGTGATCAGCCCCTGGAACTCATCGCCCTGCATGACGATGGCGACCATGCCGCGCCTGAAGATCTCCATCAGCTGCGCCGCCGGCGCATCCACCGGCACGGTCACCAGGTGACTCGACATGGCGTCCGTCACCGGCTCGTTGAAGTGCTCGGGGTTGCCGACCACCTCGAGCAGGATATCCTCCTCGTCGACGATCCCGACGATGCGCCCGTCCTGCATGACCGGCAGCTGCGAGACGTCGTAGAGCTTCATGCGCCGGTAGGCCGCCATCACCGTCTCGGTGGAGTTCACCGTGACCGCGGCGTGCTCGGCATGCGGGCGCGCGATCAGATCGCGCAGGTCGCCGCGCTGCGTACGCTCGAGAAACCCCTGATCCAGCATCCAATAGTCGTTGTAGACCTTGGAGAGGTACTTGTTGCCGCTGTCGCAGGCGAAGGTCACGACGCGCTTCGCTTGCGGCTGCGCGCGGCAGTAGCGCAGAGCTGCTGCGAGCAGCGTGCCGGTGGAAGTGCCGGCGATCACGCCCTCCCTGGCGAGCAGCTCCCGACAGGTGCGGAACGCCTCCGCGTCGGGGATGCTGTAGGTGGCCGTCACGCGCGAGAAATCCGCGACCGGCGGGACGCTGTCGCCGCCGATGCCCTCGACCAGCCAGGGAGTGGTCTTCGGCGGCAGGCTGCCGGTGCGCGCGTAGTGCGCCAGCCCCGAGCCCAGCGGATCCGCGAGCACCAGCTCGACCCCAGGTGCGGTGCGGGCGAAATAATGCGAGAGCCCCGCGAGCGTGCCACCGGTTCCGACGCCGCACACCACGGCGTCGAGCCGCCGGCCGGTCTGCTCCCAGATCTCCGGCGCGGTGGTCTCCTCGTGCGCCTGCGCGTTGGCGGGGTTGCCGAACTGATTCACGAAGCACGCCGCCGGCTGCTCGTGCGCCAGGCGCTCGGCGACGTCGCGGTAGTACTCCGGATGTCCCTTGCTGACGTCCGAGCGGGTCATCAGCACCTCGGCGCCCATCGCTCTGAGGTGGAAGATCTTCTCCTGGCTCATCTTGTCCGGAATGACGAGCAGCAGCCGGTAGCCCTTCTGCGCCGCCACCAGCGCGAGCCCGAGTCCCGTGTTGCCCGCAGTCGCCTCGATCAGCATGCCGCCGGGCTTGAGCCGGCCGGCGCGCTCGGCCGCCTCGATCAGGTAGAGCCCGATGCGATCCTTGATCGAGCCACCCGGGTTCTGGTTCTCGAGCTTGAGGAACAGCTCGCAGCGACCCGTGTCGAGATGGCGCACGGCCATGAGCGGCGTGTTGCCGATCATCTCGAGCACGTTGCCGTACGTAGGCACTGGCACGCGCCGATTTCAGGCCGCGCGGACGATGAGTCCGGCGTCGATCCAGCCACCGAGCAGCGTCGCCGCCTGCGCGGATGCCGCCTGCTCGCCGAGCTCGGCGGCGAGCAGCTCGCACAGCTCGCCGAACGAGCGGCCGCGCAGCGCCGCATCCAGCGCCACGCTCTCCGGGTGCGGGAGCGAACGGAAATAGGAGCTGACCTGCTCGCGCCACAGCAGCCACTCGAGGGGCTGTGCGCTGAGCGTCGCCGGCGGCCGCTCACTCCCCGCCGTGAGCGCCTGCCACAGCTGCGGCACGTTCCACGAGAGCGCCACGCGCCGCACGCTCGGGTGCCAGGCGAAGCGCAGCTGTGCCCAGTGCGCGGGCGGCACGCCCGCGAGTGCCGCGCGGCCGAGCGCGGCGGCGTCAGGCGCATCGAACACGCCACCCAGGGTCCACTCCCAGCGCGCCAGCTCGGCGAGCACCGGAGCCTCGGCATAGTCGGCGTGCGTCGCCAGGAACCGCTCCAGCTCGTCGCCGTAGTAGCGGATCGAGAAGAACAGCGAGTCGTGCGTGCGCACGTAGTCGGCCGCGAGCCGCTCGAAGTCCGCCTCGCCGAGCAGTGCCGCCAGGGCGGGGAAATTGGTCGCCAGAGCTTCCACCAGGCGGCTGCTGTAAGCGTTGCCGTAGATCGCCAGGCGCGTCGCGACCGGCACGCGTGCGCTGCCGACGACCTGCGCCTCTACCGCCCGCTGCCCGCGCAGCAGGTAGTCCTGGAACTCAGTCTGCAGGTTTGCAAGCGCACTCACGGGGTTGCCGCGCGGGTGCGCGGGCGCCCGCCATTCGCCGCGTGCTGCGCGCCGCCGGGCAGCCGCACCGGCGAGGCGGGCGCGATCGCCGGCGCCGGCGCGCCCGCTGCCGGCGGCCCCACGCCGGCGGCGAGCGTCCGCTCGCACAGCGCACGCGCGCGCTCGAGCTCGGCGCACAGCTCCGCGAGCGGCGGGATGTGATCGTCGCGCTCGATCATGGTCGAAACCGCGCCGAAGCGGCGCACGGCTGCGACGTACAGGTCCCACACCGGATCGACGATCGGGTGATCGTGGGTGTCGACGAGGTAGTCGCCGTGATCCTCGTGCCCGGCAAGATGAATCTGCTGCACGCGCGTGGCCGGAATCGAGTTCAGGTACTCGAGCGCGTCGAAGCCGTGATTCACCGCGCTCACGTAGATGTTGTTGACGTCGAGCAGGATCAGGCAGTCGGCGCGCTCGGCGATCTCGCTCAGGAACTGCCACTCGCTCAGGCGCGAGTCGCGGAAGGTCACGTAGCTCGAGACGTTCTCGAGCAGGATCCGCCGCCCGAGCACCTCCTGCACCGTGCGCACGCGTGCGGCGACGTGCTCGAGCGCTTCTTCGGTGTACGGCAGCGGCAGCAGGTCGTGCGTGTTGCGCCCGCCGACCCCGGTCCAGCACAAGTGATCGGAAATCCACGCCGGCTGCACGCGCTGCGCAAGCGCCTTGAGCCGCCGCAGGTACTCGCGATTGAGCGGCGCGGTGCTGCCGATCGACAGCGAAACGCCGTGCATCGCGAGCGGATAGCGCTCGCGCACGCGCATCAGGTAATGCAGCGGCTTACCACCCGGGACCAGGTAGTTCTCGGTCAGCACCTCGAACCAGTCGACCGCCGGGTGCTCGGCGAGCACCGCCTCGTAGTGATCGACGCGCAGCCCGAGTCCGAAACCGAGCGAGGGGTGGGTCAGCATGGAAGGAAACGGGCCGGGCGTGTCAGCGCGCCCGGCCCGGGCCGATCTACTTGGCCGCTTTGGCTTTGTCGCAGTCCGCCTTGGTCATCTCGAGGAAGCCCTGGCCCTTGCAGGCGTTCTGGCCCTTGCAGGAGTTCTTGGCGCTCTTGCACGCCGAGTGTCCCTTGCACGAGTTGACACCCTCGCACTTCACTTTGGCTTCGTCGGCGCGCGCCGTACTCGCGGGCACCGTCGAGAACATGACCGCAGCGGCAGCGGCCAGAGCAACACCGGACAGGATTCTTGAATTCATTCGAGATTCTCCTTCCCTCAGCCCCTCGGGCGCCGCCGATTGTAACGCCGGGCGGGGAAACTGCAGCTGAACTTGCCGGACCGGCTGGTCCGGGGTTTGAGGCGCCCGGGGGATAAGACCGGCCGGGGTCGCAACGGATTGCGTCCTGGGCTCGCGCCCCAATCATCGGCCCAGGCGTTGACGCACTGCACCCATGGATCCATTACAATCCCCTGTCGCGCTGCCTCCCGGTAACCCCATCCCTTTTGCGACTGCCCGACGGTGACGGAATGACCGACGCCTGCGGCGACGCCATCCGTGTGCGTGGCGCGCGCCAGAACAATCTCAAGAACCTCGATCTCGACATTCCGCTCAACGAGCTGATCGTCGTCACGGGCGTCTCGGGGTCGGGCAAGTCCTCGCTGGTGTTCGACACACTCTACGCGGAGGGTCAGCGGCGCTACGTCGAGACCTTCTCGCCGTACGCACGACAGTTCCTCGACCGCATGGACAAGCCGCAAGTCGAGTCGATTGCCGGCATCCCGCCGGCGATCGCCATCGACCAGACAAATCCGGTGCGCACCTCGCGCTCGACCGTCGGGACGATGACCGAGCTCAACGATCACTTGAAGCTGCTGTTTGCGCGCGCGGCGGCGCTCTACTGCCAGCGCTGCGGCCAACCAGTGCGGCGGGACACGGCCGAGAGCATCCACGCCGACTTGGGCGCGCGCGCGCGCGCCGCGGGCGATCCGCGACTGCTCATCACCTTTCCGGTGCCGGTGCCGGCGAACTTCACGACCGCGGAGGTGCGCGAGCTGCTCGCGCGCCAGGGGTACACACGGTTTCTGGAAGCAGGCAGCGCGCCAGCGGTCGCGCCGGACGCGGCGGGTACGGCGCGCGGGAAAAAGAAGGCGGCGCGTGGCGCCGCGCGCGCCGCCGTCATCGAGGTCGTGCAGGATCGGCTGCGCGTCGGCAGCGCCGAGCGCGCTCGGGTGCTCGAGTCCCTCGAGGCTGCGCTGCGCGTCGGGCGCGGGCGTGTCGACCTGCAGGTAGTCGACGACAGCGACCCGCCGCGCTCACTCGAGCGCTGGCGTTATTCGAGTGAGCTGCATTGCGCCGACTGTGACCTCGCCTACCATGCCCCGACGCCGAGCGAGTTCTCCTTCAACTCGCCGCTCGGCGCCTGCGACAGCTGCCGTGGCTTCGGCCGCACCATCGGCATCGACTACGGGCTCGTGATCCCGGACGAGAGCCGCACGCTGCGCGGCGGCGCGGTCAAGCCCTGGCAGAGCAAGTCCTACGCCGAATGCCAACAGGACCTCGAGAAGTTCGCGCAGCTGCGCGGCATTCCTCTCGACACGCCGTGGCGCGAGCTGCCCCTCGATGCGCGCCGCTGGGTGATCGAAGGCGAAGGCGCCTGGACGAGGAAGGTCTGGTACGGCGCGAAGCGCTTCTTCGCCTGGCTCGAGTCGCGCTCCTACAAGATGCACGTGCGCGTGCTGCTGTCGCGCTACCGCGCCTACACGCTATGCACCGCCTGCGACGGCGCGCGGCTCAAGCCGGCAGCGCTGCTGTGGCGGCTCGGCAGCCGCGAGCTGGCTGAAGCGACGCTCGGCGGCGCAGCACGCTTCAGGCCGCAAGGGGTCGAGTGGAGCGCGGACACTCTCGCCGCCCTCCCGGGACTCTCCATCCACGACCTGATGCGGTTGCCCCTCGAGCGCTGCGCCGAGTTCTTCAAGCGCCTCGAGCTGCCGCCGCCGCTCGATGAGGCCACCGAGCTGCTGCTCGCGGAGATCCGCGGGCGCTTCCGCTATCTCGTGGACGTGGGTCTCGGCTACCTGACGCTCGACCGCCAGTCGCGCACCCTCTCGGGCGGCGAGGTGCAGCGGATCAATCTGACCACCGCGCTCGGCACCTCGCTCGTCAACACGCTGTTCGTGCTGGACGAGCCCTCGATCGGCCTGCACCCGCGCGACATGCAGCGCGTCATCGGCGTGATGAAGCGTTTGCGCGATGCCGGCAATTCGCTGGTCGTGGTCGAGCACGACCCGCAGATCATGCTCGAGGCCGATCGCATCCTCGATCTCGGCCCGGGTGCGGGCGAGCGCGGCGGGGAGATCGTGTTCTTCGGCCGGCCGAGCGAGATTCGCACCAGCCGCTCGCTCACCGGCGAATACCTCGGCGGGCGCCGCAGCGTCGTGCCCGCGAGCGCGGCAGGCGAGCGCGCCGGGCGCGCCGCCGGCACGGGCGGCGCTGCGAGTCACGGGGGCGTGGTCGCAGAGGCCCGTGCCAACCGCTGGCTCGAGCTCAGGGGAGCAGCGGAGCACAACCTGAAGAATCTCGACGTGCGCGTGCCGCTGAAGCGCCTGGTGTGCGTCACCGGTGTCTCGGGCTCCGGCAAGTCGACGCTGGTCGAGGACGTGCTCTATCCGGCACTCCTCAAGTACCGCGGCAAGCCGACCGAGGCGCCCGGACGATTCGCAGGGCTCGCCGGCGCCGAGCTGATCGACGACGTCGTGATGGTCGATCAGAGCCCGATCGGCCGTACCACGCGCTCCAATCCCGCGAGCTATGTCGGGGCGTTCGATGCGATCCGGGCGCTGTATGCGGCCGAGCCCGCAGCGCAGGAGCGCCGCTACAGCGCCGGGACGTTCAGCTTCAACTCCGGCACCGGCCGTTGCCCGGCGTGCAGCGGCAACGGCTTCGAGCACGTCGAGATGCAATTCCTCTCCGACGTCTACCTGCGTTGTCCCGAGTGCAACGGCCGCCGTTATCGCGACGAAGTGCTCGACATCCGCCGCGAGGGCGCCGATCGCCGCCGCTGCAGCATCGCCGAGGTGCTCGAGCTCACGGTGACCGAGGCGCGGGCGTTCTTTGCCGATGCGCCGGAAGTGGCCGCGCGGCTCACGCCGCTCATCGACGTCGGGCTCGAGTACCTCAAGCTCGGCCAGCCGGTGCCGACCCTCTCGGGCGGCGAGGCGCAGCGGCTGAAGCTCGCCGGGCACCTCGCCGAGGCGGGCGCCGTGGCCTCGAGCGCCACCCACCGCGGCAAGCTCTTCCTGTTCGATGAGCCGACCACCGGGCTGCACTTCGAGGACGTTGCGAAGCTGCTGCGGGCGTTCAGGAAGCTCCTGGTGGCCGGCCACTCGCTGCTCGTGATCGAGCACAACCTCGACGTGATTCGAGCCGCCGACTGGATTATCGATCTCGGGCCCGACGGCGGCGAGCGCGGCGGGGAAATCGTGTGCGCCGGCACACCCGAGCGCGTGCGTCAGCAGCCGGGCTCCTATACCGGCCAGGCGCTCGCCGCCTACGAAGCCGCCCTGGCGGCTCCCGCGGCGGGCGCCCCGTCAGCTGCGGCCGCCGCGCTCGCCGAGCCGTCGGCGCAACTTGCCTGCGTCGCCGAGCCGCCCGCGCCCCGCCGCGGCAACGGCCGGGACGGCGGCGCGGTCGTCATTCACAAGGCACGCGAGCACAACCTCAAGAACATCGACGTCGAGATCCCGCGCAATCGCTTCACCGTGATCACCGGCGTCTCGGGCTCGGGCAAATCGACGCTCGCGTTCGACATCCTGTTCAACGAAGGGCAGCGCCGCTACCTCGAGTCGCTGAACGCCTACGCGCGGCAGTTCGTGCAGCCGGCCACGCGGCCCGACGTGGACGCGATCTTCGGCATTCCGCCGACCGTCGCCATCGAGCAGCGCACCAGTCGCGGCGGCCGCAAGAGCACGGTGGCGACGCTCACCGAGATCTACCATTTCCTGCGCCTGCTGTACGTCAAGCTCGGCACGCAGTACTGCCCGGACTGCCAGGTGGCGATCGAGCCGCAGAGTCCCGCCTCGATCGCCGCACGACTGCTGCGCGACTACAAGGGCTCCTCGCTCACGCTGCTCGCGCCGCTCGTCGTGGCGCGCAAGGGCTACTACACGGATCTCGCCAAATGGGCGGCGCGCAAGGGATTCCGCACGCTGCGCGTCGACGGCGAGCTGCTGCCGACCGCACCGTGGCCGCGACTGTCGCGCTTTCGCGAGCACACCCTCGAGCTGCCGGTGGCCGAGGTCGCGGTCGGGGTGAAAAGCGAGGCGGCGTTGCGCGCCGGGCTGGCGCGTGCGCTCGACTTCGGCAAGGGCCTGGTGCACGTGCTGCCGGCGAAGTCGACGCGCGTGACCGTGTTCTCCACCAGGCGCGCCTGCCCCGCCTGCGGCCTCAGCTTCGCCGAGCTCGACCCCAGGCTGTTCTCGTTCAACTCCAGGCACGGCTGGTGCGAGAGCTGCTACGGCACCGGCGTCGAGATGCCCGGATTCGATGCGCAGCAGAGCGGCGAGGAGCTGTGGTGGAACGAATGGTATGCGGACACCCCGGAAGCGTGCGCGGCCTGCCACGGGCAGCGTCTGAATCCGGTCGCGCTCGGCGTGCGCTTCCGTGAGCGCTCGATCGCCGAGCTCGCCGCGGCCACGGTCGCGACGAGCGCGGAGTTCTTCGCGCGGCTGCGCCTCAACGGGCGCGAGCGCCAGATCGCACGCGATCTGCTGCCCGAGATCCGCGCACGGCTGAAATTCCTCGCGCGCGTCGGCCTCGGCTACCTGCAGCTCGACCGCGCTGCGCCCACGCTGTCGGGCGGCGAGGCGCAGCGCAATCGCCGCGCCGCGCCGCGCCGCGCCAACCAGCAGGGCGTCTGCTACGTGCTCGATGAGCCGACCATCGGGCTGCACTCGCGCGACAATCAGATCCTGCTCGCCTCGCTCGGCGAGCTCGCCAACCACCGTAACACCCTGGTGGTGGTCGAGCACGACGAGGAGACCATCCGCCGCGCCGACCACGTGCTCGATCTCGGTCCGCAGGCGGGCGTGCGCGGCGGCGAGGTGGTGGGCGCGGGCACCGTGCAGCAGCTGATCGCCAACCCGCGCTCGACCACCGGGCGATTCCTGCGCGAGCCGCTGCTGCATCCGGCGCGGCCGCGCCGCGCGGTGACGGCGAGCACCGCGTCGCTGCGGCTCGAGCGGGTGACGCTGCACAACCTCAAAGGCAGCGACGTACGCATTCCGCTCGGCCGGCTGGTGGTGATCACCGGCGTCTCGGGCTCGGGCAAATCGACCGTGGCGCGCGATGTGCTGTACGCCAACCTGCGACGCCTGCTGGCGGCGAGCATTCCGGCCGGCAGACGGCGCGTGCGCAACGGCAGCCCGACACTCGTCGGCTGCGATGCCGTGCAGGGACTCGAGCAGATCGATCGCGTGCTGGAAGTGGATCAGACCCCGATCGGCAAGACGCCGCGCTCGTGTCCGGCGACTTATGTCGGCTTCTGGGACGAGATCCGCGGCATCTTCGCCGCCACCACCGAGGCGCGCATCCGCGGCTACGGCGCCGGCCGCTTCTCTTTCAACAGCGCCGGCGGACGTTGCGAGGCGTGCGCGGGGCAGGGAGTCAAGACCATCGAGATGAGCTTCCTGCCGGACGTCAAGGTGGTGTGCGACGTGTGCGGCGGGCGGCGCTTCAACGCCGAGACGCTCAGCGTGCGCTGGCGCGAGGCGAGCATCGGCGACGTGCTCGCCATGAACGTCGATGACGCGGTCGCTTTCTTTGGCGCGCATGCGCGCGTGCACCACGCGCTCAAGCTGCTGCAGGACGTGGGTCTCGGCTACCTCACTCTCGGTCAGCCGAGCCCGACGCTCTCGGGCGGCGAGGCACAGCGCATCAAGCTGGTCACCGAGCTGTCGAAGGTGCGCGAGACGCCGCGGCGTCCGGGGCGCACGCGCCATACGCTCTACGTGCTCGATGAGCCGACCGTGGGGCTGCACATGGCGGATGTCGAGAAGCTGATCCACGTGCTGCATCGGCTGGTGGCCGCCGGCAACACCGCGGTCGTGGTGGAGCACAACCTCGACGTCATCGCCGAAGCCGACTGGGTCCTCGACCTCGGACCCGAGGCGGGTGATGGCGGCGGTCGCATCGTCGCCCAGGGGCCGCCGGCGCAGATCGCGCGCCGCCGCCGGCAATCGCATACCGGACGCGTGCTGGATGAGTTCCTGCGCGAGCGCACGCGCGCGGCGTGAGCCATCGAGCACCCGGCGAGGCTGAGGCGCACCCGTCGCAGTAGTATCTTAGCCGTCGTGGCCCACGACCTGGTCTGCTGGAAATGCGGCGCCGCGCTCGCCGCGCTCAGCCTGCCGCTGCGGCGGCTCGAGGAGTGCCCGCAGTGCCACGCCGAGCTGCACGTGTGCCGCATGTGCGTCGATTACGACACGCGCGTCGCCAAGCACTGCCGCGAGCCGACCGCCGACGAGGTACAGGACAAGACGCACGCGAACTTCTGCGACCATTTCAAGCCGCGTGCCGCCGCCTATACCCCACCGAACACGGCCGAGGTCGATGCCGCGCGCGCGCAGCTCGAGCGACTGTTCGGGAAACGCTAGCGCCTAGGGCTTCTTGACGCGCTCGCTGAGGCGCTCGAGGAGTCGCGAGAACGACGAGTTTTTCTGCACTTCGACCTGCAGATGACGCACGCTGCTGTCGCTCAGCGCGCTGTCGTTGTCGGAGTCGATCGACAGCTCGCTCGCGCCGAGGATCTCGAGCGTCTCATCGAGAGTGTGCGGGCCGCGCCGGTCGCGCGCCCCCACGCGGGTGCCGCGCGTGCGGCTGCCGGACGCTGCGGTCGGGGGCGGGGCGTCCGCCGCCGGCGGCGGCGACGCCTTGGCCGAGCGGCGCGGCGCGGGACGCGGCGCCTGTGGTCGCGCCGCCGGCGCCTCGGCCACCTGCGCGTGCCCATCGGCGGCCTCGTCGTCGTCGATCAGCTTGAACTCTTCCCGCCTGGCGGCGCGCGGCGCGGCAGGCCCGGGCATGGTGACCGCGACCTCCTGCCCGGTGGCGCGGGCTTTCTCCTGCGGGCTCACCGGCACGACGGCAACCGAGCTGAATTCCGAGCGGACGTAATAGGCGACCTGCTTGGCCGAAATCGCATCGCTGAAGAAGCCGAGACGCAACCCGTACCACTTGCGGCCCTCACGGCTGCCCTCGACCGTATAAAGAGTGTAGGCGGCGAAGATCGCGAGCGGCGGCACCTTGTCGAGCTCGACCGCCTGCACCGACCAGAGCAGCTGTACCGCGAAGGCGACCGGCGCATTGGTCGCGATTGCCTCGCGCAGCGCCCGGCGTGTCTGCGTATCGTCGGGCTTGAGCAGCGAGATGCCGCCGCCGTCCTCGATCTCAGCAGGCGGTGACGGCGTGCCCTCGGTGCGGCGCTTGTCGAGGAGCTTGAGGACCTGCGTGTCGCTAAGCGAGCTGTCGCCGGCTGGGGTCACCGCGGGTGGCGGCGTTGCCGGACGCGGCGGCGCCGGCGGCGCCGGCATCAAGCGCGTCTCACCGGTCGCGCTCGCATCGGCGAGCGCCTTGAGAACTTCGCGCACGTTTGAATCCTGGAAGACGCCCTTGACGCTGTCCTTGGCGGCGCGCGGTACGGCCAGTGGGGGTGCGCCACGGCTGGCACCGGATATGCCTGGGACAGCCGCGCCGCGGCGTGCGGCGCTCGGTACGGCCGGCGCCGACGCCGCGCTGCGCGCCGCGGCCGGGGCGGGTGGTGCCTTCACCGGCGGGCGCGCGGCGGTTGGATTCGTCGGCGCCGCGGGCGGTCGCGGTGTGTTGATTGCAGGCGAGGCCGTGCGCGCCTTGACCGGCGCTGCGCTCGGCCGCGGTGCGACGCTGCGCGCCGGGGGTGAAGCGACCCGCGGCGACGAAGCTGCGGTAGGCACGACAGGCGGCGCAGCTCTCGCTGCAACCGCGGGCGCGGCGTTTGCCGAGAACTGCCGGGCAGCCGGCGGCGCCGCCGGGCGTGCGGGGGGCGCCGCGAAAGCTGCGGGGCGTGCCGCCGGCATCCAGGGCATCGCGCTCGGGGGCGCCTGCGACTGCGGCCCGGCAGCGAAGCGGGCCTGGTCGGCCGCGGCGGCGCTGGCGCGCTCACGGAGCTTGCGTCCGGGAGTCTCGCCGGCCCACGCACCGGGATAGATCTCGCGCACCAGGCTCAGCCACTCCTCCGCCTCGGCGAGCGTGGCGAAGTAGCCCATGTGCAGACGGAAGCGCTCGCGGCCTTCCTCGAAGCGCCGGCTGACGAAGAACGTGAAGCGTCGCAGCTCGGGCAGCTCCGCCTGTGCCAGCGCCATCGGCGTCGTCGACGAGCAGAGATTGAGGACGAACGCCCCGGTGGCGACCGCCGCCTCACCCGCGGCTTGAGCGTCCGCGAGCGCGTTGGAAGCAAAGTTGGGTGTTGCAGTCATAACTTCCCCGAAACCCAACAGCCGGCCATCGGAAACAGCCGGGCCACACGACGGGTGAGGGAGTTAGCTGGCGTTCGCGCTCCGTTTTCGGGAGCGTGGCAGCCCCGCCGTCCTGGGAAACCCGCCCTGTAGACCGGTGGCTTTGCGTCCCCGTCTTTCGACGAGTTTGCCGTTCTCACTGAATGAGCAGTGTCAAATCGTCGCTGATCGCAGTCAAGCCCGAAAATGTGTTCGGGCTCTCAACTGGGGTCATATCTCTCGCGCGCTGTCATATGTCGGCGACACGAGCTGCGCGCGCCATTTTATGTCTCACCACACTGCTCGAGCGCGCCTCGAATCGATCGTGCGCGCGCAGCGCACGCGAGCGCGTGCGCATGCGTCGCGACGTGCTTGCGCCTCAGCGCGCGCGCGGCGCCGCTTCCCAGAAGCGTCCGCCGCTCGCGAGATGCTGCGCGTAGTAGCCGTGGCGAAGATCGGCGTAGCTCACCGCACCGCCGGCGCGCGGTGCGTGGATGAAGCGACCGTCGCCGGCATAAACGCCGACGTGATCGATGCCGTGCGAGCGGATGTGGAAGAACACCAGATCACCCGGCGCGAGCTCGGCGAGCGGCACCGGGCGCGCGGCACGCTGCTGCGCGACCGCGCTGCGCGGAATCGTCAGGCCGACGCGCTCGTGGGCATAGAACGCCAGTCCGCTGCAGTCGAAGCCGACGGCATCGGCGCCGCCGAAATGGTAGGGGGTACCGACCTGTGCGGCGGCCGCGGCGGCGATCGCGGCACCCGGCGGCGGGGCTGGCGGTGGTGCGGGCGGTGGCGGCGCCCGCAGGCTCGCGCACGCCGCCAACGAAAAAGAGGTGATCACCGCCAGCGCGGCGGTACGCACACCGCAGGCGCGGCGCGTGGCGGCGCCGGTGCCGCGACTCCCTCTAGCGCGCGCCAGCGGGTGCCTTCGCCGGCGCGAACGATCCGGGGCGCGGCGGGTTGATGCGCGCGAGAGCCTCGATGCCCTCGTAGGTGTAGCGCTGCACACCGCGCCGACCGGAGCGCGTCGCGCCGAGCATCGCCGCGCCCACGGTGCGCGCGGGAATGCCGCGGTAGAGCAGGTACTTACCGCGCAGCAGCGGATTGACCAGCGGCATGAATGCAATCGCCAGCAGCTCGAGCGGCCGCATCTGGTGGCGCCAGCCGATCAGCAGTCCCGGCTGCAGGATGTCGAGCGATTCGAAGCCGAGCCCCTCGAGGCCCTCTTCCATCTGACCCTTGGTGCGCAGATAGAAATAACGCGAGTCCTGGTCGGCGCCGGCGCTCGAGATCACCACGAACCGGCGCGCCTTGGCCGCACGCGCAGCGCGCGCGAAGGCGAGCACGCCGTCGACGTCGACCGCGCGATAGCGCTCGAACGAGCCGGCGGCGCGCAGCGTCGTCCCGAGGCAGCACAGCGCGACGTCGCAGCTCGTGCCCTTGAGTTGCGCTTCGAGGCGCTCGAACTGAACGATGCGATTGGCGAGGCGCGGGTGCTCGCGCTGCAGCGGCCGGCGCGAGACCGCCAGCACACGCGCCACCTCCGGCGCCGCAAGCAACGCGTCGAGCGCGCAGCCCCCCGTCAGGCCACTCGCTCCGGCCAGCAGCACGACCCTGCCATCGCCGTCCGCCATCGCTCCCCTGGTGCGTGCGCGCTCCCTCGAGCTGCCCGCGTGTTGGTTTGACGAGAGCTTAGGAGCGCGCGCGTCCGCCGGCAAGGCACTTCACGGGCGATGCGCCCTGCGCCGATCCGTGGCGGCTCCTAGGAGAGGTCGAGGTGCAGCTGCGATCCGGCCGCCGACGGCGGCTGAAAGAGACTCGTACAGAGCTCGTCGCGCCCTGCCGAGGGGAGGCCCTGGCGTTGGCACGCGAGACGAAAGCGGTTGCGCAGCAGCTCGGCGTACGGGCCGGTGCCACGCATGCGCGTCCCGAAGCGCGGATCGTTCTCCCGTCCGCCGCGCATCTCGCGGATCAGCGCCATGACGTGCTCCGCGCGCTGCGGAAAGTGCTCCTGCAGCCACTCGGTGAACAGCTGCTTGATCTCGTACGGCAGGCGCAGCAGCACGTAACCCGCCCAGCGCACCCCGGCGTGTGCCGCGGCGGCGAGAATCGCCTCCATCTCGTGGTCGTTGAGCGCCGGGATGACCGGGGCCACCAGCACGCCGCAAGGGACGCCGGCGGCACTCAGCGCGGCGAGCGCCCGCAGGCGCGCCTGCGGAGAGGCGGCGCGCGGCTCGAGCCGGCGCTTGAGCTCATTGTCGAGGCTCGTCACGCTGACACCGACGGTTGCGAGGCCGTCGCGCGCCATATCGGCGAGCAGATCGAGGTCGCGCAGGATCAACGCATGCTTGGTGATCACCGTGACCGGGTGACGCGTGCGCGCCAGCACTTCGAGGATCGAGCGGGTGACTTTCATGCGCCGCTCGACCGGCTGGTAAGGATCGGTATTCGCACCGAGCGTGATCGGCTTGCAGACATAGCCTGGCTTCGCCAGCTCGGACTCGAGCCGTCGTGCGGCATCGGCCTTGTAGAACAGCCGCGTCTCGAAGTCGATGCCGGGAGAGAGTCCCATGTAAGCGTGGCTCGGCCGAGCGTAGCAGTTGTGGCTAACAACGCCATTCGAGATGTAGTCGCCGGTTCCGGTCGTGATGTCGTACAGGCGCATGGCTTTGCCAAGCGGCTCGATGCTGACGACGCGGAGCCTGGCTTTACTCCGGACCGCCTGACCTGAGATGTCGCACTTGCGCGAGATAGCTGGATCCGTAAGGTGGAAGAATCGCAGGTGCTCGGCCAATCCACCCAGCAGCCGCACGACATCGACGCACTTACGCGCGTCCTGCGGTCTGTGCTCGACGGTCGAAGCAAACTGGAACGTGCGCAGCGCATCGCGGATCCGATTGATGATCTGGTAGTCAGTGTTGAAGATGCGCAGTATTCCCCCGCCGTAGCTCCCCTCGGCGTCGAAAATCCCGGCGAGGAAGCCGGCCTGCCACTCCCGGGACGGGCGATCGGGCCAGGCGATCAACTCCTGGACGCGCTCTACCTTCTCCCGCGAGCTGGTTTGGATGGCAGTCATCGCACGGGAAGATTGGGCGCGAAAACGGAACTGTCTGGTTTCAATGAACTGGCACGAAAGCCATGATCGGGCACGCTCCAGGGCTTCCGTGTCGCACAGGGCAAGCCGAAAGCTGGTGATCCTCGAGGCCCCGCCGTTCCGCCGCGGGTAGCTGTAATCGCCGATCGTTGCGTCCCCCCTTATCAGGCCGCAGAGATAGCCGGAGCGGTAGTTGATGTCGTGCTGAACGCGCTCGCTGAATGCGCCGGTGCCCAAGAGCTCATTGTTGGTCGTGAGATAGGCGCGTTGGCCCGCTCCGGACCCGCGTCCCGTGACGAATTTCCAGCCACGCTCGGTAAGAAAGCGGTGGTCGTGACCTACCGTGAGCTCGGTGCCGTCTTCGAGCGTGACGCGATATGCCGGCTTCACGACGCACCAGTGAGCCAGCACCATCGTCTGGACATAGTGTCGGAAGTGGCCTTTGCGCACGGTGCCGTAAATAAGATCGCCCGCCTGCAGTTTTGCCAGCCGTTTGGTCGCGCCGTACGCCATCAAGACGGGGGTATCGCCCGACGCGCAATAGACACATCCTGTTTCGCAGCCACGATAAGGATTGATCGATTGCTCAAAGGGAATGTCGGGCGAATCGTTGGTGGTGATCACCGAACGCGCGCGCTCGGGCTCGAGCGTCGTCGCGATGCTGTCGGGTGACTCCTCGAGGTACCAGCCATCGTCCACCGCCCCGACTTTTTGCCGATCGAAGCGTCCGGGCGGGTTGGAGAGCGCGCCTCTGCCCGTGAAAGACTGCTTACCGGTGATCGTGCGGCGCATGGGCGAACTGTATATATAAACAGGTCACCAGTAAAGCGGCTTTTATGGCAGAAACTTCTGTATTAACAGCGAGTTATCTCTGAGCGGAGGCGCTCGAGCGGCGCCCCCTTCGCGTCGCCTCAATTCACCAGGCGCAGCGAGAACGGATAGCGGTAGACGTTCCCCTCGCTCGCGCGGATCGCGGCGATCAGCGTCAGGACCAGCCAGACGATGAACAAAGCGGTGCCGAGCAGCAGGCCGATGAACACCAGCGCGAGCAGGGCGCACACCACCGCGGCCAGACTTACGGTGATGTTGAAGTTGAGCGCCTCCTTGACGTGCGCGCCGACGAACGCGGACTCGTCATGCCGCGTCATCGCCACTGCGAGCGGCCCGAGCACGTTGCCGACCAGCGGCAGCACCAGCCCGGCGAGCGCCGACAGGTGTGCGAGCATCGCCCAGACACGCTCGCTCTCGGTGGGCGCTGCGGCGGACTCGGGCTTGTCGGAAGAAAGCCCCATGGCGGCGCAAGCCTATCACTTGTGCCCCGGCGGGTCGTCCGCGTGCGCGCAGGTGGCCGGCGGTTACAGCTGCGCCTTGATGCCGCCATACGCGCCGAAGCCCGGCTGCATGAATCCGACCGGATTCTGGTACTGCCGGTCGAGCAGGTTATCGATGCGGCCGAAGAGCGCGAGGTGTTGGCTCAGCTCGTAGCTCGCGGCGACATTGACGGTGGTGTAGCCGGGTGCGTCGAGACGCGGGATCGAGAAGTCGCGGTTGCCGTCCACCCAGCCGCTCACCGCCAGTACGTCGAGGTTGAGCAGCAACGCGTGCGTCGCCTGCCAGGTTGCGATCAGGTTGACTTTGTTCTTCGGGCGACGCAGCAGCTCCTCGTGCGCCACGTCGTCGGTCGCCTCCGTGTAGGTGTAGTCGAGTCTCAAGGTGAGTGCGGTCAGCGGTTGCCAGGCGACGAAGCTCTCGATGCCGTCGGTGGTGGCCTGCCCGATGTTGGCCCAGCTGGTGCCGGTGACATCCGCGGTGATGAGGTTGGTGATGTTGTTGTGGAAGTAGGTCGCCCCCAGCCGCACGCGAGCGCGCGCCAATCCCTGCTCGAAGCCGGCGTCCCAGCCGACGCTGGTTTCGGGCTGGAGATTCGGGTTGGCGAAGAAGAAGGGCGGAAAGTTCTGGTACAGCTGGCTGAGCGTCGGCGCCTTGAACCCCGTGCCGATGCTCGCCTTGAGCTTGGTGTCCGATTCGCGCAGCAGATAGGCGGGTGCGAAGCGGTAGGTCGCCTTGCCGCCAAACAGGCTGTCGTGGTCGTAGCGCAGGTTGAGGCTCGAGTACCAGCGGTCGGCGAGCTGCGATTGCAGCTCCGCGTAGCCGGAGGCGATGCGCATGCTGGCCGAGAGCGGCTGCGTGATCTCATCGCGCGCGTCCTCGAGACCGAGCAGCAGGGTGTGCGCGCGCGACAGCCGCACGACTCCCTGCCAGTCGACCTTGACGCGCTCGCCGGTATTGACGGTCTCGGGGGGCGTCGTTTGCGGTTGCGCGACAGTCGCGGTCTCGTTGCGCGTGAAGGCGACGCTCAGTGTCTGGCCGAAGGCGCCGCCGAACGACAGCAGGTGAGCGCTCGCGATGCCGTAGGAGCCGCTGGTGTTGCTGGCGCTCTGCTCGGCGGCCGGAATGGACGGAAACACGCTGAAGTCCTGCCCGGTGTAGCGCAGGTGAGTGTTGGTGTAGCGCGCGACCAGGCCGAGGTCGAAGTCCGGCGTGACGTCGAGCCCGAGCTTGGTGGAGGCCGTGAAGTTGTCGTAGTAGTCGTCGTTGCGCTGCTCGCCGGCGGCGAGCAGGTCGAGCGGGGTCACCGGGGTCGCGCCGGCGTGCAGGTGCATGACGTTGGCGGTGTAATGGAGGGCGTCCTGCGAACCGCTCAAGCCCGCACTCTGGTTGAAGGTGTCGAAGCTCCCGCCCTCGAGCCACGCCGACCCCTTGAGCGGTCCCGAGCCGGCCTTGGTGATCACGTTGATCACCCCGCCGATGGCGTCCGAGCCATACAGCCCGCTCTGCGGGCCGCGCAGCACTTCGACGCGCTCGATGTCCTGCGTCATCAGCTGCCCGAAATCGAACGCCGCGTTGGCGTTGCTCGGGTCGCTGACGTCGATGCCGTCGATGAGCACCTTGACGTGATTGGAGTTGGTGCCGCGGATGAACACCGAGGTCTGGCCGCCCGGACCGCCCTCCTGCACGACATTGAGACCCGGAACGTCCTTGAGTACCTCGACGAAGGTGCGCTCCTGGCGCGCCGCAATGTCCTCCGCCGTCACCACCGTGACGCTGCTCGCCACCTCGAGCTGCGGGGTCGGCAGACGGGTCGCGGCGACGACGACGGTCTCAGGCGCTGTCGGCTCGGCGGCGCGTATGCCACGTGGCGCCGGCACACAGGCGAGACACGGCAGGGCAAGCAACGGCAGTGCGGCGCGCGCGCGGCCGCGACAGACAAGCATAGCGGTTGACATGGGATCGGCTCCTCACAATGCACACACCCGTGCCCGTGGGTCGTGGCATCTGCGAAAGCCGGGGCGCGCGATCTGGGAGGCGCGTACCGCCCGGCATCGCCCGCCGCGACGCCTCTCGGTGACGCGCAAGGCCGGTCTCCGGGCTCTCGAGCTGAGGGTGCGCCTCCAGACGGATCGCCTTCCCGCCCCTTGCAGGAGCAGTGGCTCGTGTGATCCGACTGATCTCGATTACCGTTGCGGGGGCAGCGCCGGCATTGGACGAATCCTCACCGGACTTCCCGTTTAGCCGCTCCAGGAGCACGCGGGCACAGCCTTCGCACCGCGCACGCCTGAAACAGTCACCTCACGCCGCCACGAAGCCTGCCTGCGCGCGCCGCGCGCCGTCAAGTGCGGCGACGTTTTTCCTGCCGAGTCACATCCCCGTCAACGCCGTGGCATCATCCGGCGTCGTGAGATCAACCGAGGACACCGCTCGGGCGGGGCGTCTCGAGGGCGAGTGGGCCGGCTATCTGCTGCTCGCCCCGCTGGTGCTGTGTCTGGCTGGCGTCGGGCTCCTGCCTGGTTACAACGCGCAGGAGCTCGCGCAGCGCGTCGCGATCGCCTGGGGCGCCGTGCTGCTCGCCGCCGGGGGCGCGGTGCACTGGGGACTGGCGCTCGCCGGCGGCTTGCGGCGGCCGCGCGCGGGCCTCGGCGGCGCGCTTGCGACTGCACTCGCCGGCGCTGCCGGCGTGGTGATCGGCGGACAGCGCGGGCTGGCGCTGCTCACCGTCGGTTGCGGCGTGTTGTGGCTCTACGAGCACCATGCGCTCGGCGAGGAGCTGCCGGCGGATTATCTGCGGCTGCGCCGCCAGCTCGCCCTCGCCACCTGCATGCTGCTCGCTCTCATCATGTTCGTCTCCGACGCCGCCGGGCTGCGCTGACTTCAGGCCCACCGATGGAAGACCTCGCCTCCGCCCCGTGGCTGCGCCGGCTGATCACCGTGGCGCTGCTCGCGGTGCTCGTGCTGCTCGGCTTTCGCGTCGTCGCCCCCTTCATCGTGCCGCTGGTGTGGGCCGGGATCCTCGCCTACGTCACCTGGCCGGGATACGCGCGGCTGCTGCGCCTGTGCCGCGGGCGCCGCAACCTCGCCTCGCTCCTCATGACCATCGCGGTCTCCGCCGCGGTGGTCGTGCCGCTCGTCTGGCTCGCGGTGGTGCTGCGCATCGAGCTCGCACACGTCTACCTCGACACCCAGGCGCTGCTCGCCGGCGGCCTGCAGCTGCCGCCGGCGATGCTGAAGATCCCGTGGCTCGGCGAGCAGCTGCGTGAGCTCACGGCGCGCGCCGCGCAGGACCCGCACGTGCTCGGCGCTGAAGTGCGTCGCCTCGCCGACCACTCCTTCGACCAGATCGCGCACGTGGTGGGCGGCGTCGGCCGCAACCTCGCGAAGCTCCTGATCGCCGTCATCAGCCTGTTCTTCGTGTATCGCGGCGGCCAGCGTGTCGTGGCAGAGCTGGTGGATCTGCTCGAGCAGCTGCTCGGGCCGCGTGTGCACGGCTACCTGCTGGCGGTCCAGCAAACGGTGAAGGCGGTGGTGTACGGCCTGGTGCTCACCGCGCTGGTGCAGGGGCTGCTCGCCGGGCTCGGGTACTGGGTCGCCGGCGTCCACACGCCGGTGTTCCTCGCCGCGCTCACCACGCTCTGCGGCCTGATTCCGTTCGCCGCGCCCACGGTGTGGGGTAGCGTCGGCGTTTGGCTGCTGGTGGAGGGCAACAGGGTCGCGGGCATAGGGTTGCTCGCCTGGGGCGCGCTCGTCATGGGATGGACGGACCACTTCGTGCGACCGTTTCTCATCAGTCGCGAGGCGCAGATCCCCTTCCTGGTGGTGATGTTCGGAGTGTTGGGCGGGCTGGCAGCGTTCGGGCTGGTGGGCTTGTTCGTCGGCCCCGTGATTCTCGCCGTGCTGCTCGCGCTGTGGCGGGGCTGGCTGCACCAGAGCCGCCAGCCGACGCCCTGAGGAGCAGCGCGCGCCTCAGGCGCCGAGGAACATGCGATACGCCGGATTCGCGCTTTCCTCGACGTAGGCATAGTGCAGCTCGTTCAGGTGCTCGAGGAATTCCGGCCGATCGGCCGGCGGCACCTGCATGCCCGCGAGCACGCGGCCGTAGTCCGAGCCGTGATTGCGGTAGTGGAACAGGCTGATATTCCAGCGCGCGCCGATCGCCTGCAGGAACTTCAGCAGCGCCCCCGGGCGCTCCGGGAACTCGAAGCGATACAACACCTCGTGGGCGAGTCCGCGCGCGTGGCCACCGACCATGTAGCGCACGTGCAGCTTCGCCATCTCGTCATCGGTCATGTCGGTGACCGTGTAGCCGGCGGCGCGCAGGCTCGCGACCACCGCCTGCTTCTCGGCGCGTCCCTGTGCGAGCGCCAGCCCGGCGAACACCTGCGCGCTGTCGGGGCCGGCGTAGCGGTAGTTGAACTCGGTGACGCTGCGCCGGCCGAGGACCTCACAGAAGTGCAGGAAGCTCCCCGGTTGCTCCGGAATCACCACCGCCAGCAGCGCCTCGCGCTCGCCGCCGAAGTCGGCACGCTCGGCGATGTGCCGCAGTCGGTCGAAATTCATGTTGGCGCCGCTGTTGATCGCCACCAGTCGCTTGCCACGCCAGCCGCCGCGCGCCACGTACTGCTTGATGCCGGCGACCGCGAGCGCGCCGGCCGGCTCGACGATCGAGCGGGTGTCCTCGAAGACGTCCTGGATCGCCGCGCAGATCTCGTCGGTGCCGAGCAGCACGATCTCGTCGACGTGCTCGCGGCACAGCGCGAAGGTTTCCTCGCCGACGCGCCGCACCGCGACGCCGTCGGCGAAAATCCCGGCGCGCTCGAGAGTGACGCGCCGCCCGGCCGCGAGCGAGTCATGCATGCTGGCGGCGTCGCGCGGCTCGACGCCGATGACCTTGACGGCGGGGTACAGGTACTTGACGTACACCGCGATGCCGGCCAGGAGTCCGCCGCCGCCGACCGGCACGAAGATCGCATCGAGCTCGCCACCGGTCTGGCGCAGCACCTCGACCGCGACCGTACCCTGGCCGGCGATCACGTCGGGATCGTCGAACGGATGCACGAACACCAGATTGCGCTCGCGTGCCAGGGTGAGCGCATGCTCGTGCGCACTGTCGTAGTCGTCGCCGTGCAGCAGCACCTCGGCGCCGAGATCGATCACCGCCTGCACCTTGATGTGCGGGCTGGTCTGCGGCATGACGATCACCGCCGCGCACCCGCGGCGGCGCGCGGCCAGCGCCACCCCCTGGGCGTGATTGCCGGCTGAAGCGCACACCACGCCGCGCTCGGCCGCACCCGCCGCGAGGTGAGCGATGCGGTTGTATGCGCCGCGCAGCTTGAACGAGAACGACGGCTGCAGGTCCTCGCGCTTCAGCAGCACCTGGTTGCCAAGCCGCCGCGACAGGCGCGCTGCTGCCTCGAGCGGCGACTCGACTGCGACGTCGTAGACGCGCGCCTTGAGGATCTTCTCGATGTAGGGACTCGCCATGCGCACACTGAGGCTGCCGGCGGCCGCCGCTGCGGTCGCTCGCTGGGAGCTTAGCGGCGGTGGCGGCGGCTGTCAGCGCTTGTCGGCCTTGCGCACCGCAAAGCGGTAGCGCTCACGACCGATCACGAGCTGATCGCCGTCCTTGAGAGTCTGGCGGCTGACGCGCTGGCCGTTGACCAGCACGCCGTTGGTGCTGTTGAGGTCCTCGATGATGGTCTCCACCGGCCCCACCAGAATGACGGCGTGGCGGCGGCTGACGACCTTGGCATCGACCTGCAGGTCGTTGTCGGGCGTGCGCCCGATGCTGGTCTTGCGGCTGAGCAGATACGTGATTTCGCGCCCGCGGCGCGTCTGGATCAGCACACAGGTGGTGCCCTCGCTGACCGCCTGGGGCTTCGGGACAGCGGCCGCCGGGCGCGCGCTGAGGCGCCGCAGCCCGGGGTCGGTCGACCCGAGGCGCGTCTCCTCGAGCGTTGCGCGCCACTGATTGTTGGATCGCTCGAGCTCTTCGATGCGCTCACCCCGAGTGCGCAGCTCGGCTTCGAGGCGCCGCATCGTGTCCTCGGCGGCCTTGAGATCCGCCTCGAGCTCGCGGGCGCGAGCGGCATGGGCGTCGCTCTGCGTCTGCAGCAGGCGCATGGCTTCGCTGCGCTCGGTCACGTCGCGCAGCAGCGCGTGGGCGCGTGCCTCGGCCGTTGCCACCCCGGCGAGGTGTTGGTCACGCTCCTCGTGCGCCGTGCGCAGCACGCCGCCCCAGTCCGACATCTCCGCGCGCAGCTTGCTCAGCTCAGCTTCGAGCTGGGCAATGCGCTGATGCTTGGCGACGACCGCCGCTTCGAGCTGCGTCAAGCGCTCGGGCGAGGAGACCGATCCGCTCACCTCGGGCTGCGAGCGTGCCACCGCGGCACTCGCGACGCTGGCGGTCGCGAGCGCCGATTCGAGCTGGGTGTTGAGTTGCGCGCGCTCGGCGGAGAGCTGCTCGAGCTCGCGGCGCTGCTGCGCTTCGGTTTCCCGGAATTGCCCGGCCAGCGTCTCGAGCGCACGCACGCGTTCGCCACCCGCGGCGAGCTCGCCCTGCAGCCGTGCGACGCTCACCTGCAGCCCCTCGGTCGCCTGCTGCGCGTCGCGCAGCAGCGTCTCGCGCCCGGCGAGCGTCGCGTTGAGTGAGACGAGCTGCTGCTCGAGTCGTGCGATGCGCGCCGCACGTCGCTCGAGCTCCGCGTCGCGGTCAGTCGCCGTGGTGTCGCGCCCGGCGAGCTCACGATTCAGTCGGCCGAGATCGGCTTCGCGCGCCGCCGCCTCGCGCTGCAGATCCCCAATCAGACTCTCGCTGATCAGCCGCCGGCCTTCGGCGGCCTGCAGCGCCTCGAAATAACTCGCAGCGCGCGCGCGCTGCTCGAGCGCCTGCGCCAGCGCCGCGGCGTGC
>Ga0307477_10001169_pt1 | contig 23125 bp, 20 predicted proteins | sample atmos_gasesECM2C_FD_203316 | JGI IMG/M metagenome (GOLD analysis project Ga0307477, IMG submission 203316) | Hardwood forest soil microbial communities from Morgan-Monroe State Forest, Indiana, United States - atmos_gasesECM2C_515 | ecosystem: Environmental > Terrestrial > Soil > Temperate...
CAGGCGCGGATTCCGCAAGCGTGTGGCGGATGGAATGTAGAGACCCGTCCGGCTTAAGGACGACAGCGTACTCTTCGGGCTGGCTATCGCGGAAGTAGCGCACGCGCCAGAGGGCGCCGGGCACCTGCTTTGCGTAGATATCGTTCAACCGGGCTATTCCGGCCCGTTGCCGCAGAAATTCATTCGTCTCCAGATCGGTCGTGTTGACGAACACCGTAACACGGTGAAAAGACTTTGGATCGAGGCCCCGCTGGCGAAGGATTTCATCAGCGCGAGATTGTCCTGTCTTTGCATCTATGGAAAGTCTTAGGTAATCGCCGATCGCGGGTTCTTTCAGCCGCCAGGCCAGTGCGCCGCCCACGAGAAAACAAGCTGCAAGAATGCCGATCGCTCCACCAGTTAGCGCATCATAGCGCCGCGCCGCAAGCACTGTGATTGAAGAGGGCGCGGCTCCGGGCAGAGAAATGTCCTGAAGGGGCTTGGCCCGGTTGAGCAAATCTTCCCCTGCCTCGAACCCGCCACGCGTCAGATGGGAAATGGCAGAAAACGCGAGCGGAGCAAGGGCCGCCGCCGCAACAATCGCACCAGACAATTTGAAGTAGAGGCTATTGGAACGTATCAACAACAACCCCACCAGCGAAGCATCCACGGTGTAATGCCAGATGAGAGTCGCAAGAATGCCCCAGCGGAGCATCACAATCCCCGCTACGATTCCGATGAGGCCCACTTCAAGGCCGCGAATGTAAGGCGGTTCGTTCGGATAGGCGGAATGGAGAAAGCTCCAGGCAAAGGCAGGCAAAATCACCGCGACGATACGCGAGCCTGTCACTCGATGCAGAAAGGGAATCGCAAACAGCCGGAAAAGAAACTCTTCGCTGGTCGAAGCCAGCAGGCCGATGGCCACGCCGGAAATCCAGGGAAACGCGGTGTTCACGGAGTTTTCGTAATTGATTTCCTGCGGTGCCCATGCTCCAAAACGGCTGGCGATCATATAGAACGCCACGATGAAACCTATATGCGCAGAGGCCATCGACAAACCGATGACCGACGAAGAAAAAAATTCTTTCGAGCGCAACCCACGCGCCGTAAATGCTTCGCGGAGGCGCAAGCGGCCGGGCTGCGAGGCGCGGTAGAGCGGTTCAGCGCCGGGAAGAATCAACGAGATAGTCAGAGCGGAGCCCAGGCCAAAAAGCACCGCCTTCGCGATCTGCTCGAAGACGAAAGTTCCATAAGAAGAGTTCGTGTCATAGCTCGCGCGCGCCAGCGGCCATTCGTTCAGCTGCATGAAAAATAGAAGCACGGCCACGACGATGCCCAGCTTGATGGCCCCGCCCCAGCTTGTTTGTCCGCGGCGCGTTAAGGATATTCCGAACCAGAGAGCGGCCCCAATCAGAACCGCATAGGGTAGAAGGGCCACTTCGTTATAAAAAATGTTTTTGGAGCGGAGCTGCTGGTAACTGCGCTCCCAGGCTTCCGGTACTTGCAAGTATTGCTCGGTGCTGCCGACGCGGTCGCCCTGAATCGCAACCTGAAGGCGATAGGGAGCATCCTTGGCGCGGAAGCCGCGCTTTTCCCACGTGAACGACCAATCCAGACGATTCGGGCGCTTGTTCGAGTTCACTTCTTCCGGCAGGAAGTCCCAGGCGCTCAGGTCGATCCCAAGTTTGCCTCTGAGAAAATTCTGCGCCGAGTCTCGGGCAAACGTTTGATCAAGTGCCGCGCCCGCGCGTGACTCTTCCACCGTGTGGTCATAACCCACGATCTCGCCAGCGGGGCTGACGCGAATGTGAAACTCTTCCTCCTGCTGCGGCTTGAAAAAACGCACGTTCCAATACCAGATGTTGAGTTCCGAGGACATCATCCGGTTGGCTTGTTGCAGGCCGAGTTCGCGCTCGAGGTAGGTCTTGGCATTGTCGTCCACATCAAAAATAATGGCCGACTGGTAGCTTCTGACATCCTCGCCGAGGCTGCTCGCAAACCGCTGGGCGCGCGCCAGCGCTTCCTCGCGCGAGACGCGAAAGTCCACCGAGGCTTCAGGGAAGGCCTGGAAAAAATAGTGGTGGGCGAAGAGCGCGCCCGCGATGCCCAGCATCACCCAGAACAGCAGCGCGCGTTTCTCCGAACCCGTGAGACGCTCTCCGGACACTGGGGTCTCCTCTCTAATCTAAAAGCGGCTGTGCATCCGTCTGCGATTAGCGATCGTTTGAACGCTTCACTCTAGCGATACGCATGCTGGGAGCGCAAGTTTCGCCGTGTCCCCGTGCCCCTTGCGAGAGGCAAACAGGTACCCCTGCGGGGGATGATATAAAGAAGAGGCATTCCCAGACGCGCGGGTGGATCGCCTGAACAGTAGTGGAACACTTATTCCTATGTCATTGAGTCTCGCAACGGAAGTTCGCATGATCAAAGGCGTCGGCCCGCAGCGCGCGGAGTTGCTCGCGGAGCGCGGCATTCACACCCTAGAAGATCTGCTCACCTATCTGCCGTTTCGCTATGAAGATCGCATTCACTTTTCAAGTATTCGCGACATCCAGCCGAACGGCACGTACACCATCCGCGCGCGTGTCATGAGCGGCCAGGCCGTGCGCCGCATGAGAGGCCGCGACGCCATCTACCATTTGCTGGTCCAGGACGATTCCGGCTCGCTCGCCTGCAAATTTTTTCACGGCGGCTATCTGGAGGGCCGCCTCAAGCCCGGGCAATTGTTGATTCTGCATGGCAAGGCTGAGATCGATAAGTTGCGCCCCGCGCGGCTGGAGATGATCAATCCACAGATTGAAGTGTTTCGCAGCGAAGAAATGGACTCGACCGAAGTCGGCAGGATCGTGCCGATCTATGAGGCCATCGGAACTTTCGGATCGCGCGCCATCCGCCGCGCGATGTATGCGGCCGTACAACTTCTCGATCCGAAAATGCCGGACATACTGCCTCGAGAGTTGATTGCGCGGCTTGGCTATCCTTCGAGGCGCGACGCCATCATCCACACGCATTTTCCCCCGCCCGGAGAATCGCTGGACGCACTGAACGCATTCCGTTCTCCCGCGCAACAGCGGCTTATCTTCGAAGAGTTTTTTTTGTACCAGTTGAGCCTGGCGCTGGAGCGCAAAGCCACGCGCAAGGAAAACGCCATCGCCTTCCGTGTTCGCGAAGACAAAGTGCGGGAAGCGCTGAAGCGTATTTTGCCGTTCAAGCCGACAGGGGCGCAGAAGCGTGTGCTCGCGGAGATCGCCGCGGACCTGGAAAAGCCTGCGCCGATGAACCGACTGCTGCAGGGCGATGTCGGAAGCGGAAAAACCATCGTCGCGCTGCAGGCCGCGGTTATCGCGATGGAAAATGGCTGCCAGGCTGCTCTCATGGCGCCCACGGAAATTCTTGCCGTGCAGCACTATCTTTCGGCGCGGCGCGTCCTCGCTTCCGGAGGTTACCGCGTCGAATTGCTCATCAGCGGGATGAAGTTTTCGGAAAAAGCCGCGGCATTGGAACGCATTCGTTCCGGAGAAGCGCAACTCGTCGTCGGCACCCACGCTTTGATCGAGGACAATGTGGAGTTTGCCCGCCTCGGGTTCGTGACCATCGACGAGCAGCACCGCTTCGGCGTCCTGCAGCGCAAGCGGCTGATGGACAAAGCCGCCTCGCACGGCCACGCGCCACACGTTCTCGTCCTTACCGCAACGCCGATTCCACGCACGCTTTCACTCACGCTGTACGGTGACCTCGACGTGTCCGTCCTCGACGAACTGCCGCCGGGTCGCACGCCCATCGTCACGCGCATGACTACGGAGCCGCATCTTCCCGGAGTATGGGAATTTCTCCGCCGCGAGGTCCAAGCGGGACATCAGGCCTACATCGTCTATCCCGTGATTGAAGAATCGAAGCTGGAGCTCAAGGCCGCGATGGAGGAATTTCAGCGGCTCTCGAAAGACGTGTTTCCGAAGTTGCAACTCGGGCTGCTGCATGGACGGCTATCAAGTGATGAGAAAGAAGACGTCATGCAGCGCTTCCGCAAAAACGAAGTGCAGATTCTGGTGGCGACCACGGTCGTGGAAGTCGGCGTGGACGTGCCGAACGCCACGGTGATGGTCATCGAGCATGCGGAACGCTTTGGACTCTCGCAGTTGCATCAGCTTCGCGGGCGGATCGGTCGCGGGGCGGCGAAATCGCACTGCATTTTGGTCGCGCCCCTGCGCATGGGGGATGAAGCGAAGACGCGGCTCGAAACCATGGTGCGCACTGCCAATGGCTTCGAAATCGCCGAGACCGATCTGCAGCTCCGCGGCCCGGGCGAATTCTTCGGCACGCGTCAATCCGGAGATCTGGGTTTCCATGTTGCCAGTCCTCTGCGCGACCGCGAGTTGCTGGAACAAGCGCGGCGCGAAGCGTTCTCGCTTGCCGATGATCCAGCGCGTGCGTCTTCGCTCTCGGAAATGTTGCGCGCTCTGCCGGCCGAATGGCAACGGCGCTACCATCTCGCAAAAATCGGTTGAACGGTTCAATCTGTTGCCTGGTTTGTCGCCGCAGGCCGGGCCCGCTTTTGTAGCGGCGAGTTAATCTCGCCATCTTGCGTTTGAAGGATTGCGATCTCATGCGCGTCATTGCCGGAACCTATCGCAGCCGCATCCTGAAAAGCCTCAAAGGCCTTGCTCTGCGCCCCACCAGCGACCGTTTGCGGGAGACTCTCTTCAATGTGCTCGGGCAGGCAGTCGCCGGCGCGCGATTCGTTGATGTTTTTGCGGGGACAGGCGCCGTGGGCATCGAAGCGCTCAGCCGCGGCGCAGCGGAAGTCGTCTTCATCGAAAAGCATCCGCCCGCCGTCACGCTGATTCGCAAAAATCTGGAATCGCTGGGAATACGCTCCGGCACGACAGTGCTCGGCGCCGACGCTCTCTGCGGGCTCGAAAAGCTCGCCGCTCAGCACACGGCGGCCAGCCGGCCCTTCGATTTCGTCTTTCTCGATCCGCCCTATGCGGCGACTGAGGAATACGCCCGCGTGCTTGGCTTCCTCGGTGCCGCGCCATTTCTTGCGCCCGGCAGCGTCATCGTCGCCGAACACCACAAAAAGCTTGACCTTCCCGTTCACACCGGCTCGCTCACCCGTTTTCGCATCCTGAAGCAGGGCGACGCTGCCCTCAGTTTCTACCGGCTCAACGCAAGCGCCGCCAACCCCACGATAAGAGAACGGCGACCAACATAAACCCCGCGGGTGACGAGAAGCTCGCCAAACTCCATTCGCCATCAAGATCTGCTTCCAGGGGATCGGCCGGATTGAACAGGATCCTTTTATGCGATCCGGCCGGATATTGTCTCGTCCACCGTTCCATCCAGGGCCGGACCGCGCTCTGGAATCCCCGGTCAAGGGTAGTCTCGACAAGCTGGCCATTTGCCAGATAGCGAATAGTCACTCTGGCGCCCCACGGCTTGCTGCCCCGCGCTCTGCTTCCTTGAATCACTAAATAGACCTCCGACCGCTGCACTTCCGCATCGGCTTTTGACCAATGGAGCAGCCGGCCAACCCGGCCTATCGCCAGCCAGCCGGCAAGGATCATCAACAACGCTGACATCCAGATGCAGCCAAAGGCCACCAGTTGACGCCCGGACCGCTGGGGACTCGGCTCCGTTCTTTGCACTGGGCTCGTCGCCATATTCTTCCTGCGCCTGATTCACTCACCAAAGGTCAGCTTTGCCAGTTCCTTCTTGATGCGTTCGCGTTCTTTTTCGTCGGTGGAGATGCTCAAGCGATCGGCAAGCGCGAAGAACCGGCTCTTCTCGGCTTCTTTCGATTCCAGGCCTGTCTCGATCAGTTCCACAAGGACCCGGTTCGTGCTGGTCTTCTGATTCTTCGCCAGTGTCTTCACCCGCTTGGCGATCGGCGCCGGCAAGGAAACGCTCTGCCTCTTGGATTTTTCCGTGGTTGCCATATTCTCAGCCTACACCATTTTGCACCATTCTGCATCAAATTGAAGCATGGTGACGCTGCGCTCACCTTTTATCGCTGTCAGGGCGCCGTGGCAGATTGATCCGAGACGGAATGCTATGTCAGGCTTGCGTTTGGTATTGCGCCGAAAGAGGAGAGACAGACGGACGTGCCTCCGCCTTCGGCGCAGGGTTGCTTATGGCTTCGCGAGTTGCGCCACCGTCGGGACCCCACCGCTATGATACGAGTTTACGATTTTCTCAAACATTGGTTGCGTTTCATGGAAGAGCGGTTCAACGCACCAGGTAGCCACGCGAGTGTACGTGGTGCCTGAAGGGATGATTGCGACGAGGAATTGCACCGGCAGGTTATCGGCCTTCGACGAAATCCCGCGGAACGAAAGTAGCATTGCGGATTTGCCGTCGATCTTGACGGGAGACTCGGAAAGTTCTTCATAGTTCCCAAATGATTTCCGGTAAGTGAGTTCGAGTAAACCCTTGTAGCTTTCGAGCGATCCGTTGTACTCCTCTTGAGTGACCGTCAGAAAGCGCATGTTATCTTGCGAATTGAGGACCGTGACGACCGGTGCAGTGCGCGGATGCTTCGCGTCGATTTTCCAATCCGATGGAACGGTGAGCGTAAACTTGCCGGTTTTGTTCACATACTGTGTGCCGCGCAGGGACTCCTCGATACTTGGCGGAGCGTCTTTGGCAGCCGCCGACCCAGGAGCCGCGATGGCGCCATTTTCGGGAAAGTTGATGCTGATGATGTCGCCGCGCTTGAGCTGCATTTTTCCGTAGGCAGTCTCGACCTCGACCTTGTCGCCCTGAAGCGCGCTCATGTGGCCGACAATTTTCGTGCCGTCCTTCAATAGGAATTCTTCTGCGGCAGCCGGCAGGCTCATCGCCAAAAACAGCGGGAAAACCGCTAGGAACAGAATGCGTCGCATGACTCCTCCTCGGCTCGCGTGAGGCTGTGCCAGAACCCATCCTGTTCTGCTGCTGCAGTTTGCTCAATAGGCCATGCCGGCATAGTTGCCCAAAACAGAAGCCTGTTCGATGGTACAGCCGCCGGGTGCCCCGGACGTCGGTTTTACGTCTGGGTCTTTAGACTTCTCCCTCCTCCCACTCCAGGCCGAAAGTCGCCATTCAACCCCTCGTAGGCGACGACTTGATTCTGATGCGTTACTTGCAAAATTGGGCACCACTAATCGCAAAAGGTCCGCTCCCATTTGCTGCTCCGATTATGATCGTTAAAGAAGTAAAAAAAATTCATTGGAGACTCCATGCGAACCAACATAGCGGCAACTCTCGTGATCGGATTCTTAGCGGTACTTCCCGCCAGTTCGCAGCAACCGCAACCGCAGACCAATCCAGCGGCCCAAACCCCGGCAGACCTGGCCAAGCCGTCCCCCAATCCAACACAATCTGACGTGGACAAGGGTAAAGACTCAACAATTGTCTTCTTCCGGGAGCATCACTTTACCGGGTCTGCCCTGAAGCCTTCGATATATTTGGACGGCAAAGAAATGGACCGCCTGAGTAATGGTAGCTGGTTTTCAGTCCACGCCGAGCCTGGTAAACATGAACTCCAGTCCAGCGCCAAGAACGAACCGGCGACGGTGATCGAAACAGTGGCGGGGGGAACGACATACGTGCAGATGGTGATTTTAATGGGGAACTGGCGTGGCGGTGGAAGGCTTCTGCAGGTAGACGCCGGAGAAGCCCAAAAAGTAATCGCCAAGCTCAAGCCCCTCCACGATTAAACGACAGGCATTCGACACCAAAGAAAAAAGTCCAGGCCAAAGAGAGGGCGATTTGAAAAAGTTACTTAGCGTCTTCGGAGCCCTAGCAGCACTCTTCGTCGTGGGCATCGCGGCGGTTTTCTATTTCTCGTCGGGGATGGTGGACGTTAGCGATACCTTCTTCAAAGATGTCGCGGCCGGAGACATGCAACGTGCACGTTCCTATTTAGCAGCGGACTTTCGCGCAACGACCTCAGAGGACGAACTCCGCTCATTCCTCGGGCGGAGCGCCTTACTTGACTATTCACAATCGCACTGGAGCAACCGGCAGGTGAGTATCGGAGGCACTGGCCACCTTGAAGGTGACGTAAGCACAAAGTCAGGCGGGAAGATTCCGCTTACATTGACGTTTGTGAAGGAAAATGGCGGCTGGAAGATTTACTCCATCCAAAAGTCGCAGGCAGGGCTCGTGGCCGAGTCTGGCGGTCAAGCTATCCCCTCAAAGACCGAAGCAGCGAAACTGGCTATTGATACAACACTCTCTTTTGCCCGTGCCGTTAATGCGAACGATTTGAAGGCATTCTACGCGCAGACCGCCGCCGAGTTTCAACACGACGTGCCGTTCGAGAAGTTCAATGCAGGGTTCTCTCCCTTCATCGAGCATCACATCAATTTGGCACCTGTAGAGAAGGTCGCTCCTTTGCTTACATCCGAGCCGGGTGTGTCGCCGCAGGGCGTATTGCAAGTGGAGGGCTACTTCCCGTTTACGGAATCCCACGTCAACTTCTCTTACAAATACGTCTATCGGTTTACGAATTGGAAGATTGTGGGTATCAACGTCCACGTCAAACCTGTTGACCATTAAGCAGGTAGTCCAGCTTTTGTTTTTGGCTCTCCATCCCGGAGTGCTCTGTACCTGGCGTGGAGGTGGAAGGCTTCTACAGGTAGACGCCGCAGAGGCCCAAAGAGTAATCGCCAAGCTAAAGCCTCTCCACGATTAAACGACGGAGCGGGTGCCCCGGGTGCCGATGCCGCACCTGGGGTTTTTGACTTTGCCTTCCGGTTGTTCATCATAGCGCGACACGCACCGTTCAACCCTCCAGAATCGCCATTCACCCCTTATTTTTCCCCATTCACTGCTTATTACTTAACCAAACCGTACTGGCATGCTATCCTTCCGCGTGTTTAGCGTTCACCAGCCCGATTCGTCCAGCTTTTCGCCCGAGTTCTCCACCTCTCTTTTCTTAGCTTCTCCTCTCTTCCTAAATCGTTGCGCACTCTTCTGTCGAGCGTTCCACACTCAACTTGTTCCTTTTCAATTGCTTCCGCACACTTGCTTCACACTTTCAAACACCATATCCGTCGAACTCTTTTGCAATCAACCATTTCCGCACACTTTGCAAAATACCCGGGATAGGGTACCCCCCTCCCTCTATTTTTTCAGACTGCCTGTTCACCAATCGCCCCTATTTCCCGCCGTCCATCCCATTTCTCTTCAACCGCTTACAAAATGCGCCTCCCGCAACTCCTTTGCTTTGACAACGATCCATTTTCATGGGGGGTGTACCCCCCCTCCTTCAATTTTATTTCCCGCTCCTTCTTGCCTCGAGCGGAGTCGAGGGGTCTTGTTTCTGCTATTTCACTCACCCTCTCAGGAGCCGGAGAGCTTCGACCCGGCTGGAGAGACTCTTGCCGTTCACCAGTCACAAGTCACCAGTCACGAATCTCGAGCCTGCCCGCCGTGGCGGGTCACGTTCTCGCTTTCCGTCTGCTTCCGACGCGGTATAATCGGCGCTCACATGGAATTCCAGCGAATCCAGAATGCCATCGACCTCTTCGGCCCACCGCCGCCACCACCACCGGCGGCGCCGCCTGAGGAGCCTCGCGACCTGCCTGCTCAGTTGGAGCCAAAGCTTGCGATAGCCTGGGGAGATTTCCATGGCGGTCTGGTAAGCAGCCTGGGCGTTCTCCTTCGGGGTCCGTTTGCCGCCAGGAGCAACCTGAGAGGCTCATTTTTCAGCGATAGCTGGGTGGAAGGGCGCGTGCCAAAGCGGGCCGTGGTCGCAGCCGCGCTATGGCACCTCGCTTTTGTCGTGGTGCCAACTCCTCAGTTTTCCGGTCCTCGCAAAAATCCGGCGTTTGCAAACACGGAACTCACCTGGTCCGGGCCGATTGAGGATTTTCCGCTGCTCGAGATTCCACGCGATAAAACCAAACACTCTGCCCGCGCGATGCCGGAAAAACCACTTCCCGCGCGAGGCGCCGATGCGTTTCATCCGAGACAACGCATTTTTACCGACCCGGTGCATCCCAATCATCCGCGGCAGACGCTGATCAATTCCTCCGCGCCGCCCGAGCCGCCGAAGATTCTGCCGAATCTGCCGAACATGGTGCAGTTGCAGCAGGTGGCGGGTCCCGCGCGGCCCCATTTGCAGATCAGCGAAGAAACGCTGAAAAAACTGCGCCCGAAGCAACGCCGCGTGGCCAAGGTCGTTTCCGCTCCGCTGCCTGATATTCCGAATGCCGAGCAGCGCCCCGCGGAAATCAGCCTCGCGGTGCAGCAGAATGCACCGGCTCGGCCAAAGCTGGAAATAAATGCGGGTTCCGCGCCACGCGTTGGAGAGCGTGCACGAACCGGTGAAACCGATCCTGCTCCGGATGTAGACGCGGCGCAGGTGAGCGCTGTCAATGGAGGTCCCGCGACCCTGATTGCACTGTCGGCGACGCCTGCGCCTCCAGCGGCGCCGCTGGTGGTGCCGCAAGGCAATCTCGCGGCGCGCGTTTCTATTTCACCGGAAGGCAAAACCCCCGGCGTGCCGGCAGAGGCGGTCAACGCTGGCAAGGGCAACAATTCTGTTGGCGTAAGCATCAGCGGCGGTAGTCCGCGTGGCAGCAGCGCAGTCTCCGGTTTAGGCGCCACGCCAAAGATAAACGCGCCCGCACCCCGACTGCTCGTGACGAGGCCTGACCCCAACGCGGGGAATGACGATCCAGTCGAGAGAACCGCGCCGCCGAATTTTGCCGCATTGCCGCCGGGTGCAAAGCCGGAACAGATCTTCGCATCGAAGCGCGTTTACACGCTGAACGTGAACATGCCGAACCTGAATAGCGCGACGGGAAGCTGGATTCTGAATTTCTCGGAGCTGCGAACGGGCCCCGGTGCACCTCGCGTCCTTTCCGGCGATTTGTCCGGGCCCGTGCCGCTGAAGAAAATCGATCCGAAGTACCCGCCCACGCTGATCAACGAGCATGTCGAAGGTGAGGTCATTCTTTATGCGATCCTTCGCAGCGACGGTTCCGTGGACAGCATTCAACTGGTGCGAGGGCTCGATGAGCAGCTCGACGCCAATGCCATGAGTGCGCTGAGCCAGTGGAAATTTCGTCCGGCATCGAAGCAGGGCGTGCCCGTCGAGCTTGAAGCGATTGTGCACATTCCGTTCCATGCACCCGTGGAACGATAGAAAATTATCTTGCGCGGAAAAATTACGAGCGGCCTTCCGCGAGTTTTACAAGCGCGTACAGCGCGTGATTGACCGGAGTGGGCACGCCGAGCTCGGCGCCGCGGCGCGAGACGTAGCCATTCAGCGAATCGATCTCCGTGCGCTTGCCGCGAATCATGTCTTGCGCCGTCGAAGAGAACGCTTCGGCCATCTGCGTGGTGATTTTGAACGCGCCGTCGAGCGCGGCCTTGGGATTTTCCAGTCCCGGGGGATGAATACCAGCGGCGTGCGCTACCGCCAGGACTTCGTGGACCGCGGTTTCGACGACTTTGCGTGCGTCGTCGCTCACGCCGATCTGGCCGTACTTGACTTTCCCGAGTGCCGAGACTGCATTCAGCGCGCAGTTCCAGATGAGCTTCGTCCAGAGATCGCCCTCAATGTTTTCCGAAATGCGGCAGGGCACACCCGCGCGCTCGAACAAGTTCGCAACACGCTCGGTCTTAGCGTTTCGCGGACCGATAGCGAGATCGCCTCTGCCAACGTGTTTCACGCGGCCCGGCTCCGGCACGGAAGCGGCGACATAAACGACGGCCGGCAATGCTTCTATCCCGGCGGCGGCGCGAATTTGCTCCACGTTGTCCACACCATTCTGAAAACTGACGACTGTCGCCCCCGGGGCCAGCAGCGGAGCGATGGCACGCGCAGTTTCCGAATTGTCAGTCGTTTTTACGCAGAAAAGAACGATTTCCGCTCCACGGATGGTGGACAAGTCTGTTGCTGCTTCGACGCGCACGCGTTCCTGAAATTGCAGCGTATCCAGGAAAAGGCCGTTCTTCTTCACCGCTTCGAAGAACGCCGGTCGGCCGATCATTACTACGGGCGCGCCGGCACGCGCAAGCATCCCGCCGAAGTAACCTCCAACGGCGCCTGCTCCAACAACGGCGATTTTTGGCCAATGGCTTTGCGGCGTCACGTGGTGATCACCGAGATAAGGCGGTCGATGTCGCGTTCGGTGTTGTAGAGGTGAGGCGCGACGCGAATGTTACCCTCGCGTAGGGCCACGATCACATTCTCCTTGCGGAGCTTTTGATAAAGCGCCACGGTCTTCTCCGGAGTGCGCGCCGCAAAGCAGCCATATGGCCCCCGGCGATCCGTTTCAAGAGGGCTCGCCGGAATGCAGCGATCCTTCGGCAGGCGTTCGTACATCAACTCGATCAACCTTCGGTTATGCGCGGCAACCGTCTCTGGGCCCAAACGCACAACGAAGTCAGCCGAGACGTCCATGGCCACAAGATTGAAATTGAAATAACTGGCGGACTCCGCGGTGTCCCAACGATTAGCGGCCGGCGCGGGTTTCGGGTCCTCGAAGGAAAGAGAGGAGAAATTGTGCGAACCAGCGACCGCCATCCAGTAGAAGGGTCCTGGCCGCAATTTGGTGATGAGCTCGCTTTTCGCCCAGAAAAATCCTGTGCCAAAGGGTCCGAGCAGCCACTTGTATCCTGCGCATACCATAAAATCCGCGCCCAACTGTGCGACGTTGAGCGGCATTGCGCCACAACACTGGCTGACGTCCAGAAGCAGGAGTGCGCCCTGCGCGTGGCATACAGCGGCAACGCGGGCCGCATCGAGCAACGAGCCATCGTCAAAGCGAACAAGACTCGCCGACACCAATTTCGTCTTCGGCGTCATCGCGGCAAGCAAATCATCCGCGCTGATGAAACGCTCGCGCGGCGTTACGATTTTGAGCTTCAGGCCTTCGCGCTCCTCCATCGGCTTCCACGCCGTATATTGCAGTGGAAATTCGCCTTTCGACGTAATTACTTCGTCGCCCGGATTCCACGGCAGGCCGTACGCAACAGCGGCCATTCCATTGCTCGCGCCCGTGGTGATGGCGATTTCTGCCGGCTCGCCGCCAATCAGCTGGGCGATCGAGGCACGGATGCGGTTTGGAACTTCGAAGTATGTGGAGTCGGACTGGTGATGCGGATATTTCTTTGCTTCGATGGCAGCCTGCACGGCCCGAATCGTAACCCGTGGCATGGGCGCTTGCCCCGCGAGGTTCAGGTAGGTAGCGTCCTCAATCTCAAACCATTCCTGTCGCCAATCGGTTTGAAGAGAAGTTGTTGAGGTTGCCATGGAGTTCTCCTACGGGAATTCTGTAAACCGTTAGACTCGCGGAAGACTGCACGGATGCAACATCCAATTTGGGGCGATAGAGTGCGTCCTAGAAATGGCCGCGCAATTCACGGAAAGCGGGCAGAATCACAAGCTTTCCCGAACCCGCCAGCACCGGCTCGTGTTCCAGATGCCAAGTGTGCTCGTGAGGGATGTAGACGGCGTTCAGGCCGATTTTCATCGCGGGGTTGATGTCGCTGCGCGGGCTGTTGCCGATCATCCAACCGTGTGACTTCACGATCTTGTGCTTGTGGACGAGGCCGCCATAAGTTTCCGGATTTTTCTCAGGTACGATTTCGATGAATTCGAAGAAGCCCTGCAGGCCGGAGCGCTCTACTTTCGCGGCCTGCTCGGCGGGCTCGCCTTTGGTAAAGAGAATCAGGCGGTGGCGTTCGGTCAGATAGGCGAGCGTTTCCGGCACGCCATCGAGAATTTTCGGCGGCGTGCGCTCAAGTTCGACGACGCGCTGATGGATGAGCGCAAGCGTTTCGCGCTTTGCCATCTGGTCCGCCAGTTTGAGGTAGGTTTCTTCGAGGGAGCGGCCAAAGCTGCGCACTCCGTAGCCGTATTGGCGAATATTCTTGCGCTCAGTCTCATTCAGGATGTGACGGATATACGCGCGGGTGTAGCCGGAGGATTCCACGATGCTGATGAAATCCTCGATCAGCTTCTCGAAGAAAACATTGTTTTCCCAGAGCGTGTCGTCGGCGTCAATCAGCAGTGTGTGGCGTCGCATCGAGATCCCTGTGCCGTGGCTCTTCGCATCGTGCTTCTACTTCGGATGGCAGTTTACCAGCAGGAGGACATCTTCGGCGATGGGCTTCAAGCTGTTTTGCGATGACCGGCGGCAAGTTTTTCCAAAATGCCGCGCGCAACTTTTTGCAATTCGCCAAATCGCGTCAGGTACTCCTGAAAGTCGTGATTGAGCGCCTGCGCGTCCTGCGGGCCAAGCTGTGTGCGCAAGATCATGTCGCGCAGTTTCACGGGATGTGGCAGCAATGCGTCTTCCTGCAGCTCTTCTAGAGCGGTCCTGGCGTCGTAGTGATACATAAAACTCCCCACGGAAGAAATTCGGCCAGTCCATTGTACTCGCGCTCCCTAGCGATGAGCGAGCTATAGGCAACTTAGGTACAAAGTCAGTTTGGGAAAGAAGATCCGCAATGGCAAGGGGTTGCTTCCAGGTGGCCCGTTATCCGGACAAGACTTCGGAAGGCAAGTGGCACCCTTCACCTAGCCATGCTACATAGGAAGGCTTTAACGTCCCTTCTTCGAGACACGAGCGACCAACTCGTCCAATCTCGAAAGCAAAAGCTTTAGGATGGGAGACTGGTTCGACTTTCTGTAGCCGAGGACCAGCTCGACAGTCGGCGTATTTCCCTTCAGAGGACGACTCGTCACAGACGAAGGGAGAAAGTTCTGTGCGTAAGCAGGTAACAGCCCTACGCCGCGCGTCGACATTATTAAGGAAATTCCCATGGTGACGTGGTCCGCCTCGTGAGCAGGCGTGATATTGATTCCGGAGCGCTTCAGGTAATCGTCGATGACCGCACGCAGTACAGGAGCCGTGTGGGACACAATCACGAATGTCTCGCCAACTAGATCCTGAGGACTGATGGCCTTGAGCGCAGCGAGACGGTGGTCGTCAGGCAAGATCACCATCAAAGGCTCCTTGACGAGAAGACGGAACGCCAACCCCGGGACCCCTTTTTCCCGCCGAAGAAAGGCCGCATCGATTTTTCCTTTCAATAGGCCGTCCGCGAGCGGCGGCGAGTATTGACTCGATATCATCACGTCGATGTTAGGCAGTTCGTCGCGCAAGATCTGCATGGCTTCCGGCATCCATGTCAATTCGTGTCCGGTCAGAAAGCCCATGGTGAAGCATGGCTTGGCGGGATGAGCGACCCGGCGAGCAGCTTCGGCTGCCGCTTCAACCTGTGACAGCACCGAGCGGGCGTGATCGAGGAAGGCTCGACCCGCCGGTGTCAGTTCGATGCCGCGAGCGCGGCGCGTCAGGAGTTGGGCGCCTAGCTCGCTCTCAAGATCTCGAATCTGCCGACTCAACGACGGTTGTGACGTGTGCAGTTTTCGCGCTGCTGCCACCGTCAGACTTCCGGCCTCGGCGACCGCGACGAAATACCGAAGATGTCGTAATTCCATTCCGCTCCCATGCTTGCGAAGCATTGCTCCCAGCTTAACAAAGTATGCTTCAACGGCGCTACCACGAGCTAGCCTCGTCATCTAACAAGGTGATCTGGGTTATCCCAGAGCGGATTGGCAAACGTATCAGTCATGCTCAGTCTGCATGGGTCTAGATCAGCGGAGGTAGAACTATGAGTTCACCAGTTGTTTTGATTACCGGCGCGCTGACAGGAATCGGTCGCGCCACTGCGGTCATCTTCGCTAGAGAGGGCGCGCGCGTCGTCGTCTCCGGCCGTCGTGAGCAGGAAGGCAAGAAACTCGAGAAGGAACTACGCGAACTTGGTGCAGAAGTGGAATTCGTAAAAACCGACGTTCGACACGACGATGATATCCGGGCACTCATCGATAAGACCGTCGCGCGCTTTGGCCGCTTGGATATTGCAGTCAATAATGCCGGGACGGAAGGATTGCGGGGTCTTGTAACAGAACAGACCGCAGAGAGCTACGCGGCTACGTTTGATACCAACGTACTTGGTGTGCTTTTAAGCATGAAGCACGAACTGCGGGTGATGCTGCCACAGGGGAGCGGAAGCATCGTCAATATCTCGTCGACCTACGGAAGTGTCGGCGCTGCCGGGGCGTCCGTCTATGTGGCCAGCAAACATGCGGTGGAGGGACTGACAAAATCCGCTGCACTGGAAGTCGCGGGGACTGGAGTTCGGGTAAACGTAATCGCTGTGGGCACTACGGATACGGGCATGCTCACACGCTTCACCAACACAGATGAGAATAAGGCGGCGCTCGTCTCGACAGTACCCCTCAAGCGTCTGGCAACACCGGAGGAGATCGCTCACGTGATCGCCTTCGTTGCTTCGGCAAATGCGTCGTACATGACTGGCTCCTCTATCCCGGTGGATGGAGGAAAGCTGGCTCACTAATTCCATGGCCGTTTCATGGGCAGTTACAGGCGGCTCTGTCCCAATTGCAGGTGCCGCACTCACAGCAGAGGGACTCTGCGGGAGTCGAAACATGAAAACGTTGACTACAAATAAGCTGTTCACACCAATTCAAGTCGGATCCATGAAGTTGGAGCACCGCGTAGTGATGGCTCCCCTCACCCGCTCGCGGTCCGTTCAGCCGGGGGCTGTTCCCGGTGACCTGATGCTCGAATACTATTTGCAACGGGCCTCGGATGGCGGACTCATAGTTTCCGAAGGGACTTCGATTTCGATCGCAGCCGGAGGATGGTTCGGAGCCCCCGGCTTGTATTCGGACGAGCAGGTTGCAGGGTGGAAGAGAATCACCGACGCCGTTCATGGGAAGCGTGGGTACATGTTCTCCCAACTCTGGCATACCGGGCGCGCGGCGCATGTGGACTCGACGCACGGCGTAACTCCTGTCAGCTCTTCCGTCAACCCGGAGTATTGGCAGGATCCAACGATAAAAGAGTCCACGCCTAGTGGATGGCAGCAGCCTTCGCCTCACCGCGCGCTAGACTTCAGAGAAATCCCGGGCATCGTCGAGGATTATCGCAAAGCGGCCGAGCGCGCAAAGGCCGCCGGTTTTGACGGCGTTGAGCTTCACGCCGGTAACGGCTACCTGCCCGATCAATTTCTGCAGGATGGCATCAACAAGCGAACCGATATGTATGGAGGTTCGATCGAAAATCGATCCCGCTTCTTGCTTCAAGTGGTTGAAGCACTGGTTTCAGTATGGGGCGGCAACCGTGTCGCCGTGCGCATCGCGCCCAGCGGAACTTGGAATGGGGTATCGGATAGCAATCCGGTCGCGCTGTTTGACTACGTCGCCAAGCAATTGAACCGCTTTGGACTCGCTTACTTGCACATCATCGAACCACGCATCAAAGGCAACGTGCTGATCGCCGAGGGCCAAGGGCACATCGCGACCGCGAGGCTGCGACAGGTTTTCACGGGAACGATTATTGCCGCGGGAGGCTTTGAACCGGGCACTGCCGAGGCCGCTGTTCGAGAGGGCGATGCGGATTTAGTGGCCTTCGGGCGCCATTTCCTCGCGAATCCCGACTTGCCAAAGCGCATCCGGCTCGGGCTGCCCCTGAATGCTTACGACCGGGACACGTTTTACACGTTTGACGCTCGCGGCTATACCGATTACCCGTTCTATGAACGGCGATCAGAGATGCTTGCTTCAACTCTGTAACTGCAGACGAATGCCGCAAGAGGTTTGTAGCCTGAAGACGGACACCTAAATAGGCGAAGCGCATCTTGTTCGCAGGCAGCGGAGGAAAAGTAATATGACCGTGCAAGAAAAGAACAAGTCGATTGTCCTAGAGGCCTTCGACACGTTGTTCAATAAGCGTGATTACGCGGCTGCGGAGAAGTTTTGGTCACCTCACTACATCCAACACAGCGCGCACATTGCTCCCGGTCGTGAGGGCCTGTTCGATCTCATCAAGAGCCTTCCGCCGACTCTCAAATATGAGCCCGGAACGATTGTGGCTGAGGGAGACTTCGTTATTGTGCATGGGCGATTTAGCAGATTCGGTGCTCCCGTGAATTGGATTGCGGCGGACATCGTTCGCATCAAGGATGGCGTTCTGGTCGAGCATTGGGATGTGATCCAAGATGAAGCCACACAAGAACAATCAAAGAGTGGTCAGCCAATGTTCGGCCGCACGTTCGCGACCTGAGCGAGTGGCCGATAGGAGCAGATACGTCGTATTGTCTTAGGGGAGGTTGAACCGAATGAGAGCGGACATTGTAGCTGGAGCACTTTTTCCCGATTATGAGCTGACCGATCACGCAGGCAAGCGTCGCAAGCTATCCGATCTACAGGGGCCAGATCCCATGATCCTGGTGCTTAGCCGCGGAGGATTCTGCCCGAAGGATCGACGCCAGGCCGAAGGTCTGGTCCAGCTTCACCACGAGATGGAGGTCGGTTACTCCCGCCTAGTCACCATCAGTACAGACAACATGCTTCTGACGAACGAGTACCGCGACGGCGTCGGCGCTCATTGGACCTTTTTATCCGATCCGGGACGAAAGGTTCAGAAGGATCTCGACATCGCCGAGTACACCGACCCCGAGCACAATCCGATGATCCCGCATGTCATCGTCCTCGAACCTGGCCTCGTCATATTCAAGATTTACAACGGCTACTGGTTTTTTGGCCGGCCGACCATCGAAGAGCTTCGGCAAGACTTGCGTGCCGTGCTGAAGAAATGCCGTGCGGACTGGGACATTACCAGGCCCGAACTGAAAGCCGCTTGGGAACGCGGTGAACATAATCGCTTTTACCCCTACGGCAAAACCTACGGGCAGGTGTTTCGGGAGCAAGAGTAAGCGGCGATAGGGCTCCTCTCGCATGCTCGCAACAGACGGTGCCACCTCAGGGGTTCACCTCAAAGTTTTCAGCCCAACTTCGGTCCAAATTCAAGCGTGAGATAAATGGCGCGCTTCCTCGTAAGCGGCACTTAGAGTTGTGCACTGCGCACCTTCTAAGCAGATGGTTGCTAATGCTACTGCCTCCCAAGCAGGAGGTGCGTTGCCTCGGATAATCTCGTCAATACAACGCGTTCGAAGAAACAGCCGCGTCAGCACGGAATCAGGTGAGATGCTCTTTGCCATAAGAGATTGCAACCGAATTGTGCTGTTGAACATCACATAGTGCGCAGGAGAAGGTATGTCAGTCAAGAGCGTCCAATTTACGGTTGCCGCGCACATCATGGCTGCCCTGGGTTACTACCACGGCGAGGAAATCTCCTCGGCGACACTGGCCGACAGTGTGAACGCCGACCCCACCTTCGTTCGAAAGTCGCTTTCCAAGCTCTCGAAAGCGGGTTTGGTCGTGACAAAACGCGGCAAGAGCGGAGCGAGCGTACTTGCGCGTCCGCCGCGCCAGATCACGCTGTTGGACATATACCGTGCCAGCGCGGCACCAGCGGCGTTTGCGATTCATTCGTATCCGGTGGAGAAGAGGTGTCCAGTCAGCGGCAAGTTCAAGGAGTGCATGGCGGGGGTTTTTTCTCAAGCGCAGTACAGCTTCGAGAGATCGCTCGCGAAAATAACGGTGGCCGATCTGGTTGGTCAGATGCGGGAAAAGACGCATTGACTTTTTTTGCCTTGAATTGTGCAGATTAAAAGAACAATACATCAGGGGGACTGAACGAATGGTTACAGGAACGGAATTGGCGTCCGGGGAACTGTCGGGAAGCAATGCGCCGCAGGCCGACCGGCGTGTGCGAACCAAATTGTGGATTAGCGCAGGCATCGCTCTGGTTGTCTTTGTGGCCGCATGGCTCAAGTATTCGCCTGGCGCGAGTGGAACTTCCGCCGGTGCTCCGCCTCCTGCACTTCCACAAGTCGTGGTGAGCAAACCACTCGTGCAGGATCTTGACACGCAGCTGGGCTTCCTTGGTCAATTTTCGGCGGTCTCGCAAGTGGAGCTGCGCGCGCAGGTAGGCGGCACGCTCACTGGAATATTTTTCAAGGACGGCGACATCGTGCGGAAAGGCGACCTCCTTTTTGCCATTGACCCTCGCCCCTACGAAATCACACTCGCCGAGGCTACGGCCCAGCTCGATGTTGCGACGGCTCATCTGGAACTGGCTGACCGGCAACTTGACCGTGCCAAGGATCTGGAGCAAAACAACGCTGGAAGCGTGGAAAACGTAGACCAGCGCACATCTGATCAACGAGCAGCTCGGGCTGCGGTTGAAGACGCGAAGGCCCGCATCCGCGATGCGCAGTTCGACCTCGACCATTGCCGGATCACGGCGCCGTTCACAGGGCGCATGGGGACGCATCTCGTTTCCGTGGGCAATCTGATTGCCGGCAGTCGCACGGCGACCAGTCCAACGACATTGCTCGCGACGCTCGTGTCTCTTGATCCGATTTACCTCGATTTTGATATGAGCGAGTCCGATTTCCTGACTTACTCCACATACCGTGAGCACCTCAAGGGAGGGCACATTCAGAAGGTTGAGGTTGCGCTCGGCGATGACAAACGGCACACGCGGAACGGTGTATTCGATTTCCTGGACAATGTCCTTGACCGCTCGAGCGGCACGATCCACGCTAGGGCCACGGTCGCGAATTCCGATCTTGTTTTGACTCCCGGCTTGTTCGCTCGTGTTCGACTGGTTGTTGCCCCTCCCTCGCCGACTCTCCTCGTGCCGGACACCTCGGTGCTACCCGACCAGTCGCAACACATGGTGATGACGGTTTCGGCGGACGGGGCGGTCGCGCCAAAGCGAGTGGAGGTAGGAGAGATTCGCGGCGGTTTGCGAGTGATCCGGTCGGGGCTCGCACCAAGCGACCGAGTCATCGTAGACGGGCTACTGCACGCCGCGCCCGGAACCAAAGTGGCCACTCAGGACGGCACGATCCGTTATGACGGCGGTCAGAACTAAAGAGAGCCAAGAACATGCGCCTGACACATTTCTTCATCGAACGCCCTCGCTTCGCGACCGTACTAAGCGCCTTCGTAACGCTGCTCGGGCTCGGTGCGCTTGCAATTCTGCCGGTCGCACAGTACCCGGAAATCGTGCCGCCCACAGTGCAGATCACCACGGTGTATCCGGGCGCATCCGCGGATACGGTGTCGCGCACCGTGGCGACGCCGCTCGAACAGCAGATCAATGGCGTCGAGAACATGCTCTACATGGGCAGCCAGTCGACCGGCGACGGCAAGCTCACCATCACCGTTACCTTCCGCATCGGCACCGACTTAAACGTCGCACAGATGCTGACGCAAAACCGTGTCCAGGACGCTTTGCCACGGTTGCCGGAAGACGTACAGCGTCTCGGTGTGCAAGTCAGGAAGGCGACACCGAGCATACTCCTGGCCATTCACGTGTACTCGCCGGATAGTTCGCGTGACAACCTGTACCTCTCAAACTACACAACCTTGCACGTGAAGGACATTCTCGCGCGCCTCGAAGGTGTTGGAGATGTGCAGTTCCAGGGCGGCCGCGAGTACGCCATGCGCATCTGGCTCGAACCCGACAAGGTTGCGGCGAACAATCTCAACGGCAGTGAGGTGCTCGCGGCACTGCGCGCCCAGAACCTACAGGTCTCTGCCGGGATTCTGAATCAGCCGCCAGCTCCGGGGCACGAGGCTTATCAGATCAACGTTGAGGCACTCGGCAGGCTTTCCACACCCCAGCAGTTTGGAGACATTGTCGTCAAATCCGATAAGCAAGGAAGGGTGACACGGGTGCGCGACATCGGTCGAGTCGAGGTGGGTGCCGCTGATTATGGATCAACTGCATACATGGACCGCAGCGACGCGACGGCGCTCCTGATTTACGCCCAGCCGGGCGCAAACTCGCTCGCGGTTGAAAAAGAAGTCCTCTCCGCGATGAAAGACCTAAAGAAGGAGTTCCCTCAAGGCGTCGATTACAAAATCATTTACGATCCGACGACCTTCATCGCCAAGTCGATCCGCGAGGTGGTCATCACTATATTCATCGCCATCCTTCTCGTGCTCGGCGTCGTGTTCCTGTTTCTTCAAAATTGGAGAGCCTCGATTATCCCGGTGATCGCAATTCCGGTCTCTCTTGTCGGGACGTTTGCGGTTCTGTATCCGCTGGGGATATCGCTGAACAACCTTTCACTTTTTGGCCTGGTTCTCGCGGTCGGCATCGTCGTCGATGACGCGATCGTTGTTGTCGAAAATGTCGAGCGCAACATGCGCTCCGGCATGTCGGCGTCGGATGCCGCTCACAAGACGATGGACGAAGTTGGCGGAGCGCTGATCTCGATTGCGCTGACATTGTGTGCTGTTTTCGTTCCGTCTGCTTTCCTCTCAGGAATATCCGGACTCTTCTTTCGGCAATTTGCCGTCACGATCGCCGCATCGACCGTCATCTCGTGCTTTGTCTCGCTGACCCTGAGCCCGGCTCTGTGCGCGGTGCTCTTCAAAGACCACGATCCACAAGGTGCTTCGTCGCATGGCCTGGTGGGTCGTTTTCTGCATTCAGGTTTTGGCTGGTTTAACCGTGGCTTCGAGAGTTTGTCGAACGGATATAGAAATCTGACACGCCGTCTTGTGGCGGGAGTTGCCATTGTTCTCGTGATCTACGTCGCGTTGATCGGCGTTGCCGGGCTGGAGTTCTCGCGAGCACAAACGGGTTTCATTCCGGAGCAGGACCAGGGATACCTAATCACCATCGTTCAGCTTCCTCCCGGAGCGACGCTCGCACGGACAGAGGAGGTGGTGAAGCAGGCGACCGATATCATCCTCAATACGCGCGGCGTTGAACACGTTGCTCCCTTCGCGGGCCTTGATGCGACGACATCGACGGTAGCGTCCAATTCCGGGACGATTTTTTCCAGCCTGCCCTCACTCTACAACCACGAAATTCCCGGCGTAAACGCGAACACGGTATTGGCCGACCTGCGCGCGCGTCTTTCCGTGATCAAAGAAGCGCGCGTGCTGACCATCCCACCTCCTCCTGTACAAGGCCTCGGGAGCGCCGGTGGCTTCAAGATGATGCTGGAGGACCGCGCCGGACTTGGTTCGGAGGCTGTTGTGAGGGCGGCGAATGATCTCGTCGCTGCCGCGAACAAGGATCCGCATTTCGCCGGGGCGTTCACGTTGTTCAACACGGGATCACCCTCCGTCTACGCGGACATCGATCGCGTGAAAGCGGAGAAGGTTGGAGTCACCCCGACCGACGTGTTTTCGACGCTGCAAGTCTATCTGGGCTCCCAATACGTGAACGATTTCAACTTA